>Ga0180221_1000070_pt1 | contig 181483 bp, 169 predicted proteins | sample eDN5th37CKraftMG_FD_151339 | JGI IMG/M metagenome (GOLD analysis project Ga0180221, IMG submission 151339) | Enriched Miracle-Growth compost microbial communities from Emeryville, California, USA - eDNA 5th pass 37_C Kraft MG (version 2) (version 2) ... | reverse complement strand
CTCAAGTCTTTTACCACCGAACCCCGAAAGCCGCTCATGCGTCTTTCAGAAAACCATATCTCGGAGACGAAGCGTCTCCGCCGTCAGCAGCGCCGCCGCCGTCGTTGATGGGCTGCTTATAGGCCCCACATTCGGGGTAGTCAACGGCCTTTTTAGCGACCCTCGCAAAATTTCTTCGAACCGGAGCGTTTTATGTGACCGGCTGTGGACAAGCTTCTACTCCCCTGGTTTGGCCCTCCCCTTGCAGGTCCAGGCACGCACCATGACATAGAGATGTCACGCGCTCGCGCGAAGCTGGGCGCGGTTCGCCAAAGGAGGGTCCGCATTGGCCACGATGACATTTTTCGCCGATCTGATGAGCACACTGTTCGAGCGGGGACCGTTTCGCCCGAGCAGGAAGGCTTTTGACATGGAATCGATCGGGCCGGAGATCGACGAGCTGCTTTCCGGCGTAGGCGAAGTGTCCGGCGTGCGCCTGGCGCGCGACATCCTCTCCCAGTACCAGGCCATGGACGAGGCCGCGAAAAGGGCTTTCTTCGAGCACCTTGCGTCGAGGCTGGACCTCGATGCGGATGAGGTAATCAAAGCGGCGGACGCCTACCGTTCGGATCGGAGCGCCAAAACCTTGCACCGGCTGACGCGGGCCGCAGAACCCCGTCGCCAGGAACTGCTGCGCCGACTCAATCAGGCACCGGGCGCTACCGACTGGCTGGTGCGTATGCGCGAGGAGCTCTTGCGCCTGCTTCCGGAATCGCCGGAGCTCGACGTGGTGGATGCCGACTTCCAGCATCTGTTCGCCAGCTGGTTCAACCGCGGCTTCCTGGTGCTGCGCCGAATCGACTGGCACACGCCGGCGAACATTCTTGAGAAGATCATCGAGTATGAGGCGGTACACGCGATCAATGATTGGCAGGATCTGCGCCGCCGCGTGCTGCCGAGCGACCGGCGCTGCTTTGCCTTCTTCCATCCGGCCATGCCTGAAGAGCCCCTGATCTTCGTGGAAGTCGCGCTTTGCCGGGGGATCCCGAACTCGATCCAGGACCTGCTCGATGATGGACACCAGACCCTGCCCGAGCATGAGGCCGACACGGCCGTGTTCTATTCCATCTCGAATTGTCAGGAGGGATTGAAGGGAATCTCCTTTGGCAATCTTTTGATCAAACAGGTTGTGGAAGAACTGGCCGCTGAAGTGCCGAGCCTCAAGACCTTCGTCACGCTCTCACCCGTGCCCGGTTTCAACCGTTGGCTGAGGGCGCAAGCAGAAGAGAGGCCGGAGATCGAAACGCTGATTGAACAGCTTCAATCGCGTGAGCCGGAGGCCGTCAGCAAACATGGCGCCGTTCTGCGCGGGCTCTGCGCACAATATCTTATTGAGGCCAAGGGCAATAATGGACGGCCCATCGATCCTGTCGCCCGATTCCACCTCGGCAATGGCGCCCTCTTGCATGACATCCACGCTCTGGCGGATAAATCAGCCAACGGCTGGGATCAGTCTTCGACAGTGATGGTGAACTATCTTTACGACCTCAAACAGGTTAGCCGTAACAGTGAGCGTTTCATGAGTAATGGGGAAGTGCTGACCTCGAAACAGGTCAGGCAGCTTCTTCCACGGGTATAGGACAGGAAGGACTACGTGACAAATCCGCTCTTTGATAAATTGGTTGCCCCGCTTGCCAACAGGGAAGGCATGTTCCTGACCGATGCAGCCGGCACCGAAATTTCGGGCAAAAGTTTCTATGCCACTGCGATGTCACTGGCTTCCGCACTCAACGGGCTTGGCCTGAAACCAGGCGACCGCATGGCCGTTCAGGTGGAAAAGAGCCCCGAGGCACTTGCACTCTACTGTGCAGCCGTCGCGACCGGCGTGGTCTTCCTGCCGCTGAATACCGCCTATACGGCGGATGAAGTGGCCTATTTCGTTTCCGATGCGGGTGCGTCGCTGCTGGTGGGCGATCCCGCCAAGGCCGAGAAGCTCACTCCCATCGCCGAGACCAATGGAGCGAAGTTCGAGACGCTCGATGGCAAGGGCAAGGGTAGCCTTCGCGACAAGGCGGATGCTGCGGGATCGGATTTTACCCCGATCGAGCGTTCCGGCGATGATCTGGCTGCGATTCTCTACACGTCTGGCACGACCGGTCGTTCGAAGGGGGCAATGCTGAGCCAGAACAACCTGCTCTCCAACGCCGAAGTGCTGGTGCAGGAGTGGCGGTTCGATTCGAACGACGTGCTGCTGCACGCACTGCCGATCTTCCACACACATGGGCTGTTCGTGGCCTCCAACGTGGTGATGCTGTCGGGCGGCTCGATGATCTTCCTGCCGGGCTTCAAGACCGACGAGGCGATCAAGTGGCTTCCGAAGGCGACCACCATGATGGGTGTGCCGACCTTCTATACGCGCCTTCTCGACACGCCGGCCTTCACCCGGGAACTGGTGAGCCACATGCGGCTCTTCACGTCCGGTTCCGCGCCGCTGCTGGCCGAAACGCACAAGCAATTCGAAGAGCGCACCGGCCACCGTATCCTTGAGCGCTACGGGATGACCGAGACCAACATGAACACCTCGAACCCCTATGACGGAGATCGTCGCGCCGGAACGGTGGGCATGCCCCTCCCGGGCGTTGAGGTGATCATCACCGATCCGCAGACCGGTGACCAGCTCCCGGTGGGCGAGCCCGGCATGATCGAGGTGCGCGGCCCAAACGTCTTCAAGGGCTACTGGCAGATGCCGGAAAAGACCAGGGAAGAGCTGCGCGAGAACGGCTTCTTCATCACAGGCGACATCGGCGTGATTGACCAGGACGGCTATGTCTCCATCGTCGGCCGTCAGAAGGACCTGATCATCACCGGCGGATACAATGTCTATCCGAAGGAGATCGAGCTCATTCTGGACGAACAGCCGGGTGTTCTGGAAAGTGCCGTCGTCGGTGTTCCGCATCCGGATTTCGGTGAGGCTGTAATTGCCGTGCTCATCGCCAAGCCGGGCGAAACCATCGATCAGGCCGCTATCAAGGCAGCGATGGAGCAGCAGCTGGCGAAGTTCAAGCAGCCAAAGCACATCGCGGTGATCGACGACCTGCCGCGCAACACCATGGGCAAGGTGCAGAAGAACCTGCTGCGCCAGCAGTTCAATCCGCTCTTTGCCTGATTTGGCTTCCCGGAGACTTTTATGAATTTTGACGAGAAGATCGACCGCCGCGGAACGCATTGCTCCAAGTGGGATACGATCGAAGCGCTCTACGGTCTTTCGCCGGACGACGCGCTCGCCATGTGGGTCGCCGACATGGATTTCCGTCCTCCCGCCTGCGTCCAGCAGGCGCTGGAGCGGATGGTTGAGCACGGCGTGTATGGTTATTTCGGCGACGAGCGGGCCTATCGTCAGGCGATCTGCTGGTGGATGGCCAATCGCCACGGCTGGACTGTTCAGCCGGACTGGATCTTCACGGCCAACGGTCTGGTGAACGGCACAGCGCTCTGCGTCGACACCTGGACCGAACCGGGCGATGCCGTGGCGCTCATGACCCCAGTCTATCACGCCTTCTTCCGCGTGATCCGCGCGAGCGGGCGAGAGGCGCGAGAGCTACCGCTCAAGCTCGACAACAATCGCTACGAGATGGATTTCGACGCCTGGGACAAGCTGATGACCGGGCGGGAGAAGATGCTTATTCTCTGTTCGCCGCATAACCCCGGCGGGCGTGTCTGGACAGCGGACGAGCTGCAGAAGGTGGCGGCGTTCGCCGAGCGGCATAACCTGATCGTCGTTTCCGACGAGATCCACCATGATCTGGTGTTCCCCGGCCAGAAGCATACGCCCATGGCTGTCGCCGCGCCGCAGATCCTGAACCGTCTGGTGATGATGAGCGCTGTAACGAAGACCTTCAATATTGCCGGAGCCCATGTGGGCAACGTCATCATTCCCGATGAGAAGCTCCGCAAGGCTTTCGCGCAGCGGGCAATGGCGCTCGGTATTTCGCCAAACGCCTTTGGAATGCAGATGGCAACCGCCGCCTATTCGCCGGAGGGAGCTGAGTGGGTGGACCAGCTGATGGCCTATCTCGACGGCAACCGGAAGGTCTTCGATGCAGGCATTGCCAGCATCCCGGGGCTGAAATCCATGCCGCTTGAAGCCACCTATCTCGCGTGGGTGGACTATTCCGGCACAGGCATGGACCAGCAGGAGGTGCTGCGCCGGGTGGAGAAGACTGCGCGCATCGCCACCAACTATGGCCAGGCTTTCGGCTCGGGTGGCGAGACCTTCCTGCGCTTCAATCTGGCAATGCCGCGCGCAATGATCGAGGAAGCCGTCAGCAGGCTGAAGGCTGCCTTCGCGGACCTCCAGTAGTACCTGTGACCCAAGCAATCTGGAACGCGTCTTCCTTTCCGGAGGCGCGTTCTTTTTTGGCCGCTTGCGTACCGAGCGGCGTGCATCTAGAAATGCATTATATCCACTCGGCTATAACGGTCAGGCAGATGCCCCGCTTCATTCTTGCAGTCCTTGCTTCGTTGCTGCTGGCCTCCTCCGCGCAAGCGGGAAAGGTCAGCGTTGCGGTTGCGGCGAACTTCACCGATGCGGCGCAGGAGATTGCCGACGCCTTTGCCAAGGCGACCGACCATGAGGCGGTGCTCTCCTTCGGCGCTTCCGGTCAGTTCTACACGCAGATCGCGCAAGGCGCGCCGTTTGACGTATTCCTTTCGGCTGATGACAAGCGGCCTGCCCTGGCTGTGAAGGAGGGCTATGGCGTGGACGGCAGCGTCTTCACCTATGCCATTGGCCAGCTGGTGCTCTACTCCGCAGAAGGCGGCCGGGTAACCGGCGCGGAAACGCTGGAAAAGGGTGAGTTCAAGCGCATCGCGATCGCCAATCCGGATACCGCGCCATATGGCGCAGCAGCTGTCGAGGCAATGAAGGCGCTCGACGTCTACGCTTCGCTTCAGCCCAGGATCGTGCAGGGACAGAGCATCGCGCAGACCTATCAATTCGTGCAGACCGGCAATGCCGAACTTGGCTTCGTCGCCCTTGGACAGGTTTCGCAGACGGAGGGCGGCTCGCGCTGGATCGTACCGCAGGAACTCTATTCTCCGATCCGTCAGGACGCTGTTCTGCTCGTAGACGGGAAGGACAACCCTGCCGCGATCGCGTTCCTTGAATTTCTCAAGGGTGATGAGGCAGCTAGCATCATCGAGAAGTTCGGCTACGCGGTCGAGCGCTGAGGGAGGATAGACGCAGGTGGGGGAGCTCTGGTCGCCGATTCGGCTCACATTGGAACTGGCGTCCATCACGACAGTGCTTCTGATGATCGTCGGCACACCGATCGCCTGGTGGCTTGCGTGGTCCAGCTGGCGCGGCAAGGAGATCGTCGCCTCCATCATCGCGCTTCCGCTCGTGCTGCCGCCGACGGTGCTCGGTTTCTATCTGCTGATCGCGCTCGGACCCAATGGTCTAGGCGGCTGGTTCGGCGACCTTGCCGGAGTGCGCACCTTCGCCTTCACTTTTGAGGGCCTCGTCTTTGGGTCGGTCATCTATTCCCTGCCCTTCGCGGTGCAGCCGATCCGCAATTCGTTTGAAGCCATGGGAAAGCGTCCACTGGAAGTGGCGGCGACTCTCCGCGCCTCGCCATGGGACCGGTTCGTTTCCGTGGCGGTGCCGCTCGCCCTCCCCGGCCTTCTGACTGGCGCAGTGCTGGGCTTCGCCCATACCGTCGGTGAGTTTGGTGTGATCCTGATGATCGGCGGCAATATTCCCGGCGAAACCAAGGTGCTTTCCATCGCGATCTATGACTTCGTGGAGACGCTGCGCTGGCGGGAGGCGCACATTCTGTCGGCGGGAATGCTCGTCTTCTCCTTCGCCGTTATCCTGTCGGTTTCCTTGCTTGCGCGTCGAGCGCGTAACAGGGTTCCGGCATGAGGGACCAGATTTCCATCCGCCTTGCCGGCCAGCTTGGGCAGTTCGACCTCAAGGTAGATTTTGCCGCGCCGATGCATGGCATCACCGCGCTTTTCGGTCCGTCCGGCTGCGGAAAAACAACCATCCTGCGCTCAGTCGCGGGGCTGAACCGCATCCCCGGCGAGATCCGCGTGGGAGGTGAGACATGGCAGAACGAGCGGCTGTTCCTGCCGACGCACAAGCGGCCTATCGGCTACGTTTTTCAGGAGCCGAGCCTTTTTCCGCATCTGTCGGTTCGCCAGAACCTCACCTATGGCGCACGGCGCACGAAAGCCAAACATGCGATCCACTTCGATGACGTGGTGGAGCTGCTGGGGCTCGCCCACCTCATCGACCGCTGGCCGACGCACCTTTCGGGCGGCGAGCGCCAGCGCGTTTCCATCGGCCGCGCGCTGCTCTCGCAGCCGCGGCTGCTACTCATGGATGAGCCTCTCTCCGCTCTTGACCGCATGGCGAAGGACGAGATCCTCCCATATTTCGAAGCGCTTCATTCCAGCCTGAAGATCCCGATCCTGCTCGTCACGCACGATATTTCCGAGGTCGAGCGGCTGGCCGATCATCTGGTGCTGCTGAAATCTGGCCGCGTGCAGGCATCCGGACGATTGAGCGATGTGCTGACCGCACCCGATTCGCCACTCGCCACGCGAAGCGATTTCGCCGCCGTGCTTCCGGGCCTTGTCGACCGCATTGATCCGGACGGCATCGCTGTCGTGAAGGTAGGCGAGACGGAGATCTACCTGCTGGCAGACAGCCTTTCTCCGGGCGATTCCGTGCGCGTGCGGATCGCGGCTGGTGACGTTTCCATTGCCCGCCTGCGGGCGCAGGATTCGAGTATCCTCAATGCAGTCCCCGTCCGAGTCCTCGGCATCGAACCCATGGGCGTGAGCGAGACCGGACTGCTGCTCGGCCTGCCGGATGGCGCTGGCCAGTTCAGGGCCCGCATCAGCCGCCGCTCCACCGCGAGACTCAATCTGCAAGAGGGCGACAAGGTGATCGCGCAGATCAAGAGCGTGTCGCTGCTCGCCAACCGGTGAGCGAAGGGAGGACCAGATGGCAACCATCAGCCTCAGAATCGACTTCGGCGACAAGCGCCTCGGCCCCGGCAAGGTGCTGTTGCTCGAACGAATCGCGGAACATGGATCGATTGCGGCAGCCGGTCGCTCGCTTGGCATGTCCTACAAACGCGCCTGGCTGCTGGTGGCCGAGACGGACGCGATCTTCGGACAGCCCACTGTGGAAAAGCAGCAGGGTGGCAAGGAAGGTGGCGGCGCGAAGCTGTCGGACCTCGGGGAAGCAATCGTCCGCGCTTACCGGAAAGCAGAAAAACGCGCTGCGGAAGCCATCGAAGCCGAAATTGGTGCGCTGGAAGGCCGGATCAATCCGCGCTGATCCGACCTCCGCAGCGGCTACATGGCCTATCGCTTGAACTGCGCCTCAGTCAGCCGCAGATGCGTGAGTTCGAAGGGCAGCCCTTCGTCATCAAACGGGCGACGCGATATCTCCTCGAAGCCGAGCGACAGATAGAATCGGAACGCCTGCTCATTTGCGGAGTAGACGTCGAGTGCCAGCTCAGCCTTCCGCTCCAGCGCGAAGGCTATGAGCTTGCGGCCCACCCCCTGCCCCTGACACTCCGGCGAAACGAAGATGCCACCTACGAAGGAATCGAGGAGGCTGATGAAGCCAACCGGCTGATCCCCGCGACACGCCACCCAAGTCTCCGCCATGGGAAGGTATTTCTGCTCGATCAGCGTCTTCTGCTCCAGCAGCCGTTCTTGACCGATGAAGGCATGCGCCTTGAGCGAAGCTTCAAACCAGATGCCAACGAGAATTGCGGTATCTTCGGCCGCATCGAATGGCCGGATGGTGATGTTTTCGATTTTCATGAGAAACCTGCAAAAAGGTATGCGTAAAGGTTCGGCAACTATGTGCCGTTCAACACCGCCTGACGCGGTTCAACTGAAGCCTCTGCGCATCAATCTCCTTCTGCAGTCTGGATTCCGTATAATTCTACACCCGGCATCTCGTCAACCGCTCACCCTCTGGCCATAGGCGGTCTATCGTGTAGCATGCGCCTGATAAACGAGATGAACAGGGTACCGTGCTGGCGGGAACACAGGTGACACAGACGCAGCCAGGCACATCGCAGGCGGTTGAAATCGTCTGCGCCGATGGTGTTCGGCTTGGTGGTGACTTCTGGCCGGCGCAGGGGAACCCCAAGGGCGGCGTGATCGTGAACCCGGCCACCGGCGTTCTCGCGCGCTACTATCATCGTTATGCGCGATACCTTACCGAGCACGGATACGACGTCCTCACCTACGATTATCGCGGCATCGGTGCATCGCGCCCGGCTTCGCTGCGGGGCTGTGGTTATCGCTGGCGCGATTGGGGCATGCTGGATTTCAACGCTGCCGTGAAATGGATGAAAGCGCGGAGCCCCGATGCCAAGCTGCAGGTGGTTGGCCACAGCATTGGTGGGTTCCTGCCGGGCTTCGCAGCAGAGGCCGCCTCGCTTCATCGCATCCTGGCTGTCGGCGCGCAGTACGCCTACTGGCCGGACTATGCGCCCGACAAACGGCTCGGCATGTTCTTCCGCTGGCACATCTTAATGCCGGCGCTGACGGCCATCTGCGGCTACTTTCCCGGGCGCCGACTGGGCTGGCTGGAAGACCTTCCGACCGGCGTCGCCAATGAGTGGAGTTTCCGAAAGGCCCGAATGGAGATGAACTATCCGGCGAACGCGCGCTCCGAAGTCCTCGCGCATTTCGCCGCCGTTGAGGCTGACATCCTGTCGATCACCACCGACGTGGACGAATACGCCACCGTGCCCGCAGTTTCGCGCGGCCTGAGATACTACACGTCAGCAAACCGAACGCTGGTCCGGCTGGGCAGTGATGATCTGCCTGACGGACCGCGCGGACATTTCGCCCTCTTCCATGCCAATCACACGCAGGATTTCTGGGCCCGCACGCTACAATGGCTGGAGGACGGCACGAACCCGTGGCCGGAGCGTGTGGTAAGCCAGGCTCCGGCACATGGGCGTGGTGGTTTTTAGAAGCTACTCGATGTTCTGGGCGCGGCCCTGCCCGAAGGACCAGTTTTCCGGCAACACGCCAACCACGTTGATGAAGATATCGTCCGGACTGCAGCCCAGACGCTCCGTCAGCTCGCGGTTCACTGCGCGGTAGAAGTCCAGCTTCTGCGCCCGCGAGCGGGTGTTGCTGATGGTCAGCTGGATCAGGATGAGATCATCCGTCCGGTTCACATTCGGGTAATTGTAGCTGAAGCTGAAATTCTCGGGATCATATTCGGTGATGGTCATGAACCGGTCGTCTTCCGGAACGGCCAAGGTCTCCCGCATTGCAGTGTAGAGGCCATCCATGATGGCCTGCTTCTGCTCGCGCGTACGACCCTTGCGAATATGAATCTGCGTAAATGGCATGCGTGGTCCCCTCCCTGCATGGCTCACGTTGTGGTGAGGCCCGGGAGAGGACGCAACGCCCTGCCCGACCTCAGATGCCCGAAGATCTCACGCCAGTTCCTCCGCGATCAGTTCGCAAAGGCTCCTGATCCCCTTCTCGATTGTCTCCTCAGGCAACAGAGAGAAGCTCAGGCGCAGATGGTTGTTTCCGGATCCATCCGGGTAGAACGCTCCACCAGGAACAAACGCGAAATTCCGCTCGACAGCCTTCTCCAAAAGCTTGGCTCCGTCAAGCTGCGACGGCAGCGTGACCCAGATGAAGAGACCGCCCGAAGGTTTCGTCCACTCAACACCTGCCGGTGCATAGGCGTCCAGAGCCCGCAGCATCGCGTCGCGGCGGACCTTGTAGACCTTCCGGGCTTCCTCAACCGCCTTGTCGAAACAGGCAGCCGCAACGCGGTAGGTCACCTGCTGGTTGACCGTCGCCGTGTGCAGGTCGGAAGCCTGCTTGATGAGCGTCAGTTTCTGGAGGAGAGCGGTCGGGCCGCAGATCCAGCCAACTCGCAGACCGGGAGCCAGCGTCTTCGAGAACGTGCCGCAGAAGAGCGTGCGTGATTCGTCGATGGAGCCCGATTCCTCGATGTCGAGAGCGGCGATCAGCGGGACGCGCTCGCCTTCGAAGCGCAGTTCCGTATAGGCCGCATCCTCGACGATGACGGCACCGGTGCGGCGGGCGAGATCAATTGCAGCCTTGCGCTCAGCGACCGTCAACGTCTCGCCTGTCGGGTTGGCAAAGTCCGGCACGAGATAGAGAAGCTTTGCAGCCGTGACATTGGTCTCAGCCACGCCATCGTGGAAACGTACAGCGCGATAGTCCGGCTCATAGGCCGAAAAGGACTGCAGCGCGCCGAGATAGGTCGGTGCAAGCGTCACCAGCTCGCTCTCCGGATCCACGAAGAGCTTGCCGATCAGGTCAAGGCCCTGCTGCGAACCGTGGGTGATGAGGATGTGATCTTCGGTGCACTCAACACCGCGAGAGCGCATGTACTCGGCGATCCAGCGGCGGAGCGGCGGATAGCCCTCCGAGGTCGAGTACTGCAACGCATTGCCGTTCTCAGCCAGCACTTCGGCGTAGGCTTCGCGGTAGGCCTGGAGATTGAACAGTGCCGGGTCGGGAATGCCGCCGGCAAAGGAGATCATTCCGGGACGGTCGAGGAGCTTCAGCAACTCGCGGATCTCGGACGCGCGCATTTTAGCCCCGCGGCGCGAAAGAGGGTAATTGTCCAAACTATCGGTCATCTGTCATTCCAGTATTCAGGCCACAATCAGCTGCGTTGGTTGACCATGGAGAAAAGCTCCTCGCCTGCATTATTGCAGAACGCTTCTGGCCGCCAGCGCGGAATAACGGACTGGAGCAGGACGCCGACATGCTGCGCGGGTCCACATGGTGGCGTGACAGGCACATTTCCTCCAACTCCAGTTCTGCTACTGACGAGCTGATACTGCACAAAAGGGTCAGTCTTGCTGACCAAAATACGCTGTTCTACGTATTGATCAATGGAAATGTCTGCTCGTTTCCATGATATAATTCAGCTCGGATCGATCACGGCTGCAAATGCTCACCTTGCCAAGTCCACAACCGTTCTGCTATGTGGAAATCCGCCAGATAGAGATGCGGTTCATGAGCAATCCGGGGATAAACAAGGCCACGCTTCGCACACTCGAGGTTCTCTCGAGCTGCGAGACACGTGAACTCCCCTTTGGGGTTAGCGACCTGAGCCGCACCGACGGCATCACCAAGAACATGGCCTTCCGCATCCTGCAGACCCTTGCGGAACATGGCTATCTCGTGCGGGACGCGGAGACACAGAAGTACGATCTCGGCCCACAGATCCTTTGGCTCGCGCGCGAGGGCCTGAGCGAAGACTTCGATATCATCAAGTTCTCAAGCCCGTATCTACGCCAGCTGCATGAGCTCACCGGCGAAAGCATCTTCCTGTCGATCATCGTCGGACGGAATCATCTCACGATTGACGGCGTCGAGGCCCATGGCGTTCGTGTCAGCCATCAACCGCGTGGTCTACTGGTGCCGCTTCACGCAAGCCCGGCCTCGCGCGTTCTGCTCGCCCATCTCTCCGCCACGCAGATCGAGGACTATATCGCAGCCGCCTCGCCGCTGAAGCGTTTTACCCCCACGACGATCACCGATCCCAACAAGCTGCGCCAGGAGGTGGCACTGGTACGCGAACAAGGCTTTGCGCGCGGCTATGGAGACCACTACCAGCACGGCAACTACATCTCCTTTCCGGTGCTCGACAGCACTGGGCGTCCGCATGCGGCGATCACGATTGGCGGGCCGCCCAACCGCTTCACCCTCGAACGGATCGAGGAACTGCTTCCCTCCATGCTTGCGGTCATCCGCGAGATGAACACCCATAGCCAGCGCTTTCCCGCGCCAGGGCAGATCGTGTTCCGCTAGCCTAGATGATCTCAGCAAGCTTCATTTTCGACATCCTGCGCATGCTGGCGACGGCAGAAACGCCGTTGGGGCCAAGCGAGATCAGCCGCCGCCTGAAGATGCCGCTCTCGACGATCTATCGCGGTATCACCACGCTGGAGGCTGCCGGCTATGCCGATCGGCAGCCCGGCTCCAACCTCTTCACGATCGGGCGAATGGGAGCGCCGCTCGTCCAGCGTTACCTGTCGCGCTTTGCCCTCCGTGATGTGGCGGCACCGTTCTTGCGCCAGCTGACGACCGTCACCGGCGACACAACGGCGCTCTTCGTGCGGATCGGCTGGTACTATGTGCGGATTGCCCACATCCATGGCACGAACGAAATCATCCAGACCCGTCCGCTTGGAGAAGTGCGCGACCTTGATGACGGTGTCGCGGGCCGGATCATGCTGGCGAACCTGCCGCAGGACCTGCGGGACCGCTACTTCAGCGAGTTCAAGCCGGAAATGCCGTCCGTCGAACGAAAGCGTCTCGTGCAGCAACTCGACCAGATTCAAGCGGACGAGATCGCAACGGAGCCAAGCCCCACACACCCCGACAGACTATCGCCGGCCTTTGCAATTGCGTCGCCCACGGGCCTGCTGTTCGGCACCGTTTGCATCGAGGGAGGGGCGCTCAGCAGTATCGCAACGGCGGATGAAATCGAGCCGCTGAGGGCCAGCATTGCGGAACTCTCCGCTCTCTGCTCCGCCACTTCCGACAAGTTCCGCAACCCCTACGACCACTTGTCGCCGTCGAGCATCCTCCTGCCTTCGGCCAGCGCGCGCTAACTTTCCGCGCGCACTATGCGGTTGCGCAGGACGCCGATCTTCTCGATCTCGAGCTCGACCACATCGCCCGGCTGCAGGAAGCGGCCCAGTTCCAGCCCGCACCCGGTGGGCACCGTTCCGGAAGCAATCAGTTCACCCGGATAAAGCGTTTCCGATTGCGAGATGAAGGCGAGGATCTCCGCGAAACTGTGGTGCATCTCGCTTGAAATGCCGCCGCCCCAACGCTCTCCGTTGACGCGCGCCTCCATCCATAGCGCTTGCGGATCGCCAATCTCGTCGGCCGTGACGATCCACGGCCCGAGCACATTGCCGGTGTCGAAATCCTTGCCCTTCATCGGGCCCATGCCGAGCGGACGTTCCACCACCTGCACGTCACGCGCCGAGAAGTCGTTGAAGATCGTATAGCCAAAGATGTGGTGGCTGGCATCGGCTGCCGAAATGTTGGTGCCCTTCCTGCCGATTACGCAGGCGAGTTCGCATTCGAAATCCATGAGCTCCGCATACGGCGGCCACTGCACATCGGTCTCGTGACCCACGAAGCTGAAGCGATTGCACTTGTACCAGGTCGGGCGTTGGTACCAGACCTCCGGCACGCCTGCAGCAGGTTTGCCCGTCATCTTCTCCCACTGCTTCTGAGCGTTCACCAGATGTTGTTCGAAGACGAGGCAATCGCGCATCTGCGGCGGCACAGGAAACGGCGACATGAGCCGCGCTGACTTCAGCGGCACTGCACAGTCCGCAGGCCATGCGTCCGCCAGGGCTGCCGCTTTGGCGAGACCATCGGCTCCGGCTCCGATCAGTGCCTCCATGGAGACAAAATCTGCGTCCGCGCGTCCGTCGACCTTGAGGCTCGCTGCCGCCAGGTTGAGAATGGCTTCGCGATCGAGGTCAACGACGCCAATCTTCGGCCCGTCGCGCGTTGAGAATGTTGCAAGCTTCATCTCATTCCTCCACGAAGGCAACCGCGCGCGTCCACCCGCCTGATGCAGCCTTAACCTTGACAGGAAAACAGCTGATCTCGAAGCCGGTCGACGGCAGGACCTCAAGGTTGTGCAGCTTCTCGATATGGCAATAGCCTATCTCGCGACCGGCCTTGTGCCCTTCCCAGATGACCGAAACATCCCGCGTCTCGGCGAATTTCCGCGCCATGTGCGAGAAATGCGCATCCCACGACCAGCAGTCGGTTCCTGTCACACGGACACCGCGCGAGGTGAGATAGAGCGTTGCCTCGCGGCCCATCCCGCAGCCGGCTCTCACGTAGTCTTCCTGGCCGAACCGCTTTCCCGCCGACGTGTTGACTACGACGATATCGCCGGCCTTGAGCGTATGGCCGATACGCGCGAGCTCCTGCTCCACGTCCTCGGCGGTCACAACATAACCATCCGGGAAATGGCGGAAGTCGAGCTTTACCCCTGGCCCAAAGAACCAATCGAGCGGCAGTTCATCGATACGGGCGGCAGGTTTTCCGTGGTCCATCGTGGAAGCATAGTGCCAGGGCGCGTCGACATGGGTGCCGTTGTGGGTGTTCACCTCCAGATACTCGATGGCGTAGCCCTCGCCATCCACGAGCTCCTCCGGCCGCAGGTTGTCATAGCGGGCGGCAACCAGAGGTGCCGTATCCTTGTGCGAAAGATAGCTGATCTTCGGCTCCAGACCCGGCGGATCGGACCGGACATCGTTTTCGATCGGTACTGAGAGATCTATGATCTTCCGGGCCATGCGCCTCACCCTTTGCTTGTGCTGCCCTACTTCTCCAACCGCCCGGTCTCGATCGCGTCGATCTGCAGGGCGAGATTGCGCGAATAGATCCGCGACATCGAGAAGGCCCCGCCGGTGAACCAGAGCCCCGGCTGCCCCGTCTTCGTCCACATGTTGCGCAGCTCGTGATAATCGGGGTCCAGGCCCCAGACCGGGCCGACCTTCTTCGCGACCTCCGGCCCGAAGTGTGTCAGCACCATGTGGTCGTGTCCCTTGAAGCCTGTCGCAAGAACGATTGCCTCGGCCGGAATGACCGCGCCGTCATTCATTTCGACGCCATCTTGCACGAACTGCCTGATATCGGACGCCTGAATCAGGCCTACTTCGCGGTTGGCGATGAGGTCAGAGGCGCCAATGTTGAAGTAATAGCCGCCACCGCGCGTGCGGAACTTGAGCGGCCAGCCGGTTTCATCGATCCCGAAATCAAGCTTGAAGCCGACGGCGCGCAGCCTTTCGTGAAGCTCCGCGTCAACTTCCTTGACCTTCTGGGTAATGGCCCGGTGCACCTGTTTCGCCACCGGATATGGAGTTGCCGAATTCAGAAGATCGCGGACCTCCAGAGGCGGACCGTCACCCAGATAGATGGAGTCGTAGAGCGCGCTCGCCTCCATGCTCATAACCAGCGTCGAGCTGCGCTGCACCATGGTGACTTTCGCGCCTTGCGCATGCAGTTCCTGCGCAATGTCATGTCCGCTGGTGGCGCTGCCAATGACAAGCACCGGGCGCCCAGACCATTCCACTCCGTTACGGAACGAGCTGGAATGGACAACGCTGCCGCCGAAATTCTCGATCGTAGGTATAGTTGGAATATTGGGCGTGCCGCTGACGCTAGACGCCATGACGATGTGCTTCGGCATCAGCTCGCGTATTGACCCGTCGCTTCGCCTGACACTTGCAATCCAGCTCTTTGTGGCCTCGTCGTAGCGGGCGTGTTCAAAGGTCGTGCCGGTCCAGAAGTTGAGGTCCAGCGCGTCCACATAGAACTCGATCCAATTGGCGATCTTATCCTTCGGAAGGTAACCCGGCATCGTCACCGGGAACGGCAGGTAGCGGAAGTGGTTCACGTGCCAGGTGTTGTGCAGCTTCAAACCATCGTAGCGAAGACGCCAGTTGTCACCCACGCGTGGCAGTCGGTCGATGACCAGCGCATCGTAGCCCAGCCGCTTCAGCTCGGCTGCAGCGCTGACGCCGCCATGGCCTCCACCGACGATCAGAACGTCCGGCTCCCGATCGGTATAGGCGAGCTGCGCCTTGCGCTTCTCCTCCCAGCTCGGTTCGCCGAAATCACGCATGTTGGAAAGCGTTTCCTGACCGCCCCGCTGGCGGCAGATGCCGTCGATATCGAGCACAGTAGACATCATCCAGGCGCGCGGCTCAGCTTCCGAACCCGGAGACCAAAGAAGCCGCACCACTCCCTCGCCCGGACCGTTGACCGTCGAGAACCGGAAAAGGGCCTCGATGACCCTGCGCTCCGCGATCACATTTTCACGAGGGGTGAAGCGGTCAAGATCGAGATGGAAGGCTGATGGTTGCGAAATGCCGGAACGGGTGCGCAGCTCCCGCGCAATAGCTTCCGGCCCCGAAAAGGTCCTGACCGGCCAGGAGATGCCGCTCAGGTTCCGCCAGTAGCTTTCCCTGTCGAACAAGCGGGCCAACAGTGCTTCATCCCCTCGCTCGAGCGCGGCGGCAAAGGATGAAATCCAGCGGCGCACCAATTGAGCGGCCTCGGGCGATCGCCTGTCCAACACCGTTTCCTCCCGGTCCTGACCGGCTGAACGAACGGACCACCTGACCCGTTCTCCTCGCGTTCAACCATTGGTCATTCTATAAAATGGATATACTACCAAATATCAGACCTCCTCTTCACGGTCAATGAGGCCAGACTGCGACGGCCAGGCACAAGATCCGCGGTCATAATGACAACCATCCCGAGCAGCAGCGTTTGACGGAGATCAAGCCATTTGCTAATTGGTAGTAGTTCTGAATAGCCGAACGGGAGGAGGGAGACAGCTGGGCCTTGAGGGAGGCTCGGAGCGCGTCTCGAAGCATTCAAAACATAGTCGCGTCGTGTTCACTCATCCCGCAGTGCTGCAGGCATTGATGCCGCGATCGAATTAAAAAAGAGGAGGACAATCATGAACTACCGGTCAATTGGCCTTGTTACTGCAGCCGTACTTGGCTGGGCAGCGGCGACCGTTTCCGCAGGCGCCCAGGAGTTCAAATGGAACTTCGCGAACGCCTATCCGCCGTCTGAATTCCACAGCCGCGCGATGACAAAGTTTGCCGAGGATATGAAGGCCAAGACCAACGGTGCGCTCGATATCACCGTGCACCATTCCGGCTCGCTCTTCCCCAACACCGAAATCGTGCAAGCCACCCGTACCGGTCTTGTCGAGATGGGCTCGCAGCTGATCGGCAATCTCAGCCGCGAAAATCGCATCTACGAGATCGACTCCATCCCCTTCCTGGTCAACAGCTATGCGGATGCCAAGCTCTTGTGGGAAGAGGCGCGTGGACCGATCGGCGACGCTCTGCTGGAAAGCGGGCTGCGTCTGGTCTACCTCGCACCATGGCCTTCACAGGGCTTCTTCTTCAAGAAGGAGATCAATTCGCTTAGCGACGTGAAGGGCCTCGCGATGCGGGCCTACAATCCGATGACGACGCGGCTGGCCGAGTTGATGGGCGCAACCCCGGCAACGGTTCAGATGACCGAAACCGCACAGGCGCTTGCGACCGGCATGATCCAGGCTGTGCACACGGCCCCGAATTCCGGCGCGCTCTATGAGCTGAACCAGTACACGACCAATTATTACAAGACGGATGCGTGGATCCCCTACCATGCCTTCTTCATCCGCGAAGAAGCTTTCCAGCAGCTTCCGGCCGACGTGCAGGAACAGGCACTGCAGCTGGGCAAGGAACTTGAAGAATGGTCATGGGGCGAGAGCGAGGCTGCGGTCGCTGCCGGCGAGAAGACCCTTGCGGAGCGCGGCATGATTGTCGCCCCTCCCGGAGAGCAGCTTGCCAAGGAGCTCAACGAGGTCGGCCAGAAGCTGCTTGAGGAATGGCTCGCCGTTGCCGGCGAAAACGCTGCTCCAGTAATCGAGGCCTATAACAGCAAGCGCGCCTCGAAATAATGGTGTGTGGCGCGGCGACCCTCGCCGCGCCTTCCTCCTTGCGGCGGGAAAGCCATGAACGAACCCAATACCATCGATCGGGCCATGCATTGGGTAGGCTCGATCTCATCCCTCTTCGCGATCGTCTCGCTCGCACTGCTTGTCATTCTCGTCGCTGCGGTCATCGTACTGAGACAGTTCGGCATCATCGTTCCCTCGGCGGATGAATTCGCCAGCATTGCCCTGGCTGGAACCTTCACACTGGGCCTCGCCTATGCAGTTGCCAGGAACGAGCACATCGAGATCCGTCTTGCCGTCGACGTTATGCCGCGACGCGTTCAGTTCGTGCTCGGGCTGCTCGCCATCCTTCTTTCCATCGTGATGGTTCCGGTGCTCTCCTGGGGCATCGGCCGCCTTTGGCTCGATGCCTTCCGGCGCGGGGCGATGATGCTCGGAACCCTGCCGATCCCGAGAGCCATACCGCTCAGCGTCGTGCTCACGGGTCTGATCCTTTTCGAAGCCGCCCTGCTGCTGAAGCTCCTCCGTTTCGTGACGGGCAGGCAGGCGGATGAACCTGAAGCGGGGGCGGCAAACATCAATGGATAGCCAGGTTCTTTCGATCGGCTTCGTCGTCTCTCTGCTCTTTCTTCTCGCCCTCGGCATCCCGATTGGTGTGGTCATCCTGATCCTCGCCGCAGCCGGGATCCTGCTTGTTTCCAACGTGGATCCGGGACAGGCGCTCGCAACCGCATATTTCGCGCAGATGACCTCCTGGGGCCTGACGCCCCTGCCGCTCTTCGTTCTGATGGGGGAAATCCTGGGACGCAGCGGCACCGCCAAGAGGCTGTTCGATGCCTTCGCGGTTCTGTTGGGCAGGGTTCCCGGCGGCCTCGTACAGGTCAATGTGGTGGCGGCGACCATGTTCGCGGCACTTAGCGGGTCTTCCACGGCCACGGTCGCAACCATCGGCAAGCTCAGCTTTCACCGCCTGGAGGAGCGCGGCAGTTCGCGCGCCCTGTCGCTCGGTTCGCTCGCTGGCGCTGGCACGCTTGGCATCCTGATCCCACCCTCGGTAGCGCTGATCCTCTACGGCTTCACCTTTGACGTTTCGATCGCAGATCTCTTTCTGGCGGGCGTAGTCCCTGGCATTCTCGTGGCCATATTCTTTGCTACCTACGTGGCCTGGAAAGGCCGCGGTACCATGCGTGAAGCAGCCGCCACCCGGGCCGAGAAGTTGCGCGCCTGCGGGCAGCTTGTTCCGATCCTGCTGCTGATCGCAGCCGTCTTCGGTTCAATCTACGGCGGCTTCGCTACACCGACGGAGGCGGCTGTCATTGGGGTCGTCGGTGCAATCATCATTGCCTATGTGGTCGAAGGCGGCATGCGCTTTGGCGTTCTCGTGGAGAGTTTCCGAGACACCATTCTTTTCTGCGCGACGCTCGGTTTTGTCCTCGCTGCCTCCGCCGCCCTTCAGGTGACGATGGCCTACACCGGCATCCCGCGCACAATCGTCTCGCTCATCCAGGCCTATGAACTCTCGCAGGCAGGGCTGCTCGTCCTGATCGCCTTGATCCTGCTGGTGCTCGGTTGCTTCATCGACGGGCTCTCCATGATCGTGCTGACGAGCGCGGTGCTGCAACCGGTGATCGCGGGAGCCGGGATCAACCCGCTCTGGTTCGGCGTCTTCATGGTAATTCTTGTCGAGATAGGCTTGATCACGCCGCCGATCGGCTTCAACCTCTTTGTTCTCCAAAAAGTGTCGGGACGCGATCTGCCGGAAATTGCGCTTGCCGCCCTGCCCTTCATGTTGATCCTGCTGGCAAGTCTGGTGGTATTCTGGCTCTTCCCGCAGCTGGTAACCTATCTGCCGAGCGTACTTTGACGAACAGAGGAGGAAGCGATGGTCAGCAGCACCGGCGTCGAAGAACAGGCCTTCATCTGTACCGCCTGCGGCATCCAGTACGAGCCATCCGCCCGGCATCCTGACCATTGCATCATCTGTTCGGAAGAACGGCAATATATCCCCGTCTCCGGGCAGAACTGGACGACATTGCCAAAACTCCAGCGCAGCCACATGGCGACCTTCCGCAACGACCATGGCCTGCTCGGGGTCGGCATGTCGCCCAACTTTGCGATCGGACAACGCGCCCTTCTGGTCCGCACGCCCGGTGGCAATGTTCTTTGGGACTGCATCAGCCTGATCAGCGACGAACTGGTGGAGCTCATCAATGGGATCGGCGGCCTCAGGGCGATCGCGATTTCACACCCCCATTATTACACGACCATGGTGGAATGGAGCCGCGCCTTCGGCGGCATTCCGGTCTACATCCATGCGAACGATCGCCAATGGGCGCCGCGGGCTGACCCGAACCTCAAATTCTGGGAGGGTGATGTCCTCGACATTGGAGACGGCCTAACGCTGCTTCGCGTCGGCGGCCATTTTGAAGGCAGTGCTGTCCTTCACGATCGCTCCGGGGCGGACGGCAAGGGAGCATTACTTACCGGCGATACATTGCAGGTTGTCCCGGACCGCAGGCACCTGGGATTCATGCGGAGCTATCCGAACCTCATTCCGCTGAGCGCTGCCGCAGTCCGTGACATAGCCGACAAGCTCTCCCCCTATCGCTTCGATGCCATCTTCGGCGCCTTCTGGGACCGCGTGATCCCAGAAGATGGCGAAGAATCCCTGCGCCGCTCGGTAGAACGGCACATCACCTGGGTAAGCAGCGTATGAAGCGGTGATGCGCCCCGCCGGCTCATCATAGCCGCAAACTTACATCCAACTAAGTTTCATGCACCACTTCCTGAACTAATTTGAGGCCATACAAGATATATCATTTGACCTGTTTCAGGTCGCAGTCTAGATAACTCGCGCCTAACATCTGTATATTCATTTTTCTACTATTATTATATTTATATCCATTAATTCTATTTCGACATTGATCGATTAATATTGATGCGTTTGAAGCCAAATTGTTCACAGCTGTTTCGATCGGAGGTCGTGACCGCATCGCGGATCTCATGGCTGGGTAAGCCGCAACTGTCGCAACCAGTATCGGTGGTCATGGCGACGGGTATGGCCGTACTCATGGTCGCTGTGATCACGAGCATTATGGTTTTCGGCACATATACAAGACGCGTGCGTGTGCATGGAGCTGTAGTTCCTAGCGGAGGAGCCATCCATATATTTGCACCAAGAACGGGGCGTATCCTCAGCAGCATGGACGAGAATGTGCCTATCAAGATCGGGGATAGGCTCGCCACGATTGGAACGGACACGACGTCAGCTTCGGGGGAAACCGAGCTTGTCGTGAAGGATCAGCTTCTGCAGCAGATCGCCGAGCTTGAGAAGGCAATCGTGCGTCGTCGCCATCTGAATCAGGTGGAGAAACAGGGGTTGGAAGATCAGCACCGTGCGGTTGCGCAGGAGCTCCTCCACATCAAACCGCAGCTGGAGCAGACAGAGGAATACCTCTCCGTTCTGAAATCGCGATCCGACAAATATCGCAAACTGATCAGTCAGGGCATAGCCCTTGAGCGTACGTTCGAGACGGCGCAGGAAAGCTTCATGCAGGTTCGCCAGGAGGCCACAAGTCTCCAGCGGCAGCGCACTCAGCTGGAGGGCCGACTGGCTGAGATCAGCACGAAGCTCGCCGGCTTCGATGCTTCTGCTGATCTCGCATCGGGCGAGCTCCGCCAACGTATAGCCACCATGAAAGAACAGCTGGCCCAGAGCGAGGCCCGGCGATCAATTGTTGTCACAGCTCCGGTGGGCGGTACGGTTGCTGCTGTTTTCTCGCATGTGGGTCAAATCGTGGCAGCAGGATCGCCACTTCTGTCCATCTTGCCAGAGGGCAAGAATATGGAGGTTCACCTTCTTGCTGAAAGCCGTTCCATCGGGTTTGTCCGTGAAGGTCAATCCGTGATGCTGCGCTACGCAGGCTACCCATACCAGAAATTCGGCCAATACCCCGGTGTGGTGACCAACGTCTCGCGTGTAACCTTGCGCCAGGAAGAGGCCGAACTTGACGCTCTGGCAGCTCAGCCGAAACCGGGTGCCGCGCTTTACCGGATTACAGTTTTGCCAAACCATCCCACAATTAACGCCTATGGGAAGGTCGAAACTCTGCGGGCAGGGATGAGGGTTGAAGCGGATATCTTTCTAGACACGAGGGCACTTTATCAATGGGTGTTGGAACCCTTCTACAGTTTGCGCGGCCGCGCAACGTGATCCTGGGCAGGACATTTCGGTGAGCGCGCAGTTGAATCTCTCTCTCTTCTCACGCAGACGCGTGCCTGTTGTTAAACAGACAAAAGTCGCTGAATGCGGGCTGGCATGTCTGGCCATGGTGGCAGGTTACCACGGCCACAACATCGATCTCGGGACATTGAGACGGAGGTTCGCTGTTGCAATGACCGGATTGTCACTTCTGGACCTCTCGCATTTTGCCAGCGGCCTCTCGCTCTCAACAAGAGCGGTTCGCGCGGAACTGGACGAGCTGGCCAAGCTGAGAACGCCATGCATCCTGCACTGGAAGCTCACTCACTATGTGGTTCTGGAAAGGACAGGCTCCAAGGGCGTCTACATCTGTGACCCGGCAGAAGGACGCCGCTGGGCCTCCTGGCAGGAGGTTTCTGAAAGCTTCACGGGTGTAGCCCTCGAACTGTGGCCGTCAGCCGGCTTCGAGAGAAAGACCGAGCGAAAGAGTATTCGCCCCGCAGATCTGTTCCGGCGAACAGGCGGATTGAACCGTGCACTGCTGCAGATTTTCCTGTTATCCCTGTGTCTCGAGGCGATCGCGCTGCTTTCGCCAATTGGCTCGCAGATCATCTTTGATGAAGTGGTGGTAGCCTCCGACCACGAACTTCTAACTCTTGTTGCAATCGGGATGGCTTGCCTGGTGGTGTTGCAAGTCGTCTTTGGCCTTGCTCGTTCCTGGGCCGCATTGGTGATGGGAACAAGTCTCAGCGTGCAATGGACGGCAGCGTTGTTCGATCACATGCTGAACCTGCCGCTCGCATATTTTGAGAAGCGGCATGTCGGTGATGTTGTGTCGCGATTTGGCTCGCTGGGAAACATCCAGAGCGCACTGACAACTGATGTGATTTCCATCCTCATGGATGGCATCATGATCATCGGCACGCTGGTCATGATGATCCTCTATGGGGGATGGATGGCGCTGGTAGCCTGCGGCGCACTCACGATACATTTGTTTATGCGTATGATCGCCTACGTCCCGTATCGTGCGGCGAATGAAAGCGCAATCAATCAAGAGGCCAAGGAGGACACCCATTTCATCGAGACCATTCGCGGGATGGCCACGATCAAGACGCTCGACCTTCGTGAAAGGCGGAGGAACACCTGGCTCAATCTGTTCGTGAACTCCATGAATGCCAACCTCAGGATCCAGAAGTTGAACCTCCTGTTTGGTACAGCGGGGACATTTCTGGCTGCGGCCGATGGAATCGCCACGCTTGTGATTGGGGGGCACCTCGTCATTGGCGGTTCGATGACGGTGGGGATGCTGATAGCGTTTCTCGCCTACAAGGAGCAGTTTGTCAGCCGCGGCCAAGCGCTGATTGAAGTCGAAATTAATCTGAAAATGCTTGGCCTGCATTCCGAGCGTATAGCTGACATCGCCTTGACGTCGCCTGAAGAAGGACTGGCCGCTCTGGAATCTCCCTTCCTCAGACAGCCGCTCGCGCATTCTCCCGCATTGAGCGTTCGAAATGTGCATCTAAGCTATGGTAATGGGCTTCCGAAGGTGCTGGAAGGGGTTAGCCTGGATGTAGCTCCTGGCGAATGCCTTGCGATTACGGGGCCATCCGGATGCGGTAAGACCACGCTGCTCAAGGTGATGGCGGGCCTGATCGCGCCAACCGAAGGCGAAATTCTTCTCGGCGGGCGCGATATCAGGCATCTGGGGCTTACGAACTATCGCCGTTCAATCGCGACCGTATTACAGGAGGACCAGCTTTTTGCAGGCACCATTAGCGAAAACATTGCTGGCTTCGATCCGGATCCGGATGAGGCGTGGGTCGAAGAGTGCGCCAGAATGGCTGCAATCCGTGACGAGATCCTGGCGATGCCGATGCGGTTTGATTCCCTCGTGGGAGACATGGGAAGCACGCTGTCAGGGGGACAGAAGCAAAGACTGTTCCTGGCACGCGCCCTTTACAGGCGCCCTTCCATCTTGTTCCTCGATGAGGCGACAAGCGCACTGGACGAAGCAAACGAGAAGCGCATCAACCAAGCCATCTCGCAGCTAAAAATTAGTCGAGTAATTATCGCTCATCGAGAAAATACCATTTCACAAGCGAGTCGATCAATAAAGATCAGGTAATTTATTTTAGAATAGGAGTAGTATTTATATTAATTGTTTTATTTAAATTTTTTCTTCATTCTATTTTCCTTGTTTTTTCGTTTTGGTAATCACATTTTGTATATTTTTATGGAGATTTTAAACATGCAGAATTTGCGTCTGGAAGATATGGGCCTTGTTGTAGGCGGTGGTTCAGGTGGTTCCAGTGGAAATCGACCTCAGAACACTGGATGGGGCGCAGCGATCGGGTCCGCGATAGGTAATGCTTTTGGTGGTTACTTTGGCGGCACTGTTGGTGCCGTAGTTGGTGGCGAGAGAGGCAATTTTGCCGGCGGTGTAGCAGGTGGCTACGCGGGCGGCTATGTCGGCGGTCGTGCAGGAAATACCATTGAAAAAGGCTTCGTTGCCGGTGCCAACAAGGCGATTGATTACGCACTCCACAATACTAACAACGCTGTTGCAAATCAACAATTCGGCGGTTTTGGGCGGTATTAGTGCCGCAGACGGAATGAGAAAATTTGCAAAATACTTGCCTAGATATCTTTTTTCGCTGAAAAGTGACAAGATGGACATCAGATTTGTCGGCTTGTCGATCGGGATCATTATTGCTGTCTTCGAACAACTAACCAGCTTTTCAGGCGTTATAAAGTACATCTATATGATTTTGACATACGGCGCAGCCCAAATGATATGGCTTACGCTAAGGTACGTATTAAAAAAATAGACAAACGATCGGCGGCGCTTCTCTCGGCGACAAAACTCTGTTGCCGGTTGAGGCCGCCGAACGCCCTTCCCTCACGTACGCCGACTTTGGCGGCGGCACATCAAACCGCAACCGCTAACTGGTGTTCCTCCTCCGGAGTGTTGGTGAGATGGGCGAAAGGATCCGTGACCTCTTGAGGAGCGACTGTCGCAGGCGCATTTTCCGCAGCAGTAGGCATGGCGGGATTTTCGACCGGTTCCGAACCCTTCGGCAGGGAGATTTTGTCCGAAGCATCTGATCCGCCCGACAGCAGGCCTTCCAGCATGGGCTTAGGAGTGTGTCGGCAGAAGCAATCGGCTGATCAGCAACTGCCCCCTGAGCCTCGCTCTTGACGCGGGGCACGTCTTCAATCTTCGCTCCCTCATCGCCCACAATGCCAAGCGGGACACTGTCAACCGCCGCGCCACCTTCGAGCGTATGGTCGGCAGGAGCCGCAGCGCCGATGTCGATCGTCAGCTTCGCTTCCGCCGCAGAGCCATTCGGATGCACCAAGCGGTAGGTGAACGTGTCGGACTGGCCGATACCTGCAGGATCCGGGTGCGGACGGAAGACATAGTCACCGTTGGCATGGATCGTCAGCACACCATGAGCGCCAGTCAGTTCAGTTCCTACGAAGCCCGGCACCTTGTAGTTTGTCCCGTCCTGGCTGACCTTGAGCACCGTAAAGGGAGATCCCCTGACATCGTCGGACATGACGTTGCCCGAAGCTTCGGTGGCGGCCACCGGAACCTCTATATCGCGGCTCTCACGCGACTTCGTTCCGGCAGACGCCTTTCGCGCGGGGGCGATCTCGACATGTCCGGTATTGTCCGTCACGACCATCGTCCAGCCGTCGGCGGAAAGATCGCTTTCATCCCATGTGAGTTCGGCCTGCTGGCTGCCGATCTGCACGAACAGCTTCGCCTCATCTTCGCCCTCGGTCGGATGAACGAGCTTGTAGGAGAAGACGTCCACCTTGCCGATCGCACTCACGTCTGCATTGACCTGATAGCTGTAAGTACCGTCGCGGTTGACGGTCAGCGTGCCGTATTTTCCCGCTACGGTCATCCCATCGGTGACCGGATCGAACGTACCCTTGCCACTGTCGATATTGAGAACAGTCTTGCCATCGTCCGGGTATTTGTCGGCGATACCCTCTTCGCTGCCGCTTCCATCAAGCAGGTGGCCGCTGAACGCCGGCCCGGCTTTAGCCGCGAGATGAACAAGGCTCGTGTCCTTGAACCGGACATCAAGCTGGATCTTGCTCATGACGCTGAGGGTTAATTTCGTGCCGTAGACAAGCCTGTACATGCCAGCATCGAGCCCTCGGACCGACATTAGGATACCCTTTGAGCGTTGGCCGAATTCGGTTACCCCGCCGAAGGAAGTGTCCTCGAGAGGGATCCATCTGCCGCCAACACGCGCCTCGACGTATCGGTAAAGGCCTTGCATGGTGTTGCCCAAGCCCACCACGCTGTCGGAAGAGATGGTGAAGAGGGCGTGAGTCCTGCTCTCCTCGGGAACCTCGAATTCATAAGTTCTTTTGAAGCCCTTCAGGTTGAACAGAAAAGTCTTCGCATCGTGGTCCTTGCGGACTGTGGTGACAGGGACAATGGAAACTTCAGCGCCGACGAGATCATCGACTGCATCAATTTCAAAACTTGCGTGCCCGAGAGCGTCGGATGGCGGTTCAGAAAGAGCGGCGGCCTGCGGGCGAGGATGAGCGCCAGCATCTGCTCCCATGCCGGACTCGCCCTTATTCTTCTCGGCAGCCGGGGTGGCGCCTGCTTCCAGATGACCACTTTCCTCGTTTGAGCTCTTGAGAGGGTTGGGAGCGGCGGCGACGCTTTCCGCGTTCTTGTCCCCGGCATGGTCGGCCTTGGCAGCGCCGCCTGTGCCAGTGTTGAAGCCCAGGAAAGAATTCCAACTGAAGCGCTGGCCAGTTGTACCGAGCAGGTGGTCCACGGTCTCGATCTGGGTAAACTCAAAGTCGGTCAGATCCTTGTTCGGACGAGCCACCCATAGCGTCCCGTCCGATTCCTGAAACACCATCTCACTGCGGGGGTGTTCCGTTGTCTCATAGTAGTTTGCCATGCGGAGGTTCCGGCCGTTGCGCAGTTGAATGATGAGGTCGCGGCCCTTACGCATGAAGCCGGCCACTTCACTTTGTGCATACGGCAAAACCACGAAAACGCGTGGTGGATCGAGCACTACGGAACTTTCCGGTGCCGTTCGGGAGGCGCTGTTCGTCTTGTCGAAAAGGGTTTCAACCATAGAGTACCTCGCTACTAAATTGATTAAGTATCATGTTGCTGCGGTGACCTTGGAAGCCGCAGCCTTAATCCATTTCTTGTGTCTTTGTGTAATAGTGAGTAATTGTTATGTGATTATAATAGTATTCTTTAAAGACTTAAATCACTAAATGTAAGGTAGAGGCTGGCATCATATTATTAATGCAAAATTACTTGATACAAACTATTTGCCTCCCTTTTATCACACCGCAAGATTGTCTATTGTAGACATATGTGGAACGCTACGCCGTGATGCCATCCGCTCACACGGCCTGACCAACGAGGAAAAGAGACAATGCAGTTGTTGACCATCCGCCGGTGCATCAACGGCAAGGATTGCCGCATTCACTAACCGGGGAGCTGCGACATTGGGAGCGGCTTTGTACGGTTTGACAACGCGCCACCCCCACCATACTTGAGGGGCGACTTTAGAGGTGCGGCATGACTGTTCTGGATACGAAGCTTCGATTTTGGAGAATGACGACAGCTGAGGACCGGACAACCGCGACGCGTATCCTGACCTCGGTGATTACCGCAAATGTCGACAAGCTCGTGTCGGTGTTCTACGGCACGTTCCTGAAGCACCAGGAAGGCTCCATGTTCCTCAACCATTCGGTTGTACATGGTCGTCTGAGCCTTTCGCTACGCAACTGGCTGCTGAACCTGCTCAACCTCGATGAAGTCGAGACCGACGCCTTTCAGCAGGCTCAGCTGCAGATCGGTGCGGTTCATGCTCGCATTGGCCTGCCGGTCCACCTCATGCTGGAAGGCGGCAGCCTGCTCAAGGTCGAGATCGCCAAAATCCTGTCCAGCCTTCCCGATGTGGATGCCAGCGACAAGATGGCCGCACTCACCGTGCTCGATGAGGTCATCGACTATTCCATGAGACTGATGAGCGCTTCCTACGTCTCCGACACCAGGAACCGCGCCCATGAAGACGAGGCGTTCCGGCTGTTTGCCCTTGGGCAGGACATCACCACTGAGCGCGAGAGCCAGCGCGCCGCCTTGATGGAATGGTGCCAGTCGGTGCTCTTTGACCTGGCCACCGGTCGGGATGTCGCAGCGCTGGAGCCGCTTGCCCAATCTCCCTTCGGCCTGTGGTTGCGCCACCGCGCCGTGCTGATGTTCCGCAGGTCCAACATCCTGCAGAGCATACAGGCAATCATGGAGCGGGTTGACGAGGAGATCCTGCCGGCGATCGAGCACGCCAAGCGGACGGGTTCTGCCGAGACCGTCAAGTACATCGGTCATCTTCAAGGCGCGATCGATGAGATCAAGTACCTCCTTTCGGACCTCTTCCAGTCCGCGACAGAACTCGAAAGCGGCCGCGATCCGCTGACGCGCGTGCTGAACCGAAAGTTCCTGCCCTCGGTGCTCGGCCGCGAAATCACGCTTGCCAAGAAGAATGGCTTGCCGCTGTCGCTCCTCATGCTCGATGTCGATCACTTCAAGGCGGTCAACGACCGTTACGGACACACCGCCGGCGATGCGGTCCTGCGGCAGGTGGCCGAAGGCCTGATGGACCTCGCCCGCGCCAGCGACTTTGTCTTCCGCTATGGCGGCGAAGAATTCCTGATCGTTCTGGTCGAGACCGATGCACCGGAAGCATTCCAGGTTGCCGAGCGCCTGCGCAGGCATTTTGAGATTCGGCGCATCACCCTGCCCGATGAGACGGACCTGAAGGTTACCATTTCGGCCGGTGTCGCCACGTATGAAGGCCATCCGGACTACGAGTATTTCATCAATGCGGCCGACGCCGCCCTTCTCAGGGCCAAGCAATCCGGACGCAACTGCGTCGTTGAGCACGTCGCCCGCGCCGCCTGATTTCGACCTGTCGGAACTCCTCATGCGCAACCATGAGGAGGCAGGTTTCTAAGCTCGGTATTCTCGGCTCCGGACCGATATCCCGGCGTCTTTCTCTTGTCCTCAGCGCTCTTTCGCTGATTTTCCACACCTCGGGATTCTGAATCATGCGCTTTTTGCACAGGTGCATTGCAAAGTCGCCGACTCTGAGTTAAACGTTTAACTCAACGAATACAAAAACGATCAGGAAACGACGTAACGTGGTGAAACGGGCAACCATCAAGGATGTTGCTGCGCGGGCTGGTGTATCCATCGCCACCGTTTCCAACGTCTTTAGCGGTAAGAAAGCCGTCAATCCTGATCTTGCGAAGAAGGTCGAGGAGGCAGCCGCAGCGCTCTCCTATCGGCTTGACCGCAATGCCTCGCAGCTCCGTTCCGGTCGCGTGCAGGTTGTCGGCATGCTGGTGCCGAACCTTGACGATACGTTCTTCACCTCGCTGGTGGAGCGGGTCGAGCGTCTCGCCCATGATGACGGCTACGAAGTGCTTGTCGCGAGCTCGCGCGACAATCCGCAGCTTGAGATTTCGCGGCTGAACGCGCTGCTCGGCTGGCGTCCGTCGGGTCTGATCGCGGTACCCTGCAGCAATGCCATTCCGCAGCCGATCCGCAGCGAAATCGGTCGCCTGCCGATGGTGCTGGCCGACCGTATCGGCGAGGACAATCTGCCGATCGACACCGTGACGATGGACAATGTCGCGGCGGGCCAGGCGGCTGCCGAACTTCTGATCCCGTCGCACCGCGATATTCTCGTTGCCGCATCGAACACGGCGATCCGCCCGATCGCAGATCGTATCGCAGGCATCTCCTCGGTTGTGGAGACGCACTATGGCGTACGCCCCCGGATCGTGGAGCTCACCTCGAACATCAATGCCGGTGCGGAGATCTTCTGCGACTGGCTCTCGCGTGAGGCGCGTCCCGAGGGCGTCATCTGCCTCACCAACGTCACGACACTGGCGGCATTGCAGGCCTTTGCCGCCCTCAACATCGACATTCCGGAAGACGTCTCGCTCATCGGCTTCGACGATTACACCTGGATGACGGCGCGGAAGGTTCCCCTCTCCGCCGTGCGTCAGCCCGTCGAGGAAATGGGCCAGGCCATCTGGAACTGCCTGAGCGATCGCATGGCCGGCGGCGATGTGCCGACGCGCCATATCGTCCTGCCCGGAAGTCTGCAGGTGCGCCGCTCGGTGCGATCCTCAACATCTGCCTGAAAGGACAGCAGACCCGATGGCGGAACTTGGAGACACGATGAAAGCAAGAACTCTTTGGGGTGTCATTCCTCTTTTGGCACCGGTTCAGCTGCTTCTGCTGAGCGTGATCATCATTCCCTCGATCTATGTCATCTGGCTGAGCTTCCATGTCTCCAGCTTCGGGCAGTCGGCCACCTTCGTTGGCTGGGACAACTATATCCGCGTGATCACCGATCCGGCCTTCCACAGCGCGCTGATCAACACCGTGATCATCGTCGTGGTCGCCGTCCACCTGGAACTGCTGGTGGCGCTCGGCGTAGCACTCCTGTTCAACAGCGGCCTAAAATTCCGCCGTCTGCTGCTGGTCGCGGTTCTGGCGCCTTATGCTGTTTCCGAAGTGATCGCGGTTGCCATGTGGCGTTTCCTCTTCGACATGGATGTCGGCCCGGTCACGCAGGCGCTTCAGGCGCTCGGCCTGCCTATCCTCGAGTGGGGCTACGATCCCATGCACGCGATGATCATGATCGCACTGCTGACGATCTGGATGCACCTGCCCTTCACCTTCATCATTCTCTATGCCGCTCGTCTGGCGCTGCCGTCCGATCTCTATGAGGCTGCGCGCATCGACGGGGCCACGGCATGGCAGAGTTTCCGCCGCATCACCATCCCGCTCATGGGACCGGCGATCCTCGTCGCGCTGCTCTTCCGCTACATCTTCGCCTTCCGTCTGTTCTCGGAAGTCTGGCTGATGACCCAGGGCGGCCCTGCCCGTTCGACGGAAGTCGTCGCCGTCTACCTCTATCAGGAGGCCTTCAGCTACAACGCCTTCGGAACCGCCGCCGCGACCGCCTGGATCATGGTGATCGTGTCGCTGCTGCTCGCTTCCGGTTACATCTATCTGCTGCGCCGTCAGGTGAACGCCAATGCGAAATAAACGGCTCCTCATCAACCTTCTGAAGACCATTGCGGTGCTGGCGATCGTCGTCTGGTCGCTGTTCCCGATCTTCTTCATCGTCGTCTCGTCGTTCAAGGCAGGCCACGACATATTCGCCGTACCAACCAAGTGGTTCTTCGAGCCGACGGTGCAGCACTACCAGAAGCTCGTCTCGGCCTGGCCGGTGTTCTTCTCCAGCCTGTGGAACTCGACCGTCATCACTGCAGGCGCGACGGCTCTTGCCGTCATCGCCTCGACGACTGCGGGCTATGTCTACTCGCGCTACAACAGCCGGCTGCTGAACGCATCGATCGTCTATCTCATTGGCGTGCGCCTCATCCCGCCGATCGTCGTGACGCTGCCGCTGTTCCCGATCGTCAACTGGCTCGGCATCAACGACACGCATTTCGTGCTGATCGTGCTCTATGCGACCTTCTTCGTGTCGCTCGGCACGGTGCTGATGCGCACCTTCATCGACCAGATCCCGCGCGAACTGGACGAGGCAGCAGCGATTGACGGCGCATCGCGCATGACGATCCTGCGCAAGGTGATCGTGCCGCTGGCGACGCCGGGCATCATCGCGGTTGCGGTCTTTGTGATCGTCTTCGCGTGGAACGAGTTCCTGTTCGCTTTCATCTTCACCTCGACCAACGCCAAGACCGCGCCGCTGGTCGTATCGGAAATGATCGGCTCCATCGATGGTGTGGACTGGGGTGTGCTCTTTGCGGCCTCCACGGTGCAGCTGCTGCCGGTCCTTCTCTTCGTCGTCTTCATGAACCGCTATCTGGTGGCTGGCCTGACCGCAGGCGCCACCAAGGGGTAAGTCAATAGCAACCAGAAACCAGTACCGGAGGAAAATGACATGACTTCTCAATTGAAACTAACCCGCCGCGGGTTCCTGGCCGGAACGGCAGCCGTGGGCGCACTCAGCCTCGCTGGCCCGTCCTTCGCGGCCTCCAAGACGCTCAACATCCTGAGCCACCGCGTCCACCAGACGTCGCTTGGCGAAGGCGATGCCGACGCGATGAAGGATTGGAAGGCGGCCAATGATGCCGAGCTGAACTGGACGACGTTCGACTCCAACCCGCTGATGGATCGCCTCTTCCGCGAAGCTTCGCTGTCCAGCACCGACTTCTCGGTTGGCTACATGGTCGACAACCGTCCGACCAGCGAGATCGCCAAGCTGTTCGAGCCGCTCGGCCCCTGGCTTGAGAAAGACGGTATCGAAGAGTTCGACGACATCGCCCCGGGCCTCGTCCAGGGCATGACCGTCGACGGCAACCTGATCGGTATTCCGGTCCGCACCGCGACGCAGGCGCTCTTCTACAACGAGGCGCTGCTTGAGGAAGTTGGCATCTCTGCTCCGCCCACCACCATCGAAGAGCTGGTAGAGCAGGCCAGGAAGGTCACCGAGAGCGGCAAGGCAACGGGCATGATCCTGGCCTCCGACCTCGCGGTGTTCCCGGTGATGTTCGCCCGCGCCTATGGCGGCGACTTCATCAACAAGGACTTCGAGCTTCTGCCGAACAAGGAAGCCATGGAGAAGGGCCTGACCACCCTGGCCGATATGTTCAAGGACGGTTCGCTGCCGAAGAGCTACGCAACCACCAAGAACGACGATCAGGTGACCTGGATGCAGCAGGGCCGCGCAGCATTCACCGTGCTGCCTTTCGCCCGCGCCGCTCAGCTCAACAACGCCGAGCAGTCCAAGTACCCGGGCAAGATCAAGGCGATCGGCTTCCCGGGCTCGAAGGACAGCACGGTCCCGATGGCGTCCGTCGTCGAGGCATGGGCAATGGTCATCCCGGCAAACGCCAAGGACAAGGAACTGGCCTGGAGCTTCATCAAGGAAGTGTCCTCCAAGAAGAACACCCTTGCCATGGCTCTGAACGGCAACGGCCCGGCTCGCGTCTCCACCTTCGGTGAAGCAGAGCTCACCGCGAAGAACCCGCTCGCTGCTGTCGAGGCAGAGGTTCTGGCTCAGGCTCGCGGCGCATTCCCGCCCTTCCCCGAGGCAGCACGCGCTCAGGCGCTGTTCCTTGAAGAGGTGCAGCTCGCCGTTCTCGGCCGCAAGACCCCGGCTGAAGCCGTGGCAGCAATCGAAAGCCGCGTTGCTCCGCTGCTTCCGTCATAATTCATAACTATCTAACAGGAGGCGGGGGCCGAGAGGCCCCTCCTCACCACCCTAACCGCTTGCATTGAGAGGCCATTCGGTCATGTCGCAGTCTACCATTCTCGAACCGGCGCGCGAGATTCCAGTTAGCGCCGAGTATGACGTGCTCGTCGTCGGCGGTGGACCCGCCGGCATCACTGCCGCTATCGGCGCAGCCGAAGACGGCCTGAAGGTCGGCCTGCTCGAAAGCCGCAGCTTCGTCGGCGGCAACATGACGATCGGCCTGCCGGTCCTGGGCTTCCTCGGCCAGAAGGGCAACCAGATCATCGACGGCCTGCCGCAGAAGCTGATCGACCGCCTGCGCGCCGTGAACGCCGCTTCCGAGCACCGCCCCTGCCCGCTGCACATGGGCATCACGCTGGTTGAGCCGGAAGCCGTGAAGACCGTCGCGCTCGAGATGCTGCTCGAAGCCAAGGTCGACGTACAGCTCTACACCTTCGTTTCCGACGTCGTTCTGAATGAGGATGGCACGCAGATCCGTGGCGTCATCACCGAGAGCAAGTCCGGCCGTGAAGCAATCATGGCCAAGATGGTCATCGACTGCACTGGCGACGCCGACGTTTCTTTCCGCGCCGGCGCGCCGACAGAAAAGGGCAATGAGCAGGGCGGCATGCAGCCTCCGACGCTGATGTTCTGCATGTCCAATGTCGACACCGACAAGCTGCGCACTTCCATCGCCGAGCAGTCGCGCACCTATCTCACCGACTTCATTCCGGCTGAATATTTCGGCCAGAACCACCAGTTCATTGTGGTCGGTCTGCGCGAGATCATGGACAAGGCGCGCCGCGAGCGGAACTACTACATCCCGAACGAGCGCACGATCATCATCACCGGCCTGAAGCCTGGCGATGCCTGGATCAACATGACCCGCGTCGTGGGCACCGACTCCACAGACGTCCGCTCGCTCACCAAGGGCGAGATCGAAGCACGCGATCAGATCAAGGACATCTCCGACTACCTGATCAACTACGTGCCGGGCTTTGAGAACGCGCACTTCGCCAAGACCGCGCCGTTCCTCGGCATCCGTGAATCGCGCCGCGTCATCGGCCAGTACGTGATGAACCAGGATGACGTTCTGGGCTGCGCGCACTTCGACGACGCGATTGCCGTCGCCTCCTACCCGATCGACATCCACCGTCCGGGCGACGCAGGCTGCACGCTGATCTGGTGCGGTGACTGCTACGATATCCCCTATCGCTCGCTGGTGCCGCAGAAGATCGAGAACCTGCTCGTTGCAGGCCGTCCGATCTCCACCACGCATGAAGCCATGGGTGCTACCCGCGTCATGGCAACCTGCATGGCGCTGGGTGAAGCCGCAGGCCGCGCCGCCAAGATCGCCGTCCGCTCCGGCGTTGCGCCGAAGGACATCGACGTGCAGGCGCTGCGCCGCGAACTGGTCGAGAAGGGTGCATACCTGCGCGGCCAGAATGGCGATCGCCTGACGGCAGAAGCGGTATCCGAGGCCGCCTGATCGGCCTGATTACTTCGCGTCCGCCGCCCCTCCGGCGGCGGATGCCCTGAACGGCTAGGCCGTTCCAAAAACTGAGTTTTCGGTAATGCAGGTGAGGTCATCTCACCTCACCCCAAGCATGGACGAGACGCACAATGGCTGAACTTCGCCTGGTCGATGTAAAGAAGAACTATGGAAGCACGAGTGTCATCAAGGGTGTGGACCTCCACATCAAGGATGGCGAGTTCGTCGTGTTCGTCGGTCCGTCGGGATGCGGCAAGTCCACGCTTCTGCGCATGGTCGCCGGTCTTGAGGAGATCTCCGGCGGCACGCTGAAAATCGACGGCAAGGCAATGAACGACGTGCCCTCGCGTGACCGCGGCATCGCCATGGTGTTTCAGTCCTACGCGCTCTATCCGCACCTGACGGTGGCGGAGAACATGGGCTTCAGCCTGCAGCTGCGCAAGCGCCCGAAGGAAGAGATCAACGCTCAGGTCCGCGAAGCTGCGCGCATCCTCCAGATCGAGCACCTGCTCGACCGCAAGCCGAGCCAGCTTTCCGGCGGGCAGCGCCAGCGCGTCGCCATTGGCCGCGCCATCGTGCGCAAGCCCTCCGTGTTCCTGTTCGACGAGCCCTTGTCAAACCTCGACGCAGCTCTGCGCATGGACATGCGCATGGAGCTCGCCAAGCTTCACCGCGACCTCGGCGCAACCATGATCTACGTGACCCACGACCAGGTGGAGGCCATGACGCTGGCCGACCGCATCGTCGTGCTGAACGGCGGCGTCGTGCAGCAGGTGGGCGCACCGATCGAGCTTTATAACAACCCGGCCAATGCCTTCGTCGCTGGCTTCATCGGCTCGCCGAAGATGAATTTCCTGCCCGTGACAGTGGAAGCAATCCAGGGCGACGAGGCTATGATTTCCGCCCCCTCCTTTGGCCGCGTGGCGGTGCCAAAGGGCCGCGTGACGGAGCCCGGCAAGGCAACCATGGGCCTGCGCCCGCAGGCGGTTCTCGCGGGAGACTCTGCGGACGCTGCAGGCACCTTCAACGGCCGCGTCCGCATCGTCGAACGCATGGGCGCTGAGACGGTGATCAGCTTCAACCTCGAGGACAGCGCACCGTTGACGGCAGTATTCTCCGGTGACCTTCCGTTCGAGCTCGATCAGTCGATGCAGTTCGGCTTCAGGGCCGCCGACGTAAAACTCTTCCCGGCGGTAAACCAAGAACAATCTCCCCGCCATTAATCGGCGGCACACAGGAAGGAATTTCACAATGGCTCAGGATCTCAGCGGACAAGTCGCAGCCGTAACCGGAGCAGCTTCCGGCATCGGACTGGAATGCGCGAAGCACATGCTGGACGCCGGCATGACGGTTTTCCTGGTAGACCGCGCGGAAGACGCCCTGAACAAGGTCTGCGCTGAACTCGGTGAGCGCGCCAAGCCGCTGGTGGTTGACCTTCTCGACCCCGAGAGCGTCAACACGATGGTGCCGCGCATCCTTGATGAGGCAGGCCAGCTCGACGTGTTCCACGCCAATGCGGGCGCCTATATCGGGGGCAAGGTTTGGGAAGGCGATCCAAATGCTTGGGACCGGATGCTGAACCTCAACATCAACGCTGCTTTCCGTACGGTTCAGGCGGTGCTGCCGCACATGATCGAACGCAAGACAGGCGACATCATCATGACGAGCTCGGTTGCGGGCGTGATCCCGGTCATCTGGGAGCCGATCTACACGGCCTCCAAGCACGCGGTTCAGGCCTTCATGCATACGGTTCGCCGTCAGGTGGCTCCGTTCGGCATCCGCGTCGGCGGTGTGCTTCCGGGTCCGGTCATCACCGCGCTCATCGATGACTGGCCAGCAGCAAAGCTTGAGGAAGCTAAGCAGCAGGGCAGCATCATGGAAGCCAAGGAAGTTGCCGAGGCTGTCATGTTCATGCTCACGCGTCCGCGCAACGTCACCATCCGTGACCTCGTGATCCTGCCACAGAGCCTCGATCTCTAACTCCCCTACTCAGCCGGATAGCCTGCCATGTCGAAGTATTTTCTGGGTGTTGATGTTGGAACCGGGAGCGCGCGCGCCGGTCTCTTCGATGCGAAGGGTACCATGCTCGGTACCGGCAAGCGCGACATCGCCATGTGGCGCGAGGCCCATGGCATCGTCGAGCAGTCGAGCAACGACATCTGGAAGGCTGTCTGCGAAAGCGTTCGCGAGGCCGTCGCCAAGGCTGGCGTGGCTGCGGAAGACATTGCAGGCATCGGCTATGATGCAACCTGCTCGCTGGTCGTGCTTGGTGAGGGCGGCAAGCCGCTTGCGGTTGGCCCCTCCAACGATCCGGAGCGAAATGTCATCGTCTGGATGGACCACCGCGCGACCGAGCAGGCAAGCCGCATCAACGCCACCAAGGCGAATGTGCTGAGCTACGTAGGCGGCACCATCTCGCCTGAGATGGAAACGCCAAAGCTCTTGTGGCTCAAGGAAAACAAGCCCGAGACCTTCAATGGCGCCTGGCAGTTCCTCGACCTTACCGACTTCCTCACCTGGAAGTCGTCCGGCAGCCTCGTACGCTCCGCCTGCACCGTCACCTGCAAGTGGACTTACCTCAGCCACGAGAACCGCTGGGATGACTCCTACTTCCGCCTGATCGGCCTCGAAGAACTGGCCGACGAAGGTTTTGAACGTATCGGCACGGAAATCCGCGCCGGCGGCACTCCTATCGGCGGCCTGACGGCCTATGCGGCAGCCGATCTGGGCCTCGTTCCCGGCACTGCCGTTGCTGTTGGTCTGATCGACGCACATGCAGGCGGCATCGGCACGGTGGGTGCTGCGGGCGATGCGGGCGATGTGCTCTCCCGCATGGCTTACGTGTTCGGCACCTCCGCCTGCACGATGACCACCACCGAGGCACCGGTCTTCGTCAACGGCGTCTGGGGTCCTTACTATAACGCGATGGTTCCGGGCCTCTGGCTGAACGAAGGTGGCCAGTCCGCTGCCGGTGCGGCGATCGAGCGGCTGATCCGCATGCATCCGCGTGCAAGCGGCGTCGAGGCTGAGGCCATTGGCAAGGGCCTCGCCGATGCGCTTGCCGCAAAGGTCGAGGAGAAGGGCGGCTCCATTGCTGTTGCCGACATTGTCGGCCGCGTCCATGTGGTGCCGGAATTTTTGGGCAACCGCGCGCCGTTTGCCGATCCGGAAGCCCGCGCCATCGTTGCTGGCCTCGATCTGGACGACAGCACGGACAGCCTTGTCGCGCTCTACCTCGCCGGCCTCTGCGGCCTTGGCTATGGCGCGCGCCAGATCGTCAACGCACAGGCCGCGAAGGGCATCAAGACGGATACGATCGTCGTCAGCGGCGGTGCAACGCGCTCTGCCCTCGTGCGCCAGATGCTGGCGGATGCAACGGGGCTCACGGTTGCGGCCTCCGTTTCGCCTGAGCCAGTCCTGCTGGGCTCGGCGATGCTTGGTGCCGCCGCTGCGGGGGCCTTCAAGGATCTGGGCGAAGCCATGAGCGCCATGTCTGCGCTCGGCGAAGTCCACCAGCCCAACCCGTCAACCAGAGAATGGCACGACCGCCGCTTCGAGGCCTTCGAGCTGCTCCAGGCGACCGGCCGGAAGATCGGGTAAGCTGCAATTGGCCGGATGCTACTCCGGCCAGTTGGCCAGCACTTCTTCCATGGAGACGGCTTCCACCTGCTCGCTGAAGCGGTTGGTGTAGAGTTCCATCAGCGCGTCATGCGTATTGTCGGCGGAACTGCAGATGGCGTCCGCCACCAGCACCACGCGGTATCCCCGATCGACCGCACCCAGCACCGTCGCCAGCACGCAGACGTCCGTCTCGCCGCCGGTGATCACCAGCGTGTTGATGTCGGAGCCGCGCAGCATCGCGTCGAGCTGGCCGTCGGTCCAGGGAGAATAGACCTTCTTGTCGAGAACCTTCGCAGGCGGCGCAAGGCGCGCCAGTGTGGGCAGAAGGTCGACAAAGCCTGGGTCCATGTTCTCAAGCGTCACGTTGGCCCAGCGCTTGTAGTATTTCGCCCACATGCCTGGGGCCTCGCCTTCACGTTGTGCTGGAACAAAGCGGGTAAAAAGCGTGCGCGATGAATGCCTTGCGGCAAGTTCCTCGATCAGCGGCAGAACCTTCTCAGCCCATGGTACAGCCCAGGGCCCTTCCGGCCCAAACAACCTCTGCATGTCGACGCAGATGTGGAGCGTGTGCTCGCCGATAGGTCCGTGCACCAGGCCGCGCGCCGCCATCTTGAAGCTCCTTCCGTATTCGCCAATGGTCAGGAATGCTGGAGGCGGGACCGGGTTCCCCTAACGATCAAGATCAATGTGCCGGGGAACGTGCGCCTCCACCCAGATTTCGTGGTCGCAGTTTGGGCAATGGTCCGGCGTGGTGCTACCCTCTTCCAGCCATCCGCAGCGCCGGCAGGCGATGGTGCTCTTTGAGCCGCCGTGCTTCACCTCCTTGGGTGGGTCAAGTTCCCATGGCGGCACTATCGGCAGACCGGTCTTCTCGTCGGCAGCCTTGAACACCGTCAACACGCCATCGGTCTCGACATAGGCGTGGGCCACCTGCCCCAGATGCCCGATGCCCTTCTCGCGCAACTGCTGGAAAAGCTCACCCTGGCTGAGTGGCCCGCCAACAGCAAAGTCCTTCGGGATAAACCCGTTGCGGATCGCCTCTGACGGCGTGCCATCGATCACCCGCTCCGACACCTCGGACCTTCTGATCAGAATGTCGAGCGCCTTGTTCACAAGAACAACGATGGTGATAACCGCCAGCGCATGGAGCAGCGGGACATCCGGGTAAAACATCGCATCGCCCACGGCCGAACCGAGGGCGATGACGAGCAGGAATTCCACCGTAGAAAGCTGACCGATGGCGCGGCTGCCAAGCCAGCGTAAAAGGCCAAGCGTGTAGACATAGATGACCAGGGTACGAAAGGCGATTTCGAGGAAGAAAAGCGGAGGCTCGTCGCCAAAGAATATGCGGGCCCAGTCAAAGACCTGTATGGGTTGATCCACGTTCACGCTCCAATCTGAAGCGGGAACGCAGTCACATCATCATTGTTCCTGAACGCTCGCCTGCAAGGCCTCCTTGAGCGTGGGCCGGGAAGCGCGCTCAGCCGCCAATCGCTCCAGCCATCGCAGCACCGCATATTCTTCCGGCTCAAGGTTTTCGAGCGGCTTGCGGATGCGCGAGCGGATCATACGCATCTGCTTTTCAAACTCACCCTCCAGCCACGTATCGAAGATTGCCGGGTGCACGTAGCAGCTGCGGCAGACGGCACGTGTGTTGTTGAGCCGTGCGGAGACCCGATCGAGCACCTCATTCAGCGTCAGCGTCTGCGCCCGTTTCGTCGGCGGCAACGGACGCTCGGACAGTTCTAGTGCAGCATAGACGGTAGCGTTCCAGGTGCGGAAATGCTTCGAGGTGAAGTTCGGGCCAATTGCCTCGCGAATATACTCGTTGACGTTCTGGGATGTGATCTCGCGGCGCACCCCCTCCTCATCGAGATACTGGAACAGGTGCTGGCCGGGCAGTTCCTGAATCGCGCGCACGATCTTGGCGATGCGCCGGTCGCTGAGCTTCAGCCGCCACTCCTTGCCCGACTTGCCCCGGAAGGAGAAGCGCAGGCTAGACCCCTGGATCTCCACGTGCTTGGAGCGCAACGTCGTCAGCCCGTAGCTCTTATTCTCGCGCATGTAGGTTTCGTTGCCGATGCGGATGAGCGTGTTGTCGAGCAGCCAGATCACCGAAGCGATCACCCGCTCGCGTGGCAGGCCGCGCCGTCTCAGATCCGCATCCACACGTTCGCGAAGCTTGGGCAGCGAATAGGCAAAGTCGATCAGGCTGCCGAACTTGGCTTCGTCACGGAATGCCGTCCAGCCTGCGTGGTAGCGATATTGTTTGCGACCGCGAAGGTCGCGTCCCGTCGCCTGGATGTGGCCGTTTGGATCGATGCAGATCCAGACATTCGTCCAGGCGGGCGGGATGCCGAGCATCCTGATCCGCTTCAGCGTATCAGGATCTTCGACCTTCGCGCCGTCGGGATAACGATAGGAGAAGCCCTTGCCCGCGCGACGGCGGATGATGCCCGGCTCGTCGTCGTTCACATAGCTGAGGTGGTCGGGCGTGCGGGCTTCCGGATCCTGCACGCCTTCGCCACCCGTCGGCTTTCCTGGACCGCCAAGCATCGCTCCGTGACCGCTGAAGCGCATGGTCCGGGCTCTGCCTGGAACCTGTCTAATATGTTCCGACACGCGCCTGATCCTCAGATCTCATCGAACGATCCGCCTTCCTTGGAAAGATCGCGCCTGATGGCCCGCTCCTCCTCGTCGTCGGGCAGGGCTTCGTCGCTGTCCATGTAGGGATTGTCGTCGTCTTCACCCGGAAGCTCGCCTTCCTCTTCGGGGTTTTCCAGCTCCTCGATGGTGAGATCTTCACGGGTCAGAACGCCGCTCTGGATTTCGTCCCAGTCAGCCTGCTGGAATCCCGGCAGGTCCTCATCCTCAACCTCGGGCAGATCTTCGGAAACGTCTTCGGGTTCCTGGTCAAACTTGGGGTCCGGCATCATCTTGCACCTCGCTGAACGATATCCTCACCAACTGCGTCGGTGAGGCATCGTTCCGTGCTGCAGGTACCCTGATGAAGTTATTTTCGAGCCCGCAAGGCGAGCTCGTTTGCCGGCTTTCAGGCCGGAACGGCTGCAAGACGCGCGACTTCCACGCGGTTGCGCCCGCCCGCCTTGGCGCGGTAGAGCGCCTGATCCGCGCGGCGCAGAACGTCCTCGAACTTGCGATCACCAGCCCGGTAGACGGCGACGCCCGCCGAAAGCGTGACGGGAATTGTCGTCATACCCATGTGGAATTCCGTCTGCTCCACGGCCTGGCGCAAGCGTTCGGTGGCAGCTGCTGCGGATGCAATGTCGCGATCGCGCAGAAGCACGGTGAATTCCTCCCCGCCTGCCCGCGCGACGACGCTCTCCGGCCCCGCGTTGAGTTTGAGGCAATTGGCGATGTCGATCAGCACGAGGTCGCCTACGTCATGACCGTAGGTGTCGTTGATCGACTTGAAATTGTCGAGGTCGAGCACGGCCACGGCGAATGCTTGCCCCCGGTCCTGTGCAGCCTCGAAGCGCGTGGCGCCACGCAGGGCGAGCGTGCGGCGGTTGACGAGGCCGGTCAGGTAGTCCGTTGAGGCCGCCACCTCGAGCTGCTGGCGCAGGTGGTCCGAGCACATGAGCAGGAAGGCCGTGGTGCCGACGATGGCGAGCAACGTCATGAAAATCGGGCTCACCACATTCAGCCAGTGGTCACCGCTCTCGATCGCAAAGGCGGCATCCAGATCAGCCCGCAGATAGATGATGACGCGTACCAGGTGGTAGATCAGCACGACGGCGAAGATGCCAATGAGGATCCTGCGGCTTGCCGGCATCTTGGCGGTCGCACCGCGGCAGAGCGAATGGATGGTTGCCACCATCAATCCACCCCAGATCACCGCGCAATAGACAAGGCGCACGGCAAAGCTCTCCGTGACCATCGAGAACCAGGCAATGACGCCAAGCACGGAAACTGCGGGCAGAGCCTGCCACCAGCGGGGGCGACGGCCATCGAAGCTTCGCACGGCCGCATAATAGGCTGTCAGGCAGAAGATCATGCATCCATTCGCCAGAAGCAGCATGAGCGGGCGAGGCAGACCACCACCGAGGACGAGCACGGCGCAACCAATTGCGCCAAGGACAGTGCCTCCCTGCCAATAGCGCGCAGCCGGCTGCAAAGATCGCGGAAGATCTGGGGCAAGAGCCAGCAGGACAATTCCGTTCGCCAGCATTATGAACGATACTGTTACAAAGATGGTCCCGGTATCCATCGCGTCCCCCGCCACGTCCTTCGTGCGTCTGCAGGCGAGTGGCGCTGATCGGCCCACCGCTCCAGCGAGCCAATGTGGATCAGCAGTCTGATGACTTGTCCCCGCCATCCCAATTGGATGGCATCTGCTACTCCAGTCAGATCACAAAATAAATACCGGATTTAATAATACGCAAATAGAAGCGGGCGTGTATCATCTGAGGCACGGCGGTTCCCCTGCCGAATGCACCGCTTGGCCTATTCAGGCCTCGAAAGATCGGCCGGTTCCGCGCGCTCGTGTGGGAGTTGGGGCAGCTGCTCGCTGGAGATGAGGCGCGCACCGCGATCATAGGTCAGATATCGCCAAAGCCACTGCAGCGACACCTGCACGCGGTGCTGGAAGCCTACCAGCAGATAAACATGGATGAAGGCCCACGCGACCCAGGCAAACCAGCCCTTGAGCGTTGTCTTCCCCGCTTCGAACACACCGGCGTGCCGTCCGATGATCGCGGTGTTGCCGCGGCTGCGGTAGACGAAAGGCGGCAACTCGGCACCCGTTTGCAGCTTTTTCACCAAAGCCTCGCCGAAGTGCTGACCCTGCTGCTTGGCCACCTGCGCGAGACCGGGCAGAAGATTTCCCTTGTCGTCAGTGAAGCGCGCAATGTCGCCAAGCGCGTAGACATCCGGACAGCCGATTACCTGCAGGGTCGGTGCGACCTCCACACGGCCCATGCGGTCCCGCTCGACCCCGAGATTTGCCGTCAGCGGTGATGCGGAGACACCGGCTGCCCAGACGGTGAGCCCTGCCGGGATGCTTTCGCCGGCGATCACGACATGGTCGGCCATGATTTTCTCGACGGCCTTGCCCAGCGAGACCTCGACGCCAAGCCGCTCAAGCGCTCGCTTCGCGTAGTCTGACACTTTGGGCGAGAAGCCGGCCAGCAGCCGCGGTCCGGCTTCCACCAGCATGATCCGTGTCTTCTTCGGCTCGATGTTGCGGAACTCCTGCGCGAGCGTGTGGAGCGCAAGCTCGGCTATGGAGCCCGCAAGCTCCACGCCGGTCGGGCCGCCGCCGATGACAATGAAGGTCATCAGCCGCCTCTGTTCTTCAGGATCAGTGGAGCGCTCCGCCTGCTCGAAGGCCCAGAGCAGCCGGGAACGGATCGTGCGGGCATCCTCAAGCGTCTTCAGGCCGGGTGCGACCGTTGCCCATTCGTCATGGCCAAAATAGGAAGCGCGGGAACCGGGCGCCAGCACGAGAATGTCGTAAGGAAAGTCGCTGCCTTCCGACAGATGCACGAGCTTGCGCTGCGGGTCGATGGACGTCACCTCGCCGAAGATCACCTGGATCGATTTCTGGCGCTTCAGGATCTTGCGGATCGGTTCGGCAATATCGGTGGCGGAAATATCCGCCGTAGCCACCTGATAGAGGAGCGGCTGGAAGAGATGATGGTTGCGCCGGTCAATGACCGTAGCCGCAATCCCGGCCTTGCCGAGGATCTTCGCCACTTCCAGACCGGCAAACCCCGCGCCCACGATCACGATGCGTGGCTGGCTCCCGGGAGAGCTCTGATATGGCGCATCTGTCACGAATTTACCCCTGCTTCCTGATCACTGACAGCTGACGGGACCACACCAACATGGGTGAGGGTTCGTCGCGGTACAACCCCACCTTGAGTCGGGGCTGATGATACGGAATGAACTCGATGCGGCTGTTGTTCCTTGAAACAAATGCATGGCAAAAGCGGCAGTTACACAAGCATCACATCCGTGACGGGAAATGGCGGCGTTTTGATCGATTGCGCGATGCCGTATCGTTTCGTGGGTTGCCATGCCGACTTGTAAAGTTGCAAGATGTATCGAGGCACCGCTTGAGGCAAGGAGGGGGCGTGGCAACCGATTGGATGGCAACACTGAAGGAAGCCGGAGTCCTGGCCAAGAAGACGGAGGCCGACGTCGAAAAGCTCCTTGCCAGCGACACGCTCTCGGTTGAGCATGCAGTCCGACTGCTTTCCGCGGTCAACCAGCTTTCCGAAGAGTTCGATGAAGTGCTGGTGGAGATCGAGGCCGACGAAGGCATCGACGAAGAATTGCTTGAAGCAGCTTTCTCGATCGAGAGCCTTTGGAGCGACCTGACCCTTGCCTGCCTCAACAGGGTACGGATGCTGCGCGGGCTGCCAGCGATCGAGCTGGACGGCAAGGAAGAGGATGGCGGCGAAGCCTAGAAAAGTTGGGCTAGCCGCATCTTACGACCAGGACAGCTGATCCTTCGGTAGGCGATTGCTCGGGTCATACACCATCACCTTGTGCGGCAGGTCCGGACCCCAGTCCCAGAGAACAAGATTGATGTCGTCTGGCCCCGCGCCTGGCGCAAAGCTTGGTACGAGGATGCCAGCGACACCCTGTTGGCGCAGCCGGTCGTGAATATTCCACGAGCGCGGGCGGCGGCCTTCACTCAACTCGAAGGCCCAGGCGCAGGCCATGTCGTCGAAGAGGACGCCGTGCTCTTCCCTGCCCTGCTCGGAGGTCAGGTCCGCAATGTCTTCGCAGTCGATGTCGTAGGAGCAGAGCACGCAGGGATCGATGCGATGAGCAAAGCCCTGGTTGGCTTCCTTCACCGCCGTCATGATGCTGAGGGCAAGATAGAGCGCCGGAACACCCTTGGGATTGAACCGCGCGCCCCGGATAGCGGCGCCATCGCCGGATATCGGCTTGAACGACCAGCGGGGGTCGTGCGCCCGGTAGGCAGTTCCGGCAAATTTCACGCGAAGCCGCCGAGCGCCATGTGATCGAGATAGTCTCGTACGGCGGCAGCCTTGCCCTCCTTTACCAGCGCCTCGGCGGTACGTCCGCCGAAAGCCGGAAGCGGCTGCGCGCGGTACCAGGCCATGGCCTGTTCCTTGCCGCCGGCCCATTCCGTCACGCGGCTGATGATCTCCAGCATTTCGCGCAGACGGCCTTGCGTCTTGGAGGCCTTGCTGCGCTCGGCGCGGTAGAAGGTTTCGCGCGACAGCCCCGCCGTCTCCGCAAGCTGGGTCTTGGACATGCCGAAGCCGAGCGCCAGGCGATCAATCGCGATCCTGCCCTGCGCGTCCATGAAGGAGAGCACCAGGGGCTCCCTGCCCACCGGATAGTCTTTGAGTGCGAATGCGTAACTTGCCATATCAATCGCTACCTTTCATAGGCAAAATATATGGCACATGGTGACGGACTGCAACCCTGACCGTGATTGCAGTCCGTTGTTCGGATTACATCGCGCCGAAATATCCGAGCCAGGAGAGGCCCATCCAGATGGCCATGGCCATCATCATGAGGTTTTCGGTCAAGGAGATGAAGCCCAGCGGAACCTTGCTGGAGCCACCGACGCAGGCGCACTTCAGCTCACGCTTCTCGATATAGACGGCCTTGAAGACCGAGACTGCGCCCACGGTTCCGATGAAGAGCGCCAGCGGTGCTGAGAACCACGTGGCGAAGCCCGCCACCATCAGAAGGCCGGCAACCCCTTCCGCATAGGGATAGACATAGCTGTAGGGCAGCCAACGCTTGGCCAAAAGGTCGTAGTTCAGGAACATGGTGGCAAAGGTTTCGACGCTCTGCAGCTTCAGGAGCGACAGAACCACCATAGAGAAACTGATGAACCATTCGGCAGCGCGCACGGTGAAAGGATCGCCGCTCACAGCATAGCTCGCCGCCATCGCCATCAGCGCGGTCATGGTGAAGAGCACCGCGACCGGACGGTAACTCAGCGCGTTCGGATCATAGACCGACTTGCCGAAGAAGCGGCGCGTATCGTCATAGCCGCCGACGCGCTTGCCCTGGATGAACACCTGCGGCGTGGTCTTCACGCCATGCTCCGCCTTGAACGCATCCGTCTCCTCGCGTGTCTTCAAGTGGTGATCTTCAACCTCGTAACCCTCGCGCTCCAGCAGATACTTCGCCTTCAGACCATACGGGCAGGTGTGCTTCGGCATCACCATGCGATAGAGAACGGCCTTCTTTTCGAGGGATGCGGCTTGTGTCTTGTCCAGCATTTCGGCTGCTTTCTCGTTGTTGATCTTGGACCGACACTCATATAGGGTCTGTACCATGGTACAGAGTCAAGACCTAAATCAGCTTACGATCGGCAAACTGGCTGCGGCAGGTGGTGTCGGCGTGGAAACCATCCGCTTCTACCAGCGCAAGGGCCTGCTAGCGACCCCTACGCGTGGCGGTGGTTTCCGTACATATGGGAACGAAGACGTGCGGCGTCTACGGTTCATCCGGCAGGCGCAGGCGGCGGGCTTCACGCTGGAAGAGATCCGCGAGCTTCTCGAACTGAACGCCAGCAACAACCGGCCGCGCGCCCGCGAACTGGCGCGGCACCGCATTGACGCCCTCAACGAGAAGATCGCGGAGCTTCAGCGCGCCCGCGACGCGCTCATCAAGCTGGAGCATGACTGCGCCAGCGAGCATGGCGGCCACTGCCCCATACTCGCGTCGTTTAACGTGTGATCAGCTTCCGGCAGTGTTCGCCTTTGCGCCGGCATGCGCTTCTGCACCGGGGGCATCCGTGTCCACCGTCACGACCACCGACATGCCGGGAGCCAGATGGCTTGCGAGCTCCTGGTCGGGATCAATTGCAATGCGGACTGGAACGCGCTGCACCACCTTGGTGAAGTTGCCCGTCGCGTTGTCAGTTTTCAGCACGCTGAACTCCGAGGAAGCCGCCGGGGCGAAGCGCTCGATCCTGCCGGTCAACGCGCCGTGTTCGAAGGCATCGACCGTGAAGGTTACCGGCTGGCCCACCTGCATGTGAGAGAGCTGCGTTTCCTTGAAATTGGCGACGACCCAGATCTTCTCGGGCACCAGTGCAGTCAGCTGCGTTCCGACCGAGACATACTGGCCGACACGAGCGCCAACTTCGCCAAGGCGGCCGTCCTGCGGAGCCTTGATCTCGGTGTTCTGCAAATCGATCTCGGCCAGCCGGACGGCAGCTTCCGCCCCCTGAACGGCAGCCTCCAGCGACTGCCGGCTCACCACCGTCGCGGCGAGATCCTGGCGGGCAACTTCAAGCGAAGCCTGAACCTGTGCCAAACCAGCGCGCGCCTCATCAAGCGTGCTTCGGGCCTGATCCGAATCCTTCTGGGTGGAAATGCCCTTGGACACCAACGGCTCGATACGATGCCAGTTGGCTTCTGCGGCCTTCAGCACAGCTTCCGCCTTCTCGATCTGGGCTTCGGCGAGCCGGATCTTCGCCTCGTTCGACAGGCGCTGCTGTTCTGAATTGGCAAGTGCGGCCTTCTGGGCAGCAAGGGTCGCCTTCGCCTGCTCCAGCTTCTGGACGTAGATCCGGTCGTCGATCTTGACGAGAAGCTGACCCGCCTTGACGACCTCGTAGTCCTGCACGGCAACTTCGGCGACGTAACCCCCAAGCTGAGGGCTAACGACGGTCACCTGCCCGCGAACATAAGCATTGTTCGTGGTCTGGATGGCGCTGGTAAAGGGCGGCAGCTGCCACGTGTAAAGAACAAGCGTCAGCCCGATAAGGCCGACGACAACGGCAACAATGGTAGCGGTAGATCTGAGTAACTTATGCATGGTCGATCAATACTTCGAGGCTAGGCTGCTGCAGGCTCTGCAACAGCGGCAATCATGTGTTTGCGATAAGCGAGGATACCCATGTGGATCGCGAGACCCGCAAGGGCGCAGAGGGCAACGACGGAGAGGCTTAAAAACGCGTCGTTATAGGCAAGGACCGTCGCTTCCCGTGTGATCTGCTGGTTGAGAAGCGTCAGTCCCTGCTGGTTCATCAGGTTCGGATCGGTGGTGACCTTTCCGTAGGCGCCAGAGAACTGCGTCAGCCTCTGCACGACCGTCGGATCGGTCATTTTTATGTTCTCGATCAGTGCCGCATAGTGAAACTTTGTGCGCCAGGTGACGAGCGTCCCCACCGCGGCAGCGCCGAACGCACCGCCGAGACTCTGCGTCGTGAGAAAGACGATCACGAAGCTCAGGATGTATTGCGGCCCCTTCTTCAAGGCATTCATCAGCCCCGCCGCCATGGCTGGCGGCAGGAAGAGTGCGCCCGCGAAAGCGATCATCGACTGGCTCAGATACATTTCGGCAGGTCGCGTCAGGTTGGTTGCGCGGCTGTCCATGAATGCGCCCAGAGCCAGCAGTAGAAGAGCGACAAGATGGATGGCATGTTCCCGCCCGGGCTTGAGGAAGGCGACGCAGGCAAGACCTCCAGCCACCGTCGCAGCCAGGATGATCCAGTAGAGTGACGCCATCTGGTCGTTCTGCAGCCCCAACGCCTGGAACAGGCCATAGGCGCCACTCGTCTGCTCGGAAAGCACGATGCGGAAGACCAGCAAGGCTCCGGTGAAGTGCAGGACCTCCTTGCTGGTGAGCCAGCGTATATCGAGAAGCGGCGCTTTGCGATTGAGCTCGATCACGGCGGCGCAGATCACCGCGACGATTGCCACGGCGAGCATCCACCCGAGCCACGGGGCCTCGAACCACCAGTAGAAGCGCCCAAGCGTCGCTACCATGGCGATCAGCCCGAAACCCACTGCGATGAAAAGATAGCTCACCACATCCAGCGTCTGGATCACCTTGGCGCGGGGCTGTGGGGTCAGCGGCATGAGGTAGACGGCCGCAAATGCCATCATCGCCAGCGCGATCTCCGTCACGTGCAAGCCGTGCCACTGCCACATGTCGAGGATCGTGGGCGATATCAGTCGCGCAATGATCGGGCTCAACGTGAGGTTCGTGAGGGCAAGCGACAGGCCGACGTTAAGCTTCTTGGCGGGCGGCACGCCTTCCAGCATGTAAAGGAAGCTCAATGACCCGAGCGGTGCAGCCGCCATGCCGCTGAAAAACCGCACGACAAGCGCGGACTCGAAATCCTCGGCGTAGAGGTTCAGCACGGCGACAACCACGAAGGCCAGGATGCCCACTTCCGCAAAGTTCCGCAGACCGAATTGCGTGCGCGCCTTGATCAGGATCAGCGACATGCTGGCATACGGCGCCATATAGGCAGCCAGCAGCCACATCGCCTCGTTGGTCGTTACGCCAAGTTCGCCCTGGATCTGGGGGATGTTGGCGGAAATGAGGTTCATGCCGAGGCCCTGCGTGAGGGCCAGCAGCAGGGCAGCTAGCATATAACAGGCCGTCTTCCAGAGAGGCATCGGCGGCGGCATGACACGGCCGGAATCGGCCGGCGCCGCCTGCCCTGCTGGCGCAGCTTCCTTGGGTTCTGCTTCCGCAGTGGACTGGACGGCGCTCATTCCGGGTCCGACTCCATGACGGTCGGCACCCTCTGCGACGCCTCGTTCAGCACCTTCATGGCAATCCGCAGTTCCTCTTCCGAAACATCCGGAATGATGGCTTCCCTGAGCTCGTCCGTAATCTTCTGGAGTTCGCCGGCAAGGCTCCGCCCAGCATCGGTAAGGACGATCTGCTTGGCGCGGCGGTCGTTCTCCACGGCCCGGCGCTCGATAAGACCCTGCGCTTCCAGCGGATCAAGGAGCCGTCCGATGGTCGGTGGCTCGACCTCGAGCACCTCGGCAAGCTCAATCTGCGTCATGCCATCCCGTCTCCGCAGATGGATCAGCGTGCGGGCACGGGCGAGCGTCAGGCCCTTCTCCTTTACCCGCGCGTCAAAGAGCGTCCGGAGTTTGCGGCTCAGGATGGAAACATGCTCGAGGAACTCGGCACGCAGCTGAAAGAGATCTTTATTAGGCACGATATAATAAGCTGCCTTCTTATATGGTGCGTACCTAATACTTTTTATGCTGCGCTGCAATATGCGCCGTAGCAATCTCACAGATTATTTTATGATGTGCACCACCTGCGCCCGACCCCGCGCAAACAAAAAGCCTCCCCGGATTTCTCCGGAGAGGCTTCGTCAGTCTCATAGCGATGTTTGGTCGAACTACTCGATCATCGGCAGGAGAGCGTTGATGCTGTCCTTGGCGTCGCCGTAGAACATGCGCGTGTTCTCCTTGTAGAACAGCGGGTTCTCGATGCCGGAGTAGCCCGTGCCCTGGCCGCGCTTGGAAACGAAGACCTGCTTCGCCTTCCACACTTCCAGAACCGGCATGCCGGCGATCGGGCTGTTCGGATCTTCCTGCGCAGCCGGATTGACGATGTCGTTCGAGCCGATGACGATCACAACGTCGGTCTCCGGGAAGTCCTCGTTGATCTCGTCCATTTCAAGCACGATGTCGTACGGCACCTTGGCTTCGGCCAGGAGCACGTTCATGTGGCCCGGAAGACGGCCGGCGACCGGATGGATCGCAAAGCGCACTTCCTTGCCGCGCGACCGCAGCCTGCGGGTCAGCTCGCTCACCGCGCCCTGTGCCTGAGCAACGGCCATGCCGTAGCCCGGAACGATGATGACCGAGCTTGCGTCGTTCAGTGCAGCCGCAACGCCTTCGGCATCGATCGCGATCTGCTCGCCTTCGATCTCCATGGCCGGACCGGTGGTGCCACCGAAGCCGCCGAGGATGACCGAGATGAACGAGCGGTTCATCGCCTTGCACATGATGTACGACAGGATCGCACCCGAGGAGCCGACCAGCGCGCCGGTGACGATCAGGAGATCGTTGCCGAGCGAGAAGCCGATGGCCGCAGCCGCCCAGCCCGAGTAGCTGTTCAGCATCGACACCACCACCGGCATGTCGGCGCCGCCGATGCCCATGATCAGGTGGTAGCCGATGAAGAACGCCAGAACCGTCATGACGGCCAGCGCCCAGAATGCACCCGTCTGCAGATAGACGACCAGAAGGACCACCGAGAGGATGGCCGCAGCGGCATTGAGGAAGTGACCGCCGGGCAGCTTCTTCGCCTTGCCGTCAACCTTGCCGGCGAGCTTGCCGAAGGCAATGACGGAACCGGTGAAGGTCACAGCACCGATGAAGACGCCGAGGAAGGTCTCGACCATCAGGATGTTGATTTCGGCCGGCGACTTCGAAAGCAGCTTCACGGCAAAGCCGGTCAGGCCTTCCATCTGCTGGTTCAACTGCAAGAGCAGGTCCGGGTTACCCATTGCAGCAGCCGGATTGTGCATCAGTGCGAAGAAATCCGACAGGCGTGCGAGCTCGAAATGGGTGTTGAAGCCGATGAAGACGGCTGCCAGACCCACGAAGCTGTGGAGGGCAGCGACCAGCTGCGGCATCTCCGTCATCTGCACCCGTACGGCCACGATGTAGCCGAGGATGAGGCCGATGACGAGCATCGCGGCGATCAGCCAGAGATTGCCGACGCCCGGCGTGAACACGGCAGCAGCGACGGCGATCGCCATACCGGCGATACCATACCACACCGCGCGCTTGGCGCTTTCCTGGCCCGACAGACCGCCAAGGCAGAGGATGAACAAGACAGCCGCAACGATGTAGGCGGCGATGACAATTCCAGGCTCGCTGATATGCGAGACCATCTGTTCCAGATTAGCCATTCTAGATTCCATCCCCGCCCTTTAAGACTTCTGGAACATGGCAAGCATGCGCCTCGTCACGAGGAAGCCGCCACCAATGTTGATCGCTGCGATCAGCACCGAGATTGCGCCAAGGATGGCAACCAGCCACGAGGACGAGCCGATCTGAGCCACAGCGCCGAGAATGATGATGCCGGAAACCGCGTTGGTCACGGCCATCAGAGGCGTGTGCAGCGAGTGAGAAACGTTCCAGATAACCTGGAAGCCGACGAAGCACGCCAGCATGAACACGACGAAATGCGCCATGAAGCTCGGCGGTGCGTAGTAGCCGGCAAGCAGCATCAGCACGGTGCCGATGCCCAGAAGGCTCACCTGCATCCTGGTTGCCTGGCGGAAGTCAGCCGCTTCCTTCGCGCGCTTTTCCTCCAGAGTAAGCTCTTTCGGCTTCTCCTTCGGCTTGGCGGCAGCAATCGCCTTGACCTTCGGCGGCGGCGGCGGGAAGGTGATGTCGCCCGCATGGGTCACGGTCGAGCCACGGATGACGTCGTCTTCCATGTTCTGGACGATCACGCCGTCCTTGCCGGGCGTCAGGTCGAAAATGAAGTGACGCACGTTATTGGCATAAAGCATCGACGACTGGGCCGCCATGCGGCTCGGGAAGTCGGTGTAGCCAACGATGGTCACGCCATTGTCGGTGACGATCTTCTCGTCAGGCCTGGTGAGCTCGCAGTTGCCGCCACGCTCGGCAGCAAGGTCAACGATCACCGAGCCCGGCTTCATCGCCTCGACCATGTCGGTCGTCCACAGCACCGGAGCCGGACGGCCCGGGATCAGCGCCGTGGTGATGACGATGTCGATGTCGGGGGCAAGTTCGCGGAACTTGGCCAGCTGCTTCTCGCGGAACTCGGGGCTCGAGGGGGCCGCATAGCCGCCGGTCGCAGCACCGTCCTGGGTCTGCTCGAACTCGAGGAAGACGAACTCTGCGCCCATCGATTCGATCTGCTCGGCCACTTCCGGGCGAACGTCGAAGGCGTAGGTGATCGCGCCGAGGCTGACCGAGGTGCCGATGGCGGCAAGACCGGCAACGCCGGCGCCGACGACCAGAACCTTGGCTGGCGGGATCTTGCCTGCAGCCGTAACCTGGCCGGTGAAGAAGCGGCCGAAGTTGTTACCGGCCTCGATGACCGCGCGATAGCCGGCGATGTTGGCCATCGACGAGAGAGCGTCCATCTTCTGGGCGCGCGAGATGCGCGGCACCATGTCCATGGCGATGGTGGTGACGCCGCGTGCCTTCAGCTCTTCCAGCAGCTCACTGTTCTGTGCTGGATAAATGAACGAAATCAAAGTCTGTCCATTGCGGAACAGCTTCACTTCGTCGGAGGTCGGCGGCCGCACCTTGGCGATCACATCGACTTCCGCGCAGAGTGACTGTGCGTCGGGGTACACGGTTACGCCAGCTTCAGCATATGCCGCGTCCGAAATCCCCGCTTTCAAACCTGCGCCGCTCACTACGGAACAGGTGTGACCTAGTTTCCCGAGTTGACGTGCGCTGTCTGGCGTTAACGCCACACGGTTCTCCCCAGGGAAAACTTCCCCCAATATGCCTATCTTCACATTGCGATCCACTTCATCATGCAGTTGGAATCTCTGCGAGCCTCAAGCCCCCGCGCTGTTCCTCGGCGGCTTCGGGGCGCTTTGATAATGTCTGATAGCCGTCCTGGCAAATGATCCTGCTGTTGTGTACGTTCTTTCCAGACTTGCCACCTGGCCCTCTCACGTATCAGCCCGCTCATTCTCCTCCGGGCAGCATTGCTTAGAGGTTTTGTGCGCATGCGTCCATATCCACTTGGCTATATCGGTATTACCTAAAATAACTCCGACAATGCCGGAGTAGCGGCGGCATTTTGCGACGGAGCGGCGCCAGGGCTCACCTCTGCCGTAATGCGGCAGCTGCGGCCTGATTCAGCACGGCACCTTCACAGAATGCGCTGTAATCTCTCCACAAACAGGCGTTGGCCAGTGATGAGCTTGTCGCGTGCTTCCTCGAGGCTGAACCAAGCAGCGCGGTCCACCTCAGGAAATGCGCTCATCCTTCCGCTGCGTGGGGGCCACTCCATCTCGAACGTGTTGCTCTGCAGGGTTGCCGGGTCGAAATCGGCTTCTAGCGCAAAGGCGGTCACAAGCTTGCCGCTCGACTGACGAATTTCACCGAGCGGAATCAGCTTGGCCGAAACGGTCCAGCCCGTTTCTTCCAGAAACTCGCGGCGGGCGGCGTCTTCCGGCTGTTCGTCCTCATCATATTCGCCCTTGGCGATGGACCACGCGCCGCTGTCGCGTTTTTGCCAGAACGGCCCGCCCGGGTGGACGAGGAGAATTTCCACACCGTCCGCCGCGCGCCTGAAGGGCAGGATGCCCGCGCTTCTTCGTGGCATGACACAACCTCCGCGACCGTTTCCGCCCTTGCTTTTTTATGCAGCTTCACAACACTTGGTCGACTGGAACAAGATTGCAACGACACTTGCTTTAGGCCGTGCCATGGCGTCATCTAACCAGGTCGAGTCTGTTGGGCGCATTGACATAAACTAACAGGTTATTCGGTTCGACAGAGGCCCCTGCATTTGAAGATCATTCTCTATCGTATTGGCGTACTGGTTGCCCTGGTTCTGATCTGGTGGTTCTTTTCAACCATCGTCGAGCGTCAGTTGATCCCCTCGCCGCTTGCCACGTTCCACGCCGCTGAGCGCCTGATCGCCGAGGGACGGCTTTCGACCGCGCTGCTCGACACGCTCACCATATATATAGGCGGCTATGGTGCGGCGATTCTGATCGGCATTCCGCTCGGCCTGCTGATGGGAACGGCGCGCACGCTGGGCAAGACGCTCGACATCTTCATCTATGCGCTGTCAGCGACGCCGCGCGTGGCCTTCATTCCGCTGATCATCGTCTTCCTGGGCCTTGGCGCTTCGGCAAAGACCTTCATCGTGTTTCTCGGCGCAGTCATGCCGATTCTCATCAACGCCTATGCGGGCGCGCTGAACTCTGATGAGGATCTGGTGGAGATGGCCCGCTCCGTCGGCGCCAGCAAATCGCGCATCTTTCGCGAGATCGTGCTGCCCGGCGCCCTGCCCTTCGCCATCACGGGGCTGCGCATTGGCGCGACGATCGGCCTGATCAATACCGTGGTGGCAGAACTTTACACAGCCGTAAGGGGACTTGGCGGCCTGCTCGCCATATATGGTAATACGTTCCGCATGGCCGAATACTTCGTCATCGTCTTCACGCTTGCGTTCATTGGCGTTCTGGTGACGACTGCCCTTCGGTTGCTGGAGATGCGCCTTGAACGCTGGCGCGGAAACGGGGCATAACATTGAAAAAATCTATCTAGGAGAGGTTGTCATGAAATTCCTTTCGAGTGCGTTTGCCGCACTGATCCTGTCCAGCTCGGTGGTGGCAGCCGAGCCCTTCCGGCTTATCGTCACTGATCTCGAAACGCCGCTGGTGCCAAACTCCGTCATGGATCTGGCGCTGCAGGAAGGCTATTTCGAGCGCGAGGGCGTTGAAGTAGAGCTGGTCCGTGTCCAACAGACGCCGTCTGCGCTAGCCGCCATTCAGGCGAACGAAGGCGATATGGCCAATATCGGCACCGACGCGCTGCTGCTGCTCGTCGCCAATGGCGCCGACGACCTCAAGGCTGTCGTTTCGCCGAACAAGTCCCTGCCCTTCCTGATTGCCGGAAAGGAAGAGATTGCATCTCCCGCTGATCTGGCCGGCAAGAGCTTCGGTATCGGTCGCCCCGGCAGCATCGACCATTCGCTGAGCACCCGCGTGCTGCAGAAATATGACGTGGATGTCTCCAAGATCGACATGGTAGCGCTTGGTCAGCCCAACCAGCGCGCGCAGGCGCTCGTCGCCGGCCAGATCGACGCCACGACCATGTCCATCGGAACCTGGGCAGCCATGCCTGACACGACCGGCCTGCATGTGCTCATCAGCCAGGACGACTATTACAAGGCCGCTCCGGTGGTGAGCAAGGTCAACATCGTCACCGCCAAGGCTCTGGAAGAGCGCCGTGATGACGTGAAGAAGGTCATTGCCGCTCTCATCAAGGCTTCGCGCGACTTCGCCTCCGACCCGAACGTCTGGGTGGAAGCAATGGTCAAGGCCCGCCCGGATGTCGAGAAGGCAACGCTCGAAAGCCTCGGTGAAGCGTTCAAGCAGAGCTGGAGCGTCAACGGCGGCCTGAGCAAGGACGAGCTCGAGTACACGACTACGGCGCTCTATGAAGGCGGCGACTTTGCCAATGTGCGCAAGGTCGAGCTTTCCGAGTGGGCTGACTTCTCGTTGATCGATGAGGTTCTGGCCGAGCTCGGCGCCAACGAATCGCTGGATGCCGTGACGCGATGAGAAGCGATGCTGCAGGCGCGAGCGCGCCGAAATCCCCGATCCCGACATCTCCAATCATCGAGATGAAAGGCGTTTCCAAGGGATTCGGCGACGGTTCGAGTGAGCGCGTTGCTGCCTTGCAGGACATCAATCTTGAACTGACCGAGGGTACCTTCACGGCGATCCTCGGTCCCTCTGGCTGCGGCAAGACCACCCTTTTGCGGCTGCTCGACGGGCTGGTGCAACCCGATGCCGGCACAGTGCGTGTCGCCGGGCATCCGCCCCGTCCTGGCCCTGAAATGGGCTTTGTCTTCCAGTCTTTCCGGCTGATCCCCTGGCGCACGGTGCGCGGCAATGTCGAATTCGCGCTGGTGGAGGCGATCGCAGATCCAGCGGAGCGCCGCCGTCGCGCCGATCGCTATATCGAACGCGTCGGACTGAGCCGCTTTGCGGATTCCTATCCGCGCCAGCTTTCAGGCGGCATGAAGCAGCGCGCGGCACTCGCCCGGGCGCTTGCCTGCGAGCCGGGAATCCTGCTGCTTGACGAGCCCTTCGCCAGCCTTGACGCGCAGACGCGCGAACTGATGCAGGTGGAACTGATGCGGCTCTGGTCGGAGCGCAAGTCGCTCGCCGTCTTCGTCACGCATAGCGTTGACGAAGCCATCTTCCTCGCCGATCAGATCGTGCTCATGGGCCCGCGCCCCGGCCGCATTCTTGAGGTCATCGACGTGAACCTCACCCGCCCGCGCTGGAGCTATGATGTGCGGGCCGAGCCACGGTTCGCCGAACTGCGCCAATACCTTTGGGAGCGCATCCGTGCGCTTGTGCTCGCCGACCCACAGTCCGACTTCTACGGTCGCGACGAGGTACAGTCCGTCTCGACGGGATCATAGGTACAATGAACCTCCTTCAGGACCTGACTATCGGCACCTTCGTGTCGAGACTGATTGCCATGTTGATGTTCAGCGGCGTTCTTGGCGGCCTGCTCGCCGTGGTCGCGCGCCTGCTGGGCGACCGTCGTCCGGAATATACGGGACGGCTGACCGCCAATCCTTTCGCGCATGTGGCCGTGCCGGGGGCGCTGCTCGCCGCCATCTTCGGAATGGGCTGGATCCGCACCATGCGTTTCGATCCGGCGCAGAACCGCTGGGGCAAGGCTGGCGTCCTCTTCGTGGCGCTTGCAGGCCTCGTGCTCACGCTTGCTACGGTTCCGCTTGTCGACGTGCTGCGCAGGATCGCCGTCGATGTGCTTCCGCCGACCGGCGCCTATGCGGTGGTCTCCACGCTGATCCAGTATCAGCAGGTGACGGTCGCCTCGGCCGTGCTGAACCTGTTGCCACTTCCGGGGCTCGTCTGCGGAGCCATCTGGCCTGCCTTCCGGCCCGACCGGGAAAAACGCATCCTGCGCCAGGAGCCCATCCTGCTCGGCATACTCGCAGCCGCCATCGTGGCGGGCTTCGTTGCAAATCCGGCAGCAAAGCTCCTGCCCTATTTCTCCGGACTGGCATAGAAAAGCCCCCTCACGGCATCACCGTGAAGGGGCTTGAAACTGAGCCAGCACCAAAAGCGGGTATTAATCCCCTGCCCGGCCCTGGTAGCCGTGCTTCTCGATGAGCTTCTCGATCGTCCCGTCAGCAACGAGGGCGTCGATTGCCTTGTCCACCTCACTGCGCAGGAAGCTGTTGCGCGTCGTCACGACTGCACCAACATGCGTTTCGGATGGCGGGATCGGGTCGTTGGCGACCACGCGAAGGTCCTTGGCATCCTCGCGATCCTTGAGGATCTTGCTCAGCGCCGGTTGCCAGAGGATCATGCCGGAGATCGTGCCATCCAGCACGCGCCGCGTCATCAGGTCGAAGTCGGCATAAGGCAGGCGAACCCAGGTCTCAGGCTTCGGCCGCTGGCGCGCCCAGGTGATGTAGTTCATCTCACCCATGCTGGCCATCGCCGTGCCGATGCGATCCGTCTTCGGGATATCACCGAGCTTCTGCCAGTCCTTGTTCGCCACGACGGTGACAAAGGGGATCGTTGCGTAGGGGCGGGTCAGCGTGAAGGCTTCCGACACCGGCGCGTTCGGCGAAACCGAGACGCCCATGAACAGGTCGCAGCTGTTGGTCATCGCGAGCGTGACCTCCGTCAGGAGGCCGGCGCCGTTCAGCGGAAAGCCGCCAAAACCCTCCTGCACCTCAACGGTGAGGAAGAGAGCCTCGCCGATTGCATTAGCCACATCCCCATCGAAGGCGCGGATGACGCTGGTCCGGTCAAAGCAGACGCGAAGTGTATCGCCGCTGAGACGGACGCTGTTGTCGATCTCTTCAGGCGGAACTTCGGAGAGCTGGGCCTGAGCTGCCATCGAGGAAAGGACAAGCATCGCTGCGGTAAGAAACTTGCGCATGGTCTTGAATCCTTTTCCAAAAAAGGAAGGGGCCTTTAGGCCCCCTCCATCCTGATATCTCTGTCGATTACTGCTTCGGCAGCTTGAAGACGAAGATCGAGTTACCCGAACCGGTCGGCAGCGGGATCTCCGGGAAGGCCGAGGAGATCGAGCTTGCGGAGTTCGAGTAGCCGGTCGGAACAACAAGGTACTGCTCGCCGTCGATCGCATAGGTCGACGGGTAACCGCCGATCGGAGCGTTCAGGCGCTGCGACCAGACAACCTCACCGGTCTCCTGATCCCAAGCCTTGATCTCGCGCGCTGCGTCACCACCGAACACCAGGCCACCTGCGGTTGCCAGAACCGAGCTGGTCGGAGCCGGACGCGAACGGTAGTCCCACTTGGTGGTGCCTTCCGTTGCGCCAACCTGGATGGCCTGTACGAGACCGGCCATGGTCTGGCCTTCCGGCAGAACGCGCGGACCGAACTTCGTTGCACCAACGGCGTTACCGGCGGTGAACTCGGTCTGGGTCGGAGCAACCGTGTTGCAGGCTTCCGTCAGCGGCACGTAGTAGGCCTGGGTCAGCGGGCTGTAAGCGCCAGCCTGCCAGAGCTTGCCACCGGAAACGGAGGTGCAGACGAGGTGCTCTTCACCAACGGCCTGCGGAACCAGGTCCTCGTTGATGTGAACCGTGCCATCCGGATCGATCTTGGAGACGACGTTCTGGTACACGGTTTCCTTGTGCCACAGGTACTTGCCGGTATCGAAGTCAAGACCGAAGGCAATGCCGTTCTTGCCCGGGACGGTCACGACCATCTTCTTGCCGTCCTGCTCGACGATCATGCGCTCGAACGGGCTGTCCAGGTCCCAGTTGTCGCGGGGCAGGTGCTGGTAGTACCACTTCAGCTTGCCGGTATCGATGTCGAGGGCGAGCGTGGAGTTGGTGTAGAGCACGTTGCCATCACCCGAACCGCGGATCAGCTCGGAGTAAGGTCCAGGCATGCCGATGCCCCAAACCGTGGTGCGCGTTTCCGGATCGTAGGCGCCCGTCGTCCAGGGCGTACCACCCCAGCGGTTTTCCGGCGGAACGTCGCCCCAGCTCTTCTGCTGCTCTTCGTTATCCGGATCATCGATCGTGTTGAAGCGCCACAGTTCTTCACCGGTCTCGAAGTCATGAGCCAGGATGTAGCAGCCGCCAGCGGTACCGGCGATCGAGCAGCCGGAGATCGCGCTGATGATCTTGTTGTCTACAACGATCGGTCCAACCGTGTAGCTGTAACCCAGGTTGTAGTCGAGAACCTGCTTCTCCCAGACAACCTTGCCGTCTGCTGCGTTGAGCACGACGATCTTGGCGTCAGCGGTCGTGAGGACGACCTTGTCCTGGTAGAGGGCGATCGAGTTCTTCTGGCGGCGAGCCTGGTTCAGCTGGTAGCTCCAGCTTGCGGGCAGCTGTGCCAGCTCGTGGCGATAGGTCCAGAGGCGATCACCGGTCTTGGCGTCGAGCGCCTCGACGATGTTGTTGTTGGTCTGCAGGAACATGACGCCGTCATGAACCAGCGGAGCCGTTTCCTGGATGCCGGCCTCAGCCATCGGCCAGGCCCATGCCAGCTGCAGCTTGCCAACCGTATCCTTGTTGATCAGGTCGAGCTTGCTGAAGCCCTGGTTGTTGTAGGCGCCGCGGAAGGACAGCCAGTCCTCTGCAGGCGGGTTCGCATGCATTTCATCCGTGACGGGCGTGTACTCGCGCTTTGCATCCTGTGCATAAAGCGGGCTGCTGACCGCAACGAGAACCGTTGTTGCCGCGAGAAGTGATTTGATTGAGAATTTCACGGGGTTTCTCCCTGAAGACGCAATGAGAATTATTGACCGTTGGCCGAAGGCAGCTTCTTGCCCCAGGTAAAGGCCTGCGGGACGCTTGGCTTGGCTGCTTCAGCCGGTGCGGCTGGAGCAGGACCACCTGGAAGCTGCTTGCCCCATGTGAAAGCCTGCGGAACTGCAGTTGCCGGAGAGCTTTCTTCAGCCGGAGCTGCTGCCGAGGCAGCCGATGCTCCCGCCGCGGTTTCCGCTGCAAGCGAGACCTCATACATCTCATCGCCCACGGCCAGGGGCTTCTCACCCGGCTGGGCGCCGTTGAAGCTCATGATGTAGGCAATGATGTTGACGTAGGTTTCCTCGCCCAGTTCACCGGGCGCTTCCGGAGGCATGGCCACCGAAATGAAGTCGTAGAGACCACCTGCGGTGTCCCAGTTCATCATCACGTCACGGCCAGCAAGACCGGGCGCGTCAGGCCCTTCCAGCTGGAACCCGTGACAACGGGCGCAATTGCTGTTGTAGGCGGACTTGCCTGCTTCTGCCTGCTCCGCCGTGAATCCATCCGCCGAGGCGCTACCTGTGTAGGCCGCGGCGAGTCCCGCAACTGTCAAAAAAATGAGTCGTTTCATCCCTAGAGGCACCTGACCCTCCTGCTAAAACACTACCAGCACCACTGATAAACATAGAAATAATATCGCCATGGCAATGGTGCTTGAACAGTTCGCTGACGAATAATTCAATCAGCAAAACGTTTAATCGGGTAACGCGTTTAAGGTGCCGAGTCCATACTGAACATTTTTCCCCCCGAACCAGTTGGAAATCTTGATTTTTTGAACAGACCGCCCTATCGCCCGGAAGAGAGTCTGATCTCCCTTCCAGAGACCCAGGGCCATCTGGTAGCGGCCGAATTGCTTCGGTTGCAGCCACGTCACACGGTAATCCCGCGGCAGGCCGGCTGAGGATGCGACAAAACGTTCCACGATCGCTCCATCCACCCTACCGCTTTGTAAAAGCTGCGATAATTCTGCCGGTGAGCGCATCAACACAGGCCTGATTCCCTGTTCCCGAACCCAGGAAGAGAGACTCACACGATCCAATCCGGCCGATCCCGGCCAGACCGCCCAGGTCGATCCGGACTCAGGTTGTTCACCTGTTAATGAGATCGCGACCCACCCGGTTTCCGCGCCTGTGGGAATCGTCTGCAGGAAGTTTCGCGTCTGCACCGTGTCGGCCACACCACCCGCGATCACGTTGCATTGACCTCGGGTCAGCTGCCAGTTTCGGGGGTTAAAATCCTTTCCCATGGAAAGCATCACGTTGACGGTGAGTCGCACGCCAATATCTTCCGCCACCTTCTGCATCAGCTCGATATCGAAGCCGGGCGCCTGTGGATCATCCTGCACCAGCGGCGGAAATTCCTTTGGAACGCAGAGCTTCAGCACGCCCGTCCGCCTTACGTCCGCAAGCGAATTGTCAGGCGGCAGGAAGCTGACGGCAAAGAGACCCGCCGCCACCAGCGCCAGGTTGGCTGCTACCTGCAGCCAGCGTTTGCGCCTGGCCCCGATCATGAGCGGTTGAAGTCCCAGAGGGCCGCCACGAAGAACAGGACGCACATGCCGGCGATGACGGCGAGCCCCGCCGTGGGCGGAAACTGGTGGAAATTGATCAGCACGCCGCGCAGCGCGTCCACCGCATAGGTGATAGGGTTGGCGCGCACGAGGAAGACCAGCCACTCCGGATAGCTCGTGACCGCCTGCGTCCGCGACAGCGACGGATCAAGCGGAAAAACTGATGACGACGTGAAGTAAAGCGGCAGGATCAGCGTGTTCGAGAAGACACCAAAACCCTCAAAGCTGCGCACGCGGGCAGCCAGCAGGATGCCGAAGGACGTGAGCCCGAAGGACAGCATGAACATCAGCCCGATCGCCATTGCGATCTGGTCGACGCCCATGGTTACGTCGGCAAAACGCGCAAGGAGCAGCACGAGGCAGCCGTGCAGCGTCGCAACCGTCGCGCCGCCCAGCACCTTTCCGAGCAGGATCATCGAGCGCGGCATTGGCGAGACCAGCACTTCGCGCAGGAAGCCGAACTCGCGGTCCCAGATCACCGAGACGGCAAACTGGATCGACGTGTACATGATGTTGAGAACAATGACGGCAGGGAACAGGAACTGCAGGTAGGTGTATGGGATGACGTAGTTCACCTGGCCATAGACCTCGCCCCGGAAATAGGGGTTGAGCCCGACGCCAAGGATCAGCAGCCAGATCAGCGGGCGGCTGACGCCGCCGATCAGCTGGCCGCGGTCGCGTGTGGCGCGCATGATCTCGCGCAGCCAGACGCCATAGACGCCCCTCAAGAGAACGGCGAACTCGCTCATCGACGTTCTCCCCGTCCGTTGGCCACCTTGCCGGGGTCGGCACGATCGCGAAGCTCGCGTCCGGTAAGCGAGAGGAACACGCTTTCAAGCGTCGGTTCGCGGTGGCGCACTTCCATGATCTTTCCTTCGAACGTGCCCTTCCTGAACATCTCCGGATCGGCACTCTCGGCGGGAACGACAATGCTGCGGACACCGATGACCTGCGCTTCAGGGAAACGCGCCTGCACATCCTCAAGGGTCGCGGCGTCGATCGTGTCCACCTGCAGCCAGCGGCGACCGTACTCGCCCTTTAAACGCTCAGGCGAACCCTGCGCGATGATTTTTCCATGGTCGATGATGCAGACCACGTCCGCGTCCTCGACCTCCTCGATGTAGTGGGTGGTGGTGAGCACCGTCAGCGACCATTCGCGGCGCAGCCGATCGAGATATTGCCAGATCTGCTGGCGCGTCTGCGCGTCGAGCCCGACGGTCGGCTCGTCCAGGAACAGGATCTTCGGCTCGTGCATCAGCGCACGGGCAATCTCCAGCCGGCGCCGCATGCCGCCAGAGAAGGTGCGCACGACGTCGTCCTCCCACTCCTCGAGCCCAACCAGTTCCAGCACCTGGCGGATGCGCGTCTCGCGTCTGCGGCCCGGCAGCCCGTGGACGAGGCCGTGGAACTCAAGGTTCTCGCGGGCGGTCAGCCGGTCATCAAGGCTCGACGTCTGGAACACAACGCCAATGTTGCGCCGAGCCCGGCGCGGATAGCGCAGCGCATCGTGACCGGCGACGGAAACGCTCCCGGAATCCGGTCGGTGGAGGGTGCAGAGGATGTTGATGAGGGTGGTCTTGCCGGCGCCGTTCGGGCCCAGGAGAGCGAAGCTCGCGCCTTCCTCGATATCGAAGCTCACACCATCAAGTGCAACCTTCCCACTGTAGCTGGCACGCAGATCTCTTGCACTTATGAGGTGGGTCATCAACTCTCAGACTTCGCAATGACTTGGCATCCGCAGAAGGCAGACAGCCGCCGAAACAGGCCCAGCATATAAACCCCCGCCGGGTGAAGACAATGGTGGTGAAAACTTGCTCAGGATCGCTGAACAAAAAGTTGCACGCACCATGAACAGATGTCGCACCCATTCGTTCTGCCATCCGCAATTTAAGTTATAACAATCTGATCTTATGTTTGTCCGCGCGGAAACGCTTCAGCTTGCGCGAGACGTCAGCGGGTGTATGAAGTTGTATGCACGCCTCTTCCTGGCGAACACGTGACACAGCTTCTTTCCGGAATTGCAGCGGCAACAATTGGAATCAGGTCAGCTGTTGATGAGCTGAGATGATTCGGCGACAGGACAAGATGACGGAAACCGGCGACACCATCGCATCCCCCTCGCCCCGTGCCGGCACGTTCGAGGCGCTCCGTCACCGCAACTATCGGCTCTACTGGCTTGGCAACGTCGTTTCCTTCATCGGTGACTGGCTCGACCAGATCGCGCTCAACTGGCTGGTGATCTCCACCACCGGCGACCCGATCATGCTGGGCCTCGTCAACCTGGGGCGCGGCCTGCCGATTATGCTTTTCGCCATGTTCGGCGGAGTCATAGCCGACCGTGTGGACCGGCGCACGATGCTGATCTGCACCCAGTTCCTGGCCATGACGGTGGCCATCGGGCTTGCCTGTACCGTTGCCTTCTTCGACGCCTCGATCTGGCTGATACTGCTGCTCGCCACCTGCCGGGGGCTGATCGTGGCCTTCAACATGCCGGCGCGCAACTCGCTGATCTATCAACTCGTACCGCGCAATGCGGTGGCGAGTGCCGTGTCGCTCAACTCCGTCACCATGAACATGGCGAAGATCATCGGCCCGCTGGCCTCGGCCGCCATTATCGCGAGCCTGGGCGTGACGGCCTGCTTCATCGCCAATGCGGTGAGCTTCACCTTCGTGATGGCCATGCTGATGCTGATCGATCTGCCGGCCCAGAAGGTGGAGCGCAGGGAAGAATCGCTCGTCCAGAGCCTCGTCGGCGGCTTCGCCTATATGAAGACGGAACCGGTCCTGCTGATGCTGGTGGCGGTGGCGCTGGTGCCCACCTTCTTCTGCCAGCCCTACATGCAGTTCCTGTCGGTTTTCTCCGCCCAGGTCTTCGACGCTGGCGCATCCGGCTTCGGCATCATGACGGCGATCGCCGCAGCCGGCTCGATCTGCGGCGGATTGCTGGCCAGCCGCGTACAGCGCGAGGCCCGTCGCGGCTCGATAATGCTGATCTTCATGGGCTGCTTCGCGATCGCGCTGGTGCTGTTCTCGGCCGCGCCCAACATTTATGTCGCCATACCGATCCTTTTTGCGGCCGGTGCGATGCACATCGCCTACAATTCATCGAATGACACCATCCTGCAGCTGATGGTGGATGACGCCTATCGCGGCCGCGTGCTTGCCTCACTGTTCATGACGCGCGGGCTGATGCCCGTCGGCACCGCGACCATGGCGCTTCTCGCCGCCGCTGTCGGCCCACGCCTCGCCCTTGGTCTGATGTCATCGGTGGTTCTGGTCTTCGCCCTCGTTCTCTGGATCTGGATGCCGCGCCTGCGCAATCTCAGGGTCTAGAGCGGGCGTACCGGCCCGCTCCGCTCATCCACAATGTCGATCAAGCCTTCTTGTAGGTCAGCGTGCGCTCGATTTGGCGCTCCGGCTTCTTCTCGCCGGCGGTGACCTCGAAATCGAGGTGGTTCTCGGACGGCGCGACCGGGCAGGTCACGAAGTTCGTGAAGGCGCAAGGCAGAGCGACCGCATAGTTGAAGTCGATCCAGTCGATGCGTGTGTTCGTCTCGTCGGTGAACTCCAGTTCAAGCACGCGGCCCGCACCATAGGTGGTCTTGCCGTTCGTCAGGTCACGGAAGTGCGCCACCGGCTGGATGCCGCCCGTCGAAGTTGCCTTACCGATCAGGACCAGCGTGTAGCTGCGGCCGTTGTGCTCGAAGGTGAAGGTGCCGATGCGCGGCGTGGATTCGCGTACGCCCGTCTCAACCGTTTCCGCCTCAAAATCGGTGATTGGAGTCGGCGTGTAGGTGCCACGGATGCGCCAGGCAGGGTCATAGTCATATTCAGACACGCCCGCTTCAGCGAGCGGTGTTGCCTGACGCGGATCGCGCACGCGGACGCCATAGAGCTGTTGCCCGTCCTGGGTGCTGCGCACGATGGTCTCGACCTCGCACGCGCCATAGTAGACGGGTACGCTCTTGCCATGGCCGTAAGTCTGGTTACGTCCGGGAATGATCTCTACCGGGCCTGTCGGATATTCTCCATTCACCGAAAGGTTCGGGCCAGACGCGGGTGGCGTGTACATGACCTTGCCGTCCTCGACACCCCAGGTGCCGGGAAGCAGGTCGAAGGTCACAGCCTTGTCGGTCGGCTCCAGCCAGTACTGGGCAACCAGCGATGTCCAGCCATAAGGGCGGAACATCGTTGCCACATGGGCGTAGCGCCACTCCCGCCACTGGCCTGCCAGATGTTCTGTCGTCGGCATTGTACTTTGCTCCTTGAATAGAATTCCTGTCTCAGCGGCCCGCGCGTGAGGTGCCCGTCACTTCATCGAGGAAGGCGAGCATGCCCTCCCACGAGCCGTCATTGGCGCGCGCATTGCCCGACGGCGTGCCGCCATTCGTGTAGGGCACCTTCGATACCGGATGGATCCGCGTGATCTGCGTCGAAGGTACAATCGGCAGATTGATCGCGTGACCCGCGTCGTCAAAGTCGAGATGGCGGACGGGATGCGGATGGTTGTGCCGGCGCAGCGTCGAGACAACCATCTTTGAATAGAGGCTCGACGGCCATGCCTTGTCGTCGCGACCCGAGATCAGCAGCACCGGGCCATTGATCCTCTCCACCGGAATACGCGCCCTGGCGGCGAGCTCGCGATCCTTCAGACCCTCGAAGAATACCGAATGGTGTCGGGTGGGCGGGGCATCGCCGCCCCACGGGTGCCAGTTCACGGCCTTGTTGTTGTTCCAGAGGTGTTCGAGCGGAACACCGCCCATGGTCCAGGTGACGCCCTGCCATCCGCCACGCGCAGGATCGCCAGCACCCTGAGCGCCGTGCACCATCGCACCCGGCACATAGGCTATGACGGCTGAGACGAGATCCGGATAGGTTGCACCCAGGAGCAGCGAAAGCTCGCCGCCGCGCGACTGACCGCTGACGGCCACAAAGCCATTCTTCGGCGAAAGCTCGCGGTGCGCCCAGCGCAGGCCGGTCTCCAGATATTCAAGCGGCGTCTCGGTGATGTAGGGAGAGAGTCCCGGCGCCTTGAAGTAGGCGAGCGCAAATGCCTGATAACCGCGCGACGCAAGCATGGCTGCGCGCGGCTCGTTGATACCGCCGCCAGAACCGTAGAGCACGATGACCACCGGATGCGGCCCCTCGCCTGCCGGCGTGAACAGCGTTCCGACAAGCCCCTCGTCGCGGATTTCGCGCCGCTCCACACCCGACGCCGCAAAGCGCTGAAGGAGCTCAGCCTCAGTTGTCTCGCCTTCGTCTGTCTCGGCAGTGAGGACCGTCCGCAGCGGCGCCATCACATCATCCGGGAACATGTCCGCACTCTTGCCGTCGTCCGGCAGCTGGCTCCAGATGAGCCCCATTGGAGCCACTTCCGCATAGTCCCCGCCCACGGGAGCGTCACGCGTCAGGTCCACAGTGCCGTTTTCGTCGGCCATGAAGGTGGCCTGGCTCATCCATCTTGCGTCGCCGCCGCGAATCGTCCGCGCGGAAATAGCCACAAGCTGGTCAGGCGTGAGGCCCGTCAGCGTGATGCGGCGGGGTTCATCGACCAGCCCGTCTGCCGGTTCAACGGTGAGCTTCAGGGTCATTTGTCTTCCCCTTGTGTTGATGCGGCCATGCGAGCGAGCTGCGTTTCAAGACGCTCTAAGACGCTGTCATCCAGCTCAGTATCGGGTGAGACGTCCCCACCACGCGGCCAGTAGCCGCCGGCGCCGGTCCAGTCGCGGCGCAGTTCTCCCAGCAGGCTCTCGGGATCACCTATCCTGCCTGCATCGATGGCGATGAAGAAGACGCCGCGCCCGTTCGGGTCGCCCCTGCCCTCGCTTGCGACGCCTGCCAGAACCTCCACGATCAGGCCAACGAGCGAGCCGATCTGCCCGCCACGTGGCAGCAGGGCAGCCACATCAGCGGCCACCGTCGTCGACCTGCCGTCTGCGTCGATGGCGACACCATCCTTGAGCGGCTTGCCCTTCATGCGGGCGTTCTTCACATCCGCCATGGTCGCCGTGCTCGTCGCCGTATCGATGACGATACGACCCTCACCCCTGCCGAAGCCGAGGGCGATCGGGTTTGTACCGATGACCGGACGATTGCCACCATAGGGCGCAACAAATGGCGGACCTTCGGCACCGGCAATGGCAAGCAGGTCCTGATCGGCCAGATGGCGAACGAAGGGCGCAAGCCGGCCAAAGCCTTTCACCCCCCTGAGGAACACTGCCGCAATGCCAAATTCTCGTGCTGTCCGCGCAAGGTCCAGCACTGCCGCAGCCACCCCGATCGGCGAAAACTTGTCGGAGCAATCGCGCCAATCGACGGCCCTCGTGCCGCCAGCTTCGGGGGCAGATTGCCCCGGCTGCCACTCGTCCAGCATGTCGAAGCCAAAACGCGGCAGGCCAAGAGCCTCGGCCTCAACGAGCGCTTCGGCTGCAAGGCGCGCAGCCTCGCCGCCGCCAAGTGCTGCCGCCAGTCTTTCCGTTGCTTCGCTTACAAGCGTCATCGTTCCGCACTCCGGGCTTCACCCTGCGACATGTAGCCGAGGGTCATCAGCCGCTCGATCAGGAATTCGCGGCTGTGCTTTATGTGTTCGGCCTCGATCGAGGCTGCCCGCTCGCCGTCGCCCGCCTCGATGGCATCCACGAGCGCAGTGTGTTCGTCTGAGTGCTCGCCCGCCTTGACGGTGAAGTCGATGGCAAAGCGCAGCAGCCGCTCAAGCTCATCGAAGAGGCTTTCCGAGAGCGCCACCAACCTCCGGTTTCGGCTGCAACTGGCGATTGCCACGTGAAAGCGGCGGGCTACCTGCTGCATGGCGCCCACGTCGAGAGGCGCATCATATTCGCGAACGATCCGGCGCAGTTCCGCGACGTCTTCCGGCGTGGCATAACGCGCGGCCTGCCGGGCCGCGTGCGGTCCGATGGCGGCGCGCATGTCGAGGATCTCGTGCACCGCCTGGAAGGTTATGGGTGCCACGCGATATCCGCTGCGCGGCAGGATCGTCACCAGCCCATCTGCTGCAAGCCGCTGCATCGCATCGCGCACCGGCGTCTTAGAGACCTCGTACTCCTGGGCGATCTCTGCGGCATCCAGCGTCGCCCCCGGCGTGATCTCGCAGCGCATGATCCGCTGGCGGAGCGCCGTATAGATCCGCTCCGAAGCCGTCACGGCGGGGGGACGCGTTTGTGTGCTGATCATGGCCTGCCTGCCACTGCCTCAGTGCTTCGCCCAGGGCACGAACTTGCGTTCCAGCGCTTCAAGCAGCAGGATCGTGAAGTAACCCATGGCCGAGATCACCACGATGCCGACGAACATGCGCGACACCGCGAAGGTCTGCCAGGACGCCCAGATCATGAAGCCCACGCCGCTGCGCGCACCAAGAAACTCCGCCGCCGCAATGATGATGTAGGACGATCCGGCCGCAAGCTTCAGGCCCGTGAAGATGTTGGGCATGGCCGACGGCAGCGCGATGTAGCGGAACGTCTGGAACCTCGAGGCACCGGCATTCCTCGCCACATCCAGATAGATCTGCGGGATCTGCATCACGCCGCCGAGCGTGTTGTAGAACATCAGGAAGAACACGCCGATGGCGATGACCACGTATTTGGACGCGTCGCCAACGCCGAAGATCAGCAGGATCAGCGGCAGGATGGCGATCTTCGGCACCGGATAGAGCGCCGAGAAAATCGGTCCGAGCACACGCCGGATAGGCGCGGAAAGGCCAAGGATGAGGCCCAGCAGAATGCCGGGTACAGCGCCCAGCACATAGCCGACCGCAACACGCCTTACGGTCGCCCAGATGTGATCGAAGATCTCGAGGCTCGCCGTCATCTGCCAGGCCGTGCCGGCGATTGAGCTTGGCGCCGGGAAGAAGCGACGGTCGATCAGGCCTGTCTGCGAGCAGATCTCCCACAGGAGCAGCAGCAGAAGCGGGCTGAAATAGGAAATGGTGCGGTGGAGCTTCTCGCGGCGCGAGTGGCTCTTCAGCCGTGCGATCTGTTCTGGCGAAAGGGTAGAGGGCTTCGACAAGTTAGTGCTCCGGTGAGACGGCCAGAAGACGCCAGACTTCGTAGGTCAGGTCCCAGAACCGCTTGTCGCGGCGCATTTCGACAACGTCGCGGGGGCGTTCGAAGGGTACGGGGAGATCGGCCACGATGGTGCCCGGACGCGGCGACATCACGAGCACGCGGTCGGCAAGCGTCAGTGCCTCATCGACGCTGTGGGTGATGAAGACCACCGTCTTGCCTGTGCGCTCCCAGATACGCAGCAGCTCCTGTTGCAGCACGAGACGGGTCTGCTCGTCGAGCGCGCCAAAGGGCTCATCCATCAGCAGGATATCGCGGTCGTCCACAAGGGCACGGGCAACGGAAACGCGCTGTTTCATGCCGCCTGAAAGCTGGTGAGGCCGAGCATCCGCGAAGTCGGTCAAGCCCGTCAACTCCAGAAGCTCTGCAACGCGGGCGCGCTGCTCTTTTGCCGGAACGCCCTTCAGCTTCAGCGGAAACGCAACGTTCTGCGCCGCGGTCAGCCATGGCAGCACCGAGGCTTCCTGAAACACCATGGCAGGCTGGGCGCTGGTGTGGAGGCGGAACTCGCCGGAGAACGGCTGCTCAAGCCCGGCCAGAATGCGCAAAACCGTCGTCTTGCCGCAGCCGCTGGGGCCAACGATGCAGACGAACTCGCCGCGCTTCACCGTAAAATTGACATTGGCCGCCGCCAGCGTGACGCGGTCCCCGGAGACGTCGTAGAACGCCTTCACCAGGTCCCGCACCTCGATGGCAGGGGCGGCGTCTGCCGGGACGCTGACGTCCCGGCTGATTTCATCCGAATGCACGATCATTGCTTTGCGAGGAGGGCGTTTGCCATCTCCAGCAGGTCCGTACGGTAGACAGTGTCGATGTCGATCGGTCCTTCGTATTCGAGCGATCCCTGGGCGCGGAAGAACTCTTCCTGCTCACGCACGGAGTCGAGATCGATGGAGCCGTCCTCGGAGCGGATCGTGTAGGAGATCCCCTTCAGCGTGTCCTTCGGCGTACCGGTGTACTGGGCAACGATGTCGAGGATCTTCTCGTCGTTCCAGCCGCCGTTGTCGAGCAGGCGTGCACCCTTCAGGAAGGCCGCGATGAAACGAACGACAACGTCTTCATTCTCCTGAGCGAACTCGTTGTTGAAGGCGAGGAAGCCAAGCTCGGTGCCGAAGGTATGGTCTTCAACCAGACGGCGACCAAGACCTTCCTTCTCGAGCTGCAGAGCAAAGGGTTCGATGCTCCAGCCAGCCTCAAGACCGCCATTGGCGAAGGCGGCGGCCGTTGCCGGCGGCGGCAGGTAGATCGCCTCGACGTCATCGAGCGTCAGGCCGCCCTTTTCCAGCGCCTTGGCAACGGAGTAGAGGCCGAACCCGCCCGGTCCGGGGATGCCGACGCGCTTGCCCTTGAGATCTTCAACCTTGCGGATGCCATCCTGCCATGCCTTCTCGGAGACCATGAAAGGCGACGGCGACGGAACGGTGTCGGGCATGCGCGCGAGTGTGGCGACGATCGTAACGGTTGCGCCCTGATGAATGGAGTTGAACAGGCCCGCGCCCCAGGTTGCGGCGCCGGCAAGCGAATTGCCGGAAGCGAGCATCTGGATCGTCTCGGCCGTACCGCTCTTCGGCGCCAGCGAAACATCAAGGCCGAACTCGTCGAAATAGCCGAGGTCCTTTGCGATGAAGAACGGCGCGTAATCGGCGAACGGCGAATAGAGGAACTCGATCTGCGGCTTGTCCTCAGCCTGAACCGGTCCGCTCAACGTGAAGGCCGCAGCAGCAGCGGCCGCGGAAGCAAGAAAAACTCGACGAGTTAGAGAAAGCATGAACGCAACTCCTGCGGACAGCCGGGCGGAACGACCGCTGTCAAACTGATGGCCAGACCATCCCCAGCCCTCTGGACCGGAACGATCTAAGTTCTTGTTTCTCGCCGTTCAGGCGCACGGAAGAGAGGCCCGCACAGCTCGAAACATCACCTTCGTGACAGAAGCAAATTAGAACTGATGCATCAGTTGCGCAATCTGATGCATCAAAATAGCAATGCCATTTCACCGTCCGAGAGCAGAACGATAGGGCTGTTTTCCGAGAGGACGCTACTGCAGCATGGATTTCTATCAGTTACCATCTACGCGCAATTTTTAATCACGAACGCCCGCGAATAAACCTCACATATAGAAAGGTTTTCCACATGATCCATTTACGCTAGAAGTCCCATGGGGAAATGAGTTGAAGTCCTGCAGTGCTGAAATCACTCAGGTTACGCGTCGCCAAGCGCGCTCGATTGACCCTCGCTATTGCTGCAATCATCCCGTCCGGAGCGGACATGGGATGACCCGAGCGGGATGCGTTGCCCATGATGTCGCCATAGGCTATAGCAGCCTCCTCCGTGAACCCGAAAATTCGTCCAGCAAAGCGACGTCGCCATTCTCCCAAGCTATGAGAGAACCTTTCCGCCCGTGGATCGGGCCCCAGCTTCCCGATACCATAAGCAATCTCAGCGATAGTTATCGTCGGAAGCGCAAGTTCAGCATCATACCTGGCAAGCCAGGCCATCACCGCTCTATCCGGTATTTTCCTGAACGTCTCCGAAACGACGTTGGTATCGAGCAATATCAAAGCTCGATGCCCTTATGCTTGCGTCGATCTTCACGGATGACCGCCTCGAGGTCGAGGTCGCTGCCGTACTCGGCAACGATGCGACGGTAGAATGCGGCGGCGGGCTCTCGGCCCGCTTCTTTGGTCTCGTAAGCTTCCAGCGCGCGCTCCACAATGTCGGCGACAGTTCGATTTTCGCGGCGGGCAAGCCGGTGGGCAATGTCTCGTGCCTTCGCACTGCGTACGGAAAGTTGTGGTTCAGCCATCTTAGTCACCTCGCCATCCAATATAGTTCAAAGCTGACATGCCATCAAGATGGCAGCTGATGGCTAGATGGCTGCCATCCCCTACCGCATCACCGTGACCTTCATCCGCTCGATCAGCTCGAAGTTGATCTGAGCCCCGAGCCCGGGTCCATCGGGCGGGCTGATGTGGCCGTTCTCGTCCAGCGCCAGTTCGTTGATCACGGCGTATTTCTGCACAATGTCCGGCAGGATCACCTCGAAGTAATCGCAGTTGGCGGTCGCGAGCGCGACATGCGCATTGGCGATGTTGTTGAGTGAGTTGCCGCCGTGGTGCAGCTCGTATTTCATGTTGAAGGCTTCGGCGAGATGGATCGACTTCACCACGCCGGTGATGCCGCCCTTGAGCGCTACGTCGCCCCGCAGCGCATCTGTAGCGCGTGCTGAAATCCAGGCCGGATAACCCAGAAACCCGCCCCAGGAATATTCCGTCGTCATGACCATGATGTCGAGGTCGGCGCAGAGCTTGGTGTAGTTGTACATGTCGTCGACGGGCATTGGGTCCTCGTACCAGACATAGTTCAGCTCCTCGAGGATCCGGCCGATCTTGAGCGCATCCGCATAGGAATAGATCGCCGCCGGGTCGTACATGAGCGGAAAGTCGTCGCCCACCGCCTCGCGCACCTGCCGCAGCATCGGGATGTGGAGCGCACGATCCTTCGGCGGATGCATCTTGTAGGCGCGGTAGCCAGCCGCCTTGCTTTCCAGCGCCTGCTGTACGTAGTCGTCGATCGAATGCAGCGTGGACGAGCTCGCATAGGCGGGCAGACTGTTGCGGCGGGTGCCTAGCAGCCGATGGATCGGCAGGCCCGCGACCCTGCCCGCGATGTCCCAGAGCGCGATGTCCATGGCGCCGATCGGCCGGAACATTACGGAGCGGTTCTGCGTCATCAGGAGCTGGTAGAGCCGGTCACGGTCGAGCGGGTTCTCGCCCATGACGAGCGGCTTCAGGTTGTCGATCAGCCCGCGCGCATCGATATCGACCGGTCGGAAGGACGAGCCAAGGAACGCGTGGCCATCGATGCCGGCGTCGGTGGATATCGTCAAAAGGCCCAGATGAACGTCACCGTCATCGGCGGTGGAGTTGCGCGTGTAGGTCACCTTCGGCAGGCCGGTCCAGCGGAAGATGGTGAGCGACACGTCCGTGATCTTGATGTTTTCGTGCGGGAAAGCGGCTGGCTGTGGCATCGTCAAAACTTCTCAGGTTGATTGAAGGTAATGCGGGATCTCCGCGTCCGGAGCGTCCATGGGAAAATGACAGGCGGCGAGCCGATTGCTGCCGGGAGGCCTCGGCTCAAGCTGCGGCACCTGCTCAGCGCAGACGGCCTGCGCTTTCCAGCAGCGGGTGCGGAAGCGGCAGCCGGACGGCGGATTGGCCGGGCTCGGGATTTCGCCCTTCAGCGGAATGCGCTCACGTCCGATCTCGTCGGGCTTCAGCGTCGGCTCGGCAGAAAGCAGCGCGGCGCTATAGGGATGCGCTGGCTCATTGAAGACTTCGCTCGCTGGCCCGATCTCGGCCATCCGCCCGAGATACATGACGGCCACCCGGTTCGAGATGTGGCGCACGACGGAGAGATCATGGGCAATGAAGAGATAGGCGATATTGGTTTCCGCCTGGATTTCTTCGAGAAGATTGATCACCTGCGCCTGCACCGAGAGGTCGAGCGCTGAAACAGGCTCGTCGCAGATCAGCACTTCCGGCGAGAGTGCCAGTGCTCGGGCGATGCCTATGCGCTGCAGCTGCCCGCCGGAAAACTGGTGCGGATAGCGTTCGGCATGTTCCGGACGCAGACCCACCTGCACCAGAAGTTCGCGGGCACGGTCTGCCCATCGCTCTCGGGGCAGCACATCGGGATGGATCACCCAGGGCTCAGACAGGATATCTTCGACACTCATGCGTGGATTAAGCGCGGCATAAGGGTTCTGGAACACTACCTGAACCTTGCGCCGGAGCGTCTTCAGCTCCGTGCGGTTCATGGAAAAAATGTCCTGCCCGCGATAGAGCACCTCGCCCGCGGTCGGCTCTTCGAGACGAAGGATCGTCCGCGCCACGGTCGACTTGCCGCAGCCCGATTCACCAACCAGTCCAAGCGTCTCGCCGGGATAGAGGTCGAAATCCACGCCATCCACGGCCTTGATGACGGACTTGCCGCCACTGAAGCTGAAGCCTGACTGTGGCAGATAGTGCTTGGTGAGATTGCGGACCTGCAGGATCGGCATTTCAGGCTGCAACAACATCGAGCACCTCCATCGCCCGATGGCACTCGACGCGCCGCCCCAGCAGGATATTCGTCTCCGCCGGACGCGAGGCACGGCAGACGTCGGCGGCATAGCGGCAGCGCGGATGGAACGGGCAGCCGGTCGGCAGATGCGCGAGGTCGGGCGGCGAACCGCTGATCGGGTTCAACCTTTCGCCCTCGGCTCGCGCCTGCGGCGCGGATTGCAGAAGCGCCAGCGTATAGGGATGGGCGGGACGGCTGAGCACCTCGCGCACCGGCCCCGCTTCCACCACGCGGCCCGCATACATGACGCAGACCCGCTGCGCATAGCGGAGCGCCACGCCCAGATCGTGCGTCACGAGGAGCACGGACATGCCCTCCTCCCGGCTGATCTGGGTGATCATGTCCATGATGTCCGCCTGCACCGTTACGTCGAGCGCCGTGGTTGGCTCGTCCGCAATCAGCAGGCGCGGACGAAGCGCCACCGCCATGGCGATCATGACGCGCTGGCGCATGCCGCCGGAAAACTGGTGCGGATATTCCCTGGCTCTCCGCTCGGGATCAGGGATGCCGACGCGCTTCAGAAGCTCGACCGCCTTGGCGTTCGCTACCTTTCGCGATCTCTCCCCATGGACGCGGAAGACTTCCGCGATCTGCCACCCTACGGGATAGACGGGGTTCAGGGCTGAAAGCGCATCCTGCAGCACCAGCGCCACGTCGCGCGCGAGCATCTGCTTCCACTCAGAAGGCGAAAGGGTGAGGATGTTGCGTCCCTGGAAGATGATCTCGCCACCAGCAATGCGCGCGGGCGGTATCGGCAGGATCCGCATGATGGCCGCCGCCGTCACGCTCTTGCCCGAGCCGCTTTCGCCCAGCACGGCGACGATCTCGCCCGCCTCGACGGTGAGGCTCGCACCGTTCACCGCGTGGACAGTTTCAAGTCCGGTCTGAAACTCGACCTTCAAATCGCGGACGGTCAGCAGCGGCTCCGTCATGGCTTTGCCTCCTTGCGCGAGATCTCCAGCCGCCAGCGCTGGGCGGGATCGTTGATGATGCGCAGCCAGCTCGAAATGAGGTTTGCCGAAAGCGTCGTCAGCATGATCGCGGCTCCGGGAACAAAGGCCAGCCACCACGCCTGCGTCAGGTAGTTGCGGCCTTGCGCCACCATCAGGCCCCAGGTGATTTCCGGTGGCTGAATACCGATGCCAAGGAAACTCAGCGCCGACTCCGCCAGCATCACGGCAGCAAAATCGACGGTGACGATGGTGCCGAGCGTCGGCGCCACCAGCGGCGCGATATGGCGGCGCAGGATGTGCGGCGCACCGCCGCCAAGCGCTCGCGAGGCATCCACGAAGGCCCGTTCGCGGATCTCCAGCACCTCTGCCCTTGTCACGCGCAGGTAGATCGAGGTGCGCGTGATGGCGAGCACCAGCACGAGGTTCATCACGTGCGGCTCGAGGATGTAGAGCACGATCAGCGCAAGCAGCAGCGAAGGGAAACTCGAAATCACGTCGGCCAGCCGCATGATGAGGTTGCCGATGATCCCGCCCACGTAGCCGGCGATCATTCCAAGAAACGATCCGAGTACGAGCGCGCAGATCACCGACGAGAAGGCGATCGCCAGCGTGTTGCGCGCGCCCACCATGAGGCGCGGCAGCAGCGGCCGTCCGAGCGGATCAGCGCCCAGGATATTGAGGAAGCCATGCGAGAAGCCGGGCGGCGCGTTGCGCGCTGCAAGGTTCACCGCTGTCGCCTTCTCGCTCAGGAAGAGCGGGCCGAGGAACACGAAGGCCAGCAGGATGACGAACCAGATCACAGAAGCCATGGCGAACTTGTCGCGCAGCAGAAGCCGCCACCAGGGCAAGTGCCGGCGTACGCGGACGCTCTCCTGCAGCTCCGCCGCAGCCACGGTCTCGGCGGGCTGGACCTCAGCGGTGTCTGATACGGGGATCAAGTGCGACATAAGCCAGATCAACCAGAATGAAGAGAGTAAAGATCGCGATGGCAGTCACCAGAATGGAGGCCTGTACGACGGGAAAATCGCGCGCCATCACCGCGTCGATCATCAGCTTGCCGATGCCGGGAAAGCCGAAGATCGTCTCGATGATCACCAGGCCGTTGATCATGCCGACGGTCTGGTCAGCGGCGACGGTGATGATCGGCAGGAGTGCGTTCCTGAGCGCATGGACGTAGATGATACGGCCTTCCGACATGCCCTTGATGCGGGCGGTGCGCACGAAGGCTGAGGAAAGCGTGGCGATCATCGAGGCCCGCACCACCTGCACCAGCATCCCGAAGGGTCTGAGCACCAATACCCCAAGCGGCAAGAGCCAGAAGCGGATATCCGAACCGTAGCCTGAGGTCGGCAGCCATTGCAGCGTCACTGCGAAAAGCAGGATGGCGCTGATCGCCACCCAGAAGTCCGGCACACTGGCGCTGATCAGTGAGCTGACCGTCACCGTCCGGTCCACCGCACTTCCCGGTCGGTAGGCGGCAACGGATCCCACGAGCGAGGCGCTGACCAGAACCAGCGCCATCGCCGTGAAGGCAAGCTGCAGAGTGACGGGGTAAGCCTCCAGCACCATGTCCAGCGCTGGCCGGTGGCGACGCAGCGAGGCGCCGAAATCGCCATGCAGCACGTTCCAGATATAGACGCCGAATTGCTCGATCACCGGGCGGTCGAGCCCTTCGCGGGCGCGGAACTCATCGATCAACGCCTGGTCGGCATTGATCGGCAGCAGGAGCTTGGCGGGGTCGCCCGTCAGCCGTGCCAGGAAGAACACGGCAATGATGAGGACGGACAACCCGATCGCGCTTTGCAGAGCGCGCTTGCCGATATATCGCAGCATCGATCAGTCCTTCGCCCAGGTGAGCTGCCGGGAGAACACTCCCGGCCGTGCTTACTTGAAGTTTACGTCTTCGATCCTGACCTCGATGCCGGTCAGAAGGTTGGGCACATAGTCGATCCGGTTGCCAACGCGGGCGTAGCTGACCATGTGGAACAGGTGAATGTCCGGCACCCATTCGCGGTAGAGCTTGGCGAAGACCTCTTCCATCAGCTTGCCACGGTCCGGACCGCTTTCAGCTGTCGCCTTGGCAATCATGGCATCGATCTCCGGATCGCACATGGCGGCGTTCGTGCCGTCGCAGGCGTATTTGGGCTGCAGCGAGAAGGCCGCGTCACCACGGTTGTTGTCGTGCTTGGTCTGCACGATCACCGGCTGGCGACCCTCGGGATAGGGGCGGTTGTGGTATTCGCGCCATTCTCCGATTTCGGTCATACGCAGCGTGACGTTGAGGCCCACTTCCTGGAACATCGCCATAATCGCTTCCATCACCTCTGTTGAATTCGACAGGATATTGGTGCGACCGACAAGCAGGATCGGGGTTTCCACCGGAACACCATCAGCCTTTGCTTCGGCAAGCAGACTTTTCGCCTTTTCCGGATCGTAAGGATAAACCTCGTCGTCGATATCCTCGGAGTGTCCGAGAACGCCCTTCACCGTGATCTGCGTGCTGGGCACTGCATCCTTTGAAACAAGGGTGCCTAGCATGGCTTCGCGGTTCACCGCGTAGTTCAGAGCCTGCCGAACGCGAATGTCATTGAGCGGCGGAACTTCGGTGTCGATGCGCAGCCACAGCGTTTCGGCATCCACATAGGGCTTGTCCAGTGCCGGGTCGGTCGCGTCCTGAACGGCAAGCTCAGGCGTAAGGTCGGCTTCACCAACACTGATCATCGACGCCCGGACAACGGATTCACCGCGCCAGATGTATTTGACCGCGTCGACGTTGGAGTGTTCGCCCCACCAGTCCGGATTCTTGACCGTGCGGATTTCCGTGCCGGGATTCTCGCCGTCATACTTGTAAGGACCGGTTCCGATCGGCTTCAGCGTGAATTCTTCGAGCGGCGAATTGGGCGACGAGATCAACAGCGTGCTGAGAAACGTGGGCAGGATCGGCACCGGCACATCGGTCTTGATGTCCAGCGTCAGGTCATCCACCACTGTGGGCGTCATGTTGAAGCCGCGGAAATATTGCTGCTCGGTATGGCAGTTGCGATCGCGGTTCAACGTGCGCTTCATCTCCGTGACGACAGCCTCCGCGTTGAACGGGGCGTCATCGTGGAACTTCACGCCTTCGCGCAGGTGGAAGCGCCAGGTGAGATCGTCCAGCCGCTCCCATGAGGTGGCAAGCCGCGGCTCGACCTGGCCCGTCGTATCGCTGACGACCGTCAGCGGCTCGTAGATATTGATGCGAATGACGCGCCCGTTGACCGTGTTGTTGCCCATGCAGGCTTCCATGGTGACGGGCGCTTCCGGCAGCACCACCACCAGCGTCTTGTCCTGTGCGAAGCCGTGCCCTGCGAACAGGCCAGCAGCAGTGGCAATATTCAGGAAAGCAAGTCTCTTCAGATTGAGCATCGGTGCCTCCTCCCAAAGGCGCTTTGCCGAGTGCGGGTGAAATGCAAAGCTTCGCAAATATTAGCCGCCCTCTGCACAGCACAGGCGTTTTCCTTGGCCGATTTCACGGGCCGAAACGCCCCTTTTTCGTCGCTTGCCAAAGGACGTTGGAGAGCTGGTCCGGCGACAATTTCGACAAGTGAAATTCACCTACCTCCAGCCTTTGGGCGGGGCTGAGCGGTATTATCGTTCCGCCATCTGATGGTGGAGGAACACATGATGAAATTCGATCATAAGATGTCACGCCGGGTATTTCTGGCGGCTACAGCGCTCGCTTCCGCAGCAACGCTTCTTCCGGTTTCCCTGGGTCATGCGGCCGACTGGCCAAGCCGTCCCGTCACCATGGTGGTGCCTTTCGGTCCCGGCGCCAGCAACGACATCTTCACCCGGCAGCTCTCCGAGGTGCTGAGCCGCGACCTTGGCCAGCCTTTCGTGGTGGAGAACAAGCCGGGCGCCGGCGGTTTTACCGGAAGTCTTGCCGTGTCGCAGGCCACGCCTGACGGCTATCGCTTCCTCGAGTTGCCGAACAGCGTCGTCGCCTTCGGACCGATCATGGGCGTGCAACTGGACCCGCTGACGGACCTGACGCCGATTGCCATTCTCGCCACCTCGCCGGGCGCCATGGTGGTGCCGGCGGACCTGCCGGTCAACTCTGTCAAGGAGTTCATCGAGTACGCCAACAACCGTTCGGAGGATACGTTTGTCGGCTACGTTGGTGTCGGCGCGACCCAGCACCAGATGGCCGAGAAGTTCAAGACGCTGACCGGCGTGAAGCTGAAGAGCATCAACTATCAGAGCGCTGCGGAAGGCCAGACGGACCTGGTGGCCGGACGTCTGCAGGTTCTGTTCTCCACCATCGCCGGCGTGCTGGGCCAGATCCAGGCTGGCAAGCTGAAGGTGCTGGCCTACACCAACGACAGCTATGCACCGGGCTCGCCCCCTGCCCCGACAATGGCCGAGCAGGGCGTGGAAGGCATGGAAGGGTCGCAGGTCTGGTGGGGCGTCTTCGGACCCAAGGGCATGCCGCAGGACATCACCGACCAGATGAACGCCGCGATCAACAAGGCGCTTGATGATCCGGCCATGGTGACCGTGCTCACGAATGCCGGTGCTGTGCCGGTCAAGGGCAGCCCCGCCGATTTCGTGAAGGCGATCAAGGACGAAGCCGAGATCGTGCAGGAATTTGTGAAGCTCACCGGCTTCCAGCCCAAGCAGGGCGGCTAGTTCCGGTCAGCTGAAGCCCGCTCGGGCGGGAATGCACGAATGTATAGCGTCGGGAGCGGCAGACGGCTGGATCGCTGCCGCTCTCCCCTTCTGCAAAGATGAGGAGAGTGATGAATACCAATATAAAGGACATGGGGTCGGGCGTGATGTTCCTGGTGATCGGCCTCGCCTTCACCTGGAACGCATGGCGGCACCTGCCACTCACCACCGATGGAGCCATCGGCCCGGGGTCATTCCCGCTGGGCATCAGCCTCATCGTCACCGGCTTTGGTGTTGGCCTCATCATCAAGGCGATGCGGACCGCCCCCGAGGGACTGACCCCAATCTCCTGGCGGGGCCTCACGCTGATCGTCCTTTCGGTGCTGGTTTTCGCCCTCTTCATCGAGCGTCTGGGTGTCCTGCCGGCGCTTCTTGCCTCGACGTTCCTTGCCGCCATCGCGCCCAGCGATTCCAACTGGAAGACGGCGGTCATTGTCACGGTAGCGCTGACCGCCTTCTGCATCGGCGTCTTCATCTATGCGCTCGGCCTGCCCTATCCGGTCATCGGCCCGTGGCTGCGGCTTACCTGAGGAGCACCGATTTATGGATATCCTGCACAATCTGATCCTTGGTTTCAGCACCGCGCTTACACCGGAAAACCTGTTCTACTGCTTTGCTGGCGTGCTGCTCGGAACCTTCATCGGTGTCCTGCCTGGCCTCGGGCCGACGGCCACGATCGCCATGCTGCTCCCGATCACCTATTACCTGTCGCCGACGGCCTCGCTCATCATGCTGGCGGGCATCTACTATGGTTCGCAATATGGCGGCTCGACCACGGCGATCCTGATGAACCTGCCGGGCGAGGTGTCATCCTCGGTGACGGCCATCGACGGCTACCAGCTCGCCCGCAAGGGCAAGGCCGGCACCGCGCTGGCCATCGCGGCGATCGGCTCATTCATCGCCGGAACCTTTGCCACCTTCGTCATCGCGCTCGCCGCAATGCCGCTCTCCGACATCGCACTAAGCTTCGGATCGGCCGAATATTTCTCGCTGATCCTGCTCGGCATCGTCATTTCCACCACGCTCGCGCATGGCTCGATGGTGCGCGGCATGGCGATGATCCTCACCGGCATGCTCTTCGGCCTGGTCGGCACCGACCCTGATACGGGTATGTTCCGCTTCACCTTCGGCATGATCGAGCTTTCGGATGGCGTCGAGACCGTCGCCGTGGCGTTGGGCATCTTCGGACTTTCGGAGATCCTGCGAAACCTCGAGCAGAACGCAAGCACCGGCGCGATCACCACCGCCAAGATCACCAGCCTTATGCCGAGCCGCGAGGACCTGAAGAAATCGGCAGGACCGATCATGCGCGGCTCCGTGCTGGGTGCCGTCATGGGCGTGCTGCCGGGCGGCGGCTCGATCCTCTCCGCCTTCTCCTCCTATGCGCTGGAGAAGAAGCTGTCGCGCCATCCGGAGCAATTCGGCCATGGTGCGATCGAGGGTGTGGCAGCACCGGAATCGGCCAACAATGCGGGCGCCCAGACCTCGTTCATCCCGATGCTGACGCTCGGCATCCCGCCAAACGCGCTGATGGCGCTGATGGCCGGCGCGCTGATGATCCAGGGGATCACGCCCGGACCCAATGTCGTCTACCAGCAGCCGGAGCTGTTCTGGGGCCTCATCGCCTCCATGTGGATCGGCAATGCCATGCTGGTGATCCTCAACCTGCCGCTGGTAGGCCTCTGGGTGAGCCTCCTGAAGATCCCCTACAGCATCATGCTGCCCGCTATCGTGGTGTTCTCCACACTCGGCGTCTACACCGTCAACAACAGCGGCTTCGACCTCTATACGCTGCTGTTCTTCGGCTTGGCGGGCTACCTCTTCCGCCGGTTCGACTGCGAGGTCGCGCCCTTCCTCATCGGCTTCGTGCTGAGCGGATTGCTGGAGACGCACTTCCGCCGCGCCCTCTCCTTCTCCAGCGGCAACCTCGACACCTTCATCACGCACCCGATCAGCGCGGGCATTCTGGCGGTTGCCGCTCTGGTGATCCTGCTGGTGGCGATGCCTTCCGTGCGCAAGACAAGAGAAGTCGCTTTCGCCGATTCCGAGGATTAGCCAAAGAGGCTAACCACTTCATTAGATACAAAAAACCCCGGTCATCGCAGGATGGCCGGGGTTTATATTTTACTTGAAGTTCTGCTTCAGGCAGTGAGCACTTCCTGCACGGGCGAGTTACGGCGGCGGGGCAGCGTGTCGATCGACTGGCCCATGAACGGCAGGTCGTTTGCCAGCACATCAGGTGAAAGTTCCTGGTGGTTGCGGCAGCCGAGATGCGCGAGCGTGAGCTCATATTCGCGCTTCAGGAGGTTGAGCGCCCGTTCCGCACCAGCCTGTCCGCCGGCGGCACAGCCAAACAGCGCGGCACGGCCGACCAGCACGGCATCCGCGCCCAGCGCGTAAGCCTTGACCATGTCACTGCCACGGCGGATGCCGCTATCGAGGACGACGGCGACCTTGCCGCCGACTTCGCTGACGACGGAGGGCAGAACGTCGATCGGAGCCGGAGCCATGTCGACATTGCGCGCGCCGTGGTTCGAGATCACCACCGCATCCGCGCCAACGGAGGCCGCGCGGCGTGCATCGTCCGGCCGCATGAGGCCCTTGACGATGAGCTTGCCCTTCCAGCGGTCGCGCAGTTTCGCGATATCATCCCAGGTGATCTTGCTGTCCGTGCCGCGCAGCACTGCGCCATGCACATTGCGCGCGATCGGCGGCATGTTGGCCTGCCGCGGCATGCCGGAACTTGTGTAATAGCGCATGAGAACGTTCATGAACCAGCCCGGCTTCAGCAGGATGTCGCGCACGGTCGGATAGCTCGGCTTGAAGGGGTTGCCGTAGCCGTTGCGCAGGTTGAACTCGCGGTTGACGCCAAGGTTCACGTCCACCGTGACCACCAGCGCCTCGTAGCCAGCCTTAGCGGCACGTTCGACGAGATCATAGGTGAGCTGGCGATCTTCCCAGACATAGATCTGGAACCAGAGTCTCCCGCCCGCCTCGTCGGCAATCTTTTCGAGCCCCGTGGTGGAGCTGATGGCCAGCGTGAACGGAATGCCGAACTTTGCTGCAGCCTTCGCCAGCTCCAACTCGCCTTCGTACCAGCAGAGACCGGCCGCACCGGTCGGTGCAACGGCCATTGGCAGCGTCGCCCGGCTTCCCAGGAGATCCGCGCCGAGATCGCGGCCGGAGACATCCACCAGCGCCTTTTGCCGAAGCTTGATGCGGCGGAAGGCCTCGATGTTGTGGGCGAGCCCCACCTCATCCTCCGCTCCCCGGTCGACAAATTCGAAGATCCATTTGGGGAGCCGGCGCTTTGCCTCCAGCCGAAGGTCTTCAATGTTGTAGCAACGTTCGACGGATGTCATCCAGGTCTCTCCCCCTTGAAATTGATGTCGCATCTCCTGGCGGCCCTGAGCTTATCGAAGCACGCGGCTCCGCATGCGCAGGCCCCCACCTCCCCGTGGTTTGACAAGCTCACCACAAGGAATGGGGCAAGCGCAAGCCCGCCACCCATGTTCAGTAGCCTTGTCTCAGACGGCGAGCGCCATGCGTGAGACATCGCGGCTCGTCGGAAGCATTCCCGATCCACCGTCGCGCATGAAGCGGATGACGGACTCGATCTTCGCCACGGTTTCCTTGAGCGGTTGGATCACGCGCTCGTCGACATCGCTCGGCGCAACGGCAGTGATGAAAAAGCTTACAGTCATCGAGGCGAGCACCATGTCCCCATGGCGGATAGGCACGGCTACGGTGGTGTTGCGCTTCGGCTCCGTACGCGGCGAGCGCAGCGCGTAGCCCTTCTTGCGAACGTTGGCGAGCAGTGCACGGTGCTGCGCTTCCTGGTCGGAACCAAAGGCACTGTTCTTCTCGCGGATGCGCTGGAACAGAAGTTCGCGCTCTTCCTCGGGGCAAAACGCCATGTAGGCCCGCCCCATGGCGGAGGTGATCAGGTTCGGCCGGTTGTGCAGCAACGTGTTGGCGTGCACCCAGGGGCTGATGGTGCCCGTCCAGAAATGCACGGCAATGGCATCGCCGTCGAGCATGCCGATGCCCACCGGCCACTTGATGCTGTTGGTCAGTTCGATGGCGAAGGGGCGCGAGGCCTCGATCACCTCGGCAATGCCTTCATAGCCCGCATGAAGATCCTTCACGCGATGGGTGACCCGATAACCGCCGCACATGTTGTCGCGCGCCACGTAGCCATCGGCGATCAGCGTATCGAGCATGCGCACGATCGTCGGCTTCGGCAGTCCGGTGACTGCATGGAGGTCGCCGACACTGCCGATGCGCAGGCGGTTCAGGGTTCGCAGGATTTCCAGCGCCCGGCGCACCGATTCCACCGGCGGATAGGAAGCCTTGATGGAGTCTGTCATGCCGCGGCGCGAATTGGCTCTGCAGCTGCCTCCCTCATCCTGACCGGGCGAATAGCGATGGCTGGTCTGGTTGGTTTCGCCCGCGTACGCATCTTCGTCGGCAACCGTGTCCGTTCCATACGAATTCATATCCATGACGATCCTCCCGCGCGGCCTCCGTGCGGTGCTTGTGCAAACCCGCCAGGTCGCGACAGTCTCTCTTCCCAAGACACCCGTCCGGACGATCCTCCACCGTCCACAGCATCAACCTTTGCAAAGTCTTGACGCGTTCCAAGGATGCGCGCTGGAGAGCTTTGGGGGCAATGCCGCGTCTCATCTGTTTCACTGGGCGAAAACATTGGGGGCGGCAGTTCACCGTCGAGCATGCTCATTTCGGATGCTGAAACGCACCCGCGTTACACAAGAAGGCGCCCTGCCGGCGGTGCTACCAGTGTGGCTGAAGGGCTCACAGCGCGAGGAATATTGCCGTGAAGATCACCGGTTTCAAACAGCTGCACGCGGATTTTGGCTGGCGGACGGTCTCGTTCCTCAAGGTGGAGACTGACGAGGGCCTGGTTGGCTGGACCGAGTATTATGAGGGTGCCGGCAACATCGGGCTCAATGCGCTTGTCGCCGCCCATATGGAAGCGCTCGTCGGCTCTGACCCGACGCAGGTCGAGATGATCCTGATTAGGCTCCAGAGCAAGACGCTGCAGGCGCCGGGCGGCATCAACCAGCAGGCAATCGGGGCGATCAACAACGCCTTGCTCGACATCAAGGCGAAGTCGATGGATCTGCCGGTCCATGCGCTCTTTGGCGGCGCTATCCGCGACCGCATCCCCTGCTACTGGTCGCATTTTGCGAGCTACCGGGTGCGTTACCCGCAGTTCGTAGGCGAGGAAGCACCGAAGACGCTCGATGATCTTTCGAGGCTCGCCGAAGAAGCCGCTGCTAAAGGCTTCGTCGCAGTCAAGACCACGGCCCTGCTGCCAACGGACGGCGGTTTCACCAACTACCGGCCGACGACCGGGGAAAGCAGCGGCTTCCCCGCCCTCAACCTCGAGCCGCGCCACGTGCGCAGCATCGTTCAGGTCATGCAGGCGCTGAAGGATGGCGCGGGGCCCGACATGGGCGTGGCGCTCGACTGCAACCTCTTCTTCAAGCCGGAAGGATTCCGCCAGCTCGCCTATGCGCTGGAGCCGATCGGTCTCTTCTGGCTGGAGATCGACAACCACGATCCCGAAGCACTTGCCTTCATCCGCGAGTCGACACGGGTTCCGATCGCTTCGCTGGAGCACCTCTACGGACGGCGCGAGTACAAGCCCTTTCTCGACAGGAAGGCCGTAGACGTCGCCATCATCGACCCTATCTGGAACGGGTTCTCGGAGTCCGTCCGCATCGCGAACTTCGCTGAGGTCTATGAGCTCAACGTCGCGCCGCACAACTACTACGGTTATCTTTCGGATTTCATCAGCGCTAATCTCGCTGCCGTCGTGACCAACCTGCGGGTAATGGAAACGGACATCGACAGCGCCGCCTGGCGCCACGAGTTCTATACCCACGCGCCCGAGTTCGAGAACGGCTGCATGATCGTACCCAACCGCCCCGGCTGGGGAACGGACATCAATGAAGAGGCAGTGTTGAAGCGGACATCCAAGGTCGGAAAGGCAGTGGCGGGGAGATGAGGTTCCGCGCCAAGCCCCTCATGCAGAGCTTGTCGAAGCACGAGGGTTCCAGAGCGTACGGATAGTGTAAGGCTCTACAGATCGCCCGTCGCCGTGATTACCTTCGCGAACATCGTCTGCAGTTTCTCGATCACGTCGGGCGGGAGCGGACTGCCCTTGATGGCGGCGATGTTCTGTTCCAGATGCTGGAACTTGCCGGTGCCCGTCATCACCACGCTGATGCCGGGCGTATGGCGGCAGAAGCGATAGGCGGCTTCCGTCAGGCTCCCCGCAACGCCGCCACGGATGAGCAGCGAGGACAGGTCCCCCACTTCGGCGGCAACCTCGGCCGGGATCTCGCCTTTTTGGATGAGTTCCTGCACCAGGTTGTTCAGTGTTTCCTTTCGCGCAAGGGCGCCGCGCACGGCATACATCGCCATCACGCCAAGGTTCTTTTCCTGCGCGGCCGGCAGCACCTCTCGGGCGTTGGACTGGTTGACGAAGTTGAAGCCCAGCATCAGCACGTCCCACACGCCATCGGCGATGGCGCGCTTCATCGTCTCGTGTTCGAGGTCGACGCCAAAACCTTCGGTGATGCCGAGATAGCGGATCTTGCCCTGCTGCTGTAGCCGCTGCAGCTCAGGCACCAGCTCATTCAGGCAATGGTCATACTGGTTAGGCCGCACCCCGTGCATGTGAAGGATGTCGACATAGTCAGTCCTGAGGTTTTTCAGGCTCTGCTCGACGCTCCTGCGCAATTCTTCCGCGCTCGCGAATTCGAGACTGTCAAAGGGAGCCCCCTCCCTGGTGCAGCGCGCCTTGGTGGAAATCACCACCTGGTCGCGCCGGCCTTCGACGCCTTCGCCCACGGCACCTTCAGTGCCGTAGACGGAAGCCGTATCGATCATGTTGATGCCATGATCGATCGCCATGCGCACCAGCTCGGCGGCCTGAGACTGGCTGGCGCCATTCTTCATGCCGAGCCGGCTGTTACCCCCTGCGCCGAGCACCGCGACGCTGACGTTGAGGCCGGTTCTACCGAGCGTGGTCATGTCCATGAAAGGATCCTTACTTTGATGGCATGGGATAGTCGTCTGCGTTGAGAATCCATCCCTGTTTCTGGGAAAAGTCCAGCCGCGGCGGCGAGAAAATGTCGACCAGCTGATTGACGCCCTCGCCTTCCGCCCGTGTCGTGTGGATCGCCGGCGGCGGGATGATACAGACGGACGGGGACTCGCAGAAGATGTGCTCGTCCTCACGCCACATGTCCATGTTCGTCGTCCATGGCCAGCGCAGGTGGTGCGTGAAGGTGCCGCTCAAGGCGAGCGAGCATTGCTCGAAGTCGTCATGGTGGTGCGGCGAGAGCTTGTCGCGCTCGCGCGGTCCCACACGTTCGTCGAGATAGTTGATCATGAAGGTCGTGCAGCGATAGATGCGCCCGAAGCGGCCCGGCTCCTGCGGCACGTCGAGCGTGTACCACTTGAGCTTGAGTCCACCTTCCGGCTCCGGCCAGGGCTCGAAGGGCGGCACATTCGGGTGCGGCCCGCTGTATTCGGCAGCGTTGGAAGCCTTGCTTGCGAGATCCTCGGACTTCGGCGTGAAGAAGCGGATTATGCGGCCGGGCGTCAGCATGCGGATCGAGCTCTTGCCCGGCGGCACGAAGGCCACCGAATAGCCGGGCACGACCGTGCTGCCCTCATCGGTGGTGATCTCCAGCGACGTCTCGGCATCCGGAATGATGATGGCATATTCGTCTATCTGGGCGTCACGGGCGAAGGTGCCGCCGCTCTCGCCTTCCGTATAGACGACGACGAAATTCGCCCCGCGGGTGATCCAGGTCTTGCCGGAAGCATCCGAGATCTGCGGCTCGTCCTTGTAGAAGAGCCCGAGCTGGGCAGGGAAAAATGACTTGTGAACCCAGGTCGGCGCTTCCTTCGGCTGTCCCTGAAGGCTGGAGCGCGGGTCGCTCTTGTCATACATGTGAGCTATTCCTCCTGATTGATACTTTCAGCCCGCCCGAGGCGGCTGCTTCTTCAGACCCAAGATTTCCCTGGCCTCGCCGGCCGTGGCGATCTTGCCGCCGAGTTCGCGGACAATGCGTACGGCCTTTTCGACCAGGACGGCGTTGCTCTGGGCGAGCACGCCCTTCTCCAGGTAGATGTTGTCCTCAAGTCCGACGCGAACGTGGCCGCCGAGCAGCCATGCCTGCGCCAGCATCGGAAAGTTGAAGCGCCCGACGCCGAAGGCCGCCCAGTTGGCCTCGGCCGGCAGCAGCGATTTCATGTAGAGCAGGGTCTCGGGCGTCGCGATCGCGCCATAGCGCACGCCAAGCACGATCTGGAACAGGGCCGGCATGTCGATCCGCCCGTCCTGGATGAAATGGTTGGCGAGCTGGATGTCGCCAGAGTCAAAAACCTCCAGCTCCGGCAGCACGCCGGAATCACGGATGATCTCGGCCATGATGGCAAGGTTGCGCGGCGTGTTGATGACGACCGACGAGCCCGAATACATGGTGTTGAAGTCGAGGCTGCAGATCTCCGGCCGCAGCTCGCGAATATGCTCGACCCGAAGTTCCGGCCGCATGAGCGTCGTGCCGGGGGCGGCCACACTCGGCTCGTCCTCGCTCGGGATGAAGCGCTGGCCGGGACCTGTGGTGAGGTTGATGATGACGTCTTCGTCGGCGGCACGCAGGCGCTCCACCACCTGACGATAGTGCTTGAGCTCCATGCTCGGACGGCCATCCGGATGACGGACGTGGATGTGCACGATCGCCGCTCCGGCGCGCACGGCCTCAAGGCAGGCGTTGGTTATCTCCTCCGGCGTGATCGGCAGATACGGCGTCTGCTCGGGCATCGTGATGTTGCCTGTCACCGCGCAGGTGATGATGGTCGGATTCGGCAATGATGGCTCCTGTGCCCCTCTTGAATGAGCCTATCTGGGCGCACAGCCACCGCTGCCGCAAACGCTTTGGCCGACCGTTTCGCGCTAAGAAATAGCCCCGCCCTTGCCCCGTTTCGTTCTGAGAAATAGCGCGCCGAAGCACTTAGCGGCCTCACGCCTGTTCCGATAAACAGGGTTGAACCTTTGTTTTTCCCGCAGTTCAGGCCCAGCGAGGCAGCCCATGACCAACGAAGTCCGCCCGAGCTTTGCATCGTTCAAGGAGCGTCTCAACGCCCGTGAGCGGATGCTCGGCACGTTCCTGAAATTCCCGACGACGCAGGTGATCGAGATACTCGGCACCATCGGCTATGACTTCGTCGTCATCGACCAGGAGCATGCAGCCCTCGACCGTGGCATCACCGACCTGATGATTCTTGCCGCCCGTGCGGTGAACATCGCGCCAATCGTCCGTGTGAACGAGTTCACCGATGCGACCATTCTTTCTGCGCTCGACAGCGGTGCGATGGGCGTCATGGTCCCGCATGTGACCTCGGTCGAAAAAGCCGAAGCGATTGCGCGTGCCTGCCGCTATCGCAACGGCAGTCGCGGCTTCGCGGGCTTCAGCCGTGCATCCGGCTGGGGTGCGCTGGGCGCATCTCAACATATGGCCCGCCAGGATGAACAGGTCACCTGCATCGCGATGATCGAGGATCAGGACGCGGTGGAACTCGCAGGCGACATTGCCCGCGTCGAAGGCATCGATGCGCTCTTCATTGGCCGTGGGGACCTCACCGCATCCTTCGGCGATGATCCGAATGCGAAAGGAGAGGTCGAGAAGATCAGTCGCCGGATCGCCGACGCTGCGCGGGAGGCCAACGTGCCGCTTCTTATGCTGCCGACCAGCAAGGCAGACCTAGCCTTCTCGAAGGAGCTGGGCGCGACCGCCATGCTGGTTTCCAGCGACCACGGCTTCATGCGCTCTGCTGCGGCAGCCGCTTTCAGCGACTATTCGGACTGATCCGTCGCGCGGATCAAGAGTTGGAGCAGACTTCGTGGACAACCAACTGCAAAGCGCCAGGCAGATCGCGGATGAATTCCTCGCGCGCCGGCACCGCCTCCTGATCGGAGGCGAGTGGGTCGAGGCAACGTTGGGGAAGACCTTCCCCACGCTTGACCCCGCCACCGGCCGGACGATCGCGGAAGTGGCGGAAGGAAGTGCCGAGGACATCGACCGCGCGGTCGCTGCCGCCCGCACCGCTTTCGACGAAAACCGCTGGATGAGCATTGCGCCCGCGAAGCGGGCTGCGATCATGGACCGGGTAGCCGTCCTTCTTGAAACCAATGCCGACGAGCTTGCCGTGATCGAGACGCTCGACAACGGCAAGCCGTTGAAGGCCGCCAAGGACGACGTCCTGCGCTGTGCAGAGAAATTCCGCTATTGCGCAGGCTGGATCACCAAGCTTGAAGGCAAGAGCTTCGACGCGGTTCTGCCGGCGGGCTGGCACGGTTATTCCGTGCGCGAGCCGGTGGGCGTGGCCGGCCTCATCGTGCCGTGGAATTTCCCGATCTCGATGGCTGTGAACAAGGTGGCTCCAGCACTCGCCGCAGGCTGCACGATGGTGCTGAAGCCCGCAGAACAGACGCCGCTCACCGCCCTTCGGCTTGGCGAACTGCTGCTGGAAGCGGGCGTTCCTGCCGGTGTCGTCAACATCGTCACCGGTTATGGTGCGGAGGCAGGCGCCGCACTTGCCAATCACCCGGGTGTCGACAAGCTCTCCTTCACCGGGTCGACCGTTGTCGGCAAGGCGATCGTGCAGGCCTCGACCGGCAACCTCAAGCGCGTTTCGCTGGAGCTCGGCGGTAAGTCGCCGGTCATCGTCTTTGCCGATGCGGACCTGAAGCAGGCGATCACAGGCATCGCCCAGTTTGTCTTCGGCAACACAGGCCAGAACTGCGGGGCCGGAACCCGGCTCTATGTCGACCACCGCGTCTATGACCAGGTGCTGGACGGTGTCTGCGCGATTGCGGAAAAGCTGGTGGTGGGCTCTGGTCTCGACGCGAAAACGGACCTCGGCCCCATCATCTCGCAAAGGCAGCTGCAGCGCGTCATGGGCTATATCGACGGCGCCTCATCCGCCGGTGCCCGTGTGCAGACAGGCGGTCGGCAGATCGACAGCGAGGGCTATTTCGTTGAACCGACCGTGCTGACGGGGACTTCGCCCGATATGGCTGTCTGGCGCGAGGAGATCTTCGGACCGGTACTCTGCGCGCGCAGTTTTCAGGAAGACGAGCTCGACGCCGTTATCGCCGACGCCAACAACAGCACCTACGGGCTTGGCGCCTATGTGTGGACGACGAACCTTCGCTTCGCCCACACCACCGCGAGCAGGCTCAAGGCAGGCTTTGTCCGGGTGAACGGCGGATCGCATTTCAACGTGATGCCGTTCGGCGGCTACAAGCAATCCGGCTGGGGGCGCGAAAGTGGGCGCGAGGGGATCGAGCTCTTCACCGAGCACAAGTCGGTCATCATGGGACTGTAGAAGGCGAAAGGGCGGCCAGCGCCGCCCTAAAAGCTTGTCATTTCAATCAGCTGTAAATGTTATTTCCCAGACCGGATCATGTCCGCAGCCTTTTCCGCGATCATCAGCGTCGGCGCATTCGTGTTGCCGCTGGTAAGGTCCGGCATGACAGAAGCATCGACGACGCGTAGCCGATCGACACCGCGCACACGCAAGCTGGCATCGACCACCGAGCCTGCGTCACTGCCCATCCTGCACGTACCGACGGGATGATGTGCGGTGCTGACATATTGTTCCAGGTAGCGGTCAAGCGCCTCGTCTGTAACGGCGCTGTCGCCTGGCAGGATCTCCGCCCCGCGTGTTTTTTCGAAGGCCTTGTCGGCCAGAATCTTGCGGCCGAGCCGAATGGCGCCACGCAGCAGGCGGCGGTCGTTTTCACTGCCAAGAAAGTTGGGTGCGATCCGCACGGAAGCCGCCGGATCGGGCGATTTGAGCGTCACCGATCCACGGCTTTCGGGGTGCAGGAGAATGATGCTGCAGCCGAAGCGGTTGGGGCCCTGGGCCGCAATCAGCGGGAACCACGGGCGCGCGAGCCGCGAGATCGGCCGGAAGAGATACTGCACATCCGGCACGGGGCTTTCCGGATCGAGATGCACGAAGCCGAGCCCGCTTGAAGGCACATTGGTCGCCGAGCCCTTTCCCGCGAGATAGGCGGCAAGGCCATTGAGGATCGCCCGATCCCAGCGGGAGGCGCGCACGAAGGGGCCCTCGTCCAGCCGGTCATATTCGAGCAGCACCACCGGATGGTCCTGCAGGTTGCGGCCAACAGCGGGCAGATCAAGCAGCGGAGCGATCCCGTGTGCCGCAAGTTCAACCGCCGGGCCGATGCCGGAAAGCATCAGGAGTTGCGGAGAATTGTAAGCTCCTCCGGCAAGGATCACCTCGCGCCGCGCGCGGACGGTGTGCAGATTGCCGCCCCTGCGGAAGATCAGTCCCGTTGCCCGGCCTTCCTCGATCGTCAGCCTTTCAACCAGCGCGCCGGATTCGAGCTTCAGGTTCGGCCGCTTGAGCGAGGGTTTCAGATAGGCGACAGCCGCACTTGCCCGGCGTCCGCCGCGCAACGTCTGCTGGAGCGGCGCGAAGCCTCTCATATCCCCGCGATTGTAGTCCGGATTGCGCGGCAGGCCGTAGGCAGGCAGCGCCTCGGCGAAGGCAGCGTTGAGCGGATCCTGATAGGCGTTCTCGCGCACATGGAGCGGCCCATCCGCACCCCGGCATTCCGCGCGCTCACCCGCCCAGTTTTCGAGCTTACGGAAATAGGGAAGCACGTCCTCATAACTCCAACCGGTCGCGCCATTACGGGCCCAACGGTCGAAATCCTCGCGGTGCCCGCGCACGAAGACCATGCCATTGATGGAGGATGTGCCTCCCAGCACCTTGCCGCGCGGCAGCGCGACCACACGGCCACCGAGATTTGGCTCAGGCTCGGAGTTGTAGCCCCAGTCGAAATAGCGCTTCTGGTTTATGCGGCCGAAACCGAGCGGCACATGAATGAGGATGCTGCGGTCAGCCTTACCTGCCTCCAGCACCAGAACGCTCGTGTTCGGATCTTCCGTGAGACGGGCGGCAAGCACCGATCCAGCCGTGCCGGCACCGACGATGATGTAGTCGAATTCCATGAAAGCCTCTGTCCGCCCCATGCGTCGCATTCTCCTGTGATTGCACCAGAAGGGGTGCCGCCGTGACCATTTTCCCGCGCCATTTCGGGTCGCGAAATTGCATCTGATCCAGCTACGCAGCCGCCCGCCACAACCCTAGAACCGGGTGAAGTTTGAATGGCGAGGTGCCCATGACGGGAAAGCAGGACCAGGTGAAGGATGCGGTGCACCGCGTCGTCTACCGCAACGAAGAAGCCTTCAGCAGCCATCCTTTCCTTGGCGGCCTGTGGCGCGTTGTGAATGGCGATCTGGTGCTCGCCTTCATGAAGGCGGACTGCACCTATGTCTCCGGCGGCGACGTCAACCACGACAAGATCACCATGTCACGCCGGCAGATGTGCGCGATCCGCTCGGGTGACAATGGCGCGACGTGGGATAGCGAAAACCTGGTCCCGATCTTCGAGACGCCGGAGCCTGCTATCGCTGAAGAAGCTCCCCTCGATCCGGAAGAGCCCTTCGACATGGATAGCGCCGACACGATCGTCGCCATGGGTTCCTCCCCTGCCCTGCTGGTGGCAGACGCCAAACCGTGGATGCGCATTTCGACCGACGGCGGGCGATCCTGGCGCAGGCCTTTCAAGCTGCCGATGAACCACTTTGCCTCGCTCTCCGGCCATGGCTCCTTCGTCCGCCGGCAGGATGGGATGTGGCTTGCCGCACTCAGTGCGGCATCAAGCGACGGTTGGCGTCGCCGGGCCCTGCTCTACGGCAGCTGGGATGGGGCGGACTGGAATTTTCTGTCGTGGATCACGCCGCCCGTCTTCGATGATGAAATGGACGCGCCGCACACGGGCACGCCGCGCTTCTGGGCGCACCGCTACTTCTACCCGCGACCCATCTGCCTGCGCGACGGCCGCATCCTGGTCAGTGTCCGCTCCCAGCGCGACCCGACCGGGGCATTGTGGACGGAAATCTTTGAGAGCCAGGATCACGGACGCACCTTTCATTTTCTCTCCCGCGTCAATGACTGGGGCGCGCCCGGCGATCTTCTTGAGCTTGCCGACGGCAGGATCGTCTGCGTCTACGGCTATCGCCTGAAGCCCTACGGCATCCGCGGTCGCGTGAGCAGCGACGGAGGCCGCACCTGGGGTGATGAATTCATCCTGCGCGACGACGGCGGCAGCTGGGACCTCGGCTATCCGCGCGTTCTTGAGCTCGAGCCAAACCGGCTTCTCGCCGTCTACTACATGAACCGCGCGGACGATCCGGTGCAGGCGAATGGCGGCGTTCGCCATATCGCGGCAACCGAATTCTCGCTTCCTTCAGACACCGCAAAGGGCTTTTCGCCGTGAGAAATTCCTCTCCGTGGCGCAGGCGCATCAGCGCGGGCTGCCCTAAGACGCAAGGAAAGAACGTGACAGACGATCTCACATCCAACCATTCCAGGAGTGGCAATTGTTGACCAAGACAGATCAAGACGACCGCCTGAACATTGCCCGCGAGCTGGAGCTTCAGCTGGCCGACTTCTGGCACGACGTGGACACGAACTGGGGGCGTACCGCCGCCGATTTCTACACGGAGGATGGGGTGTTCGAGGCGAGCGGCGCGACCTATCGCGGCCGCGAGAAGATCCGTGAGTTCTATGCCTACCGCATCGGCCGTGGCCCGCGCATCGCCGCGCACACGTTCTCCAATTTCCGCGCAGAGGTGATCTCCGCGACCGAAGCAAAGACCACCTGGTACCTGTTGCTCTACGCCCATGACGGCGAGCCGGTGCTGCCTTCTGCGCCGCCGATCCTGATCGCACTCGCCTCTGACCATTGCGTGCGCGATGACGACGGCAAGTGGCGCTACAAGCACCGCAAGTTCGAGGCCTGGTTCAAGGGCGGCGTGGAAACGACAACCCTGAAAACCTAGACCACTAGCCCAGGCAGGGTGTTACGCATGAGCTCGACCGCCTCGCTCTCGATGCGGTCGAGAAGTTCTCTCACGGTCGGGATATCATCGATCAGGCCCTGTGCCTGGCTAGCCCAGAAGATGCCCTGGCTGAGATCGCCGGATTTCAGCAACTCGCGTCCCTTGGCGCCCTTTACAAGGTCCGCCACATCGCCGAATTGCACGTCCGGGCTCTTCAGGCGGAGAGCGACCTCGTCGGAGACAGCACTTTTGCCGACGCGAGCGGTGTTCCTGAACTGCCGGAAGATGAGGTGCGTGCCGCGCTCGTCGTTAGCAAGGTAGGCCCGCTTCACATTCTCATGGATCGGCGCTTCGACAGTCGCGCAGAAACGCGTTCCCATGTTGATGCCATGAGCGCCGAGTGCAAGGGCCGCCACGAGCCCACGGCCATCGGCGATGCCACCCGAGGCGATGATCGGGATCTTCACCTTGTTGGCAGCCGCCGGAATGAGCACGAGGCCACCAATGTCGTCCTCACCCGGATGACCCGCGCATTCAAAACCGTCGATCGAAATGGCGTCGACGCCCTTGCGCTCCGCCGAAAGAGCGTGGCGCACCGACGTGCATTTGTGGATGATGCGCAGGCCCGACGCCTTGAAGATCTCCCAGATTTCCGCCACCGCTGAAGTACCGGCGGTCTCGACGATCTTCATGCCGCTGTCGACAATCGCCTCAGCATAGCTGCGGTAGTCGGGCGAGTTGATAGTCGGGAAAACGGTGAGGTTTACGCCAAACGGCTTGTCTGTCATCGACCGGCAGCGCTCGATTTCGGCTCGTAGCGCCTCGGGCGAAGGCTGGGTCAGCGCCGTCAGGATGCCGAGCCCACCGGCGTTGGACACGGCGGAAGCAAGTTCCGCAACGCCCACGTTCTGCATGCCGCCCTGGACAATCGGGCGCTCGATCTCAAGTAGTTCCGTAATGCGCGTGCGGATCATAGTCTCTCAACCAGGTCAGAATTCTCAGGGCGGTCAGGGAGCTAACCGTTCGTCACATAGGCGATGACGGCGTCGGCGATCATCTGCTTGTGGCGACCGTAAGTTTCGGGTTCCGAAAGATCGCGATGGAAGATCGTTCCGAACGTGTAGCGGTTGGATACCCGAAAGAAGCAGAAGGCGCTGATCAGCATGTGCAGGTCGATCGCGTCCACGTCCCGGCGGAACACCCCTTCCCTGCGGCCGCGCTCTAAGATGTCTGCGATCGTGCGCACGATGGAAATGTTGAGGTTGCCGATCTCAGTCGAGCGCTTCATGTGTTCGGCATGGTGGATGTTCTCGATGCTGACCAGGCGGACAAATTCCGGGTTGCTCTCGTCATGGTCGAAGGTGTTGGCAACGAGCGTCCGCAGCGCCTCCACGGGCTCCATGCCAGCGAGCTCAAGATCCGCCTCCAGCGTGCGGATCTTGCGATAAGCCTTCTCAAGAACGGCAAGGTAGAGCCCTTCCTTGCTGCCGAAGTAGTAGTAGATCATCCGCTTGGACGTGCGCGTTTTCTCCGCGATCGCGTCTACCCGTCCGCCGGAAAGCCCGAATGCGGAAAACTCTTCCGTCGCAACGCGCAGAATGTCCTCCTTCGTGCGCTCCGGGTCGTTCCTCCGGGTCTCTCGTTCGCTTGCCATTCCCACGATCTTGCAACCTCCCTCGGCGAATGATCGCCGCTCGCACACAGGTCATATTGGGGTTTGCCCAAGCTTTCAATGCCAAGCTCGATTGACACGAACTAGTTCGTACATTATCGCTGAAGTCAATAACGCGTTTTGGAGGAGCGCTGCCGGCGGAGGTTAACACCATTCCAGCCGGCGTGTGGTGAGGATGCAGACTTTTCGCGCCGGCTTGATTGGCAGGGGAATTCAGGCTTCGCTGACGCCAGCGATGCATGTCGCCGAAGGCCGCGCCAATGGCCTCGCCTATACCTATGAGCTACTTGACCTCGATCATCACAAGGGCGTTCCGCTGTCAGACCTCATTGCCGATGCGGAAGCGCGTGGTTTCGGCGGCCTCAACATCACGCACCCCTGCAAACAGGAAGTGATCCAGCATCTGGATACGCTTTCACCCGAAGCGGAAGCGCTCGGTGCGGTGAACACGGTCGTCCTGCAGGACGGCAAGCGGCATGGCAACAACACGGACTGGTGGGGCTTTGCCGAAAGCTTCCGCCGTGGCCTGCCGGATGCCGATCTCACGTCAGTTGTTCAGTTGGGGGCGGGAGGCGCGGGCGCCGCTACGGCCTTTGCAATTTTATGTTCCGGCGCCCGCAGCCTGGCCATTTTCGACCCGGACCAGAGCCGCGCCGCAAATCTCGCGGAAACCATGGGCGGGCATTTTCCCGATGCGACTGTGGGAGCTGGCGAAAATCTGGAGCAGACGATCGCCGGCGCAACCGGCCTCATCCACGCTACGCCCACGGGCATGGAAAAATATCCCGGCCTGCCGCTGCCGGCCGAATTCCTCCACCCTCACCTCTGGGTGGCAGAGATCGTCTATTTTCCGCTCAACACGGAATTGCTGGTAACGGCGCGCCGTCGCGGCTGCCGCACGCTTGATGGAGGCGGCATGGCCGTCTTCCAGGCGGTGAAAGCCTTCGAGCTCTTCACCGGCATTGTGCCGGATGCCGGACGCATGCAGCGTCACTTTGCTGAACTGACGCAAGGAGCGCAGCAGCCTGCTGCCGCAGGAGGAATCGCATCATGAAGACCTCCATCGCCACCGTTTCGATCAGCGGCGAGTTTCCCGAGAAGCTGCAAGCCATCGCAAAGGCGGGCTTCGACGGCGTAGAGATCTTCGAAAACGACTTCCTCGCCTACGACGAAAGCCCGCGCGACGTCGGCCGGATGGTCCGCGATTTTGGCCTGGAAATCACCTTGTTCCAGCCCTTCCGCGACTTCGAGGGTATGCCGGAACCGCACCGCACGCGCACCTTCGACCGAGCCGAGCGCAAGTTCGACGTCATGCAGGAGCTCGGCACCGATCTCGTTCTCGTCTGCTCCAACGTCTCTCCCATCTCGCTTGGCGGGATCGACCGCGCGGCCGCTGACTTCCATGAACTGGGTGAACGGGCAGCCAAGCGCGGCCTTCGCGTCGGCTACGAGGCGCTCGCCTGGGGCCGCCACATCTCCGACCACCGTGATGCCTGGGAAATTGTGCGCCGCGCCGATCATCCCAACGTCGGGCTGATCCTCGACAGCTTCCACTCGCTGGCGCGCAAGATCGACATCGGCTCGATCCGGTCGATCCCGAAGGAAAAGATCTTCATCGTCCAGCTGGCCGACGCGCCGCTGATCGACATGGATCTGCTCTACTGGAGCAGGCACTTCCGCAACATGCCCGGCGAAGGCGATCTGCCCGTCACCGACTTCGTCGCGGCAATTGCCGAGACCGGCTATGATGGCTACTTCTCGCTTGAAATCTTCAATGACCAGTTCCGTGGCGGCTCGCCAAAGGCAATCGCTGCCGACGGTCACCGCTCGCTGATCTACCTGGGTGACCAGGTGCGCCGCCGGCCGGGTGTTACCAGCCTTTCCGTACCTGCGATGCCCGAGCGTGCCGCGGTCAAGAACGTGGCCTTCATCGAATTTGCCGTCGATGAGGCCGATGCGGATCAGCTAACCGCCATGCTGAAGACGCTGGGCTTCCGCCGCACCCAGACCCATAAGACCAAGAAGGTCGACGTCTACCAGCAGGGCCAGATCCGCATTCTGGTCAACACAGAATCCGTCGGCTTCGCAAGCTCCGCCTATGCAGTTCATGGCCCGTCGGCCTACGCAATGGCGCTTGAAGTGGAAGACGCGGATGAAGCATACCGCCGGGCGCTGGCGCTCGGCGCCGAACCCTTCAGCCAGCCGGTCAATCCCGGTGAACTGGAGATCCCGGCGATCCGCGGTGTCGGCGGCGGGCTCGTCTATCTCATCGATACAAAGACGCAGCTCGGCCGGCTGTGGGAAGTGGACTTCCAGCCGGTCGAAGCCGGAGAAGACCCTGAACCCGCACATCTGACAACCATCGATCACGTTGCACAGACAGTGGCTTACGAGGAGATGCTCACATGGCTTCTCTTCTACACCTCGATCTTCGACACGCGAAAGTCGCCGATGGTCGACATCATCGATCCGGCAGGCGTGGTGCGCAGCCAGGTTATCGAGAATGCTGAAGGAAGCCTGCGCATCACGATGAACGGCGCAGAAAACCGGCGGACGCTGGCGGGGCACTTCATTGCCGAAAAGTTCGGCTCCGGCATCCAGCACATTGCCTTCAACACGGACGACATTTTCGCAACCGCGGCAGCACTCCGGGCCAACGGCTTCAAGGCGCTGCCGATTTCGCCCAACTACTATGGCGACGTGGAAGCCCGTTTCGGCCTCGATCCCGAGCTGACCGAGCGGCTGCGCGCAGAAAACATCCTTTACGACCGCGACGAGGACGGCGAATACTTCCAGCTCTACAGCGGGACCTTCGCCGAAGGATTCTTCTTCGAAATCGTGCAGCGCAAGGGCTACAGGGGATATGGCGCGGCCAACGCGATCTTCCGGATCTCCGCGCTTAAGAAACAGATCAGGCCGGAGGGGATGCCGGCCGTATAAGAAGTGAACTGACAGAATTCGCGTCAACGCACGCGCAGTCGTTGACCAAACGAACTGTTCCGTACATCGTACCTGCAGCTCGACAGGCAGGGGCGATCGTCCGGAGGAGCCAACAGCAAGTCGTGTGAACTACAGTCCAAGGAGGAGACACATCATGATGAAGATCACTCGCCGGTATATGCTCGGCGCAGCGATGGTTGCAGCAGCAGCCTTCGCCGTGCCGGCGCTCGCTCAGGACAAGCCGGTCCTGAAATTCTCGGCCGTATTCTCGGAGCAGGACATCCGCGCCGAAATGACGAAGAAGCTGGGCGAAGCAATCAGCGGCGACTTCAAGCTGGAGCCCTACTACGGCGGCAACCTGTTCAAGCAGGGCACCGAGCTCGTCGCGATCCAGCGCGGCAACCTGCAGATGGGCAACATCGCTCCGCAGGATATCTCGAAGCAGATCCCGGAATGGTCGGTGCTGACCTCCGCCTATCTCTTCCGTGACGCCGCACACGTGACCAACTTCTTCAAGAGCGAGACGGGCGAAGAGTTCAAGAAGATGGCCGAAGACCAGCTCGGCATCAAGATCCTGGGCCCGACCTACTTCGGCGCTCGTCAGGTTGGCCTGAAGCCGAACAAGAAGATCAACACGCCTGCCGACATGGCCGGTATCAAGCTGCGCATGCCGGGCGGCGATGCATGGCAGTTCCTGGGCGAGGCCATTGGCGCGAACCCAGTCCCGGTTGCTTACGCCGAAGTCTACACCGCACTTCAGACCGGCGCCATCGACGGTCAGGACAACCCGCTGCCGAACGTCCAGAACATGAAGTTCTACGAAGTGATGTCGCAGATCGTGCTCACCTCGCACCTCATCGGCTATGACCTGCTCGTCGTCTCCAAGGACGTCTGGGACAAGATGACCCCGGAGCAGCAGCAGTCCTTCCAGGCAGCCGCCGACGAAGCGATGAAGTGGAGCGAAGACCAGCACATTGCCCAGGAGCAGACCCTGCTCGAGGAGTTCAAAAAGGCCGGTCTCGAGATCTACGAGCCGGACCAGGAGGCTTTCCGCAAGTTCGCCCAGGAGAAGTACCTGAACTCGGAACTCGCCAAGTCCTGGCCTGAAGGCATCCTCGACAAAGTCGCAGGCATGTAATCCTGCCTTTGACGGACAACAAAAGACTATCGAGGCGCGCAGACTGAAAGGCGCGCCTTCCTGGGGGAGGTACAGGTGATGATCCAGAAACTGACTGCGGCCGGCGAATGGCTGAGGCGACGAGCGGAGAATATTCTCTGCCTGATGCTCTTTGCGATGTTCGTCGTCTTCATCCTGCAGATCATCTTCCGCTACCTCCTCAATCTTTCCATCGGCTGGACGCACGAGATCAGCGTCGCCCTATGGATCTGGATTGTGCTCTTTGGCTCGGCCTTCGTGATCCGCGAGCAGGACGAGATCCGTTTCGACCTCATCTGGGGTAGTGCCGCCAACAATACCCGCCGCGTGATGCAGATCCTCTGCGCCGCCGCGCTCATCTTCCTGTTCGGTATCTCGCTTCCCGCGATCTACGACTACGTGACCTTCATGAAGGTCGAGAAGACGGCCTATCTGAAGATCCGCTTCGACTATCTCTATTCGATCTATGTGGTGTTCGTGGTGGCCATGATCATCCGCTACATCTGTCTCGGCATCCAGGCCATCCGCGGCAAGACGCCTGAGGCATTCGATCCCACAAAGGCTGGTTCCGGCGTATGAACTTCACAAGCCCCTTTTCACTTTCGATCGTCCTCATCACGATCCTCGCCTTCCTGGGTCTGCCGATCGGGCTTGCCATGCTCGTGGGTTCGACGCTCTACCTGTTCCTCCAGGGCGCAGACATGGGCATTGTCGCCGAGCAGTTCCTGAACGGCATGTACTCGAACTACGTCATGCTGGCCGTGCCGCTCTTCATTCTGGCGGCGGAGTTCATGAACGTCGGCTCGATGACCGAGCGGTTGCTCAACTTCTGCAACGTGCTGGTCGGACGCTTCCGTGGTGGTCTTGCCCAGATCAACATCCTGCAGAGCATCATCTTCGCTGGCATGTCCGGCTCCGCGATTGCGGATGCCGCCGGCAGCGGCCGCATGATGCAGAACATGATGACGGCAGGAGGACGCTATACGCCGAGCTATGCGGCGGCTCTGACGGCAGTTACCTCCGTCGTCGGACCGATCATCCCGCCGTCGATCCCGATGATCCTCTACGCGCTCGTCTCGGACGCATCGATCGGTTACCTCTTCATCGCCGGCATGGTTCCGGGCCTGCTGATGTCCGGCCTGCAGATGCTGCAGGTCGCGATCACGGCGCGCCGCAAGAATTTCCCGGTCGAGGATCCGGTGCCGCTGCGCGAGATCCCGGGCATCACCATCCGCGCCTTCCCTGCCCTGATGATGCCGGTGGTTCTGCTCGGCTGCATCTATACGGGTATCACGACGCCGACCGAGGCAGCCGCCCTTGCCGCAGCCTATGCACTCGTCATCTCGGTGGTGCTCTACCGCAGCATCAGCCTCAAGGCTTTCTACCAGTCGCTCTACACAAGCGCGAAGTCTTCGACGTCCATCGGCATGCTGATCGCAGGTGCGCTCGTCTTCAATTACGTGGTGACGATCGAGAACATCCCCGACGAAATCCGCGTGCTGCTGACAGGCATGGACCTGACGCCAACCGGCTTCCTGATCCTCGTCAACGTGATCCTGCTGCTGCTTGGTTGCGTGCTGGAAGGCACCGCGATCCTGCTCATCATCGTGCCGGTCTTCATCCCCACCGCGCAGGCGCTCGGCATCGACCTCGTTCACTTCGGCGTGGTTGTGGTGGTCAACATCATGCTTGGACTGGTGACGCCGCCCTACGGCCTGCTGCTCTTCATCATGACCAACATCTCCGGGGCGCCTGTCCGCGACATCATCCGCGACGCCCTGCCCTTCATCTTCTGGATGGTGGTCAGCCTCCTCATCATCACCTTCGTTCCTGAAACCGTGCTGTGGCTGCCAAGGCTGCTCGGGTACCAAGGGTAAGGAAATACCAGCATGAAACCGATCTACATCCTCAATGGCCCGAACCTGAACCGTCTTGGCAAGCGCGAGCCGGAGATCTACGGCACCACAACGCTGGCCGAAGTGGAAGCGTGGTGCCGGGAAGCTGCGGGCGAGCGGCCGGTCGAGTTCCGCCAAACCAACAGCGAGCAGCAGCTGATCGAATGGGTGCATGAAGCGATTGACGAGGGTGACGGCATCATCATCAACCCCGCCGCCTTTACCTTCACGTCACTGGCGCTGCTCGACGCGCTGAAGATGTTCCCGGGGCCGATCATCGAGTTCCACATCAGCAACATCCACCGCCGCGAGCAGATCTACCATCGCTCGTATGTCTCGATGACCGCTACCACCGTCATGGCGGGTCTCGGTGCGCAGGGCTATCCAATCGCCGTGCAGGCGCTGGAGTCCCTCATCGCGCGCGGGGCGAGGTAACCGAGGAGCATCCTCGCAGCCGGTCAGAGCTATCAAGCGCCGCTACGATCCATCGAACGTACTGCCGTCTGATCGAAAAAACTGGATCGTTTCCGATCTTCGGAAAACCGGAAACGATCCAGATACCCTCATGGCTGGGTCAGGGGGGATACCATGAGGGCTGGGGAACTACGCGGTTGCTCTCGCCTGCTGTCGTTCAAGGTTGAATTGTCCAACGACGGCCCGCTGCCGGAACACCTCGCCAACGGCGATCAGCACCGGCTGGCCCTGGCCGACCTCGTTGCAGCAGGCTTCGAGCCCGGCAAGGTTCGTGCGGCGGATGGTCTCGGTGGAACGGCCGATGTCTGCGCCAACGGCAACAGGAGTGTCTGCAGACATTCCGTGCTCGATCAGGGTCGCGGAGATCGCGCCGGCGGTGCGGCCGCCCATGTAGAAGACCGTGGTCGCCGAGCGATCGGCGATCGCCTTCCAGTCTACGTCCTTCGGCAGGCCGCCGTGGCGCGAGTGGCCGGTGACAAAGCGCACCGACTTTGCGCAGTCCCGATGCGTCAGCGACACGCCAAGCCTTGAGGCCATCGCCAGCCCCGCCGTGACACCCGGCACAACGTCGTAGCCGATGCCGGCCTCTTCCAGCGCCTCAATTTCCTCGCCCGCGCGGCCGAAGATCATCGGATCCCCGGACTTCAGGCGCACCACGCGGCGGCCAGCCATGGCGAGCTTCACCATCATCTCGTTGATCTCATGCTGCTTGCAGCTGGGTCTCCCCGCGCGCTTCCCAACAAGAATCCGCTTTGCCTCCCGGCGAGCGAGTTCCAGCACTTCGTCAGAAACGAGGTCGTCAAAGAGGATCACTTCGGCGGCCTGCAGCGCGCGCACTGCCTTCAGGGTCAGCAGCTCGGCATCGCCCGGGCCTGCGCCGACGAAAGTAACATGCCCCTTGTTCTCAACCGCCGATGCGGCAGCATGAAGCTCTTCCAGCGCATCCTTGCCGGGGCGAGAGATGAAGGCGCGATTGACGAATTGCTCCCAGAAGGTGCGCTGACCGGAGGCAAAGGGGACCTTCTCGGCAAGCGACTTCCGCCAGCTATGGGCGAGATCAGCCCACTCGGCTATCTGGGCGGGCAGAAGCGTTTCGATCTTGCGACGGATCGCCTGCCCCAGAACCGGTGACGCGCCAGAGGTGGAGACACCCACCACAACCCGCGAGCGGTTGACGATGGTCCCGAACTGGAACTGACAATAGTCCGGCTTGTCGATGACGTTGCAGGGCGCCCCAACTGCTGCCGCAGCCGCGGCGAAGGCAGCCGCCTCTTCCTCCTCCTCGGCGTCAGCAATGGCAATTGCAGCGTCCTTGAGGTCGGCAGGCGCCCAGCGGCGCGGCGTGAGCTTGAGCGACGGCGTGCTTTCCGCAAGCGCGGCCATTTCAGTGCTCACATCCTCCGGCTCTGCAAACACCTCCACCTTTGCGCCCGCAGCGCAGAGAAGTTCAGCCTTCCAGGTTGCCGCCGCAGTGGCGCCTGCGACCACCGCGCGCTTGTCCGTCAGCCGGAAGAACAGCGGAAGAATGCTGAGCGCACCGATGCGCGCGGTGGCGGTTTTATTCTGCAGCATGGAGAGGGATCTCATCGATGATCTTCCTGATTTCTGAGCGGCAGGAGCCGCAGTTGGTACCCGCACTCGTGGCCTGCCCGATGGCCGCAATGGTGCGGCAGCCGCCCGCTACGGAGGCGGCGATACGGTTGACGTCCACGTTGAAGCAGGAGCAGACGATGCGTCCGACCGAAGCGACCGGCACAGGCGAGCGGCCCGAAAGCAGCGCCATGCGCTCAGTGGACGAAAGCGGTTCCCCGCAAGCGAGCAACGTTTCCAGCCAGTCGCCCGGCGGCAGTTGCCCGGGCTGGGCGACAAGCAGCGCTTCGGCCAACGCCCCCTCGGCGTCGAGTGCAGCGGCGCGGTAGGTCAGGCCGCGACGGTCCGTGTATTCGACGAGCTGCGAGCGCGGCGAGGCATCGAAGAGCAGGCGACAAAGCAGAATGCCCTCGTCCGGCGTCTCCGTGCCGCTCAGCGTATAGACCCAGCCGCCTTCGACCGGTCGGCGCGTCCAGTGGACGAAGCCCGTGGGCCGAAGCTCCCGGCGTGTGATCAGGATGCCTGCCCAGGCGACAGCCTCGCGGCTGATTTCGACCGGCACGTGCTTCAGTTCGGGCTGCCCGGAGAACGGATCGGTGATCGGCGTCGCGAGCGGTCCTACCCCGCCATTGGCGGAGAACTGGCCGTTCCAGTGCATGGGCAGGAAGGCATTACCCGGCTTCTGCGCCTCCGAGACGCTGACCCGCGCGCGGGCAAAGCCATACTGGCTTGAAACACGAGCAAGGTCGCCGTCCTTCAGGCCCAGACTGCGGGCATCTTCCGGCGCGATTTCAAGGGCGGGTTCCGGCGCATTTGACATGAGGCGCGGTACGCGGCCGGTGCGGGTCATCGTGTGCCACTGGTCGCGCAGACGACCCGTGTTGAGAGCGATCGGGCGGCTCGCATCGACATTGAGCGCAACGCCCTCCTGCCGCACGGGCACGAAGCGGGCGCGGCCGTCCTGCGTCGGGAAACGGGAACCGAGCAGCCGCCTGGAAGGCTCGCCCGCACGTGGCTGCGGCCAGAGCCGGGGCGCGAAAGTCTCATAGTCCGCGTCGCTGATCGCTTCCAAAGCGCCGATATCGAACAGCCGTTCGCCATGGTTCTCGTAGGCCGACAGTGCCGCATGCTCGCGGAAGATCGCAGCCGGACCCTCGAAATCGAAAGCTGCGTCAAAGCCCATGCGCTTTGCCACATCGCAGATGATGCGCCAGTCGGGTCGCGCTTCGCCCGGCAGCGGCAGGAAGGAGCGCTGGCGCGACATGCGCCGTTCAGAATTCGTGACCGTGCCGCTCTTTTCGCCCCAGGTGGCCGCAGGCAGGAATACATCGGCGTAGCGCGTGGTGTCGTTGCGGGTAACGTCTGAGACAGCGACGAAATCGCATGTTTCCAGTGCAGCGCGCACCCGGCGGGCATCCGGCATGGAAACGGCGGGGTTGGTGCCCATGATCCAGAGCGCCTTGATCCGCCCCTCGCCCACCGCGCGGAACATGTCGACCGCCTTGAGGCCGGGCTTGCGGGCGGTGTCCGGCGCGTTCCAGAAGCGGGCGACACGGTCGATCTCGTCCGGATTTTCGAAGCCCATGTGAGCGGCGAGCTGGTTTGCAAGCCCGCCAACCTCGCGCCCACCCATGGCGTTCGGCTGGCCAGTGACGGAGAACGGACCCATGCCGGGCCTGCCGATCCGTCCTGTCGCCAGATGGCAGTTGATGATGGCGTTCACCTTGTCAGTGCCGTGGGCGGACTGGTTGACGCCCTGGCTGAAGACCGTGACCGTGTGATCCGTCGCGGCGAAGAGTTCGTAGAACAGGCGAACGTCCGCTTCAGCGAGCCCGCAGCGCTGCGCCACATCTGCTATCGAGGAACCATCTGCGGAAGCAATAGCAAGCGCTTCGGCAAACCCGGTGGTGGATGCGTCTACAAAGCTGTGGTCGACAACCCCCGCCCTTTCCAGATGCGCCAGCAGACCATTGAAGAGCAGCACGTCCATACCGGGATCGATGGCGAGATGAAGGTCGCACTCGTCTGCAGTTGCCGTCCGGCGCGGATCGATCACGACGATCTTCGTGCCCCGCTTCTCCCGTGCGGCAAGCAGGCGCTGGTAGAGGATCGGATGGCACCAGGCCAGGTTGGAGCCGGTCAGCACCACAAGGTCGGCATCCTCGAAATCCTCGTAAAGGCCCGGCACGATGTCCTCACCGAACGCCCTCCGGTGCCCTGCCACCGACGAAGCCATGCAGAGCCGCGAATTGGTGTCAATGTTGCCGGAGCCGATGAACCCCTTCATCAGCTTGTTGGCGACGTAATAGTCCTCCGTCAGCAGCTGGCCGGAGACATAGAAGGCGACGGAATCCGGCCCGTGCCTGACGATCGTCTCGGAGAAACGCTCGGCCACGAGATCGAGTGCGGCATCCCACGAGGCTGGCTTGCCACCGATTTCCGGCGTCAGCACCCGGCCTTCAAGCCCGGTGGTGAGACCCAGCGCCGAACCCTTGGAGCAGAGCTTGCCGAAATTCGCCGGATGGTCCGGGTCGCCGCGCACGGTCACTTCGCCGCTTGCCGCCACGCTTGCGAGCACGCCGCAGCCAACGCCGCAATAGGGACAGGTCGTCTTCACCTCACTTCTCGGCGCAGCCTGCATGAGCCCTACTCCGCCGCCATCAGTGCAGGTTCGAGGCCGATGGAGATGCGCCCGTCGACCACTCGCACCGGAATGGTCCTGACCGAACCCTCGTCCGCGCCCTGTACCTCGCCAGTCTCGAGCGAGAACACCCAGTTGTGCAGCGGGCATGTCACGGAAGCGCCGTGCACGATGCCCTGGCTCAAGGGCCCGCCCTTGTGCGGGCAGTGATCGTCGATGGCGAAGATCCGGTTATCTGCCGTGCGGAACACGCCGATCTTGCCTTGCGGAGTTGATACGCAGCGCGCGCCGCGTACGGGAATGTCTTCTACGGTGCCGATTTCAAACCAGTTCATCATTTCACTCCGCAGCAGGCTGGAAAGACAGGTTGGCCATGGGCCTGAACTCGTGCTTGTCCTTGCCGGACACGCGCTCCGACCACGGGTCGACCTGGGCGAATTTCTGGCTGAAGACGAAGCGGTCGAAGTAGGCCTTGCGGCGCTCCACATCATCGAGCACCTGGCGGCGGATCTCGTCATGGCCGATGCGCTTCGCCCACTTGTAGATGCGCTCGAGGTAGCGGGCCTGTTCGCGGTACATCTGCGTGAGTGCGACGATGACCTCCAGCGCCTCATCCTCGGACTTCACGAGCCCCAGAACATCGGTGCCCTTGATGTCGAGGCCGGCGGCTCCCGCAAAATGGATCTCAAAGCCGGAGTCGACGCAGATGACCCCAATGTCCTTGCAGGTAGCCTCGGCGCAATTGCGCGGACAGCCCGATACGGCCAGCTTGAGCTTGGCAGGCGTCCACGAGCCCCACATGAACTTTTCGATGCGAATGCCGAGGCCGGTCGAATCCTGCGTACCGAAGCGGCACCAGTCGGAGCCGACGCAGGTCTTCACCGTGCGCAGGCCCTTGGCATAGGCCTGGCCGGAGACGAAGCCCGCCTTGCCGAGGTCTGCCCAGACGGCCGGCAGATCTTCCTTGCGGATGCCCAACATGTCGATGCGCTGGCCACCAGTGACCTTGACCGCCGGGATCTGGAACTTGTCGACCACGTCAGCGATGGCCCGCAGTTCTTGCGACGAGGTCATGCCGCCCCACATGCGCGGCACGACGGAATAGGTGCCGTCCTTCTGGATATTGGCGTGCACGCGCTCGTTGATGAAGCGGGACTGGTAGTCGTCGGCATATTCATCCGGCCAGTCGCAGACGAGATAGTAGTTGAGCGCCGGGCGGCACTTGGCGCAGCCGCAGGAGGTCTTCCACTCCAGTTCCTGCATGACGGCGGGAATAGTCTTCAGCCGCTTCGCCTTGATGAGGCGGCGCACATCGTCGTGTCCGAGATCCGTGCAGCCGCAGATAGGCTGGACGGCGGCGGGGTTGTAGCTGTCGCCGAGGGTCAGCGTCATCAGCTTCTCGACGAGGCCGGTGCAGGTGCCGCAGGAGGCCGAAGCCTTGGTATGGGCCCGCACGTCATCAAGCGAGGTCAGGCCCTTGGACGTGATGGTGGAGACGATCTTGCCCTTGCAGACGCCGTTGCAGCCGCAGATTTCCGCATCATCCGCCAAGGCTGCAACGGCTGCCAAAGGGTCCGCGGAGGCGCTCCCCTGAAACATCTGGCCGAAGATGAGCGTGTCGCGCATCTCGGAAATATCGGTCTGCTTCTTCTGCAGGTCGGCAAACCACGGGCCATCCGCCGTCTCGCCGAAGAGCACGGTGCCGATGACGCGATCCTCCTTCAGGATGACGCGCTTGTAGACGCCGGCACTTGCGTCGCGCAGCACGATCTCTTCGCGGTCATCGCCATCGGCAAAGTCGCCGACAGAATAGAGATCAATGCCGGTGACCTTGAGCTTGGTCGGCGTCTCGACATGGACGAATTGCTCCCCGTCCGAGCCAGCAAGCGTGGCGGCCGCAACCTTCGCCATCTGGTAGAGCGGCGCGACAAGGCCGTAGACGCGACCACCCACTTCGGCGCATTCGCCCAGAGACAGGATGTCCGGATCGGACGTGCGCATCTGATCGTCAGTGACGATGCCGCGGTTGACGGCGAGCCCAGCCTGCTGCGCCAATCCAGCGTTCGGGCGGATGCCCACGGCCATCACCACCAGCGTTGCCGGAATGAAGGTGCCGTCATCGAGCTCTACGCCCTCAACACGCGTCTCGCCGACGATGCGCTTCGTGTTCGCCCTGGTCACAACCTTGATGCCCCGGGCCTCGATCGCCTTCTGCAGGAGATAGCCCGCAGCCGGATCGAGCTGGCGCTCCATCAGCGTCGGCATGACGTGGAGCACGGTCACGTCCATGCCGCGCTCCTTGAGACCGGCTGCTGCTTCGAGGCCGAGAAGACCGCCGCCAATGACGATGGCCTTCTGGCGCGACTGTGCGGCGATCAGCATCGCGTTGACGTCGTCGAGGTCGCGATAGCTCAGTACGCCGGGCAGATCCTTGCCGGGCACGGGAATGATGAAGGGCACGGAACCGGTGGCGATCACCAGCTTGTCATAGGGTTCCAGAGCGCCATGCTCGGAGGTGACGGTCTTCGCCTTACGGTCGATCTCGACCACCTTGTGGCCCTTGTAGAGCGTGATGCCATTGGCGACGTACCAGCCGTCGCCGTGGATCACGATCTCCTCGTAGCTCTTCTCGCCCGACAGGACCGGCGACAGCATGATGCGGTCGTAGTTCACGCGAGGTTCTGCGTTGAAGATACTGATCTGATAGCGGTTTGGGGCGATCTCCAGCAGATGCTCGAGCATCCTGCCGGGGGCCATGCCATTGCCGATGATGACGAGTCTCTCGGTCATTTCCAAAGTCTCCTGGGAAGTCATTCTGCGGCAGCCAGCCGTGCCGCGCGGGTGCCGGTGCGCTCCATGCGGCGGATTGCGAGGTGCATCCACGCGAGGCAGATCGCCACCAGCGCGAAGAGGATCATGAAGCAGCTCGACCAGATGCCGGTGAGGTCGTTCAGCGCGCCGAACACGATGGGAAGGATGAAGCCGCCAAGCCCGCCGATCATGCCGACCAGACCGCCGACCGCGCCGACGCTGCCCGGATAGTAGACGGGGATGTGCTTGAAGACGGCGGCCTTGCCGAGGCTCATGAAGAAGCCGAGCACGAAGGCGACGGCGATGAAGGCAACAGGCCCGATTTCCATGTGGAAGCCGATCGTTCCGTCAATCCCGCGCACGGAATAGTCGGTCGGCGGGATCGACAGGACGGCGCAGCAGATGGCGGTGACGGTGAAGGTCCAGTAGAGGATCGTGCGGGCGCCGACCCGGTCCGAGAGCACACCGCCATAGGCGCGGAAGATCGATGCCGGGATGGAATAGGCCGCACCGATCATCCCAGCCGTGGCAATGTCGAAGCCGTAGACGCCGATCAGGTAGCGTGGCAGCCAGAGCGCAAGCGCCACGAAGGCGCCGAAGGCGAAGAAGTAGTAGAGCGCGAAGCGCCAGACGCGCAGGTCACGCAGCGGCGCGAACTCGGCGAGGAAGCTGCGGGGTTGGCCGGCACCGGTGCGCCTGCGCTCGACAATGACCGGGTCATCTTCCGTCGTCAGCCAGAACACAACGGCCATCAGCGCAAGCGCGGCCGCCCAAACGAGGGCTACGGCTTCCCAGCCCCATGCCATCAGCACAAAGGGGGCGGCGAACTTGGTGATAGCGGCACCCACATTGCCGACGCCGAAGATGCCGAGCGCCGTGCCCTGCCTGGAGGCCGCGTAGAAGCGCGAGACATAGGCGACGCCAACGGCAAATGAACCGCCCGCAAGCCCGAGCCCGAGTGCTGCCACCAGCATCTGCGTGTAGGTTTCAGCGAAAGCGAGCAGGAAGGTTGCAAGCGAGGCTGCCAGCATGGTCAGCGTATAGACCAGCCGTCCGCCCAGCCTGTCGGTCCAGATGCCTAGCAGCATGCGGACGAGCGAACCCGTCAGGATCGGCATGCCCACCAGAAGTCCGAACTGCGTTTCAGTAAGGCCAAGCTCTTGCTTGATGCGGACGCCGATGATCGAGAAGATCGTCCAGACCGCAAAGCAGACGGTGAATGCGATGGTGGACATGGAGAGCGCCCGGCTGGCCGAGCCGTCGTTTGCCTGAGGGTTAAGGGCAGTTTCGGTCATTTCTGACTCCATCATCAGCCTGGAGTGAAAAACAAAAAAGCCGCCGGCCAGCCCTTGCGCGATCCGGAACTGGACCATGCATGAGACTGATCGGCGGCTTTGCCTGGGAGCGCCCGTCATTGGACGCTGAATGGGTGGGCCCTGCGTCGGGCCTACCGATTGACATGCACGAAGCGTGCCAGTTTTTGGTCTGAGATTTTCAGACGGTGATTCAGGCGCTTAAGAGCGCCGCGCGATTTTCGTCCCCTGCCCGCCTGAACAGAGCCTGCGCAGAGTGCTGATCAGATTTTGTGCAGCGCATCAAAAAGTGGCAGATGCCAGGAGGCTTCAGGACGCCAGATAATCAACAATGTGATCGGGATCGAATACCTTGCCATCGAAGAAGCCATCCGGGCCAAGGACAAGGCTCGCTCCAGCGGCACCAACAGGCATGGCGGTCGTCAATGCACCTTCCACCTTCGCATTGGCGCCCGGCAGTGCAACGCCCAGAGATCGTAGCGCGCGGCGGTAGAGATCTGGGCGGTAGCTGTCGCGAGCGATCAGCTCGTGTTTGGGGCTTGCTCCAATCTGTCCCCACCGCACCATCTGGCTGTAGAACCAGAGGGCGTGGCTCTGCCAGGGGAAGGTTGCGCCCATGTCGTGCGGCACGAAGAAGTCTGCGACCGCAATGATAGAGCCGTCCCCCTGCTGGATCTGCCCGGTGAGCGCCGGCATCAGCCATTCCGCCGGGCAGTTGACATATTCGGGCCGTGCGAGCAGGGCCGCGAGTTCACCGTGATTGGCGGCATCGCCGCACCATTTCGCCGCGCGGTAGAGCGCGCGCAGCAGCCGGTCGAGCGTGTCGGGATTGGCCATGGCCCAGGCTTCAGACACGCCCAGCACCTTTTCCGGGCTCGACTGCCAGATCCGCGATTTGGTCGTCACGATGTGGCCGATGCCAAGGATCGCCGCGCTCGAATTCCATGGCTCGCCGACGCAATAGCCGTCGATCCGCCCGGCTGCGAGCGCATCGCGCATCAGGGGCGGCGGGATCACGACCAGCTCCACTTCCCGGTCCGGATCGATGCCGCAGGCGGTGAGCCAATAGCGCAGCTCGTAGTTGTGGCTCGAATGGGGGTGAACCACGGCGAAGCGCAGCTTCGTCTCATCGTTCCTGCGATCCAGAACTTTGCGCAGTGCCGTCCCCGCCGAAGCGGGATCGAGGTCGGGCCTGGCCCCCTCCTCGCTCATCTTGGCCCAAAGCGACGTCGAGACAGTCACCGCATTTCCGCCGAGCCCCAGCGCCATCGGCGCGATGGTGCGCACGGCGAGCGGGGCGAGGCCAAGGTTGAAGGCAATCGGCATCGGCGCGAGCATATGGGCGGCAGCAAAGTGGCCGACGGCCAGACGGTCGCGGATGCTCGCCCACGAGTTTTCGCGCACGAGCACCAGCTCGATCCCCTCCTCCGCCGCAAAACCCATTTCTCGGGCGGCGACAAGGAGCGCGCTGTCGAGGAGCGGCAGGAAGCCTACGGGTACGACGCTCATCTGGGCACTCATGTGTCACCTCCAGGCCCCAGCAGATCGGCGGCGGTAATCAGGCTTTGCGCGATCTCGGCAATCTTGCGGTTCTGGTTCATCGCGGTCCGGCGCAGAAGCGCATAGGCCTCTTGCTCGGAAAGGCCGCGCGATTTCATGAGCAGCCCCTTGGCGCGGTCGATCAGCTTGCGGTTTTCGAGCTCGCTGCGCGCTTCCTCAAGCTCGCGCGCCATGCGCGAAAAAGCGTTGAAGCGGCTGATGGCCATGTCGAGGATCGGCTTGATGCGCTCCTTGCGAAGCCCGTCAACCACGTATGCCGACACCCCCGCCTCGATAGCAGCCTCGGTGGAGGCGCTGTCCGTGCGGTCGACGAACATGGCGATCGGTCGTTTGACGGCTCGGGTGAGCTGGAACATGCTTTCCAGCATGTCGCGATTGGGATTTTCGAGGTCAATGACGATGACGTCCGGTTCAATTTCGGCGATGCGCCGGGCAATCCCCGTCATGTCGTGGATTGTGGCGACCTCGCCGTGACCAGCTTCGCGCAAGCCCTCCTCGATCACCGCAGCGCGAATACGGTTCTCGTCGATGATCAGAATGCGAAGGGCGCTACGACTCATGGAGCGAATTATTTACGCGTATCAAGCCCGGATGTAATGGGAAATTGTTCCGCCCCGTGCGCCCTTCGAGGTTGGTATCGTCCGCTCAACCCGCCTGTTCGAGAATAGCGCGGGCGCGGATGCGCACCGGTTCGTCTACCATCGCGCCATCGACGCTGACGGCGCCATCGCCAGATGCAAGGACCTTCCTCGCCCAGACAAGCTCGTCTTCCGACGGACGGAAAGCTGACATGACCGGCTCGATCTGGGTCGGATGGATGCAGAGCTTCCCACCCATGCCAAGATCTCGGGCGTGAAGCGCATCGTCGCGAGCCTTCTCCGGGGATTTGACCTCCACCGTCACCCCATCAATGGGTGCTGCGATGCCGGCGAGGCGCGATGCCACCACCAGTTCAAAGCGCGCCGGCAGGAGGATGTCACGCTTGTGGGCGCAGCCGAGATCCGCACAGAAATCGACCGAGCCAAAGGCAAGTTGCACCACGCCTTCCGCTTCGGCAATCTGGCGCGCATTGGCGAGCCCCCTGGCGCTTTCGATAAGCGCGATGACCGGCTTCTGAACCTCGCCGGCGAAACGCTCGACCGCCAGCGCATCCTCTGCCTTGGGCAGAATGATTGCGGCGAAGGGCAGCGACCGCGCATATTCGATATCCGCGTCGTGCCACGGCGTCTTGTCGGCATTGACGCGCAGGAGCACCGGGCGATCGGTAAAGTCCGTCGCTAGGGCCTCACGCGCATCGTTCTTGGCGTCGACAGGAACGGCATCCTCGAGATCAAGGATCACCGCATTCGCTCCAGAAGCGGCAGCCTTGGCAAAACGCTCCGGACGGTTGGCCGGAACGAACAGAAGGGTGCGCAGGGTTTCAATCGCTACCACGATGCCCGCGCCTCCATGGCAATCGGTCCGCCGACGCGGGCCGTCCAGAGCGCCAGGCCGTGCTCGTCTTCGCGCGCGTTAATGGTAAGCGGCTCATTGTCGAAGAGCGGCGACAGGCTGCGGAACTCGAACCTGGCTGGAGCTCTGCCCTTCAGCCGCTCGGCAAAGTGGATGAGGAACGTCGCCTGCATCGGTCCATGCACGACCAGTCCCGGATAGCCCTCAACGTCACGCGTATAGGGCAGATCGTAGTGGATGCGGTGACCGTTGTAGGTGAGCGCCGAATAGCGGAAGAGCAGCGGCGTTGTGGGCACGATCGTCTCGCTCCACTGGCCTTCCGGTGCTGGCGTCGCAGGCTTCTTCGGCTGCTGCCCGGGCTCGGTCCTGTCGAAGTCGCGGTAGACGATGTCCTGCCGTTCGTTGATGGCAAGCTTGCCGTCGCTCTCGATGCGGTGGTCGACCGTGACGAAGCAGAGCGTTCCCGAGCGGCCTTCCTTCACCACCACATCGCGAACGGTGGAGCGGCGGCTCACCTTGGCGCCGACATGGATCGGGCTGACGAACTCAAGTGCGCCGCCCGCCCACATTCGACGCGGCAACGGCACCGGCGGCAGGAACCCGCCGCGCGCCGGATGGCCGTCCTCGCCAAGTTCCGAGGTTTGAGCCGCAACAGGCGCAATGCAGAAGTGGACGAGCTGTGGAGCGACATCGCCCGAATTCACCGCGCCCGGACGATTGAGCATGGCGTTGAAGCGGGTGACCAGCCCGGCGCTCGCCTCTTCCTCGCAGACTTCCTCGCGGCCGATCCACTGACGCAGATGCTCAAGATCAAGCTGCATTGCCTTCTCCTTCCGTATTTCTGGGCAAACCCGGCACCGCACCATAGTGGCGCATCTCACCGGCGAAAATGGCGCCCGGCGCAGGCATGGTGACCGCGCCGTTCATCGTGTCTACGGTGATCCGGCGCAGGTGCGGGTGCTCGGAAAGACCCTGCATGTCATTGACGCTGGCGAAGGCCACATCCGCGCGCAGGATGGCTTCGGTTGCCTGTGCCAGATCGCGGCGCGCGAAAGCTTCTCCCACCAGCGCATCCGTTTCGGTGCGGTTCTGGACCCGGTTCAGGTTGCGGGCGAAGCGGGGATCGGTAGCAAGCTCCGGTTGCTCCAGAAAATGTTTGGCCAGATTGGCCCATTCGCGGTCGCTCTGCACGGAGATCAGCACCTGAGCCCCATCCGCGCAGGTGAACACGCCGTAAGGAGCGATCGAGGGGTGGGCGAGACCAACACGCTTCGGGGTCTTGCCGCCTTCGTGGTTGAGGAGCGGCACCGTCAGCCAGTCGGCCATGACGTCGAACATGGAGATGGTGATCTGCGCGCCCTTGCCGGTGATGCCGCGCTGGATCAGCGCTTCCAGAATGGCCGCATGCGCCGTGGCGCCCGTTGCGATATCGACGATCGAGATGCCGACGCGGGCAGCGCTTTCCGGCCCGCCCGTGATGGAGCAGAGCCCCGACTCCGCCTGGATCAGCAGGTCATAGGCCTTGCGCTCGCGCATCGGGCCATCCTCGCCATAGCCTGTGATGGAGCAGGTGATGAGGCGCGGGAACTCCTGCTGCAGCCGATCCGGCCCGAAGCCCAGCCGCGCCAGCGCGCCGGGTTTGAGGTTCTGCACCAGAACGTCGGCGGTGCTCAGAAGCTCTGCGAGCATCGCCTTGTCTTCCGGCTTCGACAGGTCAGCGACGAGGCTTTCCTTGCCACGATTGAGCCAGACGAAATAGCTTGACTGACCCTTGGCCACATCGTCATAGCCGCGGGCGAAATCGCCTTCCGGCCGCTCGATCTTGATGACGCGCGCGCCGGCATCGGCCAGCCGCGAGGTTGCAAAGGGGGCTGCCACCGCCTGCTCAATCGCGACGACGGTCAGCCCTTCCAGTGGAAGACGTCCAGCCATCAGAAGCTCCGTGGCAGGCCGAGAATGTGCTCGGCCACATAGGAGAGGATCAGGTTGGTCGAGATCGGCGCCACCTGGTAGAGCCGCGTCTCGCGGAACTTGCGCTCCACGTCATACTCGCAGGCGAAGCCGAAACCGCCGTGGAACTGCAGGCAGGCGTTGGCCGCTTCCCAGCTCGCCTTTGCGGCAAGGTACTTTGCCATATTGGCCTGCGCGCCGCAGTCCTCGCCGGCATCATAGCGGCGGCAGGCGTCAAAGCGCATCAGGTTTGCAGCCTCGACCTCGATGAAGGCTTCGGCGATCGGGAACTGAACGCCCTGGTTCTGGCCGATCGGACGGCCGAACACGTTGCGCTCGGAGACGTATTTGGAGACGCGCTCGGTAAACCAGTAGCCGTCGCCGATGCACTCGGCCGCGATCAACGCGCGCTCGGCATTGAGGCCGGTCAGGATATATTTGAAGCCCTTGCCCTCCTCGCCGATAAGGTTTTCTTCCGGGATCTCGAGATCCTCGAAGAAGAGTTCGTTCGTCTCGTGGTTGACCATGTTGGGGATCGGCTGGACGCTCATTCCCTTGGTCATGGCTTCCTTGATATCGACGAGGAAGATGGAGAGGCCTTCCGACTTCTTCTTAACCTCGGCCAGCGGCGTGGTGCGCGCGAGCAGGATCATCAGGTCCGAATGCTGCACCCGGCTGATCCAGACCTTCTGGCCGTTGACGACATAGCGGTCGCCCTTCTTCACGGCCGTCGTCTTGAGCTTGGTGGTGTCGGTTCCCGTCGTGGGCTCCGTCACACCCATGGACTGCAGCCTGAGGTCGCCCGAAGCGATCTTCGGCAGATATTTCCGCTTCTGCTCCTCCGAACCGTGCCGGATCAGCGTGTTCATGTTGTACATCTGACCGTGGCAGGCGCCGGAGTTGCCGCCCGAACGGTTGATCTCTTCCATGATCACCGAGGCCTCTGTCAGGCCCAGCCCGGCACCGCCGTATTCCTCCGGGATCAACGCGGCCAACCAGCCTTCCCTCGTCAAGGCTTCAACGAATTCCTCCGGGTAGGCGCGCTGCTCATCAACCTTGCGGTGATACTCATCAGGAAACTGCGCACAGAGCGCGCGTACGCCATCGCGGATGTCAGGGAAATTGTCGAATGAGGTTTTCATGAGCAGGCCTTCAGGAAACTCGATTAAAGCAAGAGAAGGCTAGCGCCGCCGATAATGCAAATATATCTTTGTGCTAAGAGCAATAACATTTCTATATGGACGCATGGACCTCCGGCAGCTTCGCTACTTTGTCGAAATCGTGGAACGCGCATCGCTGACGCGCGCGGCGGAGCGGCTGAACATCGCCCAGCCAGCCCTTTCCATTCATCTGAAAAACATGGAAGCGGAGCTTGGCACCGCGCTTCTCGTCCGCTCGCGCAACGGCCTCACCGTAACTGAAGCAGGGCAGATCCTGCTCGCCCATGCGCGTCGCGTGCTCTCCGAGCAGGAGAATGTGCTGGATGAAATCCGCAACCTTGGCTCAGAGCCTATGGGACAGGTTCGGATCGGCGTGCCTGGTACGATCGGGCCGCTCATCACCGTACCTCTGATCGAGGCTGCCCAGCGGCTATATCCAAAGATCCGCGTGACCGTGTCGGAAGGGATGAGTGGCTTTGTGATCAACTGGCTGAGCGAGGGCCAGATCGATCTTGCCATCGTCTATACGGAGCCGAACGAAAAGTTGCTGCGTTCCGAGGTCATCCTGAACGAGGAAGTCTTCGCCATCTCGCAGCCCGGAAAGCTGACGGGTGAGCACGTGGACATCGCGACCCTGGCCGAACTTCCCCTCATTGTTCCCAGTCATGGACACGGGCTGCGGATGCTGATCGACGACTATTTCGCCGAGCACGGGACCGTGCCCAGGATCGCGATGGAGATCGACTCTTTCTCGAGCATCAAGGCGCTGGTTGCGCGCGGTCACGGCGCTTCGCTACTGCCGATGCATGCTGTGGCCGACGAGCTCTCAAGCGGCCAGATGGAAGCGCTGCCCGTGCGCGAAAAACCGTTCCAGCGCAACATTCTCCTTGCCTACCAGTCAACAAGACCTATGACGCGCTGCCAGTCGGCCATCCACGGTCTCCTGCGCACCACCATGGTCGAGGTCGCGCAGAGCGGTGGCTGGCCCGGTGCGAACATGATCAACGCTGCAGGCTAGTGGTCAACCGCGGTCGTCAAGCTGAATGACGATTCCTTAACACTGTTGCCTAACTCCACTAGCGCGCGCCAACGATAGGCATAGCATCGCCCCTCTGGAGCAGTTTCGAGGAAAACTGCGAAAACAAGAACCTGGAAGGGGGATACGATGGGCAGGATCTTCACGCTGGCTTTGGCCGGCAAGGCCCTCGTGGCGGCATTGTTTCTGGGTCTGGCCCTTGGTGGTCACGCTCACGCGCAGAAGTTCGCCGACGCAAAGATGGCGAAGGCGGTGCCGGTCGAGATGGACTATCTCCTCTACCTGCCGAAGGACTACGACGGCAAGGCGGGGGAAAAATATCCGCTGGTGGTCTATCTTCATGGCGGCGGCGCATCGGATCTTGGCGGCGTGCGGCGCAATTTTCTGCCGAGCCGGGTTGATCGGGGCGAGGAGTTTCCCTTCATCATGCTCGCACCGCGCAACCCGCGCAAGCGCGAGTTCTTCCCGCAGGAATGGGTGCAGACGCTGGTCGAGGAGATCGCTGCAACCCACCGCGTGGACCGCGACCGCATCTATCTGATCGGCTATAGCCGTGGCGCATTCGCAGCCTTCCAGATCGTACAGAACTATCCGGGCACCTATGCGGCACTCGTGGCAGTGTCGGGAGGCGGCATTCCGCAATATCTGGATCGCGTGCGGCCCGACATGCCGGTTTGGGTTTTCCACGGCACGGACGACAGCACGATCAAGCTGATCGAGTCCGTTGCCATGGTGCAGCGGCTGAAGGACCTCGGCGGCGGGCGGGAAATCCGTTTCACCGTCTATGAGGACGCGGGCCACACCGAAACCGAGCGCCTCGCCTTCTCCGAACCGAAACTGTTCGATTGGCTCTTGAAGCAGACCCGCGCGAAACCTGAAGACCTTGCGCCAGTGGCTAAGTTGCCACTGGAGGAGGAAAAGAAAACGGCCGTGCTTCGGTAGGTCAGACGAGCGTAAAGGACGGATCGAATTCCTTCAGCGCCTCGGCGGTTGGCAGGCCTGCGCGCCCGCCGGGTTTGCTGCATTTCAGTGCCGCGACAGCGTTGGAAAAGGCAAGCGCCCGCTCGATCGGCCATGAGCGCGCGAGCGCCAGCGCCAGCGCACCATGAAATGCATCGCCCGCACCCACCGTATCCACGGCGCGGATCGCAGGCGGCACCATGTTACGTACCTCGCCATCGGCAAGCCAATAGATGCCCGCTTCGCCATCCGTTACGCCAATGAGCTTGTGGCTCGGACGCTCAGCACGCTTCAGCCCTTCCGCGATTTCTTCCGTGCCCGAGAAGGTGGCAAGGCCCGGGCGGGAGAAGACGACGTGATCGGCGGCTGAGACGATGGCTTCCACGTCTTCACGCGGATGGCGCGAGATATCGGCATCGAGCACGCGGGGAATGCCGCGCTCCGCTGCTTCGGCATAGGCCTTGAGAGCGCCGTCGGGCCACGAGAGGTCGCAGAGCACCGCGCCGTGACTGCCAGCCGGATCGAACCACGACGCGTCGCGCGGCAGATCCGGATCGGCATAGGCGACGATCAGACGTTCACCATGCTGGTCTACAAGGATCACCGACGACGGAGAATGATGACCGGGGATGAGCCTAAGGTGCTGGGTTTCAACGCCCTCGTCGCTGAGTTCGTCGCGCAAGGCGCGCCCTGTCGGGTCCTCTCCAAGGCGACCCGCGAAAGATACCTTGCCGCCAAGCCGGGCGATCGCAACACTTGCGGTTGCAGCCGGTCCGCCGCCCACTTCCATGCGTTCACTGGCGTAGATTTTGACGGGGCGCGTCGGAATCTCCGGCACGCGCAAAATGATGTCCTGAATAGTGAGGCCGACGCAGAGGACCTCGCCCGCCGCTTGTGCAGGAACCGCTTCAGACAAGGGCCGCACCCGTTTCGGGATGGAAGAGGTGCAGGCGGTCGGCATCGACCTGGAAAGTACGCTGGCGATCGCCAACGCTAACGGCGCCGGGCTTCGTCCGCGCCATGATGGTCTGGCTACCAAGGTTCACCATGGCCATGGAATCCGCGCCATGGTCCTCGACCAGCACGACGTCCGAGGCAAAGCCAGCCTCGCGCGAAGCGTCTGCACCGTCCGCGAGCGAAATGTGCTCCGGACGCAGGCCGATCTCCACCCGGTCAACGTTTGTGTTGCGCAAAGCGGCGGCGCGTTCAGGCGGCAGCACGATCTGTTGCTCGGGCCCAAAGACGAGGCTCACCCTTTCGCCTTCCTGGCTGAGACTTGCCGGGAGCAGGCTCATGGGCGGCGAGCCGATGAACGTTCCCACAAAACTGTTCGCCGGACGCTCGTAGATTTCCATCGGCGTACCGATCTGCTGCACCTCGCCATGGCGCAGGACGACGATGCGGTCGGCCATGGTCATGGCCTCAATCTGGTCGTGGGTGACGTAAACGCTCGTGGTGCCAAGCGCCATCTGCAGCTTGCGGATCTCGATGCGCATGCCGACGCGCAGCTTCGCGTCGAGGTTGGAGAGCGGTTCATCGAAGAGGAACACGGCGGGATCACGGATAAGCGCACGGCCGAGCGCCACACGCTGGCGCTGACCGCCCGACAGCGCGCGGGGCTTGCGCTCGAGATAGTTGTCGAGCTCCAGCATGCCCGCGACTTCCCTGACACGGCGCGCGATCTCGTCGGCCGGCATGTCGCGCATCTTCAAGGCAAAACCCAGATTCTCGGCGACCGACATGTGTGGATAGAGCGCGTAGTCCTGGAAGACCATCGCCATGTCACGGTCACGCGGAGCAGTGCCATTGAGGCTGCGCCCGTCGAGCAGGATCTCGCCCGATGTGATCTCCTCAAGCCCTGCGATCATGCGCAGGAGCGTGCTTTTTCCGCAACCTGAAGGGCCCACCAGCACGATGAACTCGCCATCGGCAACCTCAAGATCGACGGCTTTCACGGCAGCAACCGTTCCGAATCTCTTCTCGACAGCGCGCAGTGTAAGACGTGCCACTTTTCCTCACTCCCGTATTGACTTCCGGCCAAACTAAAGCACACTAATTACACAGTGTAAATATCAAGGGAAGTCGATGAGCGGACGGCCGGCACCAAGAAGCAGACGAGAGACACGCGCTGTCGTGCTCGAGACGCTTTTGCGCCGTGGCGGGGCTTTTCGTCCGCATATTGCGCGCGACGCGCAGCTGACGGAAGCCAGCGTTTCCCGCATTCTTGCAGAATTGCGTAAGGAAGAGATCGTCGACGAGATTCGCCAACCCGCGCCCTATGCAGGCGGTCCGACAGCTCTTATTACATTAAGTAACAACATCTATGTTGCCGGTATCGAGCTCTCCAACAATCGCCTGTCCTTCAGCATCGGGGACGTGAGCGGCACGATCGATTACGTGGAGCGGGTGCCTGTTTCACCGCAGCTCGACCAGGCGGAATTCGAACGGATCTTCACAGGCTGCCTTGCCACCATGGGCAAGTGGACGGCCAAGCGCGGCGTATCTGTCCGACAGGCTGCCTTCTCGCTGCCGGGCTACAGCAATGCAAACACCAACCCGATCTTCCCCTGGGACATGGAGCGGCTGCGCAGTTTCCTGTCGGACACGATGCAGGGCGTGCCGCTTTCCATCACCAATTCAGTGATCGCGCAGGCAGCCTTCCACCGCTATTCGGGCAACTCGTCCTATCCGGCGACGGGCGACCACCTCTTTTTCTTCGTGGGCCATGGCGTCGCGGGCGTGATCGTCAACGAATCCGCGACGATCGAGGCATTCTCGCCTTTCGAGCTTGGCCACATGGTTCTGGAGCGCAACGGGCTCGCCTGCCGCTGCGGCCATCATGGATGCCTTGAAGCCTACACTTCGCTGCGCGCCATTTCGAAAATCGTCGGCGTATCAGAGACCGAAATCCTGCAGCGCGGCGACCGCTTCCTGGACCAGCTTGAGCTTAAGGCCGAGACGCGCGAGCAGCTGCGTGAACGCCTGTTCCTTCTGGGGCTTGGAACCGGCAATGCGCTAAACCTGCACCCGCTGCCTTCGGTCGTGATCAGTGGCTGGCCATCGCTTCTGGCGCCGGAAGACCGGCAGGCGATCATCGAAGGCATGAACGAGAGCCTGCTCGGCGGGTTCGATGCGAAGCGCATGCAAGTGTCGTTCATCGCCCCGTCCATCGGTACCGATCCGCAGGCGGCGCTGAACTATGCCGCCTATTGTTTTGTGCGCGCGGGAGGGCTCGACACAAGAGCCGAAGAGCGCCACGTGGAGGAGAATGCCTGAATGAATGCACCACAGGTGGCCAGCAAAATACAAGCGGCTGAGCGGCGGACAGGTGTCCTGTTCGTGGGATCGCCGCTCTTCCCGGAAGATGCGGCGAACGAACTGGTAGCTCGCACTCGCGCGCTGACCGATGGCGGTCTCAAGGGCCAGCTGAAGCTTGCCGACCGGCTGGGCCGTGACCGGGCAAGCTGCGCTGCCGCCCTGCAGTCGCTCGACATCGACACGCTCGACGGGCTCGTCGTGCAGACCTCGACCTTCTGCCCGGCCGAACTCTTGAGCGAAGTGCTGTCAGCAATCGGACACCGCAGGCTGCCGATCGCCATCTGGGCGCTGGAAGAAGACAACGAGATCGTCACCAACTCGCTTTGCGGCGCGCAACTCTGGGCCTCCACGCTCTTGCGTTACGGCATTCGCTCCTCGCTCCTGATCGGCAATCCGGAAAATGGCGAAGTTGCCAGGGATCTCGCGGCCTTTGCTGCTGCAGCCCGCGCTTTCCAGAAGATCGATGGATCGCGCATGGCGCTGGTGGGCGCGCATGCGGACTGGTTCACAAATCTCGCCGTCGATCCATGGGTGCTGAAGCGGCTCCTGAACGTGACGGTAGAGCAGATTTCACTCCCGCGCTTCATCGCCACCTGCAAGGCGGACGAAGCTGCGGAGAGGAAGGCAGCCGAACGCTGGGCGGAAGCTAGTTTCGATGGCGGCGACGCCGAGAACAGCCGCCTTATCCTCGGGCGCACCTGCGCGCGGCTGGAAGCCGGGTTCGACAGCATTCAGGCCGACGCCGTCGCCATCCGCGACTGGCCGGAAATTCTATATGCGCCGGACTTCAAAGGCACCTGGGCCGCACTCGGAGAGCTGTCCGACCGCGTCGTGCCAATCGCGCCTGAAGGCGACGTCATGGGGGCGCTGACGGCGCTTGCCATCCGTGGTTTCGACGCGGCTTCCCTGCCCTTCCTGACCGATATTTCTGGCCTCGACCGGGCGAACAATCGCCTCGTGCTCTGGCACTATGGTGTGAGCCCCCGCCTCGCCGATGGTCCGCGGTCGCTCGACCCGGTGCTGAAGCAGGAAACGTTCCCGCTGAAAGCCGGTCCGCTGACGCTGCTGCGACTTTCGATCCGTGAAGACGGGAAGCTGCGCCTGTTTGTGGCCGAGGGCGAGGTTGAGGCCGAGCACCCGAAGGCGAACCGCGCGGCGGGCTTCTTCCGTCCGGCCAGCACGGGCGCAGAGGCCCTCGTGCGCGGCTTTGTCGAAGCGGGCTATGAGCATCACGTGACCGCCGTCTACGGCCATTGGGCAGACGCCGCCCTTCATCTCGCACGCCAGATCGGCGCGGAGGTGGACCGTGCCTAACCAATCTGGCTTTACTGATCTGCTGCCTCTGGAAGCGGCCTACCGCCCTGCCCTGGTCGGCTGGCGCGCGAATGGCGGCTCATGGACGACTGCCTCCTTTGGCGAACAGACCGACGTCGACGTGCAGGTGACTGCGCTGGAGAACGGGCGTGGTGTCCGTATCAGTGCAGTCCGCAGGGGTGCAGCGGCGATCGAGATCGCCATTCCGGTTTCCGGCGATTTTCAGGTCTTCGGCGGCGGCGAAAGGTTCGAGACGCTCGACCTGCGCGGCCAGTCGGTGCGCTACTATCTGGAAAACTTCGGGCTTGGAAACGGCACCTACCTGCCAAGCCCATGGCTCGCGACAACGCTGGGCTATGGCGTGTTCCTGCCCGATGAAGCGCCTGCGGTGTTTCACATCGCGCCGTCCTTCGATCCGGGCATGCTTCGCATCCAGGTCGAGGGAGACCGGCTGGAGCTTGAAATCCATCTCGGCAACCTGGGCGAACTTTACGCTCAGCTGATCGAACGTATCGGTGCGCCGCTGATGCCCGAAGACAGTTTCTTCGGCCTCTGGAAGGCGGGCGACTGGCGCATCGAGAATGCAAAAACCATCGATGCGGACGTTCGCGGGTATGAACAGATGGGCCTGCCGATGGCGGTAAAGCTCATCGACGCCTACTGGTCAGACGAAGTGCATTCCTTCGCCTTCGACGAGAAGAAATATCCGCAGGCAGCCAAGATGGTGTCCGACCTCGCTGCGCAAGGCACCGACATCTATCTCTGGCTCTGCCCCTGGGTGGTGGTGGGCACACGCTCTTTCGCCTTCGCCAAGGAACGCGGCTATGTGATCGTCGACAAGAATGGCGAGCTTATCACTCGCCGGCCGGGCGCAAACCCCAACATCATCGCGGCCCTCATCGACTTCTCCAACCCGGAAGCGCGGGCTTGGTGGACCGAGAGCCTGCGCGGCCTGCTACGCCAGGGCATCAAGGGTTTCAAGGCGGATTTCGGCGAGCAGCTGCCGGAACATGCAGTGCTGAAATCCGGCGAAACCGGAGGGCGGGCGCACAACGCTTTCGTGCGCTATTATCTCGAAGCGACAATCGACGCATTTGACGGCAAGACGCCCGCGATCATCAGCCGTTCGGGTTCGCCACGCGTGCGCGCCCCGATCTGGAGCGGTGACCAGACCTCCGACTTCTGCCCGAAGACAGGCCTGCCATCGGCCATCCGCGCCGTGCAAAGTGCCGCCCTTTCCGGCTGGTCCTTCATCGGCAGCGACCTTGGCGGCTATTTCGGCACGCCGACGCCGCAGGTCTTCGCCCGCTGGACGCAATTCGCCTGCTTCACGCCGCTGATGATGCTGCACGGCCTCGGCTGTCGCGAACCGTGGGACATGGATGAAGGATCGCTCGCGATCTACAAGCGCTATGCCGCTCTTCATCTGGCGCTGCTGCCGACCTTCCAGAAGTTCGGCAAGGTGGCAGCCGAAGGCGGACTGCCGCTGATGCGCATGATGCCGCTCGCCTTCCCTGAAATCCAATGGCGCGGCATCAACGATTGGGACCAGCAGTACATGCTGGGTGACGACCTGCTGGTCGCCCCGGCTGCCTTCTACGGCAATACCCGCGCGGTCTATCTGCCGGCAGGCGAATGGTACGACGTCTTTGCCGGCGAGTGGGTGACGGGACCCGCATGGCGCGTCCATGACATGCCAATCGAGAATATCCCGCTCTTCGTTCGCGAAGGCGGCAAGATCGTTCTGGCGGCGGACGCGGAGAGCCGTGAGGCGGCCGTTCTGGTGTTTGCCAAGAACCAGGAGGATTTCAGCGCCCTTGTCTCATCGGACGAAGACGGGTGGACCGTCCGTTGGGTAGGCCTTGTGGGGTCGGGCGGGCGCTCGAAAAATGCAGATAGCGAAACTGGGGGCGGTTCAAGGCCGGACACTCCGGCGGAGGACTGGTTCGGACCGGATATCGTGTGGTCCGCAGTGGATAGTGGCGGCAGGCTTAGTCCCTGACGTCTGTTCAAGCTGAGTAACGGAGGAGTCGTGAATGAACATACATCGCAAACTTATAACCGGGGCAGCAGCCCTGGCGCTCGGCCTTGGCGTCGGCTTTTCGCCGGCACTCGCCGATAACATCGTCTTCTGGATCAATTCGCCGCTCGCATCGAGCCCGGACGCGCCGATCTATGCGGAGCTGAAGGCATTCGAGGCTGAGACCGGCCACACGGTTGAGCTGCAGCCGGTCGCGCACATGGAAATGGAGCGCAACCTCACCGTCGCCATGTCCGGAGGCGCCGGTCCGGACGTCATGGCGCTCGACATCGCCTGGGTCGCGGGCTTGGCCAACGCAGGCCTGCTCATGGACCTGACGGAGCAGACTGCTCCGCTTGCCGAAGGCTACCAGAAGGGCCCGCTCGCCAGCGGTCGCTTCGAGCAAAGGCAATACGCGTTGCCGCTCTACACCAACAACGTCGCGCTCTTCGTGAACAACAAGATGCTGGCTGACGCCGGTATCGACAAGGCGCCGACCAACTGGGAAGAGTTCCGCGAAGCAGCCATCGCCATGACGAACGCCGAGAAGGGCACCTATGGTCTCACCTTCGGCGGTAGCCGTACCGGTGCGTTCCAGCTCTACAGCTTCATCTGGCAGAACGGCGGCGAAGTCATTGATGATGAAGGCAAGGTCCGCGTTGGCGAGCCGGAATCGGTTGAGGCCGTGGAGTTCCTCTCCAGCCTCTACACAGAGCACAAGGCAATGCCGGATTCGGTCCTGACCGCCAATTCCTGGGACGAGGTCAACGCACCCTTCATCCAGGAACGCGCCGGCATGCTGGTGAGCGGCGACTGGGCGATTGCAGCACTGAAGAACGGCAATCCGAACCTCGACTGGTCGGTGCATCCGCTGCCGGTTGGCAAGCAGGCCGCTACCGTCATCGGTGGCTACAATCTCGCCGTCAACGCGAACACCTCGGTTGGTGATGCCAGCTGGCAGCTTGTTGAATGGCTTACGGGTCCGCGCAGCGTCGAGCTGATGGGCAAGTACAACCGTCTGTCGGCCGCTGCTGGCGCAGCAGCACCGGAAGCGATCGCCGCCCTGCCGGAAGAGATCAAGCCGTTCATGGAGCAGGCTGATGCGGGCCGCGCCCGTCCGGTTGTCGCCGAATGGAGCCAGATCCACTCGGAAGTCTTCGGCACCGTGTGGGATTCCGTGCTTCGCGGCCAGCCGGTTGCTGATGTGATGAGCAAGGCTGACGCCCAGACCAAGAGCATCATGGGCCAGTAAGACAATGACAAAGACACGCGCACCCGCCGGACCAAAGCTCAGGAACACCTGGTCTCAGATCTTCGAGACCGGGATGGGAGCGCGTGTCTACCCTTATCTCATGGTATTGCCCGCCGTTCTCGTGGTGGTGGGCGTGGTGGTCTATCCCGTCATCTCCGGCATCATGACCGCCTTCTATGACGTGACGCTGCGCACGCTGAATACCGGCACCGCGCAGTTCGTGGGCTTCCGCAATTTCGAGCGCGTCTTCGCCGATCCGGTCTTCGTGCTGGCGTCTACCAACACGCTCATCTGGGTGGTGCTGAATGTGGTGGCGCAGCTTGGCCTCGGCCTTGCGCTTGCCCTGCTTCTTCACCGGGCGATGCCCGGGATCGGCTTCTTCCGCTCCGGCATCCTGGTGCCGTGGGTGGTACCAAGCGTGGTTGCGGTGCTGACCTGGCGCTGGATGTACGACCCGAGCGTCGGTATTGCGAACGAAATCCTGCTGAAGCTTGGCATCCTCGACCGCAATCATCCCTGGCTGGGTGACACGGCCACATCACTCTACGCCGTGACGGTGGAGAGTATCTGGAAGGGTACGCCCTTCGTCATGCTGCTGCTGCTCGCGGCACTCCAGATGGTTCCGCGCTCGATTCTCGAGGCGGCGTCGATGGATGGCGCTTCGGGCTGGCGCAAGCTCTGGTACGTGATCCTTCCGCAGATCCGCGTTTCCTTCGCCATCGCGGCGGTTCTCACCTTCATTCTCACCGTCAACAACTTCAACGCCATCTGGCTGATGACGGAGGGCGGACCCCTGAACTCTTCGGAAATCCTGTTCACGCTGGCTTACAAGTACGGCTTCCAGCGCTTCGACCTCGGCAAGGCCTCGGCCGTCGCAACCATGCTGTTCGTCGGGCTCGTGATTGCCACGACCGTGTATCTGAAGCTCATCCAGGCAAAGGAGGGCGATTGATCATGGACACCGTTGCCATCCATCCCCGGCAACGTGAGCGTTCCGCTCCAAGGGTCGTGAAGCGCTCGTTCCAGCTGCCCAGGCCCGTGCGCACGGCGCTCGTCTACATCACGCTCTGGATCGCCTTCATCTGGGCCGTCTTCCCGTTCTACTGGATGATCGCCACGTCGATCCGCCCCAAGGACGAGATCTTCCAGCGCCCGCCGAGCCTCATCCCGAACGGCGCGACGCTGCAGAACTACATAGACCTGCTGGTGGGCGCGCAGTTCTGGCGCTTTGCCATGAACAGCCTGCTGCTGACAGTCGCCGTCACGATCATCAGCGTGCTGATCTCGGTGACAGCCGGCTATGCCATGGCCCGCCACCGCTTCAAGGGCTCGGTGACGCTGCCGCTCTTCATGCTCTATGGGCAGATGTTTCCGCCGGTGCTGCTGCTGATCCCGTTCTACGTGCAGCTGCGCTTCCTCGGCTGGCTGGACAGCCTCTGGGGCCTCATCCCGGTGTACCTGAGCTACATGCTGCCGCTCTGCGTCTGGCTGATGCGCGGGTTCTTCTCGCAGGTGCCCTTCTCGCTCGAGGACGCCGCCCGCATGGACGGCTGCACCCGCTGGCAGGCGTTCTGGAAAGTCATCCTGCCAATGGCGCGTCCCGGCATCGTGGCGGTCGCAACCTGGGTGATGATCCACACCTGGAACGAGTTCCTCTACGCCAGCACCTTCATCCTGAGCGATACGAAGCGGACGCTGCCCTTGGGCCTCAGCGGCCTCATCGGCCAGTACACGACGGACTGGGGCGTGCTGATGGCTGGTGGCGTGTTGACCGCTGCACCGATCCTGCTCGTCTTCTTCATCCTGCAAAAGCAGCTGGTCTCCGGCATCGGCGGCGGCGCAGTCAAAGGTTAAGTCATGGCCCGTATCAAGCGTATTCAAGCATTCGCCCTCTCCTGCCCGACGCCGGGCGGCGCAGTGTTCGCCGTTGGCCGTTCCGCCAAGCGCGACATGGTGCTGGTGCGTATCGAGACGGAAGACGGCATTGTCGGCTATGGCGAGGCGCATCACGCGCAGACGCCAAGCACCATCGCCGCCTTCATCAATGATGCGCTCGGGCCCTCGCTGATCGGCATGGATGCGCATGAGACGGAAGCGATCTGGCACAAGGCCTACCATCATTTCATCGCCACCCATGGACCGGGTGCGGCAGCCGTGATCGGCCTTTCCGGCGTAGATCTGGCGCTCTGGGACATCAAGGGCAAGGACCTCGGCCAGCCGGTCTGGCGGCTTCTGGGCGGCAAGCGTCGTCCGATCAAGGCTTACGCCGGCGGCATTAGCCTCGGCTTCCAGCCGGTCGAAGACCTGAAGCGCGAAGTCGAAGCCTTCGCGGAGCGGGGCTACACCTTCATGAAGCTCCGGGTTGGCGACACGATGGAGAAGGACCTGGAGCGCGTCAGCGCCATCCGTGACGCCTTCCCGTATCTGACGCTCGCCGCCGACGCGGGCACCCGTTACAAAACCTCTGACCTTCACCGGATCATTGAGGTCTGCGAGGCGGGCAAGCTCGCCTGGCTCGAAGAGCCGTTCACGCCGGAGAATCTGCCGGCCTACGAGCGCCTGAAGGAGCTGACCGCAACGCCGCTTGCCGCTGGCGAAAACCACTTCACCCGTCGCGAGCTGCGCGAGCTCATCTCCCGTCAGGTGATCCAGTTCGTGCAGGCCGACTGCTGCAAGACCGGCGGCATTACAGAGATCCTGAAGATCGCGGCCATGGCCGACACGTGGCACCTGCAGTTTGCGCCGCATACGAGCGCTTCGGTGCTTTCTACCGCGGCCTCCGTCCATGTACTGTCGGTGGCGCCAAACGCCTTCATCTACGAAGCAGACGTTTCCGCCATCAACGCCTTCCGCGACGACCTTGGCTCGCCGTTTGAGATCGTCGACGGCACCATTACGGCTTCTGACAAGCCCGGCCTCGGCGTCGAGATCAACGAAAGCCTGATCACCAAGTATCCGTTCATCCCCGGCGCATCCTACCAGTAGCGCAGATTGGCAGAGCGGAGAGAGTTTGCAATGACGTCCATTTCCGGCAAGACGACCATCGACTGGCAGGCTTTCAGCGAGGCGCTCGCTCCCGTAGAGACTTTCGACACGCCGTCGATCGTGAAGAAGCGTTCACGCGACTTCTTCTGGTATAGCCCCATTCTCAATCGCGAACTGGGCAAGTCCTTCGGCGATCTGGTTGCCGCGCCGCGCAGCATTGCTGAACTTGAAAAGTGCATCGCCACAGCCTATGACCAGGACGTGCCAACCGTTCTGCGAGGTGGCGGCACGGGCAATTACGGTCAGGCTGTCCCGCTCGACGGCGGGCTCATCATCGACATGACCGGCATCAACGGCATCCTAGAGATCGGCCCGGATACGGTTCACGTGGAAGCCGGCTGCAAGATCAAGGCGATCAATGAAGCGCTTGCCGAACATGGCCGCGAGCTGCCGATCTACCCGTCCACCGAAGCGCTGGCGACGATCGGTGGCTTCATCGCGGGCGGCTCTGGCGGCATCGGCTCGATCACTCACGGCATGCTGCGCGATCGCAAGAACATCGATTCCATCGGCGTGCTGTCGATGGAGAACCCGCCGAAACGCCATGTCTTCACCGGCGAGGATATCAGCTCCATCCACCATGCGTGGGGGCTGAACGGCGTCATCACGGATCTCGTTCTGCGCACCATCCCTGCGCGCAACTGGATCAGCGTCATCGCCGCCTTCCCGACCTATCGGGGAGCCTTTGAGGCTGGCGTTGCCGTCGGCAGCAATCGTGACTACGAACTGAAGCTGCTGACGACCGTCGACGGCAGGATTGCCTCGCTCATCCGTGATCTCGATGGGCTCAACCTCAACGGCCGCTCCCTCCTGCTCGCGATGGTGGATGACGCGGGTGCGGAGACGCTCAAGGCGCTGGTCGAGGCTCAGGGTGGCGAGGTTGTTTTTGCCGCCGATGCTGCAGGTGTAGCCGCAGCCGACCTGAAGCCGCTGACGGAATTTTCCTACAACCACACGACCTTGCAGGTGCTGAAGAACGATCGCAGCGTCACTTATCTTCAGGTGACCGTACGGCCGCCGCTCGACGGTGCGAAGATCGAAACCCTGCAGGGCGTTTTCGGCGACGAGGTGCTGATGCATCACGAGTTCGCGCTCCTGCGCGGTGAACTGGTCGCGTTCGACCTGCCCGTGGTCCGCTACACGACGGACGAGCGGATCTTCGAGCTGATGCACATTTATGATGCGCATGGCTGCCCGACCTCCAACCCGCATGTACCCTTCGTGGAAGGCGGATCGATGAAGCCGGACTACCGCCACCTCGCGTGGAAGAAGCGGCTCGACCCCAAGGGCCTGCTCAACTCCGGAAAGTCCCGCCACTGGAACGACGTAAAACACCTCTCCGCTGAAGAGATCGAGCAGCTGCCGAGCCGCACCCAGTGACGCCTCAGGACGCTCGTTTATACGCTCGTCCTACCCGCGACAATCTCGCGTTTCCTATACGCAACAGGAAGGTGCAAACCCGTTTACGCGCCGTTGCAATTTAACAATTTCCGATGTTAAGCAGCACGTAAGGGGCTTGGGACGGCATTGTTGCTCACGCATGGTGGATGTCTGACGCGCCTTTACATGCTGTGAGGCTCAATGCATTTGAACATTTCTTCGCTACCTGCAGCCAGGTGGCTTTCTGCGATTCGCACTGTTTTTCTCCCATTTCTGACGCTCTGGGCCATGACTGTGGCAGCCCATGCAGAACCGGAACAGCTCCGGTTTCAGTCGCCCTATACGCCCACCCTGTGGGTCGGTGAGGAGATCGATCCCTACTTCATCCGTGCAGCAGGGGGCATCGAGCCCTACACCTTCGCCATCGTGGATGGCGAGCTACCGCATGGCCTGAGCATGTCGCCGGACGGAGAGATCACCGGTACTCCGGCCTATGCAACGGATGGCTCTGCCCAGTTCGAGGTGGAAGTGACCGACAACCGTGGCGACACAGCCCGTACGAACTTCTGGCTCAGCGTCGGCGTCAAGGGCAGGATCATTTTCAACCCACCATCCGGCACGGTCTTCCGGGGCCCCGCGGATGAGCCCTTCTCTACCCCAATTGGCGTGACGTCGACCGCTGGCGAACACGTTGACGCTTATATGGATGTGCCGCCTGCAGGCTTCGGTTTTAGCGACGGCGTGCTATCCGGCACCCCAATCTCCCGCGGGACCTACGACTTTATAATCACGGCCCAGGATGAGTATGGCAACTCAGCCACCGCGATGTACACGCTCAAGGCAGGTGGGCCGGAAGAACTCACAGTTGGCGATACAGACATACCGACAGCGACCGTGAACCAGAACTTCACGCATGTTCTCACGGCAACTGGCGGATCAGGAAACTACCAGTTTTTCCTGATGACGGGAGAGCTTCCTGATGGGCTGTCGCTAGGCGTAAATGGCACTATCCAGGGTACCCCGACTAAAGCAGGCACCTTTGACTTTGCCGTAAGGGTGACGGACCGGGACGATCATCTCCGTAGCGGGAACGGGATACTCACGATAGTGGTTGCCAAGGAACGTGGCGAAACGCCCGGCTTCACGTTCACTCCAGCCGCGGGCGACCTCCCGAGAGGCCGTATAGGCGAAGCCTACAACATCACGATTTCCGCGACGGATCGGGGCGGTGAGAGCACGAACCTGTCGCTGGTCGAAGGTACGTTCCCCGACGGCATCACCTTCGATGCGGCGACCGGCGCACTCTCCGGCATACCGACCATTGCAGGTGAATTCCACTTTATCGTGAAGGCCACAGACGTTGTCAGGCAGGAAGCCACGGCTGCCTACACCCTTTTCATCGATGGCGATGTAGATACGGATACGGCAGAAATTGAAGCCCATGTCCGCAGCTTCGTTCAGAACCGCATGGGCCTTCTGTCGTCCACGATCGAGGTGCCGGGACTGATGGAGCGCCGCCGTATGGCAAGCGCCACCTCGCCCGTGACGATGCAGTACGCTCCATCCGAAGCAGGCCCGAAGATTGCCTTGTCGACCAGCTTGGTGCAGGCGATGGCTGCCGAGACAAACGGACAGATCGCTGACAACCTGCCCTTCAACATCTGGCTCGATGCGGTGTTTCTGGCGCATAATCGTGACCGGAACGGCGATCGGTGGGGTAATTTCGGCATGGTATCGGTAGGCGGCGACTACCTTGTTGCCGAGAAACTTCTCCTTGGCTTGTCGGCACACTTTGACACGATGACCGACCCGACGGATGAGGATGCCGAGTTCTCCGGCCAAGGCTGGATGGCGGGTCCCTACGCTTCGCTCGAACTCGGAAAGGGCGTGTTCTGGGATACAAGCTTCAAGCTTGGCGGCTCCTCGAATGATATCGACAGTGGGGCCTGGCACGGTTCGTTCGACACCCGACGCCTGATGTTCGACACGACGATCAAGGGTCGCTGGGACATTGGCGACAATGTCGTGCTCACCCCGTCGATACGGGCCCTGTACTTCCGCGAAACAGTGGAGGATTACGCCATCGCTAACGGTAACGATACCGTAGGCATTGAGGGTTACGCGCAGGAACAGCTGCGGTTCAGCGCCGGCCTGCAGGTCGAGAAAACCCTCAATCTTGCGAACGGCAACGACCTTAAGGCGCGTGCAGGGATCACCGGCGGCTTCTCCGGCATGGATGGCGAAGGAGCATTCGGCCAAGTCAGGGCTGGCGCGAGCTACGTGTTCGGCGACGGCCTCTTCCTCGATGGCGATGCGTTGTACAACTACTCGGACGGCGGATCCCAGTCAGTCGGTGCAAGGTTTGGCATCCGCTACGCCTGGTGATCTGATCTAGAACTTAACGAAGGGGGCCGGCCTTTGGTCCCCTTTTTTGTTTGACTGAGGAGCATAGGCCCCATGCGAGCGCGGCGGCTTGCTGGCTGATAGACGTCAGCTTATAGTCCGCCCCCACTAACGCATTTCTGCATGCCTATCGAAAGCCTGATCATGTCCTCCTCTTTCCCTCCAGAGATCGAAGCGCATATCGCCGAGATCCTGCCCTCCCTCATTGAAACGCGTCGCGACATCCACCGTCACCCGGAGATCGGGTTCAAGGAAGTGCGCACGGCCGAAATGGTCGCCCGGCGTCTGCGTGAGCTGGGGCTCGAGGTAACGGAAGGCATTGGCGTTACCGGGGTCGTCGGCACGCTGCGCGCCGGCAACAGCAATCGCGCCATCGGGTTCCGTGCAGACATGGACGCGCTTGCCATGAACGAGGCGACCGGCCTGCCGCATGCCTCCCAGATCGAAGGCATGATGCACGGCTGCGGCCATGACGGCCATACGACCATGCTGCTTGGCGCGGCCGAGGTGCTGGCGAAGAACCCGTGCTTCTCGGGCACGATCCACTTCATCTTCCAGCCAGCCGAGGAAGGGCTGGGCGGCGCACCGGCCATGATGCGCGACGGCCTGTTCGAGCGCTTCCCGGTGGATGCGGTCTACGGCCTGCACAACAAGCCGAACCTGCCCGCAAACACGTTCAACGTGACGATCGGCGCGATGCTTGCCGCTGCCGACATGTTCACGGTGGTGTTCGGCGGACAGGGCGGCCACGGCGGCTCGGGCGCCTATATGTCCGTCGACCCCACCATGGCCGCGGCACAGTTCGTCACCAACCTCCAGGCCATCATCGGTCGCAACATCTCTCCCTTCGATCAGGGCGTGATCAGCGTTGGCCACATAAATGGCGGCAGTTTCGACGCGCCGAACGTCATCCCTTCCCGCGTCGTGATCCGTGGAACGGTGCGCAGCTTCTCGCCGAAGACGCGCGACCTGCTCGAACGGCGCCTGAACGAGGTAGCCCGCGCGGCAGCCGACGCGTTCAGCACCACACTGGAAGTCACCTACGACCGGCTGTTCCCTTCGTTGCACAACCCTGAAGAGTCGACCTCCAGGATCGTCGAGGCATTGCGCAAGCGCTTCGGGCACGACCGCGTGGACGACAAGATGGTGCCGGTTACGGGCGCCGAAGACTTCGCCTATATGCTCGAGCAATCCACGGGGTGCTTCTTCTTCATCGGGGCTGGCGACGGCCCGGCACTCCATTCGACGCAATATGACTTCAACGACAACCTGATTGCGGACGGTATCCGCTATTGGGTGACGATCGCGCAGGAAGAGCTTCCGATGTGAACCAGCGCCAGCTGCTCGCGTTCAGGGCGACCGTAGTTCTGGGCTCGATCACCGCGGCTGCGAAAGAACTGAACGTTTCGCAGCCGGCGGTCAGCCGGCTCGTTTCCGATCTTGAATCCAGTCTCGGCTTCCGGCTCTTTGTAAGACAGACGGGACGCCTTGTGCCGACCCCGGAAGCGCTGGAGTTCTTCCGGGAAGTCGACATGATGTTCTACGGCATCGACCGCCTGAAGCAGGTGGGCGAGGAAATCCGTACGCTCTCGCGCGCGACCGTGCGCTTCGCCACGCTGCCGATGCTGAGCTTCGAGGTCATCCCGCTTGCCGTGAACCGCTTTCGCCAGCGGTTCCCTCAGGCGCGGGTAAGGCAGGACGTGTTCAGCTCTGCGCGGGTGGTGGAGCTCGTTGCCTCCCGGCAGTTGGACCTCGGGGTCGCACAGACACAGACGCGCCGCGAGGACATCGAAGTGCTGATTTCCCACCATGCGCGCTGCGTATGCGTGATGGAGCCCGGGCATCCCCTGGCAAATGCCAGCCGGCTGACCCCGGTCGAACTGCGTGACGAACCGCTCATTGTTCTGGCGCGTCACACCGTTTCGGCGAGCTATATCACCAATGCCTTCGCTGACCATGGCATCCAGCCCCGGATCGTTGCGGAAAGCCAGCCCTCATTCGCCGCTGCATCCATGGCCGCGAAAGGATGCGGCATAGCAATTGTGGATGAACTGACGGCTCTGGCCATGAGCGACAAGGTGGCAATGGTCCCCTTCGCGCCAGAAATACCTTTCGAAATTCAGGTCATGAAACCGAAAGATATGCCCTTATCGCGGGCCTCTGAAGTATTATTGTTCGAGATCGAGGCGGAGATCGCGCGTTCATTTCAGCGTGCACGGCATGCCTATAAGGATTCGGTATGACCTTTTTCAGATATTCTATTTGACGGGTGGGCACCCCGTGGCCAGAGTCCGCCCGATGTTTTTGCGCCAGATGCTAGCCCTATAGGAGTTCTGTTATGACCCATAAGAAACCTGAAGGTTCCTTCGTCGCCCTGGTCACGCCAATGAACAACGACGGCAGCATCGACTATGAAGGCTTCCGCACCCTTCTCAACTGGCATCATGAGCACGGAACGTCGGCTGTGCTGATCATGGGCTCGACTGGCGAAGTCTCGATGCTGTCGCCCGAGGAGCGCCGCGAGATCGTCGAGAAGACCGTGAAGATGCGCCCGGGCCAGATGCAGATGTATTATGGCTGCACCGGCAACAACACGGCCACGACGATCGCTTATGTGCAGCATGCCAAGCAGTCAGGCGCTGACGGCGCGATTGTCGCCGCTCCCGCCTATATCGGCGCGGACAACGACGCGATCACGGACTTGATGTTCGAGGTTCTCGACAGCACCGACCTCGCGATGGGCTTCTACAACAACCCGCCCCGCGTGAAGACCGACCTTCACTGGACGGATCTTCTGAAGCTCGCACGCCACGACAACATGGTTGTGCTGAAGGAATCCACCACGCGCGTCGGCCAGGTGGCGCAGGTCTGTGCGGCCAAGCCCGACATGTCGATCATGTGCTGCTGCTCGCCGAACCTGGGTCTGGTCGTGCCGACCATGTCGCTTGGCGGCCATGGCACCGCGAACATGACCGGCAACATCATCCCAGAGGAAATGGCCGTCATCTCCACGCCTTGGGTCAAGGAAGGTGCTGCCACTGCGTTCCGCGATGCGTACCTGCGCAACCTGCCGATCCTGCACTTCGTCTATTCCGCGATCAATCCGGTCGCCACGAAGACGATCATGCGTGCGCTTGGCCTGCCCTCAGGTCCGCTGCGCAAGCCGCTGCAGCCGCTTTCGCCAAGCGCCCTGGAAGTTGGCCTCAAGGCCTTTCAGGAGCTGGAACTCGACCGCAAGTACGGCCTCAACATCCGTCCGGCGCTCGCCGCCGAGTAAGCAGAGCGCGTATGACATTCGCGGTCTACCAGGGTTCGGAGAAGTCAACGTTATGGAACTAGGTATTCGCGGCCGCAAGGCGCTGTTGAGCGGCGCCAGCAAGGGCATGGGCAAGGCCTGCGCCCTTGAGATAGCGCGTGCCGGTGCGGAACTGACACTGGTTGCCCGCAACGAGGCGACCCTGCTCGCGGCAGCTGCCGAGATCCGGGAAGAGACCGGCGCGAAGGTCACCACCGTCGTGGCCGACATCACCACAGAGGAAGGAAGGGCGGCTGCTCTTTCGGCCTGTCCTGAGCCGGACATCCTGCTCAACAACGCAGGCGGCATGCCGCCCGGCGATTTCCGCGATTGGACGCGCGACGACTGGATCAAGGCCGTTGACCTGATGATGCTGCCGCCGATCTTCATGATGCAGGCAACTGTCGATGGCATGATGGAGCGTGGCTTCGGCCGCATCGTCAACATCGCTTCGCGCAGCGTGAAGATCGCCCATGCGGAGCTTGGCCTTTCCAATGGTGCAAGGTCCGGCCTCGTGGGTTTCACGGCGGGCCTCGCCCGTCAGACCGTTGGTCGCAACGTCACGATCAACAACCTGCTTCCCGGCATCTTCGACAGCGACGGTCAGCGCGAGCACGTGGCCAAGCTGAGCGAGAGCACGGGCCGCCCGTTCGACGAGATCTGGGCGCAGCGCGCGTCGAAGAACCCAGCTGGTCGTTATGGCAGGCCTTCAGAGATCGGCGCCTATTTCGCCTTCCTGGTCAGCGAGCACGGCGGGTTCATCACCGGCCAGAACCTGCTGATCGACGGCGGCGAGTATCCGGGGACCTATTGAGATGATTGGCGAAAGACTGCGATGAAGATAGCCATCGCCGGGTTCCAGCACGAGACGAACAGCTTTGCGGGCACGATCGCACGGCGGTCAGACTTCGACCGGCCGGGCGGCTGGCCACCGTTCTGCACCGGCGACGAGATGTTTGGCATCATCGCTAAATCTGGAACGCCGGCGGCAGGAGCCATCGCCGCTGCGCGTGAGGCCTCCGTCGAGATCATCCCGCTCCTCTGGTGCATCGGGCTTCCTTCGGGGCCCGTCGAAGATGATGCCTTCAACGACATCGCTGATGACATCTGCCAGCGCTTCCGCGACGCGCTAGCCCAAGGGGCCGAAGCGCTGTACCTCGATCTTCACGGCGCCATGGTTACGCCCTCCTGGCCGGATGCCGAGGGTGAGTTGCTGAGAAGGCTGCGCGAAATCACCCCGCATCCCTTCCCGATCGTGGCCTCGTTCGACCTGCACGGCAATATCTCAGAGCCGATGGTGCGCGACTGCACGCTGCTCGACTGCTACCGGACCTATCCGCACACCGACCTGAAGGACACAGGCGCTCGGGTCATGCAACGGCTGATCGGCCTGCTGAAAGGCGCAGCACAGCCGCTCCTCGCCTACCGGGCTGTTCCCTATCTCGCTTCCATCAACGACCAGTGCACCTTCGTTGAACCCACGCGCGGACTGCTGGCCGCAGGAGCTGAGCTGGAACAGGACCCCGCGATCGACTGCGTCAGCCAGTTCTTCGGCTTTCCCCTCGCGGACGTCCCGGACTCCGGCCCTTCGATCATCGTGCAGGGACGCGACCAGAAGGCCGTCGATGACGTGGCCGACCTCATGCTGGCGAAATGGCTGGAAGCTGAACCGCAGTTCGCCACCCGCCTGCTATCCGCCGAGGAGGCCGTCGCTGAAGCAATCCGCCGGGCTGCAGCCGATGGCACAGGCCCTGTGGTCATCGCCGATACCCAGGACAATCCGGGTGGCGGCGGCACCGGTGACACGACGGGCATGCTGCGCGCGCTGATCGATGGCAGCGCCAAGGGCGCGGTGATGGTCCATATCGCGGATGCAGACGCCTGCGAAGCAGCTCATGAAGCCGGTGAAGGCGCTACTATCGACATTGCGATTGGCTGCAGTTCTTCTCCACAATACGGCTCCCCCGTGGGGGGACCGTGGAAGGTCATCCGTCTTGGCTCCGGAGAGTTCACAGGTGTTGGCCCCATGTATCGCGGCAATCCGATCGCACTTGGACCGGTTGCGCTTCTGGAGCGCGACGGCGTCAGGGTGATCATTGCGCCGCGCAAGATGCAGGCTTCCGAACCCGGACTTCTGCTGCACCTCGGGCTCAGCCCCGAGGAACTGCCGATCCTGGTGGTAAAAAGCTCCGTTCACTTCCGTGGTGCGTACCAGGCGATGGCCCGCGCCATCATCCCCGCGCTCGCGCCGGGGGCAGTCGAAGCCGACCTGTCCCGGCTCCCCTATCGGCATGCGAAGCGCAAGCCGGCTTGCTCAGTTCTCTCATAGTCTGGAGGTCTAGAACCCATGAAAATTCGGCAGTACTCCCGCATCATCGGCCTTTGCGCTGCGCTGGCGGCCGGCACGGCACTGAGCTCGACCGCTCTTGCCGGCCCGGAAGACCAGTCCATCACGATCGGCATGGGGGAAGACTTCCCCACGCTCGACGGCTACATCAACACCGCACGGGACGGTGTTGTGATGACCATGCAGGTCTATGACAACCTGATCTACCGCAATCCGAAGACCTTCGAGTACGAGCCTCTGCTGGCCACTTCCTGGGACCGGATCGACGACCGCACGATCGAGTTCAAGCTGCGTGAAGGTGTGACCTTCCACGACGGCTCGCCGCTCACGGCAGAAGACGTGGTGTTCACGTTCAACTACTGGGCCGATCCGGCCAATGGCGCACGCGTCCAGGGTTCCGTCTCCTGGATCGAGAAGGCAGAAGCCGTCGACGACTACACCGTCCGCGTGATCTCGAAGGCACCGGCACCGGCTGCCATGGAATTCATCGCCGGCTCGCTTCCGGTCTATCCTTCCGACTACTTCCAGCAGGTTGGTCCTGAGGAATTCGGCAAGAAGCCGATCGGCGCAGGACCCTACAAGGTTGAATCCTTCGGCGACGGCCTCGTGAAGCTGGTGGCCTACGAGGGCTACTACGAGGGCGGCGCAAAGCGCACGCCGTCGATCAAGACCGTGAACTGGCGCATCATTCCGGACACCGCGACGCGTATTGCCGAGGTGATCGGCGGCGGCGTAGACTGGGTCTGGAACGTTCCTTCCGACCAGGTTGAGCAGCTGAAGGCCGTTCCGACGCTAGAAGTGGCGCTCTCCTCGACGCTGCGCATCGCAATGGTTGCGCTCGATGCTGCCGGCCGTACCGGCGACAACCCGCTGACTGATGTTCGCGTACGCCGCGCCGTCAACCATGCCATCGACCGCGACACCATCGTTGCCAACCTCGTTGGCGGAGACGGCGAGGTCATCAATGCACCCTGCCATCCGGTCCAGTTCGGCTGCGACCAGTCTGCTGCAGTTGTGTATGACTACGATCCGGAGAAGGCAAAGGCTCTGCTCGCCGAAGCTGGCTACGCTGACGGCTTCACCGTTAAGCTCGGCAGCTACCGCGACCGCGCCCGCGCCGAAGCCGTTCAGTCCTACCTCGCCGCCGTCGGCATCAAGGCCGAACTCGAGATGCTTCAGGCTAGCCCCTCGTTCTCCGGCTGGCGCGAGGGCAAGGTCGGCATGTGGTACGGTGACTGGGGTTCGCAGTCGCTCGCCGACAGCTCGGCATCCATCGGCGCCATGTTCGACGGCTCCAGCAACGACGGTTCGCGCAACGAGACCGTGCTTGAGCTCGTGAAGGGCGGCGCATCCGTCATGGATCCGGAAGAGCGCAAGAAGAAGTATGCCCAGGCGATCAACATCATCACGGACCAGGCCTACTGGGTCCCGATGCATACGATCGTGATGGGATACGCCTACACAAACACGCTTAATTTCGAACCAACTCTTGACGAACTGCCCCGCTTCTACGACGCAAGCTGGAAGTAAGAGTCAAAATCAGACGGGCGGCGGATCAGCCGCCCGTCATACCAGAAGAAGCGCAGACCGATGCTGACCTATCTAGTGCGGCGGGCCACCATGGCGGTGGTGGTGATGATGATCGTATCCGTCATCTGCTTCGTCCTGAGCAATGTTGCCTATGACCCTGCCGTGGGTATCGCCGGCGCACAGGCAACTGACGAAGACGTTGCCCTCATCCGCAAGACATATGGTTTCGACCGGCCGCTCGTCGTCCGTTTCGTTGAATACCTGGACAACATCGCCACCGGCGACCTTGGAACATCCTATCTTTCCAAACGTCCAGTGATCGAAATGATCCTTGAGCGCCTGCCGGTAACCGCGCTGCTCGCGGTGCTGTCGATGGCGCTTGCGCTGCTCATCGCCCTGCCGCTTGGCAGTGCAGCAGCTCTGTGGCCCAACACGATCATCGACCGGTTCGTGCAGCTGCTGGCGGTGGCCGGCCAGGCAATCCCCAATTTCTGGGCCGGCTTGCTGCTGATCGTCGTATTTGGCGTACAGCTGCGCTGGCTGCCAATATCCGGGTCCACCACCTACGCGCATTTCGTCATGCCCGCCATCACGCTCGGCACCTTCGCCATGCCGCCTCTGATGCGCCTCGTGCGCGCCGGCATGATCGAGGTGCTGGCATCCGACTATATTCGCACCGCACGGGCCATGGGCATCCGCCCGTTCCAGCTCACGTTCAAATACGCGCTGAAAAATGCGGTCCTGCCCGTCATTTCGCTTTCGGCCGTGCAGCTCGGCTTCATGCTCGGCGGCTCGATCGTGGTTGAATCGATCTTCGCGCTCAACGGCGTGGGTTACCTCGCATGGCAATCAATGACCCGTTCCGACATGCCCGTCATCCAGGCGATCGTGCTGATGATTTCCATGATCTACATCGTGCTGACGCTGCTGGCCGACCTGCTGAACGCCTATATGGATCCGCGCCTGAGGGGGAGCCGCAAATGACCTCACAAGCTTCGGTCAGCACAGTCGAAGTGGCCGAGGAGCCCATCGTCAAGCGGTTGGGCTTCTGGCAGAAGGCGCTTGCGCACCGCACCTTCGTCTTCTCCGGCATCATCCTGCTTGCCATCACTCTGGTGGCAATCTTTGCGCCACTGATTGCGCCGTTCGATCCCTATTTCCAGGACATCGCCAGCCGCCTGAAGCCACCCTTCTGGCATGACACCACGGTGGCCGAACACCTGCTCGGAACGGACCAGCTCGGCCGCGACTACCTTAGCCGTCTTATCTACGGCGCCCGCATTTCCATGGCGATAGCGGTTGCGGCGACCCTGATGTCCGCCATCATCGGCATTACGCTCGGGCTTGTCGCCGGCTATTTCGGCGGGTGGATCGACACGGCCATCTCGACGGTAATCACGACGCGCCTTTCCATGCCGATCATCCTGATCGCGCTCGCGGTCGTGGCGATCGTCGGCCCGTCCCTGACGGTGGTCATCGTCGTTCTGGGCCTGCTTCTTTGGGACCAGTTTGCCGTGGTGACACGCGTGGCCACGCAGCAGGTCTGCGCCCGCGACTATGTCACCGCCGCCCGCGTTCTCGGCAGCTCTTTGCCGCACATCCTTTTCAAGGAGATCCTGCCCAACATCCGCGCCCCCCTGATGGTGGTCGCGACCGTTGAAATGGCGCAGGCCGTGCTGCTCGAAGCAGCCCTCTCCTTCCTGGGTCTTGGCGTTCAGGCGCCCCTGCCCTCCTGGGGCCTGATGCTGTCGGAGGCCAAGACGTCGATGTTCTTCAGCCCGTGGCTGATCGTTCTGCCGGGCAGCTGCCTGTTTGTCCTCGCCCTTGCCATCAACCTGATGGGTGACGCCATGCGCGACCTGACCGCTGGAGGGCGTGGCTGATGCTGCTGGAAGTCAGAGATCTCCATGTAACGCTGCCGGACCAGGGGCAACAGCTCCGCGCTGTCCGCGGCATCGATCTGGAAGTGGCGGCAGGCGAAACGCTCTGCCTCGTGGGCGAATCCGGCTGTGGCAAGTCGATGACAGCGCTTGCGCTGATGCAGCTTCTGCCGCGCAATGCAAAGCTTTCCGCCCAGACGGTACGGCTGGGTGAGACCGAGCTTACCAAGCTGCCGGAACGGAAGATGTCCGCGCTGCGCGGCCGGAAGATCTCGATGATCTTCCAGGAACCGATGACGGCGCTGAACCCGGTCTTCACCATCGGCGACCAGCTGCGTTCCGTCTATCGGCGGCACACCGGCGCGAACAAGCAGGAGGCGCAGGCGCGTGCCATCGAAGTGTTGGAAAGCGTCGGCCTCACCAATGCCGCCGTGCGGCTCGGGCAGTTCCCGCACCAGCTTTCCGGTGGTTTGCGCCAGCGCGTGCTGATCGCCATGGCGCTGATGTGCGAGCCTGAGATGATCATCTGCGACGAGCCGACGACCGCGCTCGACGTGACGACCCAGGCGCAGATCCTGCGCATCCTCAAGGACGCGCAGGATAAGCGGAAGATGGGGATGATCTTCATCACCCATGACCTCGGCGTGGTCGCGCGCATCACAGACCGCGTAGCGGTGATGTATGCCGGCCGCATCGTGGAGATCGGGCCGCGCGCCGCCGTGCTGCAGAACCCTGCGCATCCTTATACCCGGGGGCTGATCGGCTCAGTGCCGCGTCCGAAGGATGAGAGCGCCGAAGGAGCACGGCTCGCGAGTATTCCCGGCAATGTTCCGGCCTTCCACCGGGAGGACCAGCGCTGCCCGTTCCTCTCCCGTTGCCCGAAGCGGATGGATGTGTGTACCCGTGAGGCTCCGCCGAAGCGCACGAGACACGGCGATCAGTACGTGTTCTGCCACCTTCCGCTTGAAGAACAGGAAGTTCAGCCCGCATGACCACGCCCATCATCGAGGCCCGTGGCCTGACCCATATCTATTCGGTGCGCAGCGGCCTTATCGGTCGCGCGAGACCGTTGCGGGCGCTGCACGACGTATCGCTTTCCATCGGCGAGGGCGAAATCCTTGGCGTCGTCGGCGAATCCGGCTGCGGCAAGAGTACGCTGGCGCGCATCCTGCTTGGATTGGAAACCCCGACTGCGGGCGAGGTTCTGCTGGAAGGGCGTCCGATCGCGAGCTATCCGCGCCGTGAACGGGCGTTGGCCGTGCAGCCCGTCTTTCAGGACCCCTACGGCTCGCTGAACCCCTCCATGTCAGTGGAGGATCTGATCGCGCTGCCGCTCCACATCCACAGCATCGGCCCAAAGCACGAGCGCCAGCAGAAGGTGGCGCGCATAGCCGATCAGGTGGGACTTCCCCGCCGGGCGCTTGCGGCCAACCCAAGCCAGCTTTCGGGCGGACAGCGCCAGCGCGTTGCGATTGCCAGGGCGCTGGTTGCCGGCCCACGGCTGGTGATCTGCGACGAGCCGACCTCGGCGCTCGACGTCTCCGTTCAGGCGCAGATCCTCAACCTGCTGCTCGACCTGCGTGCCGAGCATCGCATTGCCATGCTCTTCATCTCGCACAACCTGTCGGTAATCGAGTACATGACCGACCGGATGATGGTCATGTATCTCGGCCGGGTGGTCGAGAGCGGCTCGACGAAGGAGACCTTCGCGGCCCCAAGCCATCCGTACACGGCTGTCCTCAAGGAAGCTGTCTTTACGCCCGATGATGAAAACGGCGTGCCGGATCTGGGCCTGCGCGGCAATTTCCCGAATGCCATGGACATCCCGTCGGGCTGCGTTTTCCACCCCCGTTGTCCCGTCGCGCGGGCCGAATGCGCCACCGTTTATCCGACGCTTGAGCGGCATGGCGCGAGCGACCACCGGAGCGCCTGCCTCTTTCCCCTGAATGCGCCAGAAGGCGTGCGGCACGACACACCTGCCGAAGCATCCCCTTCGGCATGATCGACATCCTCTGGACATGGCCGGGGCTCGCCGCAGCCATAGCCCTCGTGGCTGCGGGAGCGATACAAGGCTCCACCGGCTTCGGGTTCAACATGCTCGCAGCACCCCTGCTCGCCGTGCTGGATCCCGCCTTCGTTCCTGGCCCGATGATTGCCGTGGCAACGCTGGTATCGGCTGGCGGCGTGGTGAGCGAATTCAATGCCATCAACCGCACTGACCTCGGCTTTGCCCTGGGAGGCCGCGTTCTCTCGGCAACGCTTGCCGCGCTCTTGATCGGCGTGATGAGCCAGGAAGCCTTCGCCGCACTCTTCGGAACAGCCGTCCTGATGGGAGTTGTGCTGAGCCTCGGCGGCCTGCGGATTGCCGCGCGCCCGTCAACGCTCTTTGCGGCAGGCACGCTGTCCGGCTTCATGGGGACGCTCACCTCCATCGGCGCGCCGCCCATGGCGATCGTCTATCAGGACACGGGCGGCACGCGCATGCGCGCCACCCTGAACGCGTACTTCGTCGTCGGTGGCCTGATCTCGCTTACCGCGCTCTTCCTGACCGGGCATTTCGGATGGCAGGAAGTGAAGCTTGCCTGCCTCATGACGCCCTTTGCCTTTGCAGGCCTGCTTCTTTCGAGATGGGGGCGGATGATCGTCGATCGCGGCGGCGTCAAGCCGATTGTGCTGACAGTTTCCACCGCATCTGCGGCGATCCTGCTGTTCCGCGCCTTTGCCTGAGCGGCGGATCAAACGAGCCGCAGGAGCACGGTAATCACCGTCACCGCGAGGACGATGAGGCTCGGCACGATTACAGCCGCACCCAGCAGAAATGCCGTTATGCCGACCCATTCGCTTCGCTCGTCAGCCGTTCTTTCCATAACCTGCCTCTTCACCCGTTGAACGCTGCGCTGAACGTTTGCGTTCCGTCTTCGCCACATCGTCGGGATGACGCGGCAGCGGCTTGTCCTCTTCATCGAGAAGCAGCCGCACCGCAGCCCCATCGAGATCTTCCAGCTGTCCGCTCTTCAGGCTCCAGAGAAAGGCGAAGAGCCCCACCGTTCCCATGCCGAGCGCGAGCAGCACCAGCCAGAAAAGCGCGTTCATCTGCCATCATTCCTGCGGCCGCGCGATAGCACGGTAGGCGTGCCAGGTCGCGTGACCAAGGAGCGGGAAGATAATCACCATGCCTATCAATCCGGTCAGCACCGACAGGGCGAACAGCGCCAGCACCATCGCACCCCAGCCTATGAGCGCGGGAAGGTTGTTCCAGACAAGCCGCATGCTCTCGCCCATGGCTGTCAACGCATCGACGCGGCGCTCCAGCATCATCGGCATGGAGAACACGCTGATGGCAAAGGCGAAGGCGGCGAAGAGCCCGCCGATCGCCGTTCCGACGATCAGCATGGTCCAGCCTGAGAGCGTACCTAAGAGCATCTGCGCGATGTGGTCGAGGCCGGGAAACGCAGTCACGCCGAAGAAGAGCGCATAGACGAGCACCGCCGCGCGCATCCACAACAGCATGAGCATGCAGAGGAGCAGGCCGGCATAGAACACCTGCGCGCCGGCCCTCGCCCTTGCGAAAATCATCTGGCCGAAGGTAACGCGTCGCCCGTCTTCCAGCGCCCGGCTCTTTTCATAAAGACCGAGCGCCAGGAAGGGCGCTATGATCATGAACCCGGCAAGTGCGGGGAAAAGGATGTAGTCGCGGCCGAATGCAAATAGCGTCCAGACAAAGGCTGCCGACAGGACCAGCACCCCCAGTCCATAGATGATGCTCGGTACCGGATTGGTCCAGAGGTCGCGCCAGCCGGCGCTCAGCCAGCGAAACCCTTCGGAGGCGGGATAGCCGCGCGCAAGACGCGGGTCGCGGGTTTCCCGCACCGTTGATGTCTGGGTTAGCAGACTGAAGAACTTGCTGGCCTCAGCCATCGTTTTCTCCCTCAGCACGCGGACTTTGCCGCGCTATAGGTTCCACCTTCACCCGGTGCCTTGACGTGCGCCACACAGCCGGGCTGGGACTGCATCGCGACATAGACGAGATGCGCGTTCGCGCCCACGAAGAGCAGCAGCCCCGCTGGCACCAATAGCCAGGCGATGAGGCGACCGTTGATGCGTCTGCGCGCCTGACCCGTCATGGCTACCGGTTTCCGAGATCATGGACGTAGAGCGACAGAATGCGGATCTCCGCATTGGTCAGCCGTTCGTCCCATGTCGGCATATGACCCTGCCGGCCGCCGTGAACGGTCGCGATGATGGTGTCCATATCGCCGCCGTAGAGCCAGTAGTTGTCCGTCAGGTTGGGTGCGCCAGCCTCGGCACTGCCCTCGCCGGTTTCGCCATGGCAGGCGGAACAGGTTTCGGCAAAAACCTGCTGACCCGCCTCAATGCGTTCGACGTTCTCAGGCGTCGAGAACTCGGGATGGGTGAGCGAATAGACATAGGCCGCCACGGCGCGCACCTGATCGCGCTCCAGCATCCCGTCACGCCCGAAGGCTGGCATCTGCCCGATGCGGCTTTCCGGATGCTCCGTGTTGACGCCGACGCGCATGGTCTGTTCGATCGCTTCCGGCCCGCTGCCCCAAATCCAGTCGCCATCCGTCAGGTCCGGATAATTGGCGCGACCGCGGGCATCGCGGCCATGGCAGGCTGCGCAATTGTCGCCAAAGAGCTGCCGACCGCTGGATCGGACGATCTGCATAAGATTCTCGTCGGCAAGGATCTGGTCGTACGGTTCAGACTCGATCCTGGCCATCCAGTCCTGCCGCGCCTGCTGACCTTCGACGACACGCTCCTCCACCATTGTGCGCTGGTCGATACCGAGCAGCCCTTTGGTATAGGTCGTGCCCAGTGGCCAGGTCGGAGCAAAGAACCACCAGCCAACGGCCCAGATATGCGTGACGATCAGGAACAGGAGGATGCCGCGCGGGACCGGGGTATCAAGCTCCTTGATGCCGTTCCATTCGTGACCGGTGGTTTCCCGGCCGGTGACCGGATCCTGTTCCTTCACTTCCATGGCTTGTCGTCCTGATCGAGGATGCTCTTCTTGGCGCGGTCGAAACGCTTTCGGTTGGAAGGCCAGAATGCGTAGATCAGCACGCAGATGAAAAATCCGAGCAGATAGAAGAGACCCCAGCTCTTGGAGAAGGCGACGAGTGTGTTGTGATCAATCTCCATCGCGCCCTCCTCACTCCACCGGTTCCGGAGGAAGTTCAGGCGCTGCGGTGTTCTGGTAGGCCGCGGTGGTCAGCCGTCCCAGCACCTGCAGGTAGGCCACCAGCGCGTCCATTTCGGTGACCTGAGTGGCAACGCCATCGAAGGCCCGCACCTGCGTTGCCTCGCCGTAACGTTCGGAAACGCCGGAGGCGAAATCGGTGTCCGGCACCGCCTGCCCATAGGCGTCACGGGCTGCATTCTCCACCATCTCGTCCGTATAGGGCACACCGAGTGTCTGCTGCACGGCAAGGTGCTGCGGAAGATCGTTGAGATTGAGCGGCGTGCGCGCCAGATAGGCATAGGCCGGCATGTTCGACTCCGGCACCACGTCGCGCGGGTTCATCAGATGCGCCACGTGCCAGAAGTCCGAATACTTGCCGCCGATGCGCGCCAGATCTGGTCCGGTGCGCTTGGAGCCCCATTGCATGGGCCGGTCGTACTTGGACTCGACCGCGAGCGAGTAAGGCCCGTAGCGCTCGACTTCGTCCTGCAACGTGCGGATCATCTGGCTGTGGCAGGCGTAGCAGCCTTCGCGCACGTAGATGTTGCGGCCTGCGAGTTCCAGCGGCGTATAGACCCGCATGTCCGGCGCTTCCTCGACGGTGCCGTCGATGGTGAAGAGCGGCGCGATCTCGATGATGCCGCCAACGCTTGCCGCAGCAACGATGGCAATGGCAAAGCCGATGGAGGAACGTTCGATCTTGCGGTGAAAGAGTTCAGCCATCAATCATTCTCCCGGCACAGCGGCAGCGGTTTCAGGCGCATCCGGCCGGGCCGGCACCGTGGACGGGACCGCCTTCACCGTCATCCAGATGTTGTAGCAGCCGATCACTGCCCCGATCAGGAACAGGAGCCCGCCGAAAGCACGCGCGATGTAGTAGGGATACATGGCGACCAGCGAATCCACGAAGGAATAGGCAAGCGTGTTTTCGCCCGTATAGGTGCGCCACATCAGGCCCTGGATGATGCCCGAGTTCCACATGGCGAAGATGTAGATCAGCGTACCGGCGATCGCGAGCCAGAAGTGCCACTCGATCAGTGCAGCCGAGTACATGCGCTCCCGCTTCCACAGCGTCGGCACGAGCGTGTAGATCGAGCCGAAGGTGATAAGCGCCACCCACCCAAGCGCCCCGGCATGAACATGGCCCACCGTCCAGTCTGTGTAGTGCGAAAGCGCGTTGACCGGACGGATCGCGAGGAACGAACCCTCGAAGGTTGAGAGGCCGTAGAAGACGGCAGCTGCCATCATGAAGCGGAGCGTCGCATCGCTGCGCACACGGTCCCAGGCACCATTCAGCGTGAGCAGCGCGTTGCCTGCCGACGCCCATGAGGGCACCAGCAGCATCACCGAGAACGTCATGCCGAGCGTCTGCACCCAGTGCGGCAAGGCCGTGTAATGCAGATGGTGCGAACCCGCCCACATGTAGAAGAAGACAATGCCCCAGAAGCTCAGGATCGACAGGCGGTAGGAGAAGATTGGACGCTGCGCGCGGACTGGCAGGTAGTAATAAAGCATGCCGAGAAAGCCGGCGGTGAGGAAAAAGGCCACGGCATTATGCCCGTACCACCATTGCACCATCGCATCCTGCACGCCGGGCCAGATCGTGTAGCTCTTGGCACTGCTCCAGGCGATCGGGATGGCGAGGTTGTTGACGATGTGCAGCATCGCGACAACCAGGATGAAGGCCATGAAGTACCAGTTGGCGACGTAGATGTGCGGTTCCTTGCGCCGCGCCAGCGTGCGCAGGTAGAGGATGAAATAGGTGACCCACACCACGACGAGCCAGAGGTCCGCGTACCACTCGGCTTCCGCATATTCCTTGGATTGCGTGACGCCGATGAAATAGCCGCTGACCGCCAGCACGCAGAAAAGGTTGTAACCAAAGAGCACGAACCAGGGGCTTACCTGCCCCGCAAGCCGCGCGCGGGAGGTCCGCTGCACCACATGGAAGGAGGTCGCGATCAGCGCATTGCCGCCGAAGCCGAAAATGATGCCGCTGGTGTGCGTCGGCCGCAGGCGGCCGAAGGTTGACCAGGCCGCATCGAAGGCGAGATTGGGCCAAGCCAGCTGCGCCGCCACCCAGACACCCATGAACATGCCGAAGATCGCCCAGGCCATGGCCAGCACGATGCCCACCTTGATCGGGTCATCGTAGTAGGAGGCCTCACGGTCCTCCACCGGTTCCGGCGCGTAAATGGCCGAAAGCACGGGATAGAGCAGCGCCGCCGCGAAGATCATCACGATCACGCCGTGGACGCCAAGCTGGTTGGAATTGCCGAAGGCTGCCATCAGCAGGCCAACCACGGCAACAGCCACGAGGATGAAGGAAGCGGATTGGCGTTCCGAATAGGTGAGCTTGTCGATCATGCCAGTTGGCCTCCCGGGCCATCAGCCGAGTGCTTCGGGCTACTGGTCTCCCCCACCACAGCCAGCAGTTCAAACAAGTCAGCAGAGTTTACAACAATATCTGCCAAGGTGTGAGCGTCAAAAACAGCAAGGAAAGCGTTGAGCGCCTTGCGGAATACGCCTTTAAGCTTACACGCCGGAGAAATGACGCAAGCGCCGCCCCCGGCGCCCATGCATTCCACCAGGGCAAAGCTGTCCTCCATCTGGCGAACAACCTGCCCGAGGTTGATCTCTTCCGGCGACCGGGCGAGCGCGATCCCGCCGGCGCGTCCGCGCAAGGTCTTGACGTAGCCGAGCTTGCCGAGCCTGAGCGCCACCTTCAGAAGATGGTTGCGGGAAAGGCTGTAGGCTTCCGCCACATCAGCAACCCTGCAGGCCTTGTCGGGCTGCACGGCGAGATACATCAGAAGCCTGAGCGCATAGTCGGTCTGGTAGGTGACCCGCATCGCTGCCCCCTACTCCGGCCGGATACCGGCGGCAGGAAGACGGAAGAACATCGCCAGCTGCAGGCTTTGCGCAATCCGCTCCGCCCGCTCGATGAAGACCTCGGCGACATCCGGCTCGCAGCGTTCCCCGACAGTCTCACGAAACAGGCCAAGCCAGATCTGGAAATCTTCCGGCACCACCTGCTTGAGCTTCATGTGGGCGGGGACCGGGCGGCCGTTATAGGCCCCGTTCTTCAGGATCACCGCGCTCCAGAAGTCGGTCATCTTTTCCAGATGCGGCTCCCAATGGTCGCCGATCTCGCCTTCAAAGATGGGGCCAAGACGCTCGTCACGACGCACCTTGCCGTAGAAAGCGCGGACCAGCGACCCGATGAACGCGCGGTCCACCTGCGGATGATCAAGCGCGACCTCCGGAACCGGACGGTTGATGCGCCGCGCGAGCGTTGCGTTCTGCTGATCGTGTTCTGGCATGAGGTCACCTGCCCTGGAATCAAAGTGGTATCAGAGATACCTCTTTATTGATGAAGAAGACAAGGGCACATGTGTCGCACATGCAAGACGCCCGCGGAGGGGATCCGCGGGCGTCTTGTTTACAGGATCAAACCGTCTGAGTGGCTTACCAGGACGGGATCAGCGCACCCTTGAACTCTTCGTTGATGAAGTCCTTGATCGTGTCGTTGTTGTAAGACTCGACCAGCGTCTTCACCCAAGGGGCATCCTTGTCCTCGGAGCGCACAACGATCAGGTTGGCGTAAGGCGACTCGGTTCCCTCGATCGCGATTGCATCTGTGTTCGGATGCAGACCGGCTTCGAGCGCGTAGTTGGTGTTGATCACGGCTGCATCAACGTCATCGAGCGAACGGGGAAGCTGCGCTGCATCGAGCTCGGCGAACTGCAGGTTCTTCGGGTTCTCGGTGACATCAGCCGGACCGGCCTTGAGACCGGCATCCGGGTTCACCTTGATCAGACCTTCCTTCTCCAGGATCAGCAGCGCACGGCCGCCATTGGTAGGATCGTTGGGGATGCCAACGGTCGCGCCATCAGCGAGCTCATTGAGGCTCTTCACCTTCTTGGAGTAAACGCCCATCGGCGTGGTGATGGTCTTGGCGACCGGAACGAGGTCGAAGCCGCGATCAGCGATCTGGTTGTCGAGGTAAGGCTTGTGCTGGAACGAGTTGGCGTTGAGATCGCCGTCTGCCAGCGCCTGGTTCGGCACGACATAGTCGGAGAATTCCAGGATCTCGATATTGAGGCCCTTCTCAGCGGCGATTTCCCGAACCTTCTCCATGATCTGCGCATGCTCGCCGGGCGTGACACCAACCTTGATGTCTTCTGCGAGTGCTGCGCCGCTGATCAGGGCGGCAACAGCTGCCGTAACGAGGAATTTCACCATTGTGTTTCTCCTTATGATGAACAGGGCTTTGGGGGATCAGCCCTGACGATTGCGCTTGTCAAAGCGCCGGGCGAGCGCGTCACCCGCGCTCTGAACCAGTTGAACGAGAACGATCAGCACCACGACCACCGCGAGCATGACTTCAGGCATGAAGCGCTGATAGCCGTAGCGGATGCCAAGATCGCCCAGGCCGCCGCCCCCGACCGCACCCACCATCGCCGAATAGCCGATCAGGCTGACGATCGTCATGGTGAAGGCTGCCACGATGGCGGGCTTCGCCTCGGCCAGCAGCACCTTGGCGACGATCTGCATCGGCGTCGCCCCCATGGCGCGGGCAGCCTCGATGAGGCCCTTGTCGATTTCGCGGATCGCCGCCTCAACCAGACGGGCGAAGAACGGAACGGTTGCGATCGTGAGCGGCACGATGGCTGCCTTGGTGCCGATCGATGTGCCGGCGAGCAGACGCGTGAACGGGATGATCGCCACGACCAGAATGATGAACGGCGTGGAACGCGCTGCATTGACGATGAGGCCCACTACCTTGTTCAGCGTCGGCGCCGGGAACAGCTCACCCTTGCCGCTCGTGGCGAGAAAGATTCCGATGGGCAGGCCGATCAGCGAACCAATGAGGCCGGAGACCGCCACCATGTGCAGCGTCTGCAGCAGCGCCTTCCAGAGCAGGTCGAAAAGCATCTCAGGCGACATAGCCGAGCACCTCCGTGGACAGGCCGGTTTCGGCGTAGAAGCGGTTGGCGCGTGCGATGGTTTCCGGCGTTGCCGGATAGGCGACCACGAGCGTGCCGAATGGTTCGCCGGCGATCTCCTCGATCGCTCCGGCCAGGATGTTGACGTCGCCGCCAATCTCCGTGACCAGGCGCGCGGTGAGCGGCTGGAAGGCCGTTGCGCCAAGGAAGGTCAGGCGGACGAGAATGCGGTCTCCAGCCGATGGCGTCTGCCTCAGGTCGGTCTTGAGCCATTCCGGCAAGGTCGTGCCGGAGGTGGCCGCAAGCATGATGCGCGTCGTCTCATGCTTCGGCGCGGTGAAGATGTCGAAGGTGCGGCCCTGCTCGACAATGCGCCCGACGTCCATGACCGCCACGTGGGAGGCGATGGTCTTCACGACTTCCATCTCGTGCGTGATCAGCAGGATGGTGAGGCCAAGCTCGGCGTTGATACGCTTGAGCAGCGCCAGGATCGACTGGGTCGTCTCGGGGTCAAGCGCGGAGGTCGCTTCATCGGAAAGCAGCAGCTTGGGCGAGGTCGCCAACGCACGCGCGATGCCGACGCGTTGCTTCTGCCCGCCCGAAAGCTCTGATGGATAATGCGAGGCGCGGTCGGCAAGGCCCACCAGTTCAAGCAGCGGACCCACCTTCGCCTTGATGGCGGCTTTGTCGAAGCCAGCAATCTCCAGCGGCAGCGCTACGTTGTCATAGGCGGTACGGGAGGAGAGCAGGTTGAAATGCTGGAAGATCATGCCGATTTCGCGACGCAGGCTGCGCAGACCCGTCTCGCCAAGCCCGCCCACATCGGTGCCATCGACCACCACGCGGCCAGAGGTCACCTTCTCGAGCCCGTTCACCAGCCGGATCAGCGTGGACTTGCCGGCGCCGGAGCGGCCGATGATGCCCGTGATCTCGCCGCGGCCGACGACCAGGTCGACGTTGTCCAGCGCGACAAAGGACTTTTCGTCATTGCCGAAGCGCTTGGTCACACGTTCAAACGTGACCATGGGATCATTTTGCGCGGGGTTATGCCGGATCGCATCGGCCGCGCTATCGGGAATTGTCATTTTGAGCTCGCAGTCCCAGTCATTTCAACAGGTAGATAACATGGCAACGCGTTACAGACGACGCGGCAAATTCCCATGACAATCATAACGCTGCATTCGCGGAAACATCAGCTTGAGCCCGGATCAATGATTTAAGGAGCCGCACCTTTGGCCCAGAGCGGAGAAAAGAAACAGGAATAATATTCTAGGGTTTAACGCGCGCGGAGAATTTCCTTGCGAAATGCTTTTCAGGCTGGGGGTGATCCCCAGCCCCTAGCCTATTCAGCTGGCTAGAGCCACTCGGCGAGGTCGATCTCGTCTTCGCCGGGAACGCGCTTGCGCGCGAATTCCTTCTCGCGACCCCAGGGCATGGTCGCGTCGATGCAGAGGCGACCCCAGTGATCCTTCTGCGGATCGCGGTAGAAGCCCGGAATATCGTTGAGGATCATCGCGCGCGTGTCCGCACGTCCGCGAACCATATAGGCCCACATCACGTCATCCAGATTGTAGATGTCGACGTCCTCGTCCACCACGATGACGACCTTGTTGTAGTCGAGATGGGAGCCGAGGGCTGCGAGGATGGCGTGCTTGCCATGCCCCTCATAGGCCTTCATTATCTTGATGATCGAGATCATCACGTTCGGGCGGCAGCAGACGTCGATGACGCCCGGCACCTGCTGGGAAACATGGCGGTAGACGCGGGCAGCCGTAACGGCTTCGAGCGGCCGCAGGTCTTCCGGCGACCCGCAGAGCAGGCCGTGGAAAACCGCATCCTTGCGGTAGCTGACGTGGGTAACTTCGAAAACGTGATTGTCGCCCACTTCCACATAGTTGCCCATGAACTCACCGAACGGACCTTCCGGCCGCTTGACGTTCGGAAGGATGCGGCCCTCGACGACGATGTCGACCGAAGCAGGCACGTCGAGCGAGATGGTCTTGCACGGGCGCATCGCGAGCTTTCCGCCCTTGATGAGCGCGGCCATGTTGAGTTCCGACGCCTCATAGGGCAGCGAAGCGCAGGCCGACATGAAGATTTCCGGACCACAGCTCAACAGAAGTGCAGCTTCCAGCGGCTCATCGCGGCTTTCGGCCTTTGCCTGATAGCGCGCGAGGTCGTGGGTGGAGCCGAGACGAATCCTGAGCTCGTTGTCATCCACATACATCGCGCGGTGGAACGAAAGATTCGGCACACCACTGTCCGGCTCCTTGGCCAGGAAGATTGCGGAGGTGAAATAAGGCCCGGCATCGCGCTCATGGTACGTGATCGCCGGAAGGTCGGAGAGCTTGCCGGAAACGAATTCCGCTTCGACCTCAGGCGCAGCCTGTTCAAGCATATCGGCGCTGTTGGCGGCAAGGCAGGCGTCGGTGAGCTCGATCCAGCGCTCGCAGAACGTCTTTTCGCCCGCACCGATCAGCCGGCAAAGTCGCTCATGGCTGCCATAGAGGTTGGAGACGACCGGCAGCGCGCTGCCCTCCACTGCCTCGAACAGCACCGCCTGCTCGCCCGCCTTCTGCACGGCCTTGGTAATCGCTGCGAGCTGATGGCGAGGATTGACCGGACGCTTGACGACAGCCAGTTCACCACGGGCAGCCAGATCGGCGATGAAAGACTTCATGGTTGGGATCCTCTTGGGGTATTCAGCTCGAAGTCGCGCGAGACTGTAGGCAATGGCCTGCCGGGTATCGGCGGCAGCACGCTCGACAAAAGCATCTTCGAATAGGGATGTGTTGGCGTGGCGAAGAAGGCGTCGGTTTCGCCCTGCTCCACGATCTCGCCGCGATACATGACCGCGATCCGGTCAGCGACACGTTCCACGACAGCCAGGTTATGGCTGATGAACAGGTAGGTGAGGCCGAAATCCTGCTTCAGCTCGTTGAAGAGCTCGAGGATCTGCGCCTGCACGGAAACGTCAAGCGCCGAGGTCGGCTCGTCGCAGACGAGCAGCTTCGGGCGCAGGATCAGCGCACGGGCGATGGCGACGCGCTGGCGCTGACCACCGGAAATCTGGTTCGGATAGCTGTGAAAGAGCCGCATCGGCAGGCCAACGCGCTCGAACAGGTCGCGCGCCCGCTCCTCGCACTCGCGCGCGGAAACACCGCCTGCAATCTTCAGCGGCGTCTGGATGATTTCCGCCAGCGTGCGCTTCGGGTTGATCGAGGAATAGGGATCCTGGAACACCGGTTGCACGAGCCGCGCGAATTCACGAGGCCCAAGCGACTGCGCGGGCTTGCCATCGATGGCAATCGTCCCCGTATCGGGCGTCAGCAGCCGCAGCACCATCTTGGCGAGCGTCGACTTGCCGGAGCCGGATTCGCCAACGACCGCCACCACCTCGCCCGCATCGACATGGAGCGAGGCGGAGCGGACGGCGGGAATGAGATTCGGCGGGCTGAACAGGCCGGTGCGTTGCCGGAACGCGAGGCTCACATTCTGGATGTCGAGAAGCCGTGTCATACCGCCACCTCGTTTGCCTCAAGCAGGCAGCGGTAGACATGGCCTTCGCCAACGGAACGGGCCGGCACCGGATCGGCGCAGGCTTCCGTCGCGAAGCGACAGCGATTGCGGAACATGCAGCCTTCAAGCTCTCCGAACAGCGCCGGCACCACGCCGGGAATGGGCGTCAATGGCTGGTCACGCGTCGGCAGGCAATCGAGCAGCGCGGAGGTGTAGGGATGCGCGGAACGGGTGAGCACCGATGTCACCGATCCCGTTTCCACGATCTCACCAGCGTACATCACGGCAACACGGTCGGCCATGTGGGCGACGACGCCGAGGTCATGGGTGATGAGCAGCAGCGCCATTCCCATTTCTGCCTGAAGCTCCTTCAGAAGCTTCAGGATCTCGACCTGCGTCGTCACATCGAGCGCGGTGGTCGGCTCGTCAGCAATCATCAGTTTCGGCTGGCACATGAGCGCCATGGCGATCATCACACGCTGTCGAAGGCCGCCGGACATTTCGTGCGGATACTGGGCGAGCCTGCGCTCAACCGGCACGACGCCGACGCGTTCGAGCAGTTCGCCTGCGCGTGCCAGTGCCGCCTTGCGGTTACCCAGCCGGTGATGAACGAAGGACTCGATCATCTGGTCGCCAACGGTCAGCACCGGATTGAGCGCCGTCATAGGCTCCTGAAAGATCGCAGCGATCTCCGGCCCATGCAGGTTCGCCCATTGGCGGCGGCTGAAACGGCGCATGTCCTGGCCCTTCCATGACATGCGTTCAGCCGAGAGGATCGCCGTGCGCGGCAGGAGCCCAAGCACGGACATGGCCGTCAGCGACTTCCCGCAGCCGCTTTCGCCTACGATGGTGAAGCACTCTCCTGCCTTGATCGAAAGGTCGATCCCGCGGATCGCGTGTAGCGTCCCCGCGCGTCCGGGAATATCGACTTTCAGCCCCGCGATATCGAGAAGTGCGGTCATCGGCGACCCTCCGGCTGCGACAGGTCGCGCAGGCCGTCGCCCAGAAGATTGGTCGCCAGCACCAGAACGAAGATCGCAATGCCGGGTATCCAGACGAGGAAGGGCTTGGCGAAGAGATGCTGCCTGCCTTCCGCGATCATCAGGCCCCAGGATGGGGTTGGCGCGGGAATGCCGAGGCCGAGGAACGAGAGGCTCGCCTCACTCAGGATCGCCATGGCCATTTCCAGCGTCGCAATGACGAGGATGTGGTGGAGGACGTTCGGGCGGATCTCGTTCCAGATGATCCACGGCGCGCTGGCGCCCGCCACTCGAGCGGCGGAAACGAAATCCGCGTTTCGGATCTGCTGCGTCGCGGTTCTGACGACGACTGCGTAGCGGTCCCAGAAGAGGAGGCCCAGCACCATGATCATGGTAAAAAGCGAACCGCCGACCAGCGAAATCACCGCCAGCGCCACCAGAAGGCCCGGCATGCTGAGGCGGCAGTTAATGATGTAGGTGACGAAACTGTCGACCCGGCCACCGAAATAACCGCCGATGAAGCCAAGAGTGGCGCCGATCACGCCAGAGATCAGCATGGTCGAAAACCCGACGATCAGCGAAATGCGGCTGCCGTAGATGAGACGGCTCAAGTAATCGCGGCCGAGATGATCGGTGCCGAGCAGGTGGTCTGGCCGTCCGCCCTCCATCCATGCCGGTGGCAGGAGACGAATGCTGAGGTTCTGGGCGAGCGGATCATGCGGAGCAAGAACCGGCGCCAGCAGCGCGACAGCGATGGTCAGCAGCAGCACGGCCGCTCCCAAAACGAAACCGGCATGGCGAAGCCCCCGGCGGATACGGAGGAAGCGGTTCGCGGTCACGGTCGTATCGAGCCCCGTCATTGGCTTCTCTGCCTCAGTCTGGGGTCAAGCCATGCGTTGATGATGTCTGCGAGCAGTGTAAGGATTATGTAGCTCGCCGAGACGAACATCAGCATCGCCTGCACGACTGGAAAGTCACCACGCTGGATCGAGCGGTAGGTCAGGAGCCCGATGCCGTCGATGGCAAAGACGGATTCAACGATAACCGATCCGCCCAGCAAAGTGCCGAGCTGTACGGCAGAAAGCGATATGATCGGCAGGATAGCGTTGCGCATCGCGTGCTTCCACATCACGCGCAGGCTCGATATGCCCTTGGAGCGCGCGGTGCGGATATAGTCCTGCTCCAGCACTTCCATCATGCCCGATCGCGTCAGCCGCATGAGCGCGGGGATAGCGCCGATCGCCAGCACCACGACCGGCATCACGTAGTGCAAAGGCGTCGCCGAACCGGAGATCGGGAGCCAGCGCAGTGTGACACCGAAAAAGCTGATCATCATCAGCGCAAGAAAGAAGCCGGGCAGCGCCTGACCACTAAGCGCAACGCCACTGACCATCCAGTCCAGCCAGGAATTGGGTCTGACCGCAGCCAGCATGCCGAGCGGAAGGCTGACGGCAATCGCGAGGATCAGCGCCGACACGGCGAGGATCGCAGTTGTGCCGATGCGCGCGAGGAACATGGTCAGTACGGACTCGCGGGCGAAAAACGAAACGCCGAAATCGCCGCGCGCAGCGTCCGCAAGCCAGCTGGCATATTGCGCGAGCAGCGGGCGGTCGAGGCCCATGGTGTGGCGAAGTTCGGCGATCTGTTCGGCACTGGCGTTCTCACCGGCAAGCGTCGCGGCGAGGTCACCGGAAAGATGCAGAAGGGCAAAGCCCACCAGCGACACCGTAAACAGCACAAGCAGCGAAACGATCACTTTGCTGCGTACGTAAGCTGCCATCAAGAACTTCCAATCAGTGCGTGGAGCGCTTCGTCAATGAACGCTCCAACCAGTTCAATGCATCGTCCTCAAGGTCGAACTCCTGTCCGACCCATGGGAAGAATGCTTCACTTGGCCCAGCCTGCCAGCGACAGGTCCGGGAAGTCGATGACCGGCGCCTGGTAGTTCACCTGTTCGGAGGTGACGTAGGTGGCGACGGTGCCATAGAGCGGCACGACATAGGCCTCTTCGTTGATACGGGTCAGCGTCTTGCGGTAGAGGCTTTCACGTTCTGCCTTGTCCATGGAGCCCAGCGCTGCAGCGTTCCACTCCGAGATTTCCTTGTCCTGGACGTAGTCGGTCGAGGAGCCGTTGAAGAAGATGCCAAGCGTGTTGGAGATGTCGATCGACGAGACACCGCTGCCCCAGCCGACGATGCTCATCTGCGACTCGCCCTTGATGTAGCGTTCGCGCCAGGCCGGAAGCGGCATGGTCTCGAGATTGACGCGGACGCCGATGGCCGAGAGATAGCCCTGCAGCGCTTCGCCGATCGGGCGGATGTTGGCCTCCGCCATCAGCGTGACGTCGAAACCGTCGGCAAAGCCGGCGGAAGCCATCAGCTCCTTCGCCTTGGCGACGTCGAAGGAGTAAGTCGGCTCGATGTCGGTCAGGCAGAAATTCTGCGACGGGTTGCAGTTGGTGGCCAGCACAGCCGCATCGGGGCTGATGAGGCTGTGCACCATCTCTTCCTTGTTGATGGCGTAGGAGACTGCCTTGCGCACATCGGCGTTGTTGAGCGGATTGTTTTCCTTGGCAGCGACATTCATGCTGAGGAAATACATGCGGGTCGACTGGCCGGTCTGGACCGTGATGCCGGGAACACCGTCGAGCCCGGCTGCATCATTTGGCGAAAGCGACAATGCCATGTCGAGGCCGCCCGACATCAGCTCGGCAATCTGCGTCTGGATTTCAGGGATGACGCGAACCTCGATCGTGCCGATAGAAGGCTGCGGCCGCGCACCGTCAAAATAATCAGGGTTCTTGACCAGCGTATAGGTAGAGCCCTTCTGCATGTCCTGCAGCGCATAAGGACCGGTGCCGACAGGCTTGGTCGCATGGATCATGTGGCCGTTGGCTTCCGTATATTCATTGGGCCAGATGTTGACGCGGGCAACCAGCACATTCTCAAAGGTCGGCTCAGGCGTCTTCAGCGTCAGCTTGACGGTATAGTCGTCGATCTTCTCGACGCCGGCGATATTGCCGAAATCCTGCTTCTGCTGACGGAAGTTGTTGTCCATGTTCATCAGCTGCTGGAACGTATAGACGACGTCATCAGCATTGAACGGCTCGCCGTTCTGGAACTTGATGCCTTCGCGCAGCTTGAACTCGATCGTCGTGTCGTCAGTCCAGGTCCAGGACGTGGCGAGCAGCGGCTTGTATTCACCCGTCGCACGGTCCGCATAGATCAGCGTGTCGTAGATGATGGTGCTGAACAGGTCGGCATCCAGGCTGCTGGTGTGAATGGAGTCGATGAAATCGGTTTCGCGCGCAACGGCAACACGCAAAGTGTCGTTGGACTGGTCCGCGAATGCGCCGGAAGCGGCGAGCACCAGTGGAACGATTGCGCAGTACCTGCGGATAAGCGAATTCGAGATCTTCATTTTGTTCCCCACACCCAACTTGGGTCTGTTGCATTATTGCTTCGCGTGCCAAATGACATGGAAAAAAGGGGATTGTCCATGTCTTTGAGTCGGTTTTCTAACACATATGCCGAGGCGAAAGAGCGCTTTCTGGCAGCGGCGCAAAAGCGCAATATTGCGGTCAAATCCTACGCGCATCCGCTCACGGGTCCCTCCGGCGAAGCCCTGTCGACTGACGTCGCGCTGATCGGCCCGGCGAGTGCCAGCCGCATCCTGATCCTTGAATCGAGCCTGCATGGTGTCGAGGGCTATCCGGGTTCGGCATTGCAGGTTGGCGCGCTCGAGGAAATCGACCTGCCCCAGGATGGCGACGTGGCGCTTCTGCTGGTCCATGCGATCAATCCATGGGGCTTTGCCTGGAACCGCCGCTTCAACGAAGACAACATCGATCTGAACCGCCACTTCATCGACTGGGATGCACCGGGCACACTGGACAATCCCGGCTACCGTGACATAGCGGATTTCGTCATTCCGACGGATTTTTCCGAGGAAGCGCTGGCGGAGTCTGACGCAAAGCTTGAAGCCTATCGCGCCGCGAAGGGCGATCTGGCGTTCCGTTCAGCGATCAAGCTCGGCCAATACTCGCACCCCGAGGGCCTCTACTACGGCGGGCTGAAGCCTTCCTGGTCGGCGCAGACTGTTCAAGCCATTGCCAATGATTTCCTGCGCAATGCCAGGTTCTGCGGGCTGATCGACGTCCATACCGGCCTTGGACCCTTCGGCTTCGGTGAGTGCCTGAGCGGCATGGCGCCCGACAGCGACGAGGGAAAGCGCTGCACCGCATGGTATGGCGACGTCGCCCACACGAAGAGCCCCAAGACGGATTATGCCGGCAGCGCCGCCTCTATCCTCGACGGCTACAAGCGCGCTGCCCCCTGGCCGGTCTGGACGCCGATCGGGCTCGAATTCGGTACGCGCGATCCCAAAACCGTGCGCGACGCCGTGCGTTTCGACGGGTGGCTGCATCTGAACCGCGACACAGCCGGTTCAAAGGCCGACGCGGTCAAAGCCAAGCTGCTACATGCCTACTATCCCGCAGAGCCGGAATGGCGCGAAGCCGTGATGACGCGGGGGCTGGAAGTCCTCCGCCTCGGCCTCGCCGGCATCTCAGCAGCCTGACGCTTCTCCCGAAAGACCGTCTCAATAGATGACTGGTTCATCGTTGGGACGGCCGAACTCGGTGCGCAGGAAGTCGAAGTCGCAGCCCTTGTCCGCCTGCTCGATGTGCTTCGTGTACATGAAGCCGTAGCCGCGTTCATAGCGCGGCTCCGGCGGCACCCACTCGGCTCGCCTGAGCTCCAGCTCTTCCTCGCTCACCAGCATCTCAAGCCGGCGTCCGGGAACGTCGAGTTCGATGATGTCTCCCGTTTTGAGAAGGGCAAGAGGACCGCCAACATAGGCCTCAGGCGCTACGTGCAACACGCATGCCCCGTAGGATGTACCGGACATGCGCGCGTCGGAAATGCGGACCATGTCGCGTAGCCCGAGCTTCAGGAGCGCCTTGGGCACCGGCAGCATGCCCCATTCCGGCATGCCGGGACCGCCCTGCGGTCCGGCGTTGCGCAGCACCAGAACGGTGTCCGGCGTCATGGGATAATCCGGATCATCGACGATCTTCTTCAGCTCCGGATAGCTGTCGGCCACGAGCGCAGGTCCCCTATGGCGGTAGAATTTCGGGTCGCAGGCGGCAGGCTTGATCACCGCGCCGTCGGGGCAAAGATTCCCCTTGAGCACCGTGAGAGACCCTTCGTGATAGACCGGATTGGACAGCGGGCGGATGACGTCCTCATTGTAAATCGGGGTTTCGGCCAGCCCCTCCACCAGCGGGCGTCCCGTCACGGTGATGGCGGAGGCATCGAGCTTGTCGCCCAGCTGCTTCATCAGCGCGCGGATGCCCCCCGCATAAAAGAAGTCTTCCATCAGGTAGGTCGTGCCGGACGGGCGAATGTTCGCCAGAACCGGCGTTGTGCGGCCGATCCGGTCGAAATCATCGAGCTCCAACGGTACCTTTGCACGGCGCGCCATGGCGATCAGGTGGATGATCGTGTTGGTGGAGCACCCCGTGGCCATGGCGACCGTGAGAGCATTATTCACGGCTGCCGGCGTGATGATCTTTTCCGGCGTCAGGTCCTCCCAGACCATCTCCACGACGCGCCTTCCGCACTGGGTGGACATGCGCTGGTGGGCCGAGTCTGCCGCCGGTATGGATGACGAACCCGGCAGGGACAGACCCATTGCCTCCGCCACCGCGGTCATGGTGCTTGCGGTGCCCATGGTCATGCAGTGGCCGTAGGAGCGTGCGATGCCGGATTCCATGTCCAGCCACTGCTCCTTGGTGATGTTGCCCGCGCGCCGCTCGTCCCAGTACTTGAACATGTCCGTTCCGGAGCCAAGGTACTGACCGGCATAGTTGCCGCGCAGCATCGGCCCCGCGGGGAGGAAGATGAACGGCAGGTTCATGGAGATCGCGCCCATTACAAGCGCGGGTGTCGTCTTGTCACAACCGCCCATCAGCACCGCGCCATCGATCGGATGGGAGCGCAGCAGCTCCTCCGTCTCCATGGCCAGCATGTTTCGATAGAGCATGGTGCTGGGCTTCACCCAGTTTTCCGAAAGCGACAGCGCCGGAAGCTCGACGGGGAAGCCGCCTGCCTGCAGGACGCCACGCTTGACGAACTGGACCCGGTCCCTGAAATGCGCGTGGCAGGGCTGCGCGTCGGACCAGGTGTTGACGATCGCGATGATCGGCTTGCCTTCCCAATCGACCGGATCGTATCCCATCTGCATGGTGCGCGAGCGGTGGGCCGACGAACGCCAGTCGTCGTGGGCGAACCAGCGTGCGGAACGCAGCTGTTCATAGGTCTTTGCAGTCATCGTCTCAGCCTCCCACTGAAGAATGGATTTTCGCGCGCAAGGTCATCGCGCCTGAAAGAACCTCGCCGGGTTGAAGCACATCCATGGCATGGGCCGGCCCGAATTCGGGACGGTTCACCACATCGGGCACATGGCTGACGGGCTCGGCGCAGAAAACGTCGCGGTTGTTCGGAACGAAGACGTGCAGATGCCGTAGCGCTCCGCTGGCTGTCATCTCGATGAGCAGTCCTTCCTGCGGGCGCACGATCCGCGCATGGAGCGGAGCCCAACTGGCAAAGCAACCGTCGATCACTGGGACGTTTTCCAATGGCACCGGATGGTCCGGGGCGGATCCCGTAACTTGCCGGAGCTTCGGCAATGGCAGGTTGCGCGTGTCCTGCTCGAAGGTCCCTTGCGAGAGGAAGGCGAGCGTTGTGCCCGGGCTTCGTGCAAACCACGGATGGATACCGAGGCCGAAAGGCATCGCCCGGTCACCGGCGTTGCGGACGGAAACCTCGATCTGTAGCCCCTCGTCCAGGAGCGAGATCTCCTGCCGCGCCTCATATTCGTAGGGGTTGTCATTCTCGGCAAAATGCTGGAACAGGCTAACGCTATGCCTCGTGCTGCGCCTCACCGACCAGGGCCTCTCAAAGGAGAAGCCATGGATGGCGACATTCTCCTGCGGTCGGTTGATCGGTAGCTGGTAGTCGCGCCCCTCGAAGGAGAACCGGCCATCGGCAATGCGATTGGCAAAGGGCACCAGGGCATAGCAGCCGTTGCCAAACGGATCGAATGTTGGCTCGCTCGGTTCAAAGATCGCAACGTCCCGGCCGTCCATATCGCGCCAGTCGGCCCTCAGGATCGCCCCGCCGAGATCAGGGTCCACCACGAGACGAAAACTGCCACGCGAGAGCTCAAGCGTCATGAGCCACCTCCGCACCCGAAAAGGAGGGCGCTGGAAGCGCCGGACGGAAAGGCAAGTTCAGCCACGGTTCTGGTTCCCCTCACGCGAGCAATGTCATTGCACGCAGCTGCAGATCATTGCGACGCTGCAGGTAACCAGATTATTCAGGTCAATGGCCAGCCCTCAATGGGGCAGGTCCGGCCATTTCGAACTGTGAAACATGCCAGCCGTTCTCCCGGCAGCCAAACTCGGCTAAGATGCCCCTCATACCCTCGCCCGGATTGGGAGGCGTGCATGTTCATCAAGACGGTCGAACCCGAGGAAGCGACGGGCGAAGTTGCCGCGCTCTACGCCGCCGAGGAAGCTTCCATGGGCCGCGTGATGCAGGCGACACAATGCTGGTCCGCCCGGCCAGACATCATCGTGCCTGTCGAAAGCCTGCTTCACCAGATCCGCGACGGGTTTTCGCTCGGGCTCGTGAATTTCAGGCTGATCACCTTCATCGCCGCGCAGCACGTGCCGTCGAGCTATTGCTCGCATGTCTATTTCCGCAGTCTCTGCGGTATGATCGGACGGGAACAGGCGCTTGCCGTGCGGCGGGGCTACCGCGATGCCGGATTGACGGAACAGCAGGTGGAGATGCTCGCCTATGCAGAGCAGATCACCCGCGACGCCTCGCAGATAACAGAGGCCAACATTGAGCGCCTGAGGGCCGTGGGATTCACGGATCTCAATATTGCGGACATTGCCCTCGCCGCATCGTTCCGCAATTTCATGAGCCGCTATTTCGATGCCGTAGGCGCCACCGTCGAAACCGACTTTCTGGATGATGATCCCGCCATCAGAGCAGAGCTGGCAGTAGGCAGAAAGTAGCTGCAGTGGGCAATCGGGAAGAGGCTGTGCGGAGCGGATGCAGGGGAGCTCCTGAGCGGCGATTCGGGTAACCGGTTGCCAGCACCATGGCGACGCGGGCCACTGCCTCATTGATCATCACTCGATCCTCCTTTTGATCATGTCATAGGCAGCAACTCCACCGCCGTTTCACAGGGACTCCAATTCCACCCGTCATGGCCTGTTTTTTGCTTGCAAACCAAGGCAAAGGGCCTTGCTAGCCGGCTACAAATTTGCAAGTACGAAAATTATTTTCGTTTTGGAAAATTCGCCACCGGAGCCCTCCTGATGAAGCTCGCCTACCTTGCCTCTGCCCTGACCATTACGTCCAGCTTGCTCGCAGCCGGCTCGCCAGCCCTCGCGCAGGAAAAGACCCTCGTTGTATCCGAATGGGGATTCAGCAACGAAGCCCTCGAAGAACATCTCTACAAGCCGTTTGAAGAAAAGCACGGCGTCAAGATCGTTCGCGAAACCGGCAACAACCCGGACCGCCTCAACAAGCTGCAGATCCGCGGTGGCGTAGACGTGATCTTCCTCACCGATGCCTTCTCGCAGGTTGGCCTTGATGCCGGCGCTTTTGCGAAGATCGACCGCTCCAAGATCCCCAACCTCGCAGACGTCTACGAAATCGCCCGCGCGCCTCAGGGCGAGGATGCAGGCCCGGCCTTCACCGTCGGTCGCTATGGCATCATCTATGACGCCGATGCCGTGAAGGAGCCTATCACCTCGTGGAAGGACCTGTGGCGTTCCGACCTCGCCGACCGCATTGCCCTTCCGGGCTTCAACACCAGCTCCGGCCCGCTGACGGTCATTATCGCAGGTGAGCGCGTTGGCGCCGACGCCTTCAAGGATGCGGACGCAGCCTTCGCAAGCCTGGCAGAGATGAAGCCGAACGTCGTGAAGACCTACACCTCGGGCTCCGAGCTGGTGAACCTGTTCTCGACCGGCGAAGTGGTCGTCGGCGCGTTGCAGGACTTTGCGATCCCCGCCATCCAGGCAGCTGTTCCCTCCGCCAAGTGGGTTCCGCTGGAAGAAGGCAACTGGGGCATCTTCAGCACGGCCAACATTGCAGCCAAGTCGGAAAACCAGGATCTGGCTCACGCCTTCATCAACTGGCGCCTCGACCCGGAAGTTCAGCGCAACCTGAACATCACCACGGGCGATGCTGCGATCAACGCCAAGACCGAGCTCAAGGCTGAGGAAGTGAAGTACGCAGCACATGGCGCCGAGCAGATTGGAGCCCTGCGCAAGCCGGACTATCAGGCCCTGAACGCCGCCAAGGCGGACTGGGAGCGCCGCTGGAACGAGATCTTCGGCAACTGATCTGCCGCCGTAACCTCGACAAGAATAGGGAACCGTCCACCATGAACCGAAAATGGCTTCCGCTGTTGCTGACGGTTCCCGCCCTCGCGCTGATCCTGTTTTTGCTGATCTATCCCGTCGGGGACACGCTGGCGGAATCGTTCCTGCCGCTGGACCAGGGCTGGCAGCGCTACGTCGCCTTCTTCAGCGAACCCTACAATCGCACCGTCATCCTGCGGACGATCAAGATCGCGACCATTACGACGGTTCTGTCGCTGGTCTTCGGGTTCATCGCTGCCCTCTTCATCACTCGATGTCCGGCAAAATACCGAACGCCGCTGCTGATCCTTTCGGTTTTCCCGCTGCTTACGGGCGCGGTGGTGCGCGCCTTCGCCTGGATGATCATCCTCGGCCGCAAGGGTCTTCTGAATAACCTCCTGCTCAACCTCGGCATTGTCGATCAGCCCGTGCCAATGCTGTTCACCAGCTTCTCGCTGGTCACGGGCCTCGTCTATCTCTTCACGCCGCTCGCCATTCTCTCGCTCGTCGGCGTTCTCGACGGCATCGAGAAGGATGTGCTGGACGCGAGTTCTTCACTCGGCGCAAACCCGCTCGGCGTCTTCACGCAGGTGATCCTGCCGCTTGCCGTCCCCGGCCTCATTGTCGGTGGCGTTCTGATCTTCACCGGCAGCCTTGCAGCCTTTGCCACCGCGCGTCTCCTCGGCGGCGACAGGCAGGCAATCATGCCCACGCAGCTCTACGAAAAGGCCATGGTTTCCTCCGACTGGAACACCGCCGGCATCATCGCCACGGTCATGGTACTTGTGACGCTGGTGGCGATCCTCGCCATGGGCAAGCTTGCACGCCGTTTCAATCCGGCGACGGGAGGCTGACATGGGACGTAAGGTTCATCCGCTTCTGGGCATCTCCGCAGGCCTTGTCTTCCTGTTCCTGATCGCGCCGCTCGTCCTTGTGCTGGGCGCGGCGTTTAACGATGCCACTTACCTCGCCTTCCCACCGCAGTCGCTGTCGCTGCGCTGGTTCGAGCGGGTCTTGAGCCTGCAGAACTTCATGGACGCCTTTCTGGTAAGCCTGACAGTCGCAATCTCGGCCACCGCGCTCGCGCTCCTTGTCGGCATTCCCACGAGCTACGCGATCGTGAAGCATCGCGGCAGCTTCCCCAGCTGGTTCAGCTCAGTCTTCTTCCTGCCGCTTCTGGTGCCGGAAATCGTGTTCGGCTTCTCGCTCCTGAAGACCGTCATCGTGGCACTCGAGCTGCCGGTCATGACGGCGCTGATCGCCGGGCACACCATCCTCGTGCTGCCCTATGCGGTGCGCGTGCTTGGCGCCAGCCTCAGCAACTTCGACTTCAGCGCCGAGGAGGCCGCCGTCAGCCTTGGCATGCATCCCCTGAAGACGGTGCTGGCGGTGGTGCTGCCCAACATCAAGGCGGGCATTCTCGCCGCGTTCATCCTCGCCTTCATCACCTCGCTGAACGACGTCTCGGTGTCACTGTTCCTCACCGGACCCGGCGTCAGCACGCTGCAGGTGGAGGTGCTCACCTATGTCGAACAGTATTTCGATCCTTCCGTTGCCGCCGTCTCGGTGCTGCTCATGGCTATCACACTCGTCGTGATGGTGGTTCTTGAGCGCAGCTTCGGCCTCGCCAATGTCGTGAAATGAAGATGACTCCAAGCGAACCCCTCGTACTGGACCGCGTCTCCGCCTCCTATGGCAATACGGAGATCCTGAAGGATTTGAGCCTCGACGTTCGACCTGGCGAACTTGTCTCCCTGCTGGGCTCCAGCGGCTGCGGCAAGACGACGACGCTGCGGCTTGTCGCGGGTTTCCTGACGCCCACCCGCGGCAGCATTCGCATCGGCGAGCGCGACGTGAGCCGCGTTCCGGTGCACAAGCGCAACATCGGCATCGTCTTCCAGAACTATGCGCTGCTGCCGCACCTGACCGTGCGCGACAACGTCGCCTTCGGGCTGAAGCAACGCGGCGTAGGGAAGACCGAGCGTGACCGTCAGGCTATGGAAATGCTGGAGACGGTGGGCTTGACCGGCCTCGCCGATCGCCTGCCTTCCGCCCTTTCCGGCGGCCAGAAACAGCGCGTGGCGCTCGCCCGCGCTCTAGTCATCCGCCCGCCCCTCCTGATGTTCGACGAACCGCTGTCCAACCTCGATGCCAAGCTTCGCGTCGATATGCGCGTCCACATCCGCTTATTGCAGAAGGCGAACGAGCGCACCGCCATCTATGTCACCCACGATCAGGAAGAGGCTTTTGCGATCTCCGACCGTGTGGCCATCATGGACGCAGGCCGCATCGTGCAGCTCGATACCCCGGAAGTCCTCTATCGGCGACCGGTGAACGAATTCGTCGCCCGTTTCGTCGGCTTCGAGAACATTCTGCCCATGCAGGTCATCGAACGACGCGGCAAGTTCGTCACCGCAGCACTCGCCGGTGGAGCGACCCTCGACCTCAATCAGGCGGAGTTCGGCATCATTCCCGACCACTTCCTGCTTGCCTGCCGCCCGGAAGGACTGCGCCTTGCCGCACCCGGCAATGCCGGTGTCCCGGTGACCCTTGGCATGCGAACCTATCTCGGACGCGCTTACCAGTATCAATGCGACAGCGATGCCGGTCCGCTGATCGCCCATGGCGCGGTAGATGAGGCACATCCGGGCGTGGGCACTCAGGCGGTTCTCTCCGTCGCCCCACAGCAGTGCGCAATTCTCCCGGCAGCGAAATCCTGAAGGAGCACAAGATGGAAAAGCGTATCGTCAACGTTGCCTGCGGCCAGCTTGGGCCGATCGCCCGCGCAGAGACCCGCACGCAGGTCGTTCGCCGCCTGATCGAGCTCATGCGTGAGGCGAAGGCGCGTGGCAGCGACGTCATCGTGTTTCCCGAACTGGCTCTCACCACCTTCTTCCCGCGCTGGGCGTTGGAGACCCAGGAAGAAATCGACAGTTTCTTCGAGAAGGAAATGCCGGGACCGGAGAGCCGTCCGCTGTTCGAGGAAGCAGCAAAGCTCGGCATCGGCTTCTACCTCGGTTACGCAGAGCTGGTGGAAGGCCCGCGCCGCCGCTACTTCAACACCTCGATCCTGGTGAACCAGAAGGGCGAGATCGTCGGCAAGTACCGCAAGATTCATCTTCCTGGCTGGAGCGAGCCCCAGCCGCATCTGCGCTCGCAGCATCTGGAAAAGCGCTATTTCGAGCCGGGCAACATGGGCTTTCCGGTCTATGAGGCATTCGGCGGCGTGATCGGCATGTGCATCTGCAACGACCGTCGCTGGCCGGAGACCTACCGCGTCATGGCCCTGCAAGGCGTGGAAATGGTCATGGTCGGTTACAACACGCCGGATGACCACACCGACGTCTTCGACTTCGATATCCTGACCACCTTCCACAACCAGCTTTCGCTGCAGGCCGGTGCCTACCAGAACTCGACCTGGGTTGTTGCCACAGCCAAGGCGGGTCATGAGGAAGGCTCGAACCTGATCGGCAACAGCATGATCGTGGCGCCTTCGGGCCAGATCATCGCGCACGCTACGACCACGGACGACGAGGTGATCGCGGCCGGCTGCGACCTCAACATGGGCACGGTTTATCGCAAGACCATCTTCGACCTTGCCCGCCACCGGGAGCCCGAGCACTATCGCCTGATCGTTGAGCGCAAGGGGCCAGGTCCGATCCTGCCCGTGCGAGAGCTGGATTGATCACGTGAGCAGGAACCCCCAATCGCCGTCTCCCGCCGGCCAGGTGCTGGCGCGGCTGCGCGCGGAAAACGGCTGGACGCTGGTGGAAGTCGCAGCCAAGACTGGTGTGTCGGTCTCAACGCTTTCCAAGATCGAGAACGGCCAGACTTCGCCCAGTTATGCGGTGATGACGCGGCTTGCGACCGGCCTCGGCGTCGATTTCGTGCACTTGATCGGCGGCAATGCCAGCCAGATGCCGCACGGCGTGCGCTCCATTACGCGCGCCGGCGAAGGCATGAGCTTCCAGACAGAGATGGGTGCCTATCGTGCATTGGCTTCCGACCTCGTCGGCAAGGTGTTCGAACCGATGCTCATCGACATTCCGGTGCGCAAGACCTTTGCCGAGCGCAGTTACAGCGCGCATCGCGGCGAAGAATTCGTATTCGTCGTGAGCGGACCGGTGGAGTTCCTGATGGAACCCTACGCCCCCATAGCGCTGGAGACAGGCGACAGCGTTTATTTCGATGGCTCCTGCAAGCACGGCTTCCGCTCGCTCGCCAAGGGCCCCGCACAAATTCTATCGGTCTGCCTCGGCAGCAGATCAGACCATGCCGAACAGGCAGAGACGACAGGAGAAACGGATGAAGGCTGAAGCTCTGAACGAGAGCGACGACATCGAGATCGCTGGGGACCGCGAGATCCGCATTCGTCAGGAGCTGACGCTGGTGGCGCTCGGCAAGCGTCCGGCCGATCGCTCGCTCCGTGTGGGTCGCCTTCTCGATGTCCATAGCCGCACCTGGCGCGAAGATCAGGAAATTGTCATCCACGGCCGCCGCATCGCATGGGTCGGGCCGGCTGGGACATTTCCCGGAGAAGTGCGCGAGCGCTTCCACGAACCGGACCTGATGGCCATCCCCGGTCTTGGCGAGGTGCACAAGCACATCGAAAGCTCGCACATAACGCCGGAATGGGAAGCCGCCCTCGTGGTTCCGCGCGGAAACACGTGGACCTGCGAAGCAAGCCACGAGTTTTCCAACGTCAATGGTGCACGTAATCTCGAATTCTGGCTGGAAGCCCGCCGTCGCGGCTCACCGATGAAGATCTTCCCCCTGCCCGGCTCCGCCGTTCCGCCCACAGCCTATGAGCATGGTGGCGGCTGGTATGGCTATGACGAGCAAGCGGCGTTCTTGAAGCAGACGCTAATGGTGCCGGGGCTGGACGAGGTCATGGATTGGCCTGCCGTCTGGAACCCGGAAAATCCTTCCTACGACCGTCTCTGGGGCATGATCCAGGCCACCTTCGAGCGTCGCGGCGTGGTCGAAGGCCATGCGGCGGGCCTGCGCGACATGGACTCGATCAACGCTTTTGCGGCAGCGGGCCTTGCTTCCGACCACGAGGCCTGGACGCCCGAGGAGTTCTGGGAGAAACTGGCCCACGGTCTCTTCATGGAATTGCGCGTCCACTCCATGGCGGACGTGATCAAGGGCCTGCTCGAGCGCGGCCTGCAGGACTGGTCGCAGATCGCCTTCGCCACGGATGATCGCAGCGCCTCTGACACGCTGCGCCTTGGCGCGACCGACCACAACGTGCGGCTTGCGATCGAGAACGGCCTTGCGCCAGAGATCGCCATCCAGGCCGTCACCATCAATCCCGCCCGTCACATGCGGCTGACGCCATGGGTGGGCAGCATTGCGCCGGGCCGTTACGCCGACATCGTGCTGCTTTCGGATCTGCAGTCCTTCCGCATCGAGAAGGTCTGGGCCGATGGCCGGCAGGCTTCCGAAGGGACGCGCTATCTCCTGCCCGTGCCAAGGATTGAGTGGCCGGAATGGGCGACGAACACGATCAACATCGGCCGTACGCTCACCGCCGAGGATTTCGCCATCCACGCAGAAGCGGGTCGCAGCACCATGAACGCCGCGCTTCTGCGGCCCTTCCACTGGACGGATGAGTTCATCACGCGCGAACTGCCGGTGGTGGATGGTCAGGTCGCGCGCGACCCCGATCACAACGTAACCAAGTTCGCCATCGTCGACCGTTTCTCGGGCAATGCGGGTGTTTCGCGCATGTTCTGGCTGGGCTGCGGCCCGCGCACGCCGGACACCGCGCTCGCCTGCTCCGTCGCCCATGACAAGCACAATATCTGGGTGGTAGGCTCCTCGGATGAGGCCATGGCCACGGCGGTCAACGCGCTTGCTGAAATCGGCGGCGGCTGGGCGCTCGTGCGGGAAGGCAAACTCGTCGCAACCGTCGCTTATGAAGTCGGTGGCCTGATGAGCTGCCGCTCCGCCGAAGATCTGCATGCCGACATGGAGAAGCTCTACGCAGAAGGAGCGCTTGTCGACTGGATGTACGAACCTACCTTCCAGCCGCGCTGGCATCCCGGCTTCCCCGAGCGTCTCGCCTTCGCGACACTCACCTGCGCGCCCTGGCGTTGGGTACTCGTTGCACCGACGCCCGAGGCGCCGCAGGGGCTCGTCAATGTGCAGAACGGCGCGACCCATCCGGTCGTTTGGTAAGAGGACAGACTGCCATGCAGGAAGAAAGTCAGGCTGTCTCCGGCGCCTTTGCCGGAGCTGAGCGGGTGGTGACACCGCAGGTGGTCGTGGACGTCGAGCGGCTGAAGAAGAACATTGCCCGCCCCGCCGCTATCCTCCCTGCCGGCGTTGAACTGCACCCGCATGTGAAGACGCACAAGTCTTTCCGCATTGCCCGGATGCAGATGGAGGCCGGCGCCTCCGGCCTCACTGTTTCGCGTCCGGCGGAGGCTGCCGCTTTTCTGCGCCAAGGTTTCGGCACCGTCACCATAGCCTATCCGATCGTGGACAAGGCCACAGCTGCACGGCTCATGGAGATCGCGCGAGAACACGGCAGCAGGATCCGCTTCATCTGCGATTCAGCGGAAGGTGCGGCAACGCTTGCCTCCGCCGCCAGCAATAGCGCCGAAACAGTCGACGTGTTCCTGAAAGTCGACGTTGGGCTGCATCGCTGCGGCGTAGATCCGGTCTCACAGAAGGCTGTCGAGGTCGCCCGCGCCCTCGCGGATGCTCCCAAGCTCGATCTGGTCGGCCTGCTCTCTCATGCTGGACATGCTTACGGGGCAGGCACGCCAGAAGGCATCCGCGAGGTGGCCGTGCGCGAGCGCGAGCAGATGACTGAACTGCGCGAACGGCTGGCCGCTGAGGGCATCGACGCCCGGCGCATCTCGGTCGGCAGCACGCCGACGCTCTTCGCCCATGGCGGATTCGAAGGGATTCAGGAAGTGCGACCCGGAAACTACGCCTTCCTCGATCTATCGGCGGTGCGTCTCGGTATCGTCGAGCGTCGCGATCTCTCGCTCGCTGTCGTCGCGACCGTGATCAGTGCCAACGATGACTATGCCATTGTTGACGCTGGGTCGAAGACGCTCAGCTCCGATCTAGGACCCCACGGCACGAAGGGTGTAGCAGGTTTCGGTGAAGCCTATGAGATCGGCGGCGATGGCAAGGCGCGGCAAATCCAGAAACTGTCGGAAGAGCATGGTTTTGTCGTGCAGGAAGGCAAGCCGCTGAAACGCGGCGCGCGCCTCCTCATCCTTCCAAACCATTCCTGCAGCGTTGCCAACCTCGCCTCGCACCTATGCTTCCTCGAAGATGGACGGGAAGAATACGTGCCGGTCGACGCGCGCAGCGGCACACCGTGGAGCATGGCCTCGGCCTGAAACGGCCGAGCATCAGGGCGGCCGGACGCATACCAAGAGCCTGGCCGCTGCAGCGCGTTCTCAAGAGCACCTCGTGCCGCGGAACGCAGCCAGAAAACCAAATAACAATATAAATATTTTTTTGCCATGAATCATTTTGATTACACGGCATATTCTCGATAATTATACTCTAATTGGGTGATTAAGCCTCTGCGAGTTGTTTCGATATTCCCTTTTTCTTGCCAGCATCTGCAACACAGCACTCGAAAAACAGCGTTCTTTCCAGGCAACAGTTAAGGAATTGTGGAAAGATAGCGACTGAAATCGGGCCTATCCCGACCGATCATCGTAGCTGTGGACTCTTCCACAATGACCCACCTGCGCTGAAAGAGAAAATTTACTATTTATAAGGGCTTACATCCGGCTGCTGCAAGATTGCACCAGAAGTTATGCCGCGCGCCTCACCCATTTGCGCACGCTTGATTACCTCAATTGCAGTATAAACATCATCGTTCGCAGTATTTTTGAGTCACAGCACTAAGCTTGACTGTACAAATTGCCTATGATACCTGCTCACTTCGATTTAGCTCTATGGGCAATCTACGCCGTCTTCGGGGGACGGCGCCCATAGTTGGGGCTCCACACATGAAAAATGAAGTGGATGGAGGGCAAAACTTTGCGCTTATTGAAGAATTACTCGGCACAACTGTGCATTGCTTGCTTGTTTTTTCTGACAGGCAGCACCGGAGTCTGGGCGCAGAACGTGGTGTCGCCGGCCGTTGACTGGAACGGCAACTATACTTTCACATCCACAGCAGACCGGAATCTTCGTCTTCTTCAAGCGGATCTGATCGAGAAGAAGGAGCAGGGATACTACGAATCTCTTGGTAAAACCTCAATAACGCAGAACGTTACCAACAATACGACCACGACAATTGGTCAAAATACGAACGCCATTGGCGCGGTGAACAATTCAACCAACAACATCAACCTGAACGGGAACAACAACAACATCGACATCAGCAATCTTGCCGATTCAACCGGCTGTCAGGACGGTAGCGTGAACATTGGCGAAGGTACGTCCGCCATCGGATCTTCCGGATGCCAATATTGAGTGGATGGATAGCAAGGTGAAGAGTCGAATTATAGCAGCACTTACTGCTGCTGCACTAGCGTCTGGATGCACAGCCACGGCAATAACACCGCCTAAAGTTGACGCTCGGCTCATTGAAGGACCTCCGATCTCGGATGTTGTCACCCCCTTCGACCAGGCGCTGACTTGTCTCGACGGAAAAGTTTCAAAGAGGGTCGTCTTCTCAGTTGGCGCTATTCTTGATCAGACCGGAAAGGAAAGTTTTACTGACGGAGGTGTTGGCAAGTTCGTAACGCAGGGTGCCGGCGACATGGTGCAGTCCGCACTATTCAAGGCGGGCGCCACCGTGGTGAACAGACGCGATCCGCGCGTTACAACAACAGAGATGGAATGGCGCATCCGCGACGCCAGCCGCATCATTCCATCCAACTTCTATATCACAGGGAGCATCAACAGCCTTGATTTCATTCCTGGCGGAGGTGTTCAGGCGGAAGTGGCGGGTATTGGCGGACGCTACCGCGCCCACCGCATGCTGGTCGGCATAGACCTTGCTCTTACCGAGGCGCATTCCGGAAGAATTGTCGCCAATGTGCCGCTGCACAAGCAGATCTATGCAAATGAATATGGGCTGGGATTGGGACGGTTCTTTGGGTCGACCCTGGCGTCCGGAGACATCGGTGGCAGAGAACGTGAAGCGCTGCATTTTGCGCTGCGCCAGATGCTTTACCTGGCCACGTTCGAACTGCTGACGCAGGTGATGAAGGCCGAGGCCTATGCTGAATGCCGCGCCTTCATTGATGAAGGGCATGGCAAGATAAATGAAACATCTACGGCCAAGGCAATTGCCGAACTTGAATCCAAGGCCAAGGCCACGACGGTCGCAGAAGAACCGATACCAACCGGCAACAACGGCGCCCCGGCGCAAGAACCGGTTCCGGTACAACAGAACGCACTCCCCGTAGCAAACGGAAACCCACCGCTCCAACAGCAGCAGTGGGATCCCGCACGGGGTGGGTGGGTACCGAAGCGTAGCGGCGAGGCTGGCGAACAACTTTGAGGTGGGGGGGCATGTTCCGCCTCACAAAACGGTGAGACCCCGCTCGCCGTCTCGTGAGAACAACGACAGTGTCGGGGAGCTGTCATCCTTTTGGAGGACGTCATGAAAATCAGATCAATATACCTTACAACAGCGGCTGTGCTTGCATTGGGCGCCGTTTCGCCTGCTGCGGCAGACAGCCTTTCGCAAACGATCGGAAACCCTATCATCGACCAGATGGAGGCCTTTGAAACAGGGAACTGGATCAACCGCGCCGTCAATGCCAATGCGATCGACGCTAGCGTGAATATCAACGCATTCCCAAATATTGAAAGCAGCAACTCATTCGAGAGTGCTGTCAACATCGGGATTGCCGTTAACATTGATGCCGAGGGGAGCGGAACTCTCCTTTCCGGGGCTGGGATAACCGGCTTTGTTGGCAACGGGCACCTTCTGGCAGATGTTTCGGCTGAGAATAATTTCTCCTTTGGCAATGCCATCGTAGCATCCACAGAAGAGATCAAGACCGTTGCCGCAGGTGCAATCAACACCGGACATATAGCGTCAGTGGCCTCTGCAGGTTCTAGCCAGGGCAATTTTGCAATGGGGGGCAGCCTCAGCGATCTTACTTACCTTAATGGTGAGGCATCATCCGCCGCAGCAGCAACCACAAACACGTCAGCGGAAGCGTTCTCCGGAAAGGGGCAATACGCCTCGCTGGGTGGTCTTAGCGCGAGTGCGAGTGGAGCGTTCGCGGAGGCGTCCAGTGGTCCGGCCACGGGCGTGTACGCTGTTAACGAAGCGTTCAACAACGCCACGATCAACGGTAGCGTAGACATCATCAGCAACGGCACTGCACTAGCAGGTATTTCCACTCTTGCTGCTGGTGCTCTGAACACAGGTTCGATTTCGTTCGGGTTTGATGGGGCTGCCCTGAACAGCGCCATCAACGGCGGCGACTAATTACTAAACGCCGCTGATAGCAGGCTGCAATCTTTCGATCCCCCGTTCGAGACTTGCAGCCTGCTACGCGGTACTTGGGGGGTATCTGCTATGAAGCGTGCTATTACAATTCTCGGGTTTCTATCTGTCGCAACTGCTGCCCATGCAGCCGATCCGGTGATGCTCGATCCAATCATCGAACCGGCGGCCTATACCGCCAACTGGACGGGCGTCTTTATCGGCGGACAGGTGGGCTGGCTCAGGGGGCCTAAATTCCCCAGGGTACCGACTGTCCCGACAAACCCTGGCGGTCCGGGCACAACCGCGGAATGCGATGATTTCGACCTCTTTGCATTTGCGCATGCATCGACGCCCAACACGAGTGCCACCGCGCTCGCATTGCCATGCGCCGCCTTCGCTATCGGTGAAACGCCGAATACAGAGGCCGCAGCGTTGGCTGTCGAAGACTGGAACGAGCGCTTCGATCTGGGAGATCAAGACGGAGTTACCGCATCGGATCTTTCCTTCTTCTACGACGAGAAGAGAAGCACCATCATCGGTGGTGTCCACGTCGGCTACAATTACCAGTTCCAGAACAATTTCGTTCTTGGCGCGCTCGCGGACGTAAACTTCCTCGATTGGGAACGGAGAATGGGTATCACGGACGGCGACAATATCTTGGGGGTCAGCCAATCCGTGAACTTCCTTGGAACGTTGCGGGCACGAGCCGGCTTCGCTGCAGACCGGGTACTGTTCTACGCAACCGGTGGCCTTGCTGTTGGCGGAGTGGAAAGCAAAGCGTTCCAGAACAACACTGTCCTGAGCTCGGATCGTGATACGCGGTTTGGCTATACTATCGGTGGCGGCCTGGAATTCCTTGCTGCGGATAACTTCAGCATTGGTGCCGAATATCTCCATACTGATCTTGAGAAGGATAACGACAATCTCAAGTTCAACAGCGTATTCCTGCGCCTGTCTTACCACTTCAGATGAGGTATCCTGATCAACCGCACATCTAAAGGAAGCTTGCTTTAAGCAGATACGAACCGCAGAACTGGATCATTTCAGCCTGACCCTACATGTTGAAATGATCCAAGCCTTGTCTGGCAGCAGTTGCGGGCAAAAATGGGTGCCCAATCCGTGCTCGCATCGCTCCAGGCGAAGGCGGCATATCGCCAATGTCACTGCGTACCGGCCATACGACAGTGCATGTCGAGCGGCCCGAGAGCATTGTCGCTGTGTGTCTGCCAGCTTCTTCCGCTTGCGGGTGTGTTGGTCGCACCATGCTTGTCACCGTGAGCTTGTCGCTCGGCGGGTCGAGAAGCTGCAGTCCGGATTCCATGTGCTTCGCTTCGGCAAGCACGGGAGGCTCAGCAGGGGGTATTCCGCCCGCCACCGGATGATCCGGGGGCTGTAATCTGCCTTTGGCCCCGCAAGGCGCTCGATGATTTTGATGCAATTCGGATGGAAAACCAGCTCCACTTTCCCGGATTGAGCTAGGTCAGCCGGTAGAAGCGTGAAGCTGAACCGCAGAAAAGGTCGGCTTTTTCGCTGGACGAGTATGGTTCTGCGAGAAGCTTGAAGGCATTCCACAGAACCGTGTAGCTGCACGTCCCCTTATCCGCAGGGAAGTTGCTTTCGAACATGCAGCGAGACGGGCCAAATGCCTGAATGAGCGCGTCGATGTAGGGATGCCAGGCAGCAGCAAGCTCGGTCGATGATGGCGGCGTTGCGCAAGCTTCGAAGTCGAATCCGGCAAGGCGCATGCCCAGGCCTCCAAGTTTCATGTAGACATTGTCGAGGCGCGCCAACGCTTCAATGTTGGTGCGCCATTCGCGAAAGCTTTCGGACAGATCACGGCCGTAGGAGGCCACCCCAATCGGACCGCCGCAATGGTCGACGACGATCATGGTCTCTGGAAAGCTACGGGCGAGATCCAGCACTTCGGGCAATTGACGTTGGAAAACGAAGGCATCGAAGGACAGGCGGAAGGAAGCCAGGCACGCAAAGCCTTCGCGGAAAGAGGGCTCCGCCAGCATGCCAGGACGACGCTTGACAAGTTTCGCCATCAGCTCTTCGTCTGCATCCCATCCCGTCATCCGGCGAATACCGCGCAGCCGCCCACGGCCGGCTTCGATAGCTGCGGCGAGCACCTCCTCTACCTTGCTTCCGAGCGACAGATCGACCGTGCCGACGATGGCGCTGCAGATGTCAGTCTTTCCATATGCCTTGCCAGCCTCAGCCGCTTTCGCCGCAAACTCCACCTCGCCGATCGGCCGAAGCTCTTCAGGTCCGCCCTTGCGATAGCGCGAGCCGCATTCCACATAGACACTCGCGACGACGTTGTGCCCGCCAGCGAGATCTTCGGCGAAATCGTCGAGCAGGTAGCGGTTGCCTGCGTACTCCCAGAGATGGTGGTGCGCGTCCACGATGGGCAGTGACGGGTCGATCGGTTCTTCCTCGTGGAGGGCCAGCCAATCAGGCCGCGGGCTCCCGAACATGGCAGGAATCGTCCGGATGTAGCGGCGGTTCTTTTGTATATCCATGCAACGCTCCTCCCTCGCGCGCCCGACATTCTCCCGCGGGTGGGAGAACCGGCAATAGATGTGAGTGGGTATGTGGACTCGAACCGGGAGACAACGACAATTCGGACTAGTCACCTGGAACGAAAGTAAGGCTCATTTTGTTTAGCTTCTGTCACAAGAGCAGGAGTTTGTTTTATGGTTGGCAGGCAGGCGGACCTGGTCGTTCTGAGCGACGCGGATAGAACTTTTCTTGA
>Ga0180221_1000069_pt1 | contig 182037 bp, 170 predicted proteins | sample eDN5th37CKraftMG_FD_151339 | JGI IMG/M metagenome (GOLD analysis project Ga0180221, IMG submission 151339) | Enriched Miracle-Growth compost microbial communities from Emeryville, California, USA - eDNA 5th pass 37_C Kraft MG (version 2) (version 2) ... | reverse complement strand
CCGCGGGCCCGCTGGACGAGCTCGTCACCCCCGACCGCAGCCTCGAGGACGTGTACCTCGACCTCACCTCCACCACCGAAGGAGTGCGCTGATGTCCACCGCCGTGTTCCGGTCCGAGCTGATCAAGCTGCGCAGCACCCGCACCCCCTGGGTGATCGGCGTCGTCGCGGTCGCCGGGATGGCGCTCACGCAGGTCCTCACGCTCGTGCTGCCCCGCACCCTGCGCACGCTGGAGCAGCTGAGCGGGTCGGACGCCGGGTTCCACGTCGGGGTCCAGGCGTCCCCGGCCGAGACGAGCGAGCTCCTCGCCGACCTCGCCTCCGCCACGGACCTCGGCTCCGGCGCCGCGCAGCGCGGCCTGCTCGACCTCCTCGGCAGCGGGCCCGCCGGGGCCGGCTCCAGCGGCGTCACCGCCCTGTGCATGCTGCTCCTGGGGGCGCTCGCGGCGACCGTCGACTTCCGCACGGGCGGCATCGTGCCCACGGCCCTCGCCGTCCCCGAGCGGCTGCGCATCCTGGCGGGCAAGGCGGGGGCCACGGCGACGGCGGCGCTCGCCGTCGGCGTCGCGCTCGCGCTGGTCACCGCCGCGGGGCTGGTCCTCGCGGTCGCGACGACGCCGGGCGCGGGTCTGGCGGTCGCGCCCGCCGAGGCGCTCGGCGTGTGGGGCCGCGGGCTGGCCGTCATGGTCCTGCTCTCGTGGCTCGGCCTCGCCGTCGGCACCCTGGTGCGGGGGCAGGTCGCGGCGATCGTCGTGGTGGTCGCGCTCGCCCTGGTGGAACCGATGGTGCAGGCCGCCGCCCTCGTCCTCACGGGCGGGGCGACGACGGCGACGTCGTGGCTGCCGATGACCCTCGGGTCGCTGGCGTCGGCGGGCCAGGGCGCCGCCCAGCTGTTCGGCGCGGCGTCGGGCGCGGGCCCGGCGCTGGGCACCGCGGCGGCGCTGGCGGGGCTGCTCGCCTGGGCGGCCGTGCTGCTGACCGCGGCGGGCCTCGCCTTCCGCCGCCGCGACCTCGCCTGACCAGTGTCGACGTGAACGCCCGGCCCCGGACCGCGTACCGTGGGCCGGGCGGTCCCGCGCCCCGCGCCGGTGCCGGTCCGGTGCGCCGTTCCGACCGCCCCCTCGACATCGACGGAGGACCTGTGCTCGACGCGCTCGGCAGGCGTCTCGACGCCCTCGGCGTCCGCACCCCCATGCGCCGGGACGCGCTGCTCGGCGCGGTGATCGCGGCACTCTCCGTCGGCGTGTTCCTGGCCGTGCTGCAGCTGGTGTCCTCCGAGCTCGGAGAGACGTTCGGCACCCGTGCCTCCACGAACGGCATGAGCACCGCGGCGAGGGTGACGTCGTGCGTCGTCCTCGTCGGGCAGGCGATGGCCCTCACGCTGCGCCGCCGGTGGCCGATGCTGTGCCTGGCGCTGACGCTGCTCGGCCAGCTCGCGCTGGCGCCCCTGCTGCCGCCGTTCGTGAGCTTCCAGGCGCCCGCGGGGCTGGTCGCCGCGTACTCGGTGGGCGTCTACGCCCCGCGCCGCCCGGCGCTCGGCGCGGCGGCCGGCACCGCCGTCGTGCAGGTGCTGCTCGGGTACGTGCTCGGCGGCCCGGCGTCCGCCGCGGAGCTCGGCGTGCCCGTCGGCACCCAGCTGTGGGGCGGGCTGGTCTCCGCGCTCGTCGCCCACCTCGGTGCGGTGCTCGTCGGCGCGTACGTGGGCACCCGCCGGGAGCTGCTGGCGCAGCTGCGCGCCCGGGTCGCGCAGGCCGAGCGGGAACGGGAGGCCCTCGCGGCGCAGGCCGTCCTGGCCGAGCGCGGCCGCATGGCCCGCGAGCTCCACGACGTCGCGGCGCACCACCTGTCCGGGATCGTCGTGCAGGCGGCCGCGGCCGAGCGGCTGGTCGCGGGCGACCCCGAGCGCGCGAAGGAGTCGCTGCGCTGGATCCGCGGGCAGGGGCGGGAGACGCTCGAGAACCTGCGGCTCGTCGTCGGCATCCTCCGCGACACCGGCGAGGGCGACGACGCGCCGTCCGCGCCGCAGCCCACGCTCGCCGACGTGCCCGCGCTGCTCGACCTCGCCCGCAGCACGGGTACGCGCGTGCAGGAGTCGCGGCGCGGTGAGCCCTACGACCTGCCGCCCACGGTGCAGCTCACGGTGTACCGGGTGCTGCAGGAGTCGCTCGCCAACGCCCGCCGGCACGCGCCGGGCAGCGCCGTCGACGTCGAGACGGTGTACGACGAGGACGAGCTGGCGGTGACCGTCCGCAACGGCCCCGCCGACCGGTCGGCGACCACCGCCCCGCCGGAGGAGGCAGGCCCCGGCCACGGTGTCATCGGCATGACCGAGCGGGCGGAGCTCGTCGGGGGCCGGCTCACCGCGCGGCGCACGTCGGGCGGCGGCTGGCTGGTGCGGCTCGTCGTGCCGCGCCCCGCGGGTGCCGAGGGCCGGTCGGTCCGTGCCGGGCAGGGCGCGCGATGACGCGCGTCGTGCTCGTGGACGACCAGGCGGTGGTCCGCGCAGGCTTCGCGGTGATCCTGCAGAGCGACGGGCTCGAGGTGGTGGGGGAGGCGTCGAACGGCGCCGACGCCGTGCGCGTGGCGCGTCGCGAGCGGCCCGACGTCGTGTGCATGGACGTGCGGATGCCCGGGGGCGACGGCATCACCGCGACGCGCGAGCTCGCCGGGCCCGACGTCGTCGACCCGGTGCCCGTGCTGGTGGTGAGCACCTTCGACCTCGACGACTACGTGTTCGGCGCGCTCGAGGCCGGCGCGTCCGGCTTCCTGCTCAAGGACGCCGAGCCGGAGGTCCTCGTCGACGCCGTGCGCCGGGTCGCAGCGGGCGACGGCCTGGTGGACCAGACCCTCACGCGACGCGTCATCGACGAGTTTGCGCGCCGCCGGGGCCCCGTCGCGCCCGACCCCGCCGCGACCGGGCTGCTCACCGCGCGCGAGCAGGAGATCGTCGCGCTGCTGTGCCGCGGGTCGTCCAACGCGGAGATCGCCGCGGCGCTGTTCCTCGAGCCCAGCACCGTGAAGTCGCACCTCAGCCGGATCATGACCAAGACGGGCGCGCGCGACCGCGTGCAGCTCGTCGTGTGGGCGTACGACACGGGGCTCGTGGTCCCGGGCGCCTGACGTGACAGGCACGAGCCCGGTCCGCGTCGCGACGTGGACCGGGCTCGTGGCCCTGGCGGACCGGTCAGTCCGCGTCCTCCCAGCCGTAGTCCGGGAGCTCGAAGAAGTCGTCGCCGTCGAGCGTGTCGACCTCCCCGGTGGCCATGGCGTCGATGAGGGACTCGACACCGGTGCGCACGCTCTGCACGAGCATGCCGTGCAGCTTCTGGCCGAGGTCGTCCTGCTGACCACGCACCTCGAACAGCACGGTCGCGGACCCGTTGAGGGCGAACGCCGACCGGCCCTGGCCCGCGTACTCCCGATCCTCGGGGTGGAAGTAGCGTCCCACCGCCGCCAGCGGCGACTGCGCGCCGTACTGCTCCTGGATGCCGTCCGCGACGGCCAGCGCGTACCGGCGGGACCTGTCCTGGTCGAGCAGGGGCCAGTCCGTCAGGTACGCGGCGCCGTCGTCGACACCGAGCGGCGGGTAGTCGAGCGACACGGAGATCGGCTTGCCGTCCTGCGGTCCGCCGGTCAGGTCGTCGCACGGACCCATGTGGTGCAGGTCGACGACGGCGTCGACCGCGCCGAACTCCTCCTGCAGCCCGACGTAGACGTCGCGGATCGCCTGCGACTCCGGGGACAGGAAGAACCCGGCGTCCTTCTGCTCCCCGGGCAGGTCCTCGGGCCGCGGCACGTAGTCCAGGTCGGGGTTGAAGTCGCGGTTGAGGTCGAAGCCGGGCTGGTCGATGCCGTCGCCGGACAGCGAGTGGTACCAGGCGCGGGGTGCGCCGGCGAGCTGAGGGAAGTCGGCCACCACGTCGTCCCACGGGACGACGTTCATCCGGCGGTTCAGCTCGCCGCCGTCGGGGTTGACCATGGGCATCGCGACGAGCGTGACGTTCTCCAGCGCGCGTCGGGTGGCCGGATCGTTGCCGCTCCCGAGCTTCTTGAGGATGCCGAGCAGCGCCTCGGTGCCGGTGCGCTCGTTGCCGTGGATGGCGCTCTGCACCAGCAGGACGCGGTCGCCCGTTCCGACGCGCGCGGTGTACAGCTCGCGGCCCTGGTGGGTGCGACCGGCGACGTCGACCTGGACGCGCCCGCCGGTGGACCTCTCCAGCTGCGCGAGCTCGCGCTTCAGCTCCGCGTGGGTGGTCCAGCCGTTGAACTGCGGGTCGTCGAAGGTCTTGCAGGTGCCCTGCTCGTCGGGTGCGGGCGGGGCGGTCCGGACGGGGGTGGCGGCCGCCGACGTGGCGGCGAGACCGGCGACGGTGGCACCCGCCGCGAGGGTGGCGACGAGCCGCCGAGATTGAGGGGAGCGAAGACGCACGTGAACCTCCGGTAGTGGGTCGGTCGTGGTGCTGTCGGCACGCCGTCGTGCCGGTGTGCAGCATCTTGGCGTCGAAGGCCGCCTCAGGCGCGCCGAGATCGCCCGGGTAGACAGTTGCCTCGGTTTCTGCAAGGTTGCTGCAAGGCGACAACGCCCACTCCCGCCGTCGCCCACGCGGCCACCCGCCGTGCACGACACCCCGGCATCGCCGCCGGGGGAGAGCCGGCGGACTCCCACGGGGGTCCGTCCGACCCGAAGGAGACAGCAATGACGCACGCACGCACCACGCGCTCCCGACGTCGACGGGCCGGGCGAGCGGTCGCCGCCACGGCGGCAGCAGGGCTCGCCGCCGCAGGCCTGGTCACGACCGCGACCTCCGCCAGCTCCGAGCCGTCGGCGGCCGAGCCCGCCGTACCGGTGAGCGGCGAGCCCGCCGCCGCGGCCGACGTCGCGCACGGGGACGTCATCCTCAACATGTTCCAGTGGACGTGGACCTCCGTCGCCGAGGAGTGCACCAGCACGATCGGCCCGGCCGGGATCGACGCCGTCCAGGTGTCCCCGCCGATGGAGCACATCCAGGGCACCGAGTGGTGGACGTCGTACCAGCCGGTCAGCTACAAGATCGAGTCCAAGCTGGGCACGCGCGAGGAGTTCGCCGCGATGGTCGACGCCTGCGGCGAGGCCGGCGTCGGCGTCGTCGCGGACGCCGTCATCAACCACACCACGGGCGCGGACCAGGGCGCCGGGACCGGGGTGGCGGGCACGTCGTTCGCCGTCGACGACTTCCCCGGAGTGCCCTACGGCCCTGGCGACTTCAACGACTGCCGCGAGAACATCGCGAACTACGGCGACCGGGACGAGGTGCAGAACTGCCGCCTCGTGTCGCTGCAGGACCTGCGCACCGGCTCCCCGGACGTGCAGGACAAGATCGCCGGCTACCTGAACGACCTGCTCGACCTGGGCGTGCAGGGCTTCCGTATCGACGCCGCGAAGCACATGCCCGCCGAGGACCTGGCCGCGATCAAGGCGAGGCTGAGCGACCCGGACGTCTACTGGGTGCAGGAGGTCATCGGCGCGGGCGGCGAGCCGATCCAGCCCGCGGAGTACGTGGGCAACGGCGACGTGCACGAGTTCGACTACGCCCGCCAGCTGAAGAACGCGTTCGGCGGCCAGCTCGCGAGCCTGCAGGGCATCGCCGACGGCAAGCTGCCCTCCGACCAGGCCGGCGTGTTCGTCACCAACCACGACACCGAGCGCAACGGCGAGACGCTCACGTACAAGGACGGTGACGCCTACCGGCTCGCCAGCCTGTTCATGCTCGCGTTCCCGTACGGCTCGCCGTCCTTGTACACCGGGTACACGTTCGACGACAAGGACGCGGGCGCCCCCGGCGCCACCGCCACGGCCGTCCCTGACGCCGACTGCGTCAGCGACGCCTGGAGCTGCATCCAGCGCGACCCCGCCGTCGCCGGGATGGTGGCGTTCCACCACGCCGTCGAGGGCACCGAGCTCACCGACTGGTGGGACGACGGCGGCAACCAGATCGCCTTCGGCCGCGGCGACGCCGGTTTCGTCGCCCTCAACAACGGCGACGGCGAGGCCGAGCAGACCTACACGACCTCGCTGCCCGCGGGCGAGTACACGGACGTCGCCGCCGGTGACGACTCGGCAGAGACGTACACCGTTGCCGCCGACGGCACCTTCACCGCGACCGTCCCCGCCCACGGCGCCGTCGCGCTGCTGCCGGCGGGCGCCGACGGCTGAGCCGTCCCGGCACGACAGGCGGGCGGGCGGCTGCGGCCGCCCGCCCGTCGCGCCGTCGAGGCGCCCGTCGTCAGTGCTCGAGGACGTCGACGGCGGTGTCCAGGCAGTGCAGCGCGCTGGGCGGGTCCACGCGTACGAGGGTGAACGCGCTGATGACGAGGGCCGTGCAGACGTCGGCGAGCCGGTCGGCGTCGGCGGGCGCCGCGTCCGGCCGCATCGCGACCGCCCCGCGCCGGAGGGCGGCGCGCAGCTCGGCGCGGTAGTCGGCCACGGTGCGGCGCACGGCGTCGTCGGCCGCGATGGGGGAGCCGGACGTGTTGACGAGCAGGCACCCGGAGGTGCCCTGGACCTCGTCGCTGCGGGCGAGCGCCGCGCGCAGGCCGGTGAGGTACTCGACGAGCGCGCCGGGGGCGACGTCGTCGGCCACGAGCGGGCGCAGGCGCGGCCGGACGACCTCGTCCAGATAGCTCTGCACGGCGGCGTCGAAGAGCCCGCGCTTGGAGCCGAAGGCGTGGTAGATGCTCGACCGGTTCAGCCCGGTGGCGCGCTCCAGCGCGGGGACGGACGCCTCCGCGTAGCCGTCGCGCCAGAACACCTCGCGCGCCGCCCGGACCGCCTGCTCGGTCTCGAACCCCTGCGCCCTGCCCATCGTGCCTCCAAGTTGTGTAACGCTCGTTGCAGTATATACAGTGGACCGACCGTTACAGAATCGACCCGGCCGCCGCGCCGGGCAGGCAGCAGGGGGAACCGATGGTCGTCGCAGGGCTCGTCCTGGCAGGGATCGCCGCCGCGCTCCACGTGTTCATCTTCTGGCTCGAGTCGGTCGCGTGGACCACGCCCCGGGCGCGTGCCACGTTCGGCACCACCGAGCAGGAGGCCGCCGCCACCCGCGAGCTGGCCTTCAACCAGGGCTTCTACAACCTGTTCCTCGCCGTCGTGACGGCGGTCGGCATCGTGCTCGTCGCGGCAGGCGCCACGGGCGCCGGCGCGGCGCTCGTGCTCGCCGGCACCGGCAGCATGCTCGCCGCCGCCGTCGTCCTGTTCCTCTCCTCGCCCGACAAGCGTCGCGCCGCCGTCACGCAGGGCACCGTGCCGCTGCTCGCCGTCGTCGCGCTCGTCGTCGGCCTCCTGGCCTGAGCCACGGCCCACCGCACCCGCACCACCCGGAAGAAGGCACCATCCGTATGTCCTCGATCGTCAGCACCCAGGTCCAGCTCGCCGCCCGCCCCACCGGGTGGCCCGCGCCGGACGACTTCCGCACCGTCCAGGTCACGTACGGCGACCTCGAGCCGGGCCAGGTCCGCGTGGCCAACGAGTTCGTCTCCGTCGACCCGTACATGCGCGGGCGCATGAACGACGTGAAGAGCTACACCCCGCCGTTCGCGCTGGGGGAGACCATGACGGGCGGCGCGATCGGTCGCGTCGTCGAGTCCGCGTCCGACGACGTACCCGTGGGCGCGGTGGTGCTGCACCAGCACGGCTGGCGCGACGTCGCGCAGGAGGACGCGCGCGGCTTCCGCGTCGTGCCCGAGCTGCCGGGCGTGCCGCAGTCGCTGCACCTGGGCATCCTCGGCATGACGGGCCTCACGGCGTTCGTCGGCCTCACCGCGATCGCGGGCATGAAGTCGGGCGACACCGTGTTCGTCTCGGGCGCCGCGGGCGCCGTCGGCACCGCCGCAGGTCAGATCGCACGACTGCTCGGCGCGGAGCGGGTGGTCGGCTCGGCGGGGTCGGCCGAGAAGGTCGAGCTGCTCACCTCGAAGTACGGCTACGACGCCGCCCTGAACTACAAGGACGCCCCGGTCCGCGAGCAGCTCCCCGCGCTCGTGCCGGGCGGGGTCGACGTCTTCTTCGACAACGTCGGCGGCGACCACCTGACCGCGGCGCTCGACGTGATGAACGACGGCGGCCGGGTCGCGCTGTGCGGGGCCATCGCCGGCTACAACGCCACCGACCGCCTGCCCGGGCCCGACAACATGGCGAACCTCATCACCCGGGGGCTCCGACTCGAGGGCTTCACGCTGGGCGGCTACCTGCACCACGGCGCCGAGTTCCGCGAGCTCATGACCGGGTGGTTCGCCGACGGGAAGATCGCCTACGACGAGACGGTCGTCGACGGCATCGAGAACGCCCCGCAGGCGTTCCTCGACATGATGCGCGGAGCCAACACCGGGAAGATGGTCGTCCGCACGGCGCTCTGAGGTCGCGTCAGGCGCGCTCGGCCGCCCGGGCGACGAAGACCCATTCCAGCCCCGGGCGGTCCGGCGCGTCGCGCACCTGCTCGACGACGTAGCCGGCGCCCTCGAGCGACGCCGTCAGCTCGTCGTGCTCCCGGAAGCGCAGCGTCGAGCCCGAGTGCAGGACCCGGCCGTCGGGCAGGACGAACGTGCCCCGGAACGTCACGAGCGGCCACGAGACGTCGACCAGGTCCGTCCACGACTCGACGACGCCGAACCCCGGCACCTCTCGGCGTGCGTGCGTGTGCTCGCGCGTCCAGCGCTCCCAGGCCCGTCGCGAGGGGTCGCGCGTCTCGAGGACCAGGTGCCCGCCGGGAGCCAGGGCGGCGTGGACGCCCCGCAGGGTCGCCGACCAGTCGTCGTCGGTGAGGAACACCTGTGCGACGTTGCCCGTCATCGTGGCGAGGTCCATCTGCAACGGGGGCAGCGAGGTGGCGTCGCCGTGCAGCCAGCGCACCCGCCCGGCGCCCGGCTTGCGCCGGGCCACGTCGAGCGACGCGCCCGCCGGGTCGACCCCGACGACGTCGTGCCCCTCGGCAGCGAGCAGGCACGCGAACGTGCCCGTGCCGCAGCCGATGTCGAGGACGCTGCCCGCCCCCAGCTCGCGGGCGAGCGCCGCGTACACGTCGAGGTCGCTCCGGTCCGGGTCGAACGGGTCGTACAGCCGGGCCAGCGTGGGGTCGGTGAAGATCGCGTCGGGCACGGCTCGACGGTAGGCGCGGGGTGCGGGGAGGGCCCAGAGAACTTGCCGCCGCCGCGGGCTCAGGCGTGCAGGGCCCGCTCGACGTCCTCGATGATGTCGCGCGGGTCCTCGAGGCCGATCGACAGCCGCACGGTGGTCTCCGTGATGCCGACCCTGGCGCGACCCTCGGGGCCGAGCTTGCGGTGCGTCGTCGTGGCCGGGTGCGTGATGATCGACTTCGCGTCGCCGAGGTTGTTGGAGATGTCGACGACCTGCAGGGCGTCGAGGAAGGCGAACGTGCGCTTCTTCGCCTCCGCCGGCTCGGTGCCCTCGGGCACGGCGAGGTCGAACGTCACGACCGTGCCGCCGCCGGACTGCTGGGCCCTGGCGAGGTCGTGCTGCGGGTGCGAGGGCAGGAACGGGTAGCGCACCCCGGTGACGCCGTCGAGCTCCTCGAGCGCGGTCGCGACCTGGAGCGCTGCCGCGTTCTGGGCCCGCACGCGCACGTCGAGGGTCTCGAGGCCCTTGAGCAGCACCCACGCGTTGAACGGGCTCAGCGACGGGCCGGTGTTGCGGACGAACGTCTGCACCGGCCCGGAGAGGAACTCCTGCGAGCCGAGGATCGCGCCGCCGAGCACCCGCCCCTGGCCGTCGATGTGCTTGGTCGCCGAGTACACGACGACGTCGGCGCCGAGCTCGAGCGGCTTCTGCAGCACGGGCGTCGCGAACACGTTGTCCACCACGACGACCGCGCCGGCGGCGTGCGCGAGCTCCGCCACCCGTCGCACGTCCACGAGGTCCTGCATCGGGTTGGAGGGCGACTCGAAGAACACGACGTCGGCCGGCGTGGCGAGGGCCTCCTCCCACTGCGAGGTCACGTGCCCGTCGACCAGGTCGACGCGCACCCCCCACTTGGCGAGGATCTCGTCGTAGATGACGTTCGTGGACCCGAACAGGGCCCGCGCCGAGACGATGCGCGACCCGCTGGAGACCAGCGCGGCGAGGGCGTTGAACACCGCCGACATGCCCGACGCCGTGGCGTAGCAGGCCTCGGCGCCCTCGATGAGGCGCAGCCGCTCCTCGAACGTGTGCACCGTCGGGTTGCCGTACCGCGAGTACAGGAACTGCGACCGTTCGCCGGCGAAGGCCGCCTCGGCGTCCGCCGCCGAGCCGTACGTGTATCCCTGGGTGAGGAACAGGCCCTCGGACATCTCCTGGAAGTCCGAGCGGCGGTGCCCGCCGCGCACCGCGAGCGTCGCGGGGCGCACCGTGGCGGGCAGCGGTCGTGAGCCGCCGAAGGGCGCCGGGTCGGCGCCCGGCCCGGTCGGGACCTGCGCGTCGCTCATCGGGCCTGCTCCGAGGTCTGTTCCGTGGCCTGCTCAGACGTTTGCTGCGGCGCCTGCTGCTTGGCCCCGTGCGCCGCGGCGTCGTCGTACGCGCCCCACGGCAGGCCGCGGACCTTCCAGCCCTCGCGGTCACGGACGCCGTCGAATCCGGGGCCTCCCTCGAAGCCCTCGAGCACGTTGTAGGCCGGGCCCAGGCCCGACGCCGTCGCGAGGCGCGCGGCCCCGATCGAGCGCTGGCCCGAACGGCACAGGAAGGCGATCGGGCGGTCCGCGGTGACGCCCGCGGCGGCGAGCTCGGCGAGGAAGCCGGCGTTCGGGCGCCCGCCCGCCTGCACCCACTCGACGAAGACCGGGGCCGTGCCGGCGGCCGTGGTGTCCGGCACGCCGACGGCGCGCCACTCGCCCTCGGTCCGCACGTCCACCAGGACGGCGTCCGGGTCGCCGGTGAGCAGGTCCCACGCCTGCTGGGGGGTGAGGTCGCCGGCGTAGCCCTCGGCGGGGCGGGGGTCGATCTGGGTGCTCATGGCAGTCCTCCCATCGGTCGTGGCGGTAGCACCCTCGTCCGGTCCGGTGCGCCGTCGTCGGCGACCGGTCCGCGGGTTGCTGCGGCGTCGACGTGCCACGTCACTCGGCCGCTCGGGATGGTCCTGGCGATCGTACGACAGCCGTCCGCGTGCTGGTCACCCGTCTCGCGGGCCGAACCGCGGAGCGCGCCACGCTCGCGACCGCATCGTGAGAAGCCCGTCCGCTCCGCTTGACCGTGCGGTGCGGCGACCGCACGATGGGCGCAGGTCAAGAGCGCCAGCGCGAAGCCCCGGCTCGCTGGCCGGCAACCCTCCTCTCGCGGCGGGGTGCCCCGGGTGACGACCTGGCCCCGCGCCGCCCGGCGCGTGGGCAAGCGCGGGGAGTCACCTCCCCGGCACGACCGAGGAGGACCACGCATGACCACGCTCACCCCCGCGCCCGCCGTGCGCGACACCGCTACCGTGCACGACGCCACCGTGCACCACGTCGCCCCTGTCCTGCCCGTCGTCGGCGCGGACACGCTCGTGCCGCTCGTCGACGGTCGCCAGGTGCCGTACGCCAACCTCGACGTCGCGGCGTCGGCGCCCGCCCTGCAGACCGTGGCCGACCGCGTCGCCCGCGTGCTGCCGCTGTACGCGAGCGTGCACCGCGGCGCCGGGTACCTGTCGCAGGTGTCGACGGCCCTCTACGAGCAGGCCCGCCGCACGATCGGCGCGTTCGTCGGCGCCCGCGAGGACGATCTGACGATCATCACGCGCAACACGACGGATTCGCTCAACCTGCTCGCGGGCTGCGTGCCCGCCGACCCGGTCACCGGCGAGCCCGGCCGCGTCCTCGTGCTCGACATCGAGCACCACGCCAACCTGCTGCCCTGGCAGCGCGTCACCGACGCGACGGTCGTCACGGGCGGGCCCACCGTGGCGGCCACGCTCGCGGAGATCGAGGAGGAGCTGGCGGCGGCCGCGGCCGTGGGGCGCCCGTACGCCCTGCTCGCCCTCACCGGCGCCTCCAACGTGACGGGCGAGGCGCTGCCCGTCGACGAGGTGGTCGCGGCGGCGCACCGCCACGGGGCGCGGGTCGTGCTGGACGGTGCGCAGCTCGTGCCGCACCGCCGCTTCTCCCTGGCGCGGACCGGCGTCGACTACGTCGCCTTCTCGGGCCACAAGACGTACGCGCCGTTCGGCGCGGGCGCCCTGGTCGGGCGCCGGGACTGGCTGGACGTCGGCACCCCCTACCTCGCGGGCGGCGGCGCCGTGCGGCGGGTGCGCACCGCCACCACGGACTGGCACGAGGGCCCGGCACGGCACGAGGCGGGCTCGCCCAACGTCGTCGGGGCGGTGGCGCTCGCCGCCGCCTGCGACGAGCTCGCGGCCCTCGACCCGCGGGCCGCCGCCGAGCACGAGGACGCGCTGCGGCGCCGCCTGGTCGACGGGCTCGGGGAGCTCGACCGCGTCGAGGTCGTGCACGTGTGGGACGACGCCGTCGACCCCGTGGGCGTCGTGACGTTCACGGTGGCGGGCTACGACCCCGGCCTGGTCGCGGCGTACCTGTCGGCGGAGCACGGCATCGGCGTGCGCGACGGCCGGTTCTGCGCCCACCCGCTGCTGGGGCGCCTCGGGTTCGACGCCGGCGCGGTGCGCGCGTCGGTCGGCCTCGGCACGGCGGGCGAGGAGGTCGAGCGGCTCGTGGCCGCGCTCCGCGCGCTGGTGACCGAGGGTCCGCAGGCGCAGTACGACGTCGTGGACGGCCTGTGGGTCGTCGTGGACGACCCGCGGCCCGTGCCGGAGGGGTCCGGCCTCGAGGGGCTGCTCGCCACGGCCGCCCTGGGCGCCGACGAGGCGTTCGGTTGCCTGCCCGACGACGTCTGACCCCGGCATCGGAAGGTCCGGACACGACGACGGGGCGCCACCGTGCGGTGGCGCCCCGTGGTGTCAGCGGGTCACTTCTTGAAGGCGTCCTTCGCGTCGTCGCCCGCCTGCTTCAGGTTCGCGCTGGACTGCTGCGCCTTGCCCTCGGCCTCTTTCGACTCGTCGTCGGTGAGCTTGCCCGTCGCTTCCTTGGCCTTGCCCCCCGCCTCTTCCGCCATGTGCTTGGCCTTGTCTCCGAGTCCCATGGGGCTCCCTCCGTCGTCGAACTACCTCGGGATCGACCGTAGGCACGTGGCCGTCGGCTCGCACCCGGACCCCGAGCGGTCGGCCGGTGGCGCCGGTCACCAGACGGGCGGGTGCCGGTCCGCCCAGCGCAGCCGGTCCTCGAGCTGTGCGGCCAGGGCGAGCAGGGTGGTCTCGCCGCCCGGGCGCCCGATCAGCTGCACCCCCATCGGCAGGCCGTCGTCGGTCCAATGCGTCGGCACGGTGAGGGCGGGCAGCCCGGCCACGTTGAGCATGGACGTCCACGGCGTGTACTGGCACTGCTGCTCGAAGTTGCGCTCGGGGTCCTCGGGGTCGAACCAGCCGAGCGGGCGGGGCGTCATCGCGAGCGCCGGGGTCACGACGGCGTCGAACCGCGACACCTGCGCCACGATCCGGCGCTCGAACGCGGTGAGGGCGCGCAGGGCCTCGGCGAGCTCCCGCGCCGGGACCTGGCGGCCGCGGCCGATGAGCCACCGGGTCAGCGGCTCGAGGCGGTCGAGGCGCTCCGGTTCGTCGATCGGCACCGCGGACGCGCCCGCCATCCACAGGGTGCGGAACGCGGGGCCGTAGCCCGGGGCGGGCTCGAGGGCCAGGCCCTCGACCTCGTGCCCCAGGCCGGCGAGCGTGGTCACCCCGGCGTCGAGGGCGGCCCGGGCCTCGTCGGAGGTCGTGATCGCGTAGATGTCGTCCCACGCCGAGTCGGTCGTCACGGCGACGCGGAACCGGCCCCGGACGTCCTCGCCGCCACTGCCGGCCACCTCGCCGCGCCGGGCCGCGGCCAGGTACTCCCCGGCGCGGGCGGACGGCGCGCGCAGGGTCAGCGGGTGCGCGACGCGGCCGTCGGGGGTCCAGGTGAGCATGCCCTCGAGGAGCAGCGCGGTGTCCTCGGTTGTGCGGGCGAGGGGCCCGTTGACCACCAGTCCGCCGAGGGACTCCTGCCCGGAGCCGGCGGGCACCAGCCCGCGGCTCGGCTTGAGCCCGACGACGCCGCAGGCGGCCGCGGGGATGCGCACGGAGCCGCCGCCGTCCGACCCGGGCGCGCACGGCAGCAGGCCCGCCGCGACGGCGACCGCCGCGCCGCCGCTGGACCCGCCCGCCCCGAGCGAGGGGTCCCAGGGGTTGCGGGACACCGGCCCGGCCAGCGGCTCGGTGTACGCGGGGAAGCCGAGCTCGGGGGCCGTCGTCCGGCCGAGGCTGATCATGCCGGCCGCGTCGAGGACGTCGACGATCTCGTCGCTCGCGGCGGGCACCACGGCGTCGTCCCCGGCGAAGGCGCGAGACCCGAACCGGGCCGGCACGCCCGCCCGCAGCCACAGGTCCTTGTCGGCGCCCGGCAGCCCCCACAGCACCGACCGGCCGTGCGGGCCGTCGTGCTCCAGGTCCGCCGCCCGTTCGCGGGCGGCCTCGGGGGTCACGGAGGCGAACGCCCCCAGCCCGGGGTCGGCGCGCTCGATGCGGGAGAGGTAGTGGTCGGTCACCTCGGTCGGCGTGAGCTCGCCGGCCCGCAGCAGGTCGCGGAGCCGGGTCGCGGTCATCTCGTGCAGGGCGTCGTCCGTGTCGTCCATGCCCCCATCCTGCGCCGACCAGGCGGTCGTGCCCGGAATGCGGCGCGAGAACGTGCGCGACCGCCTGGTCGGCCAGGATGGGCGGGTGACCCACGACCTCGTCCTCACCGGCCACGGCGTGCGGCTGGAGCCCCTCGGCCCGCAGCACGCCGCGGCGCTGTTCCCGCTCGTCGACGCGGACCTGTGGTTCGGCATGACGTCTCCCGTCCCCACGCGGGTCGCGGACCTCGAGGACTGGATCGCCGCCGGCGTCGCGACCCCCGGCACGGTGGCGTTCGCCGTCCGGGGCGACGACGGCACCGTGCGCGGCTCGACCCGCTTCTACGAGCTGGCCCCCGGGCCGCGCCGGGTGGAGATCGGCACCACCTTCTACGGCCGCGAGTGGTGGGGCGGCACCACGAACCCCGCGTGCAAGCTCCTGCTGCTGCGGCACGCGTTCGAGGAGTGGGGGATGCGCCGTGTCGCGCTGCGCGCCGACTCCCGCAACACCCGCTCGTGCGCGGCCATCCGGCGCCTCGGCGCGACGCCCGAGGGCGTGCTGCGCAAGCACCGCGTCGCCGCCGACGGCACCGTGGGGGACACGGCCTACTTCTCCGTCGTCGACGACGAGTGGCCGGACGTCCGCGCCGGCCTGCTCCGGAGGCTGGGAGCCGCGCGGGGCTGACCCGAGGCCCTATCGCAGGAGCGGCGCGACCTCCTGGCCGAGGAACGCGGCGAACCCGTGCAGGTCCGGGTCGTCCTGCGTCGGCTGGGCGACCACGGTCGAGGCGCCGAGGTCGGCGAAACGACGCAGCCCGTCGGCGACCTGCTCGGCGGAGCCGAGGCTGGCGTGGTCGGCGAGCGCCTCGTCCGACGACGCGTCGACGTCCCACCGCGCGAGGGAGCGGCGCAGCCGGTCGGCCGCGTCGTCGCCGGTGGCGGCCTGGGCGAAGGCGACGACGTGGAACGGGTGCGCGCTGTCGGGCCCGGACTCCGCGACCGGCGGCAGGCCGGCGGCGGTGCGGCCCTCGTCGATCAGGGCGATCGCCCTCCGCGCACCCGACACCCCGCTGTCGCCGTCGATGACGACGCCGTCCGCGACCTGGCCGACCAGGCGGAGGGTCTTCGGCCCCTTCGCCGCGGCGAGCACCGCGGGAGCCGACGCGGGCGGCCAGTCGAGCGCGACGTCGTCGAGCGTCACGTACCGGCCGGAGGTCGTGACCCGCTCCCCGGCGAGCAGCGCGCGCAGCGCGCCGACCTGCTCGCGCATGAGCGTCAGCGGCGACGCCACCCGGGCGCCCACCTGGCCCATCCAGCTCTGCACGCCGTGTCCGACGCCGGGCAGGAACCGGCCGGGGAACATGCCGTCGAGCGTCGCCGTCTCCATCGCCGTCAGCGCCACGTTCCGCAGCGGGAGGGGCATCACGCCGATCCCGACGCGCAGGCGCTCGGTGGCGGACAGCATGGCGGCCGCCGCCGCGGGGCCGGACTCGAGGAAGCAGTCCTCCCACAGCCACACCTCGTCGAGGCCCGCGGCCTCGGCGGTGCGGGCGAACGGGACGAACGTCGAGGGCGGGTTGCCGTAGGGCGCGAGGATGCAGCCGAGGGTCGTCATGCGTCGATCCTGCACCCGTGCACCTCGGCGGGGCAGCATCCGCCCCGCCGAGGTGGTGGTCGGCCCCGCGGCGTCAGAGCGGGGTGACGGTGCCGCGGAAGTGCTGACGCCCGCGGGCGCCGTTCCAGCCGACGTACGCGAAGCCTCCGGCGTCGTCGGGGGTCACCGCGACGTCCACCGTGCCGGGCAGCAGCACGGGGGAGGCGAACTCGACCGTCCACCGGTACGCGTCGCCGCGCGCGTGGCCGACGTCCGCCAGCGCCCGGGCGGCGGTGTACATGCCGTGGGCGATGGCGCGCGGGAAGCCGAACGCCTTGGCGGACAGCGCGGACAGGTGGATCGGGTTCCGGTCGCCCGAGACGGCGCCGTACGCGCGACCCATGCCCGGCCCGAGCGCCCAGCGCCCGGTGGGCAGGGGCGCCGTCCATGTGCCCGACGGGGCCCGGTCCTCGCCGTCGCCGGACGTGCCCGCCGCGTCCTCGCCCTCCGCCTCCGGCGCGCTCCACGGCAGGTGGAAGCCCTTGGCGAGGTACGTCGAGACGCCGCGCCACACCGGTGCGCCGTCGGGGTCGCCCGGGCGGCGGACCTCGGCGACCAGGTCCACCTGCACGCCCCGCTTGTGCGGGCGGAGGTTCTCGGCCCAGGAGCGGACGTCGAGGACGTCGCCGACGACGACAGGACCGCGCAGCTCGACGGCGTTCGCCAGGTGAACCATCCCCAGCAGCGGCAGGGGGAAGTCGCCGCGCACCATGACGGCCGTCGCCAGCGGGAACGCGAGCACGTGCAGGTAGCCGGCGGGCAGCACGTCGGTGACCGGCTCGTGGAGCAGGCGCTGGTAGTCGTGCAGGTGCTGGGCGAGGTCCGCGGTCGGCACGCCGCTCACCTGGTAGGCGACGTCGGGCAGGGTGAGGGGCTCGGCCTCGCCCTCACCCTCGGCCGACCGGCCCTGCCCGATGACGGGCAGGCCCGGCATCGCCCGGCCGGCGGCGATCCGGCCGGACGCGGCGGCACCGCGCGCGTACAGGCTGCCGAGGCCCGGCAGCGCGGGCAGCGTCTCGACGCGCAGCGGATCGCCGGCGCTGGTGGCCGGCGCCCCGGCCGTCACTGCCCCACCAGGTTCTGCCCGCACACGCGCAGCACCTGGCCGTTCACGCCCGCGGAGGCGGGGGAGGCGAGGAAGACGATCGCCTCGGCGACGTCCACGGGGCGGCCGCCCTGCTGCAGCGAGTTGAGGCGCCGGGCCACCTCGCGGGTGGCGAACGGGATCGACGCCGTCATCTCGGTCTCGATGAACCCCGGCGCGACGGCGTTCGCGGTGCCGCCCTGGGCCGCGGCGAGCGGCGCGGTGGCCCGCGTGTGCCCGATGACGCCTGCCTTGGAGTAGCCGTAGTTCGTCTGCCCCTTGTTGCCGGCGATGCCGGAGGTGGAGGCGAGCGACACGATCCGCAGCCCCTGCACCCCGGCGTCGAGCAGCTGGGCGTTGATCCGCAGCTGGGCCTCGAGGTTGACGGCAATGACCGCGTCCCACTTGTCGGGCGACATGTTGGCCAGCAGCTTGTCGCGCAGGATGCCGGCGTTGTGCACCACGATGTCGAGGCCCCCGTGCCGGGTGCGCGCGTGCTCCAGGATGCGGTGCCCGGCGTCCTCGGACGTCACGTCGAGCTGCAGCGCCGTGCCGCCCACCGCGTTCGCGGTGCGGGCCAGGCCCTCGCCGGCCGCGGGGACGTCCACGCACACGACGGTGGCGCCGTCGCGCGCGAGGGTCTTCGCGATCGCGGCGCCGATGCCCCGGGCGGCACCGGTGACGACGGCGACCTTCCCGGCGAGCGGGCGGTCCCAGTCGGCGGGCGCCTCGGCGTCCGCGGGGCCGACCGGCAGGAGCTGCCCGTCCACGTACGCCGACCGGGCGGACAGGAAGAACCGCAGCGTCGCCAGGGTGGAGGTGCCGTCGACGGGCGCGTCGTCGGTGAGCACGATGCCGTTGCCGGTGGCCCCGGCGCGCAGCTCCTTGGCCAGCGAGCGCAGGAAGCCGTCGACGCCGTGACGCGCCGCGGCCAGGGCGGGGGCGTCGCCGGCGGCGGCCGCGCGGGAGACGGTGACGACGCGCCCGTTCGGCGCGAGCCGCCGCAGCACGGAGCCCGCGGCCAGGACGGCGCCGGACACGTCGGTGGGCTGCGTCACCTCGGTGAGCACGAGGAGGACGGCGCCCCAGCGGGCGTCGTCGGTGGGCTGGCGGCGCACGTCCAGGCCCCAGCCGTGCAGCGTCTTGGCCAGGGCGTCCGCGTCGCCCGCGGAGGCGTCGTCGGACACGACGAGCACCGGCCCGACGGTGAGCGGGTCACCCGCGCGGAAACGGCGCAGGATCGCCGGGCGCGGCAGGCCCAGCTTCTTCGCGAGCGTCTTGGTGAGGCCGGAGTTGACGGCCTTCGTGTAGGAGTCGGTCACGGGCGGCCTCTCAGACGGACTCGATGATCGCGGTGGCGCCCAGGCCGCCCGCGGCGCAGATGGAGACGAGGGCACGGGCGGGCTTGCCGGTCTCGGCGGCCTTCGTCGCGACGAGCTTGGCGGCCGTCGCGACGATGCGCCCGCCGGTCGCGGCGAACGGGTGCCCCGCGGCGAGCGAGGAGCCGTTGACGTTGAGCCTCTCGCGGTCGATGCTGCCCAGCGGCGCGTCGAGGCCGAGCTCCGACTTGCAGTAGTCGGCGTCCTCCCAGGCGGCGAGCGTCGTGAGGACGGTCGACGCGAACGCCTCGTGGATCTCGTAGAAGTCGAAGTCGCCGAGGCCCAGGTCGTTGCGGGCCAGCAGGCGCGGCACCGCGTGCACGGGGGCCATGAGCAGGCCGTCGTGACCGTGCACGAAGTCGACGGCCGCGGTCTCGGCGTCGACGAGACGCGCGAGCACGGGCAGGTCGCGCTCCTCGGCCCACTCCCGGGACGCCAGCAGGACGGCGGAGGCGCCGTCGGTCAGCGGCGTCGAGTTGCCGGCTGTCATCGTGGGCTCGGCCGGCTCGGCGAGGCCGCGGCCGAACACCGGCTTGAGCTTCGCGAGCTTCTCCATGGAGGTGTCCGCGCGCAGGTTGTCGTCGCGGACCAGGCCGCGGAACGGCGTGACGAGGTCGTCGAAGAACCCCGCGTCCCACGCGGCCGCGAGGTGCTGGTGGCTGGCGAGCGCGACCTCGTCCTGCGCGGTGCGGGAGATGCCCCAGCGCGCGGTGGTGATGGCCTGGTGCTCGCCCATCGACAGGCCGGTGCGCGGCTCGTCGGTGGCGGGGGTGAGGGGCTTGAGGTCGGAGGGGCGGATCTTCGCGAACGCCTTGAGACGCGCCTGCAGCGTCTTGGCGTGGGAGGCGTCGAGCAGCGCACGGCGCAGGCCCTCGCTCACGGCCACGGGGGCGTCGGAGACCGTGTCGGTGCCGCCGGCGATGCCGGACTCGATCTGTCCGAGGCGGATCTTGTTCGCCACGGTGATCGCGGCCTCGAGACCGGTGGCGCACGCCTGCTGCAGGTCGAACGCCGGGGTCTGGGGCGACAGCGAGGAGCCGAGCACCGACTCGCGCACCAGGTTGAAGTCGCGCGAGTGCTTGAGGACGGCGCCGCCCACGACCTCCCCGATCCGCTCGCCCTGCAGGCCGAAGCGGGCGACCAGGCCCTCGAGGGCGGCCGTGAACATCTCCTGGTTGGAGGCGTCGGCGTACTTCTTGCCGGCGCGGGAGAACGGGATGCGGTTGCCGCCCACGATCAGGGCGTCGCGCGCGCCTGCCGGGGCGGACGAGCGCGCGGCGCGGGCGGGGGTCCGAGACGTGCTCCGGGAGGAGCCGTCGGACGGCTTGCGTGTAGCCACAGGTAGATCCTTCACTCCGTCGGTCAGGTAGGACTCACAGTACCTGATACTCTCAGTCCCGTGAGACGAGTCACAAGGTCCGGCCGATGACGGCCGCAGAGCAGCTCGACGGACGCTCGACCCTCGATGGTCGTTCTACACGGTGGGACGACCATCGTGCCGCGCGCCGTGCGCAGCTCGTCAACGCCGCGCGCAAGGCCGTGCACCGCGGCGGTCCCGGGGTCTCGATGGACGAGATCGCGGGCGAGGCGGGCACGTCGAAGTCCATCGTCTACCGGTACTTCGAGGACAAGGCGGGGCTGCGCCTCGCCGTGGCCGCGAACGTCGTCGCGACGATGCACGACGCCCTGCGCGAGGCCGCCGAGGCAGCGCCCACCCCGCACGCCGCGCTGCGCGCGATGGTCCGCGTCTACCTCGAGATGATCGAGCACTCGCCCAACGTCTACTGGTTCGTGACGCGGACCGCCATCGGCGGCAACGAGCCGGCCCCGGGCGCCGGCGCGGGCGGGCAGGTCGAGGCGCTCGGCGCCTACCTCGACTCCGTCATCGAGCTGGTGGCCGAGCCGTTCGCCCGCGCGGTCCAGGTGCCGCCGGCGCTCGCGGCCGCCTGGGCGGCCGGCGCCGTCGGCTTCGTCCGTGGCGCGGGCGAGTGGTGGCTCGGCCACGACGGTCCCGGCCGCCTCAGCCGGGAGGAGCTCACCGAGCAGGTGACCCTCTGGCTGTGGACCGGCCCCGTCGGCGTCCTGCACCACGAGGGCGCCGCGCCCCTCGACCCCTCCGAGACCTCTGAGACCCCTGAGACCTCCACCCCCGCACAACCGCAGGAGAAGCGATGACCACGACGTCCGACCGTCCCGCGACGCCCGCCACCGACGGCGCGCCCCAGCGGCCGACCGCCACCGGTCCCGCGGACAAGGCCACACCGCGCATCGACGTCGCCGGCCTGTCCGAGCAGCTGCTCGGCCGCTGGCCCCAGTGGCGCCGGCACGCCCGCGCGCGGGCCACCGACCCGACGTTCTGGAAGGACGAGTCGCTGTCGATGGCCGAGCACCGGGAGCGCGTGCTCGAGCAGATGCGCCTGCTGGCGCACGAGGACGAGAAGCACCAGGTGTGGCTCGCGTTCCCCGAGCGCCTCGGTGGCGGCGACTCGCCCGGCGCCAACCTGGCGGGCTTCGAGGAGCTCGTCGTCGCCGACCCGTCCCTGCAGATCAAGGCGGGCGTGCAGTGGGGCCTGTTCGCCTCGGCGATCCTGCACCTGGGCACGCCGGAGCAGCAGGACCGCCTGCTGCCGGGCGCGATGGACCTGTCGGTGCCGGGCGCGTTCGCGATGACGGAGATCGGGCACGGCTCGGACGTCGCGTCGGTGGGCACGACGGCCACCTACGACCCCGAGACCGAGGAGTTCGTCATCCACACGCCGTTCCGCGCGGCGTGGAAGGAGTTCCTGGGCAACGCGGCGGTGCACGCCACCGCGGCCACGGTCTTCGCCCAGCTCATCACCGGCGGCGTCAACCACGGCGTGCACTGCTTCTACGTGCCCGTGCGCGACCCCGAGACGATGGAGTTCCTGCCCGGCGTCAGCGGGTACGACGACGGCCTCAAGGGCGGGCTGCGCGGCGTCGACAACGGCCGCCTCGCGTTCGACCACGTGCGCATCCCGCGGACGGACCTGCTCGCGCGCTACGGCGCCGTCGCCGCCGACGGGACGTACTCGTCGCCGATCGAGAGCCCGGGCCGCCGGTTCTTCACGATGCTCGGCTCGCTGGTCCAGGGGCGCGTGTCGCTCGACGGCGCCGCGTCGACGGCGGCCAAGGTCGGCCTCGCCATCGCGGTCCGCTACGGGGCGGAGCGCCGCCAGTTCACGTCCTCCTCGCCCGTCGAGGAGACGGTGCTGCTGGACTACGCGACGCACCGCCGGCGCCTGTTCCCGCGCATCGCCGAGACGTACGCGACCCACTTCGCGCACGACCGGCTGCTCGACCTGTTCGACGACGTCTTCTCCGGCGCGAAGGACACCCCCGAGAACCGCGAGGACCTCGAGACCATGGCCGCGGCGCTCAAGGCGACGTCGACGACGTTCGTCCTGGAGACGCTGCAGGAGGCCCGCGTGGCCTGCGGCGGCGCCGGGTTCATCACCGAGAACCGCATCACGAGCCTGCACCACGACCTCGACGTGTACGCCACGTTCGAGGGCGACAACACGGTGCTGCTGCAGCTCGTCGCCAAGCGCCTCGTGGGCGACTACGCGAAGGAGCTCAAGGGCGCGACGTCGACGCCCGCCGGCATCGCCCGCTTCGTCGTCGACCGGGCCGCGGACGCCGCGCTGCACCGCACCGGGCTGCGCCGGGCGGGGCAGGCCATCGCCGACGTCGGCGACCCGCGCCGTGCCGCCGGTCACCTGCGCGACGCCGAGACGCAGCGCGAGCTGCTGGCCGACCGCGTCGCGACCATGGTCGAGGAGGTGGCGATGGCGCTGCGCCCCGCGCAGAAGGCGGACCCCGTGACGGCGGCCCGGATCTTCGACGAGAACCAGGTGCAGCTCGTCGAGGCGGCGAAGGCGCACGCGGACCTGCTGCGCTGGTCGGCGTTCACCGACGCGCTCGAGCAGATCGCCGACCCGGGCACCCGCCGCGTCATGACCTGGGTGCGCGACGTGTTCGGGCTCACGCTGATCGAGCGCAACCTCGCCTGGTACCTCGTCCACGGCCGGCTGTCCGCGCAGCGTGCGCGGACCGTGACGTCGTACGTCGACCGGCTGCTCGACCGGCTCCGCCCGCACGCCGTGGACCTCGTGGACGCGTGGGGCTACGGCCCCGAGCACCTGCGGGCGGTCATCGCGTCCGGCATCGAGGCCGAACGGCAGGAGGAGGCGCGGGCGTACTACGCGCAGCAGCGCGCGGACGGCACGGCGCCGATCAGCGAGAAGGCGCTGAAGAAGCAGAAGCGCGCCTGACCCGGCCGAAGACGACGAACCCCGCGGGAGAGCTGGTCTCCCGCGGGGTTCGTGCTCGCTGGGGTGCGTGCGTGCCGGTGTCCCGTCAGGCGGCGGCGGGTGTCGGCTCCCCCGCGCGCACCGGTCGCGGGTGCTCCTCGACGGCCGCCGGCGCGCTGTCGCGGTGCTCGAGCACGACGGCGGGCGCGGGAGCCGCGTCCTCGGTCGCCTGCTCGTCGCGCAGCGGCAGTCCCAGGGTGACGGTCGCCGGCCGGGCGACCCGGGGCGGCGGGGCGGCCATCGCCACCGCCGCGGCTCCCGCGAGCCCTGCCGCGAGGGCCACCCACGCGACCCACGTCCATCCGAGCGCTGCCGACGCACCCAGCAGCGCCCCGTCCGCGACCCCGACGACGAGTCCGAAGACGAGCACTCGTCTCATGCCTACCTCCCACGGTCCGCCTCATCCGTGCCCCCTCCAGGAGACGACACGACGGCCTGTCGTGCATCCGCTGGACGGACCGTGCAGGTCACAGGTGCGTCACGTTCGCCGCCCGCCGCCCCCTCCCCAGGACAGCGGCTCCGGCGCGGGCGCCGACGGCTGCGCGTCGACGTGCCCCAGGAGCAGCGGCGACGGCGCCGGGTCCTGCGTGGAGCGGAGCTGGTGGTGCATCTCCCCGGTGAGCCGCAGCGCGAGCTCGAACCGGACCGGCGCGACGAAGTCGGCGTGCAGGCGCCCGCCGAGCGCGGGGTGCGGGGAGAAGGCGAGCACCTCGTCGGGGCGCGGCCGGGTGCCGGCGTCCAGCACCTCGCGGCAGAGGTCCTCCAGGAGGAGGTCCGCGCGCCCGTCGGCGGAGTCGAGCTCGGTGTACATCTCGACGGCCGTGGCCCAGCGGAGCTCGAGCGACCCCTCGATCGTGTCGAGGAACCACCAGCCCTCCAGGGACTCGAGGAAGACGTCGCCGAAGACGGTCGTGAAGCGGGGCGTCTTGCCGTGGACCCCCAGCCACGACCAGGACGCCAGCCCGTACGCGAAGGCGCCGGGAGAGAAGGTTCTGAGCAGTTCCACGTGCGCATCAAACCACCTTGTGGTAAAAGACAAAACCCCCAGCGGTGCCAGGGCTGCCCGTGGCGCCGCTCACGGAAAATCGTCACCTGGTCGTGATGCGGGTCAAGAACGCGGGGGTGCGGGTCAAGAACGCGTCATCCGCGCAGGTCGCGCGCGTCCTCGGGGCCCGGGAGGGAACTTCGCGCCGGGCCCGGCCGTTCCTCCCGGGTACGGGCCGACGACCTCGGCGCCGCACGATCCGCCCGACCCCCCACCCGGAGGTGGACCCATGCAGACGCCCGCCGACCGCACCCGCGTCGACGCGCGCAGCGTCGCGATCACCGGCCTCACGACCGCGGCCTGGTACGCCGTGCCGGACGTCGTGGGGCCGCGCTGGGCGCGAGCGCTGGCCAAGGCGGGAGTGCTGACCGGCGGCCTCGCGCTCGGCCTCGCCGCCACGACCGAGGGGCGGTCCGCCGTGGACGGGGTGCGCGAGGTCCGTGACGAGCTCCGCGACCTGCGCGGTGCCGACGCGGAGGGTCGCGAGGACGGCGCCACCGACGGCGCGGGCCAGGACCCGGACGGCGACCCGCACCACGACCCGGACCACGACCCGGACCATGACCAGGGCCGGCAGCCCGGGCGCGACGACAACGTGCTCGCGACGGTCCCGGACCTCGACGACGTCGACCCGCTGCCGCACCCGGTGGTCGCCGGCGCGGCCGCGGGCGGGGTGCTCGCGCTCGTCGCCGCGGTGGCGGTGGCGGGGGAGAAGTGGGCCTACCGGCGCGGCGAGCGGTGGCGGGAGCAGGGGCGGCGGCTGCCCCACACGCGCGTGGGCCTGGTCCTCGGGGCGCTGGCGGCGGCCGCCACCGTCCTCGACCCGTCGGCGGCACGGGGGCCCGCCGACACCGATGGCACTGACGGCACCGCCCACGCCGAGGGGTCGTCGCGCCCCACGGCGTGAGCGCCGGTCAGGCGTCGCCCGCCGTCGAGCCCCGCACGACCAGCCGCGGCGGCGACAGCTCCGTGCCGTGCACGGGCCGCCCGTCGATCGCGGCCAGCAGCAGCTCCGCGGCGCGCTGGCCGAGCCGGTCGAGCTGGGGGTCCACCGTGGTCAGGGGCGGGCGGCTGGCGAGCGCCATGACGTCCCAGTCGTCGTAACCGGTCACGGCCACGTCCTCGGGCACGCGCACCCCGCGGTCCCGCAGGCGGTCGCAGCCGCCCCGGGCGAGCTGGTCGGAGGCGAAGGCGATCGCGTCGACGGGCAGGGGGTCGCCGGGCCGGTGGTCGCCGAGCACGAGGTCGACGGCGAGCCGCCCCCAGCGCTCGGACCACTCGCCGAACAGCGGCTCGCCGACGACGGCCGCCCCGCGCGGCGCGAGCGCCTCGGCGAGCGCCCGGTGGCGCAGCACGGACGCGGCCTGGTCGCCCCGGCCGCCCACGTACGCGACCCGGGTGCGCCCGAGGGAGCACAGGTGCGCCGCGACGGCGGCCATCCCCGCGGTGTCGTCGGGCACGACCGACGCGTCCTGCGGGTCCTGCGACGGCGAGTAGGCGTAGACGACGGGCATCGGCACCTGGATGGGCGGCCGGGGGTCGGTGGTGCGGCCGGTGACGATGATGCCGTCCACGCGGCGCGCGACGAGGCTGCGCACGTGGTGCTGCTCGCGGACCGGGTCGTGCCGAGCTGTGGCCAGCAGCGCGGAGATCTGCCCGCCGATGAGCGCGTTCTCGGCGCCGAGCACGACCGGGAGCGAGAAGCGGCCGGCGGAGTCGGTGCTCAGCAGCCCGACCGTGAAGCTGCGCCGCGCGGACAGGGACCGGGCCTGCGCGTCGGGCACGAAGCCCAGGCGTTCCGCCGCCTCGCGCACCCGGGCCCGGGTGGCCGGACGCAGGGAGCCGGTGTCGTTGAGCGCCTTCGACACGGTGCTGGGCGACACCCCCGCCAGCGCGGCCACGTCGGTGATCCGCACGGTGCCGGTGGTCTCGGCCATCGCGCCTCCTCGAGGATTCCTGCCGTTCCGCGGTCTGACGGGCGGCTGGCCTGATCGTACGCGATTTCGCCTGTCGGACGGGGCTTTGACGGCCCCAACCGCCATCCCTACGGTAAGGAAAACGTATTCCTAGTTTCCTTCCTCGAGGGAGAGGTGCATGACGACGACCACGACCCGGGCCGCTCGCGGACCCGCCGAGCCCACCGCCGCGGCGATCTCCGGCCTCCGGCCCCTGCCGCCGGGCAGCGCGACCCTCGAGGGCGGCCTGTGGGGGCACCGCCTCCGCGTCAACCGCGAGGCGTCGGTCCCCGAAGGGCTGGGGCACCTGCGCGAGTACGGGAACCTGCGCAACCTCGAGATCGCGGCCGGGCTGGCCGAGGGCGAGGCGACGGGCCCGATCTTCGCCGACTCGGACGTGCACAAGTGGCTCGAGGCCGCGGCGTGGGAGTACGGGCGCGAGCCCGACGAGGCGCTGCTGGACGACATCCTCGAGGTGACGCGCGCCGTCGCCGGCGCCCAGGCGCCCGACGGGTACCTCGACTCGGTGCCGCAGCTGCGGGGCGTGCCGCGCTACTTCGACCTGCCGTGGAGCCACGAGCACTACTGCGCGGGCCACCTCATGCAGGCGGCGGTGGCGCAGGTGCGGGCCACCGGGCGCCGCGACCTGCTCGACGTCGCCGTCCGGCTCGCCGACCACCTCGTCGAGACCTTCGGCGACGGCGAGGGCCGGCTGCGCGAGGTCGACGGCCACCCCGTGATCGAGACCGCCCTCGTGGAGCTGTACCGCGAGACGGGCACGGCGGCGTACCTGGACCTGGCGCGCTGGTTCGTCGAGGCGCGCGGCACGGGCATCATCGCGGCCCACGGCAAGCAGCCCACCTACTTCTCCGACCGCGTGCGCGTCCGCGAGGCGACGACCGTCGAGGGGCACGCGGTGCGTGCCGTCTACCTCGGCGCCGGGGCCACCGACGTCGCCGTGGAGACGGGCGACCGCGAGCTCCTCGCGGCGCTCGAGGCGCAGTACGCGGCGATGGTCGACGGCAAGCAGTACCTCACGGGCGGCCTCGGCTCGCGCTGGGACGGCGAGTCGTTCGGCGACCCGCACGAGCTGCCGAGCGACCGGGCCTACGCCGAGACGTGCGCGGCCATCGGCGCCGTGCAGTGGGCCTGGCGGCTGCTCCTGGCCACCGGCGACGCGCGGTACGCCGACCAGATCGAGCGGATGCTGCTCAACGGCTTCCTCTCCGGGCTCTCCCTGGACGGCACGGAGTACTTCTACGTCAACCCGCTGCAGGTGCGCACGGGTGCGCACGCGGAGGAGGAGCGCAACCCCGCCGCCGGCCGCCGGCCGTGGTTCGGCTGCGCCTGCTGCCCGCCCAACATCATGCGGACCCTGTCGAGCCTCGAGGGGTACCTCGCCACCGTCACCGGCGACACGGTCCAGCTGCACCAGTACGCGCCCGGCACCATCACCGCCGAGCTGCCCGGCGGCGTGCTGCGCCTGCGCGTCGTCACGGAGTACCCCTACGCCGGCCGCGTCACGCTGCATGTCGAGGAGGCGGCCGCGGGCGCAGGGCTCGCCCTGCGCGTCCCGGCGTGGGCCGACGGCGCCACCCTGGACGGCGTTCCGGTCGCGGCGGGCGGCTACGCCACCGTGGACCGGCCGCTGGCGGCGGGCGACACCGTCGTCCTCGACCTCCCGGTGACGCCGCGCCTGACGGCGGCCGACCCGCGCGTCGACGACGCCCGCGGCTGCGTGGCGATCGAGCGCGGCCCGCTGGTCTACGCGCTGGAGCAGGTCGACCAGGAGCCGGGCGCGGTGGTGGACGACGTGCGGATCGACCCCGCGGCGCCGCTCGGCGAGGAGGAGCGCCCGGACCTGCTGGGCGGCACGGTCGTGGTGACCGCCACGGGCACCGTGCAGCGCCGTCCCGACGCCCCGGCCGGCTCGGGCCCGTACCGGCCGGCCGGCACACCGGCGCCGGCCGTCGGCGACCCCGTGACGCTGCGGGCGATCCCGTACCACCTGTGGGCCAACCGTGGTCCGCAGGCCATGCGGGTCTGGATCCCCGTGTCCGGCCCGGCGGCCTGACCGCGGGTCCTGACAGCACCACTCGCGGGGCGCCCGGGCACGGGCGCCCCGCCCCGCGGGCACCGTCGCCCGCGGGGAGGCCAACGCGCGCCCGGAGGGCGCGGAGGAGGAGAGCGATGGAGCTCACCAGACGGCAGCTGCTCGCGCTGCTCGGAGCGGGCGGGGCGACGGCCGCCCTCGGCGGGTGCGCGACGCCGACCACCGCCGTCGACGTCGGTGCCCCCGGGTTCGGGGAGGGCGCCCGCGGCACCGTCGAGATGTGGTGCCGCTCGGACACCGTCAACGGGGTCCAGACCGTGGTGGACGCCTTCCACGCGGCGCAGGACCGCGTCCGGGTGCGGCTGACCCCGATCCAGAACGGCCAGTACGTCACCAAGGTCGCCACGGCGATCCGCGGCGGTCGGGTGCCCGACGTCATCGACATCGACGACATCTACTCCACGATGTTCGCGTTCCGCGACGTCTTCACCGACCTCACGCCGCTGGTCGAGGACCTCGCGCTCGGGGACGCGCTCAGCCCCGGCCACCTCGCCCTCGCGACCAAGGACGGCCGGCACTACGGCGTCCCGTTCCTCGGCGACTTCTCCGTGCTCTTCTGCAACACCGAGCTGTTCGACCGGGCCGGGCTGGACGTCGACGAGCACACGGCGTCCTTCGACGGGATCCTCGAGGCCGCCCGCGCCATCTCCGCGCTCGACGGCGACACCTACGGCTGGTCGTACCCCGGCAACTCCTCCGGCGCCCTCGGCTTCACCGTGCAGCCGCACGTGTGGGCCACGGGCACCGACCTCATCGCCGGCGACGTGGGCGACCAGCGCGGGAACGTCGCGGGCAACGACGCGCTGCGCCGCACGCTCGACCTCGAGCGCACGCTCTGGCAGGAGCAGCTGGTGCCGCCCGGCTGCTTCGCCGACGACGCCTCCCGCTGGTCCGCCGACTACGTCGCCGGCCGGCTCGGGATGTTCCCGGCCGGGTACGGCATCGTCGCCCCCAACGCGTCGCCCGAGCTGCTGGAGCGCAGCCGCGTGGTGCTGCTGCCCGGCCCGGACGGCGGCCGCGCGTTCTTCGACGGCGGGGACAACCTGTGCATGCCCCAGGGCGGCAAGAACCCCGAGGCGGCCGCGGAGCTGATCCGGTTCGCCGTCGCCCTCGAGCAGCAGACGCGCATGCCCGACGGCTTCTACTCGCCGGTCCGCTCCGACGTCGTGACACCGGAGTTCGAGGCCGAGCACCCGCTCGTCGTCCCGACCCTGAGGTCGCTCGACGCCGGGTACGCCCCCACCACGCTCGCCTACAACCTCATCTACAACCAGCAGGACGGGCCCTGGCTGCGCATGTTCCGCCGGGCCGTCTTCGACGGGGAGGTCGACACCGCCATGGACGAGGCCCAGACCACGTACGACCGCATCCTGCGGCAGGCCCAGGCATGAGCGCGGCGCGCGGCACCCTCACGCACCCCGCCCGCACCGGCCTGCTGCTCGTGGCGCCGGCCGTCGCGTTCGTCGTCGTGTTCGTGATGGTGCCGCTGGTGTCGGCGGTGGGGATCTCGCTCACCAACCTCCCGCTCATCGGGTCGTGGCGGTTCATCGGACTGGAGAACTACGCGTCCGTGCTCACCGACCCCACCTTCTGGCGGGCCGTCGGCTACACGCTGCTGTACACGGCGATCGTCACCGGGCCGATCCTCCTGCTCGGCTACGCGCTCGCCGTCGTCGTGCGGGCCAACCGCCGCGGTGCCACGGTGCTGCGCACGATCTTCTTCGTGCCGTACGTCATCGGCCTCACCACGCTCAGCTTCCTCATGCTGCTCGAGGCGCAGCCGGACAGCGGCATGGTGAACGTCGTCCTGCGCGGTCTCGGGATCACCGACGGGTCGACGGCGTGGCTCGTGGACGGGCCGCTGGCCAGCGGGCTGCTGTGCGCGATGGTGATCTGGGCGGTGTCGGGGCTGACGATGGTGCTGCTCATGTCGGGGATGCAGGGCATCCCGCGCGAGGTCTACGAGTCCGCCGAGCTCGACGGCGCCACCTGGTGGGTGCGGGAGCGCACGATCACCGTCCCGCTGCTGCGGCGCACCATCGCGATGACCGTCGTGCTGTCGGTCATCGGGTCGCTGCTCGCGTTCACGCAGTTCTACATCCTGACCCAGGGCGGCCCCGGCTCGGACACCACCACCGTGGTGATGGCGATCTACCGGCGGGCGTTCGTGCAGCTGCAGCTGGGGGCGGCGACGGCGATGTCGCTCGTCCTGGTCGTCATCACCGGACTGGTCACCGCGGCGCAGTTCTGGCTGCTGCGGGAGAGGAGCTGACATGGCGGTCACGACGAGCCTGCCGGGCACGGCCGAGCAGGGCGCACCCGCCGGGGGCACCCGCGGGGCGAGCCCGGGGAGCGGGTCCTCGCCCGGGGTGACGCGCCCGTCGGGGCCCGAGCGCGACACCCGCGTGCGGCGCACGCTGTACGCGGTCGGCGGCGTCCTGGCCGCGCTGGTCTTCGTGGTGCCGCTGCTCCTGGCGCTGGTCCGCGCCGGTCAGCCGGGCGACGTCGTCGTGGCCGCGCCGGACGGGCGCTTCCTCGACCTGTCGTGGGTCAACTTCCGGCTGATCCTCGACCAGCCGGAGATCTGGCGCGGCATCGTGAACTCCGTCGTCGTGTCCGTCAGCACCGCGGTGCTCACCGCCGTCCTCGCGACGCTCGCCGGGTACGGGTTCGCCAAGTTCGGCTTCCGCGGCCGGGGCGTGCTCTTCGGCCTGGTGCTGGTGACCCTGATGGTGCCGTTCCAGGCGATCCTCACCCCGCTGTACCTGCAGATGAACGCCATGCGGCTCACCGACAGCCTGCTCGGCCTCGTGCTGTTCTACACCACCGTCAACCTGCCGTTCTGCGTGTTCGTCATGCGCAACGCGTTCGAGTCGGTGCCCGGCGAGATCGAGGACTCGGCGCACGTCGACGGCGCCGGCACGCTGCGCATGATCGTCTCCGTGCTGCGGCCGCTCGTGCTGCCCGGCGCCGCGACGGCCGCGCTGTACGCCTTCCTCGCCTCCTGGACGGAGTTCCTCGGCGCGCTGACGTTCCTCACCGACTCGTCGCTCTACACGCTGCCCGTCTCGCTGGTGAACCTGCAGCAGGGCGCCTACGGGCAGGTGGACTTCGGCCTCCTCGCCGCCGGGTCGGTGGTCGCGATGATCCCGTGCGTCGTGCTGTACGTGGCGCTGCAGCGGTACTACGTGGCCGGGCTCGCGTCGGGGGCGGTCAAGGGCTGAGCGGCGGGCGTCGGGGAGCGCGGGCGGGCGCCGGTAGACTGGCGGCGCGCCGTGTGGGCGCCCCTGCCCGGACCGACGCCGGATGCCGGCACCGCGACGCGGTGCGGTGATCACCCGGTCCGAGCCCCGAGCTCTGCAGTACTCGCGCGACCCGAGGGAAGTTGATGACCGCCGCTGCCGACCGTGCCGAAGCCGTGTCCGCCCCCCGCCCCCAGCTGGACACCGTCGAGCACGCCGCGTCCACGCCCGACGAGTCCCAGCCGTACGCCGAGCTCGGCCTCAAGCCGGACGAGTACCAGCGCATCCGCGACCTGCTCGGGCGCCGCCCCACGGCCGCCGAGCTCGCCATGTACTCCGTGATGTGGTCCGAGCACTGCTCGTACAAGTCCTCCAAGGTGCACCTGCGCAAGTTCGGCGACCGGGTCACCGAGGAGATGAAGGAGCACCTGCTCGTCGGCATCGGCGAGAACGCGGGCGTCGTCGACGTCGGCGACGGCTGGGCCGTGACGTTCAAGGTCGAGTCCCACAACCACCCGTCGTTCGTCGAGCCGTACCAGGGCGCCGCGACCGGCGTCGGCGGCATCGTGCGCGACATCATCTCGATGGGCGCGCGCCCCGTGGCCGTCATGGACCAGCTCCGCTTCGGCGCGGTGGACCACCCCGACACGGCGCGCGTCGTGCACGGCGTGGTCAGCGGCGTCGGCGGCTACGGCAACAGCCTCGGCCTGCCCAACATCGGCGGCGAGCTCGTCTTCGACGCCTCCTACCAGGGCAACCCGCTCGTCAACGCGCTGTGCCTCGGCGTGCTGCGCCACGAGGACATCCACCTCGCCAACGCGTCCGGCGTGGGCAACAAGGTGGTGCTGTTCGGCGCCCGGACGGGCGGCGACGGTATCGGCGGCGCCTCCATCCTCGCCTCGGAGACGTTCGAGGACGGCGTGCCGGCCAAGCGCCCGAGCGTCCAGGTGGGCGACCCCTTCATGGAGAAGGTCCTCATCGAGTGCTGCCTCGAGCTCTACGCCGCCCAGGTGGTCGAGGGCATCCAGGACCTCGGCGCCGCGGGCATCTCCTGCGCCACGAGCGAGCTCGCCTCCAACGGCGACGGCGGCATGCACGTGTGGCTCGACGACGTCCTGCTGCGCGACCCGAGCCTCAACGCCGGCGAGATCCTCATGTCGGAGTCGCAGGAGCGGATGATGGCGGTCGTCACGCCCGAGAAGCTCGACCAGTTCCTCGCGATCACCGGCAAGTGGGACGTCGAGACCGCCGTCATCGGCGAGGTCAACGACTCCGGCCGCCTCACCATCGACCACCACGGCCAGCGGATCGTGGACGTCGACCCGCGGACCGTCGCGCACGAGGGCCCGGTGTACGAGCGCCCCTACGCGCGCCCGGCCTGGCAGGACGGCCTGCAGGCCGACACCACCGTGGCCGCGGGCCTGGCCCGGCCGACCTCGGCCGACGACCTGCGCGCGACCGCGCTGCGCCTGCTCGCGTCGCCGAACCTCGCCTCGAAGGCCTGGGTGACGGACCAGTACGACCGCTTCGTGCAGGGCAACACGGCGCTCGCGCAGCCGGACGACGGCGGCGTGGTCCGCGTGGACGAGACGACCGGCCGCGGCGTCGCGCTCGCGACCGACGCGAACGGCCGCTACGGCAAGCTCGACCCCCGCGCGGGCGCGCAGCTCGCCCTCGCGGAGGCGTACCGCAACGTGGCGACGGCCGGCGCGACGCCCCTCGCCGTCACGGACTGCCTCAACTTCGGCTCGCCGGAGCACCCGGACTCGATGTGGCAGCTCGTCGAGGCGATCGAGGGGCTGGCGGACGCCTGCCAGGAGCTCGGCGTGCCCGTCACGGGCGGCAACGTGTCGCTCTACAACGGCACCGGCGAGCCGGGCCAGATCGATTCCTCCATCCACCCGACGCCCGTCGTGGGCGTGCTCGGCGTGATCGAGGACGTCCGCACCGCCGTGCCGTCCGGCTGGCGCACCGCGGGCCTGTCCGTGCTGCTGCTGGGCCGCACGGCCGACGAGCTGGACGGCTCCGCGTGGGCCGACGTCGAGCACGGGCACCTGGGCGGCCTGCCGCCGCGCGTGGACCTGGCGGCCGAGAAGGCGCTGGCGTCCGCACTGGTCGAGGCCCGCCGGCAGGGCCTGGTCGCGGCCGCGCACGACCTGTCCGAGGGCGGGCTCGCGCAGGCGCTGCTCGAGGCGTCGCTGCGCTACGGCGTCGGCGCCGAGGTCGCCCTGGACGGCGTGAGCGGGCGCGACGGCGTGACGCCGTTCGCCGCGCTGTTCAGCGAGTCCACGGCGCGCGCCGTGGTGGCCGTGGACCCGGAGCACGAGTCGGAGCTCGCCGCGGTGGCCGAGGCCGCGGGCGTGCCGGTGCTGCGCCTCGGGCACACCGGCGGGGACGCGCTGGTGGTGGCCGGCGGGTTCGACGGCGAGACGTTCTCGGTCCCGCTCGACGAGGCCCGCGAGGCGCACGAGGGGACGCTGCCGAGCATCTTCGGCTGACCAGGGGCGACGGCGTCGCCGTCTCGGCGTGTGAGATGGCGTCTCGCCAGCGCCTACCCTGCAAGAGAGACGTGCGTGTGCCGTGCCGCCCTCCGGGGCCTGCGGGCGCGCTCCCCACCGACCGGGAGGAGCCCCGATGGAAGACCGTCTGCAGCCAGTGTTCGCCGAGGTGCTGCGCCGCAACCCGGGCGAGGTGGAGTTCCACCAGGCCGTGCGGGAGGTCTTCGAGTCGCTGGGCCCCGTGCTGCGCAAGAACCCGCAGTACGTGGAGGCGGCCGTCCTCGAGCGCATCTGCGAGCCCGAGCGCCAGATCATCTTCCGGGTGCCGTGGGTCGACGACACCGGCCGCGTGCGGATCAACCGCGGCTTCCGCGTCGAGTACAACTCGGCCCTCGGCCCGTACAAGGGCGGCCTGCGCTTCCACCCCTCGGTGTACCTGGGGATCGTGAAGTTCCTCGGCTTCGAGCAGATCTTCAAGAACGCGCTGACCGGCCTGCCGATCGGCGGCGGCAAGGGCGGCTCCGACTTCGACCCGCGCGGCCGGTCCGACGGCGAGGTCATGCGGTTCTGCCAGTCGTTCATGACCGAGCTGTACCGGCACATCGGCGAGTACACCGACGTCCCGGCCGGTGACATCGGCGTGGGCGCCCGCGAGGTCGGCTACCTGTTCGGCCAGTACAAGCGGATCACCAACCGGTACGAGTCCGGGGTGCTGACCGGCAAGGGCCTCACCTGGGGCGGCTCGCTCGTGCGCCGCGAGGCCACGGGCTACGGCGCGGTGCTCTTCGCCCAGAGCATGCTCGGCACGCGCGGCGAGAGCCTGGACGGCCGCCGCGTCTCCGTGTCCGGCTCGGGCAACGTGGCGATCTACGCCGCCGAGAAGGCGCAGCAGCTCGGCGGGCGCGTCATCACGTTCTCCGACTCGTCCGGCTACGTCGTCGACGAGGCGGGCATCGACCTCGAGCTGCTCAAGGACGTCAAGGAGGTCCGGCGCGGCCGCGTCTCCGACTACGTGGACAGCCGTCCGGGCGCCCGCCTCGTGTCCGAGGGCAGCATCTGGGACGTGCCGACCGACGTGGCGCTGCCGTGCGCCACCCAGAACGAGCTCACCGAGGCGGGCGCCAAGCAGCTCGTCGCGAACGGCGTGGTGGCGGTCGCCGAGGGCGCCAACATGCCGACCACCCCCGAGGCCGTCGGCCTGCTGCGCGAGGCCGGCGTCCTGTTCGGGCCCGGCAAGGCCGCGAACGCGGGCGGCGTCGCGACGTCGGCGCTGGAGATGCAGCAGAACGCGTCGCGCGACTCGTGGAGCTTCGACTACACCGAGTCCCGGCTCGCGGAGATCATGACCGGCATCCACGACAACTGCCTCGCCACGGCGGAGGAGTACGAGGCGCCGGGGGACTACGTCGTGGGCGCCAACGTCGCCGGCTTCACCAAGGTCGCCGACGCGATGATCGCCTTCGGCGTCATCTGACCGCTCGCGCACGAACGACGACGGCGCGGCCCCAGCAAGGGGCCGCGCCGTCGTCGTCTGCGAGGGGCTGCGACAGGGCTGCGCAGGGGACCGGCGTCCTCAGGCCTCGGCGTCGGCCTCGGTGTTCTCCGAGGAGATCATCCAGGCCTGCTTCTCGAGGTCGGTGATGACCTCGTGCAGGAGGTCCGCGCTGGTCGGGTCCTCGGCGTCGACGTCGTCGTGCACCTGGCGCGCGACCTCGACCGTCTGCGCCACCCGCTCGACGATCGCGTCGACCGTGTCGCCGACCGACACGAGGCCGGCCGGGTAGGGCGAGAGGTCGGTCGTGGTGGCGACGGTCTCGGTGCGGCCGTCGGGCACGGCCTGCAGGGCCCGCAGCCGCTCGGCGACGGCGTCGCTGTGCTCGCGTGCGACGTCGACGAGCTCGTCGAGCTGGAGGTGCAGGTCCCGGAACCCGCGGCCCGTGACGTTCCAGTGGGCCTGCTTGCCCTGGACGTGCAGGTCGACGAGGGCGACGAGCACGCGCTGCAGGTGGGCGCGGAGCGTGTCGGACGCCCGGGCGCGGGGGGTCTCGCGCTTCATCAGGGGAGTGGTCATGGTGAACCTCGCATCCGTGGACGATCGCTTCCTTGAACCGTTCCAGGCTACGAAGGCTTCCCGCGGCCCGCCAGCAAGGGCAGGCGAGCCTTCGTCGTCGCGGGACGGGGCGAGCGAACCTACTCTGGGAGGAGGGCTCCCGGCCCGGGTGAGGTGTGCTCCGATGACGTGGCAGGCGCTGCTCCTGGCGGCGACGGCGACGGTGGTCGCGGCTGTCGCCGTGCGGTCGTGGCTGCGCTCGATCGGGCACCGGGACGCGGTGGCGCGCCGGGCCCGCCGGCGGCGGGGGACGATCGCCGACCCGCTCGTCACCCTCACCGTGCAGGTGCGGCTCGGCGAGCTGGCCCGCGAGCTGCGCGCCATCGAGCAGGACCCGCAGGTCTTCGCGCGCGCCCACCACGCCCGGGCTGCGCAGGGCGCCTACGACGCCCTGCTGCGCGAGGCCTGCCGCCTCGCCGGGCTGAGCGTCGTCGACCTGCCGATGCGCGCCGACGAGCGCGCCGAGTCCGCCGAGCGGCTCCGCGAGGAGCTGGAGCTCAGCGCCCGCGGCTGGTCCTGGTAGCCGAGGTAGTACGCACGACGGCGAGGTAGTACGCACGACGGCGAGGTAGTACGCACGACGGCGAGGTAGTACGAGAGCCGCGGTGGTTGCGCGCCACCGCGGCTCTCGTACTACCTCGCCGTCGTGCGTACTACCTCGCCGGCACGGGCCTCGGCGTCAGAGGGCCTCGAGCGCCGTGTTGAACGTGGCGGACGGGCGCATCACCGCGGCGGCCTTGGCGGCGTCGGGGCGGTAGTAGCCGCCCACGTCGGCCGGGGAGCCCTGCACGCCGACGAGCTCGTCGACGATCGTCTGCTCCTGCTCGGCGAGCGACGCCGCGAGGGGGCCGAACGCGGCCGCCAGCTCGGCGTCCTCGGACTGCGCGGCGAGCTCCTGCGCCCAGTACAGGGCCAGGTAGAAGTGCGAACCGCGGTTGTCGATCCCGCCCACGCGGCGCGTCGGGGACTTGTCCCGGTCGAGGAAGGTGCCCGTGGCGCGGTCGAGGGTGTCCGCGAGCACCTGGGCGCGCGCGTTGCCGGTCACGGTGGCCAGGTGCTCGAACGACGCGGCCAGCGCGAAGAACTCGCCGAGCGAGTCCCACCGCAGGTAGTTCTCCGCGAGGAGCTGCTGCACGTGCTTCGGGGCCGAGCCGCCGGCGCCCGTCTCGAAGAGGCCGCCGCCGTTCATCAGCGGCACGATCGACAGCATCTTGGCGGACGTGCCCAGCTCGAGGATGGGGAACAGGTCCGTGTTGTAGTCGCGCAGCACGTTGCCGGTCACCGAGATCGTGTCCAGGCCCTGGCGGATGCGCGCGAGCGAGAACGCCGTCGCCTCGGCCGGCGCCATCACGTGGATGTCGAGGCCGTCGGTGTCGTGGTCGCCCAGGTACTGCTCGACCTTGGCGATGAGCTGCGCGTCGTGCGCGCGCCGCGCGTCGAGCCAGAAGACGGCGGGGGAGCCGGTGGCGCGGGCGCGGTTGACGGCGAGCTTGACCCAGTCGCGGATCGCGACGTCCTTGGTGGTGCACGCGCGCCACACGTCGCCGGCCTGGACGTCGTGGCTCAGCAGCACGGTGCCGGCCGCGTCCACGACCTCCACGGTGCCGTCGGCCGGGATCTCGAACGTCTTGTCGTGCGAGCCGTACTCCTCGGCCTTCTTGGCCATGAGGCCCACGTTCGGCACCGAGCCCATCGTGGCCGGGTCGAAGGCGCCGTTCGCGCGGCAGTCGTCGATGACCGTCTGGTACACGCCGGCGTACGACGAGTCGGGGATGACGGCGAGCGTGTCGTGCTCCTGGCCGTCCGGGCCCCACATGTGGCCGCCGCCGCGGATCATCGCGGGCATGGAGGCGTCGATGATGACGTCCGAGGGGACGTGCAGGTTGGTGATGCCGCGGTCGGAGTCGACCATGGCGAGCGCCGGGCCGTCGGCCAGGCCCTGCTCGACGGCGGCCTTGATCGCGGGGCCGTCGGGCAGCGTGTCGACGGCGGCGAGCAGCCCGCCGAGGCCGTCGTTGGGGGAGATGCCCGCGGCCTTGAGCTGGTCGCCGTACTGCTCGAAGAGTGCCGGGAAGAACGCCTGCACGACGTGGCCGAAGATGATCGGGTCGGAGACCTTCATCATCGTGGCCTTGAGGTGCGCGGAGAACAGCACCCCCTCCTCCTTGGCGCGCGCCACCTGCTCGGTGAGGAACGTGCGCAGCGCGGCGACGGACATGAAGGTCGCGTCGACGACCTCGCCCTCCTCGACCGCCAGGCCCTCCTTGAGCACCGTGGTGCCCGAGGGCGTCACGAGGCGGATGGTGAGGGTGTCGTCGGCGGGGATGACGACGGACTTCTCGTTCGAGAAGAAGTCGTCGGCGCCCATCGTCGCGACGTTGGTCTTCGAGTCGGGCGACCAGGCGCCCATGCGGTGCGGGTGCGCCTTCGCGTAGTTCTTCACCGACGCGGGCGCGCGGCGGTCCGAGTTGCCCTCGCGCAGCACCGGGTTCACGGCCGAGCCCTTGACCTTGTCGTAGCGGGCGCGCACGTCCTTCTCGGCGTCCGTCTGCGGGTCCTCGGGGTAGCTCGGCACGTCGTAGCCCTGGCCCTGCAGCTCGGCGATCGCCGCCTTGAGCTGCGGCACCGACGCCGAGATGTTCGGCAGCTTGATGATGTTGGCCTCGGGGGTGGTGGCCAGCGCGCCCAGCTCGGCGAGGGCGTCGCCGATGCGCTGCTCGTCGGTCAGCCGCTCGGGGAACTGGGCGAGGATGCGCCCGGCGAGCGAGATGTCGCGGGTCTCGACCGCGACCCCGGCCTGGGCGGCGTACGCCTCGACGATCGGGAGGAACGAGTAGGTCGCGAGCAGCGGCGCCTCGTCGGTCTGGGTGTAGATGATCGTGGCGGCCTCGGGCCTGGACTCGGTGGTCATGCGGCGATGCTCCCTTGGCAGGGCAGTGGTGGACGAAAGATTGTTTGACATCAAGATATCCGGCCGCGCGGGAGCCTGTCGAAAGCGCGACCCGTGCGGGCGCCGTGCCGTGCCTCACGAACGCGGCCCTCGCCGCGCGCTCGCGACGGCACGCCGTTACGGTCGAGCCGTGCCGTCGCGTCAGCTCCATCTCGCCCAGGCGGGCCCGGCCGAGGTCGCGGACGCCCTCGCCGCGCTGCGCGCCGAGGTCGGCCTGCCCGCGATGTTCCCGGCCGAGGCCCGCGAGGAGGCCGAGCGGGTCGCCGCGGACGGCGGGCACGGGGGCGACGCCCCGACCCGTCAGGACCGCCGTGACGTCGAGCTCGTCACCATCGACCCGCCCGGCTCGATGGACCTGGACCAGGCGGTGCACGTCGCGTCGTCCGGACGGGGCTACATCGTCCGGTACGCCATCGCGGACGTCGCCGCCTTCGTCCGGCCGGGCGGTGCGCTCGACGCCGAGGCGCACCGGCGCGGCACCACGGTCTACGGCCCGGACGTGCGCACCCCCCTCCACCCCACGGTGCTGTCCGAGGGCGCCGCGAGCCTGCTCCCGGACGAGGACCGGCCCGCCGTGCTGTGGACGATCGGGCTCGACGCGGACGGGGAGATCACCAGCAGCTCGGTCACCCGCGCGACCGTGCGGTCGCGCGCCCGCCTCACGTACGGCGAGGCCCAGGCTCAGCTGGACGCCGGCGTGGCGTCGGACTCGCTGTCCCTGCTGGCCGACGTCGGCCGGTTGCGGCAGGCGCGCGAGCGCGACCGTGGCGGCGTCTCGCTGGAGGTCCCCGAGCAGGAGATCGTCCCGCGGCCGGGTGGCTTCTCCCTCGAGCTGCGTCGCACGCTGCCCGTCCAGGGCTGGAACGCGCAGATCTCCCTGCTCACCGGGATCGCCGCGGCGGCGATGATGCGGGAGGCGGGCGTCGGCGTGCTGCGGACGCTGCCCCCGGCGGACGACCGGGACGTGGCGCGGTTGCGCCGCACGGCCGCGGCGCTCGGCATCGACTGGCCCGACGACGTCCCGTACGCGCAGCTCGTGCCGACGCTCGGGTCGCGGCGCCCGGCCCACGCCGCGTTCCTCAGCGAGGCGACGACGCTCTTCCGCGGGGCGGGCTACCTGGCGTTCGGCGTCCCGGGGGCGGACGGCGGGGCCCCGGTCGCGCTGCCCGCCGACGCCCGGCATGCGGCGATCGCGGCGGAGTACGCGCACGTCACCGCGCCCCTGCGCCGGCTCGTCGACCGGTACGGCACCGAGGTCTGCCTCGCGCACGCCGCCGGGAAGGAGCCGCCCGCCTGGGTCACGGACGCCCTGCCCGCGCTGCCGGAGACGATGGCGGCGGCCTCCCGCACGGCCGGGAGCTTCGAGCGGGGGTGCGTCGACGTGGTCGAGGCCGCCCTGCTCGCCGGTCGCGAGGGCGAGGCGTTCGACGGCGTGGTCGTCGACGTGCGCGACGCCGGTCAGGGCGAAGGGGGCCGGGGCGACGGTGGGCAGGAGCGTGGCGAGGTGATGCTGCGCGACCCGGCTGTGCGGGCCCGGATCGACGGCGCCGAGCTCCCGCTCGGCGAACGCGTGCGCGCCACCCTTGCCGAGGCGTCCGTGCCCGAGCGCCGGGTGCGCTTCACCCTCGCCTGAGCTGCCCTCGGCGCGACGGCGGCGCCGGTCGTGGCGTTCTCGACGTGCGCGCCGTCGGTGTGCGAGCCGTGACCGTCTCCTGAGGTGACGTTTTGATAACACTCCTGCCTTATAACGATTCAGTGCCTAGCGGCGACCCCCTAGGCATTCGTTAAGGTCCCTTCCCTAAGCGTGTGCGACCGCGCGGCGTGAGGGTGCGCCGCCGCCGACTGGAAGGACCGACGATGATCCGGACGAAGACCCGCGGACGGTGGCTCGCAGCCGCCGCCGCGCTGACGAGCGTGACCCTCCTGGCCGCCGGGTGCTCCGGTTCCTCCGACGACGGGGGCGACGCCGGCACGGGCGCCCCGGCGGCGCAGGGGCAGGCCACCGACCAGGAGCTCGTGATCTGGGCAGGCTCGCAGACCCCGATCACCCCGAACTTCAACCCCTACGCGGTGGGTGTCCTGCACCTGGCGAACGGCGGCATCTACGAGACCCTGTTCGCGTACAACAAGCTGGAGGACGTGGACCCCACGCCGATGCTCGCCGAGTCGTTCGAGTGGAACGAGGAGGGCACCGAGCTCACGGTCACGCTCCGCGACGGGGTCACGTGGAACGACGGCGAGGCGTTCAACGCGGACGACGTCGTCTACTCGTTCACCAACGACACGGCCAAGCCGGCGTACCTCGACGACGCCGTCGCGCAGGACGACTCGACCGTGGTGTTCTCGTTCGCCGAACCGGCCTACGCGAACGAGTTCGCGATCCTCGGCAGCACCTACATCGTGCCCGAGCACGTGTTCTCCGAGCACGAGAAGGACGCCGGCGAGGACGCCGAGGGCAACGCGCTCACCGGCCTCGTGGCGTGGGACAACGCCGAGTCCCCCGTGGGCACGGGCCCCTACATGCTCGACACGGCGTCCAACGCCGCGTACACCGCGAAGGCCAACCCGAACTACTGGGGCGGGGCGCCGAAGGTGGCCTCGTTGCGCTACGTCGGCATCGACGCGAACCAGTCCGCCGAGGACCTGCTCACCACGGGCCAGATCGACTGGACCACGATGTTCGTGCCCGACCCCGAGCGCGTGACCTCCACGGGCGGCTTCGGGTACGTCAACACGCCCGTCGACCCGGTCGTGCTGTACACCTGCTCCAACACCGACCTCGGCTGCGAGGGCGCGCAGACCGACGTCGCCGTCCGCCAGGCGCTGGACGCCGCCATCGATCGCGGCGCCATCACCGAGAAGGCGTTCGTCGGGCTCGCCCAGCCGATCTCGCCGACGTTCGCGCTGCTCGGCCGCGACGACAAGTGGATCGCCGACGGCATGCCGAAGGAGTCGCCGCAGAGCGCCGACGCCGCCGCGGCCGCGGAGATCCTCGAGGCGGCCGGCTACACCAAGGACGCCGACGGCTTCTACGGCAAGGACGGCACGCCGATCGACCTGACGCTCACCTCCGTCGACGGCTGGTCGGACTTCAACAACGCCGCCAAGCTCATCGAGGAGCAGGCCAAGGCCGCGGGCATCAAGGTCACCGCGTCCACGATCTCCTGGAACGAGTTCGCGGACGCCCGCGTCTCCGGGGAGTTCGAGCTGATCATGGGCGGCGTCGTCGGCACGTCGCTGGCCGACCCCTTCCAGATCTACCGCGAGTGGTTCACCGGCGACTACACCCAGAAGGTCGGCACGGCCCTCGAGCCGGGCGAGTGGAACATCTCCCGGTACGACAACGACGAGGTGAACGCCGCCGTCCAGGCCGCGTCCGAGACCAACGACGAGGCCGCCAAGAAGGAGGCCTACGCCACCGTCCAGGAGCACATCGTCGAGGACTTGCCGTACATCCCGATCGTCGTGAACGGCACGCAGACGTTCTACAACACGACGAAGTTCACCGGCTGGCCCACCGAGGAGGACATGTACATGTTCCCGCCGTCGTGGCAGGGGCCGTCGTCCGGCGTCATCCTCGGCAAGCTCGGCGGCGCGCAGTAACGCGCCCCGACCCGGTGACCGGCGGGCCCCGGGCCCGCCGGTCACCTCGCCCCACCCGCACCACGACGCCGTGACGCACCGATCGAGGAGGAGCCGCATGCCCGCGACACCGAAGGGCGGCCCGACCCCATGAAGTTCTACGCCAGGCGGATCGCCTTCTACGCCGTGACCCTGTGGGCCGCGATCTCGCTGAACTTCTTCATCCCGCGCATGCTGCCGGGGGACCCGTTCTCGATCCTCATGGCGAAGCTGCAGCGCGCCGGCGGCATCCCCGCGGGCACGGAGAACAGCATCCGGCTCCTGCTCGGCGCCGCCGAGGACCAGACGCTGTGGGAGCAGTACGTCACGTACTGGAAGAACGTCCTCACCGGGAACCTCGGCGTCTCCGTGACGAACTTCCCGGCCCCCGTCACCGAGCTCATCGGTGACGCGATCCCGTGGACCCTCGGGCTGGTCGGCACGGCCACGATCATCTCGTTCGTGCTCGGCATCGGCCTCGGGGCGTTCGCCGGCTGGAAGCGCGGCACCTGGGTGGACAGCCTCGTGCCCAGCACCACCATGCTGCAGTCGCTGCCCTACTTCTGGGTGGCCCTCGTGCTCATCTTCGTGTTCGCGGTGAGCCTCCAGTGGTTCCCGATCATCGGCGCCTACGACGTCTTCCACTTCAACGGGCCCGAGTGGAGCTGGGCCTTCGTCGGCTCCGTGCTCTACCACGCGTTCCTGCCGGCCCTGACGATCGTCATCTCGTCCGTCGGCGGCTGGCTGCTCGGGATGCGCAACATGATGGTCTCCACCCTCTCGGAGGACTACGTCACGACCGCCGAGGCCAAGGGTCTGCGCCCCCGCCGGGTGTTCACCACCTACGCCATGCGCAATGCGGCGCTCCCGTCGCTCGCCGGCTTCGGCGTGTCGCTCGGCTTCGTCGTCGCCGGCTCCCTCGTCATGGAGCAGGTCTTCACCTACCCCGGCGTCGGCAAGCTGATGATCACGGCGGTGCGCAACAACGACTACGCGCTGATGCAGGGCGTGTTCCTCGTCATCACGCTCGCGGTCCTGGCGGCACTGTTCCTCATGGACCTCATCTACGGCTTCCTGGACCCGAGGACGCGTCACCATGACTGACACCGACACCACCGAGACCCCCACGCCGTCCTCCGCCGCTCCGTCCGCGGCCACGCCGTCGACGCCGTCAACGCCCTCGACGCCGGCGCCGAGGTCCGGCGTGCGCCAGATGCTGCCCAGCATGTCGGGCAAGCTCCTCGCCGGCCTCGTCCTCATCGGCGCGATCGTCCTCTTCGCGGTCGTCGGCCCGTTCGTGACCCAGGACCCCCGCAGCTCCGCCAACGACGCGATGCTGCCGCCGCAGGCCGGCCACTGGCTCGGCACCACCAGCCTCGGCTACGACGTGCTCGCCCAGCTCGCCGAGGGGGCCCGCGGGTCCCTCGTCGTGGGCGTGACCGCGGGGCTCGTCGCGATCCTCCTCGCGCTGCTCTTCGGCGTCGTCGCCGGCTACCTGCGGGGCTGGACGGACGAGTTCCTGTCGCTCGTCACCGGGATCATGCTCGTCATCCCCGGCCTGCCGTTGATGATCGTCGTCGCCAGCTACCTGCAGGTGCGCAGCCTCTGGGTCGTGGCGCTCATCCTGGGCGTCACTGCCTTCGCCGGCCCCGCCGTCGTGCTGCGCTCCCAGGCGCGGTCCCTGCGGGTGCGCGACTACGTGTCCGCCGCCCGCGTCGCCGGCGAGAAGACACCCCGCATCATCGGCGTCGAGGTGCTGCCGAACCTGCTGCCGCTGCTGGCCTCCCAGTTCCTCTTCGCCATCGTGCTCGCCATCCTCGGCGAGGCGGGCCTGTCCTACCTGGGCCTCGGGCCCAACGGCTCGATCACGTGGGGCACGATGCTCAACGAGGCGCAGGGCGGGGGCGCGCTCACCCGCGGCGCCTGGTGGTGGTTCGTGCCCCCGGGCCTCATGATCGCCCTCTTCGGCACCGGCCTGTCCCTCGTCAACTTCGCCATCGACGAGATCGTCAACCCCAAGCTGCGGCTCGCGCCCGCGGCGGCCAAGAGCGTCCGCGAGGCGCGCAAGGCGGGCAAGGACAAGCTCGGCCGCCGCGCGACCGGAAGCCACGACGTCGCCGAGAAGGAGAGGGTCGACGCATGACCGCCACCACCACCGAACCGCTGTCGTCGTCCGCGCACGACGAGCACGTGGCCCGGCTCGCACCGGTCCTCACGGCCCGGCACGTGTCCATCGAGTACGAGGTGGACCCGCCCGTCCGCGCCGTCGACGACGTCTCCCTCACCCTGCACCGCGGGGAGATCCTCGGCCTCGCCGGGGAGTCCGGCTGCGGCAAGACGACCCTCGCGTACGGCCTCAACCGGCTCCTCAAGCCGCCGGCGATCCTGCGCTCGGGCGAGGTGACGTTCCACGACGCGGACGGCACCGACGTCGACGTCGTCTCCCTCACCGGTGACGCGCTGCGCGCCTTCCGCTGGGACAAGGTCTCCATGGTGTTCCAGGGGGCCATGAACTCCCTCAACCCCGTGATCAGCGTGCGCAAGCAGCTCGGCGACGTCCTCACCACCCACCGGCCGCAGATGGACAGGAAGGAACGCGCCGAGCGCTCCGCCGAGCTGCTCCGGCTCGTCGGCGTCGACCCGGCACGGCTCGACAGCTTCGCCCACGAGCTGTCGGGCGGCATGCGCCAGCGCGTCATGATCGCCATGGCGATGGCGCTCAACCCGCAGGTCATGATCATGGACGAGCCGACGACCGCCCTCGACGTCGTCGTCCAGCGCGGCATCCTGCGCGAGATCATGCGGCTGCGCGAGCGGTTCGACTTCGCCGTCGTGTTCATCACGCACGACCTGCCGCTGCTGCTCGAGATCAGCGACCGCATCGCCGTGATGCGCGCGGGCCAGATCGTCGAGCTGGACACGTCCGAGTCGATCTACGCGCGGGCCCAGCACCCGTACACGCGGCAGCTGCTGAACTCGTTCCCGAGCCTCACGGGCGACCGTGGCTCGTTCGTCCGCACCGGCGCCGCCGCCGAGGAGGAGACGTCATGAGCAGTCTCGAGGTCCGCCACCTCGTCAAGGAGTTCAAGGTCCGTAACGGGATGCGCAGCAGCACGCTGCGCGCCGTGAACGACGTGTCCTTCACGCTTCAGCCCGGCAAGACCATCGCGCTCGTCGGCGAGTCCGGCTCCGGCAAGTCCACCGTGGCGAAGATGATCTCCCAGCTCGAGACCCCGACCGCAGGGGAGATCCTGCTCGACGGCGCCGCGGTGCCGCGACGGGGCAAGGGGCTCGCGTCCTACCGGCACCAGGTCCAGATGGTCTTCCAGGACCCCTTCGCGTCGCTCAACCCGTACCACACGGTGGCCCACCACCTGGAGCGCCCCCTGCGGCTGCACGGCGTCGCGAGCGGCGACACGCTGCAGCCCGCCGTCCACGAGCTGCTGGAACGCGTCAACCTCACCCCGCCCGAGCTGTACGCCGTCAAGCGCCCGCACGAGATGTCCGGAGGGCAGCGGCAGCGCGTCGCCATCGCGCGCGCCCTCGCGCCCGGCGCCCGGTTCCTCGTCGCCGACGAGCCGGTGTCCATGCTCGACGTCTCCATCCGCCTCGGCGTGCTCAACCTGCTCGCCCGGCTGCAGCGCGAGGAGAACCTCGGCGTCCTCTACATCACCCACGATCTCGCCACCGCACGGCACTTCAGCGACGAGATCCTCGTGATGTACCGCGGGGACGTCGTGGAACGCGGACCCTCCGACGACGTCATCCTCGACCCGCAGCACGACTACACGAAGACCCTGCTCGCCGCCGCCCCCGAGCCGTCACGGCACGGGCGGCTGCGGGAGGAGGTGCGGGCGGAGCTGGCTGGTTCCTGACTCTTCGCCTCGTCGCGGCTCACGTCGTGGTTGCGGTCGCGGGGGTCGGGGGTTCCGTCGCGCGGACGCGTTCACGGGCGCCAGGGCGCCCTCCACTTCGGGAGGGATACGTCCGCGCGACGGAACCCCCGACCCCCCGCTCGTCGTTCCGCTCGCGCTTCGGTGCGTTCACTCCTCGGTCGAATCGCTCGTCCTTGTTCGTCGGGCTTCTCCGGGCCGAGGTCCGGCGTGGGTGGGGAGGCTTAGGGTGCTGGCGTGCCTGCGCGACGACGGACCGATCCTGCTTCCGGACGAGCGGCCATGGCCGCGTGGCTGGGCGGCGACACCTCGCGACCCGTGGTGACCACCGCGGTGCGGTTCACCCTGGAGGAGCTGGCCGACGTCGCCCCCGGGAACTCCGTGGAGGTGCGGGTGCCGCCCGCGGGGGCCGTGCAGGCCGTGGCCGGGCCGCGGCACACGCGCGGGACGCCGCCCAACGTGGTCGAGACGGACGTCGAGACGTGGCTCGGCCTGGCGACCGGGCGGCTGACGTGGGCCGAAGCCCTCACCACCGGGCGGGTCAGCGCGTCGGGGGAGCGGGCGGACCTGTCGGCGCTGCTGCCGCTGCAGGCCGCCCGACCGCGCTCCTGACGCGGTCCTGACGCGCTCCTGACGTGCGCGACGACGGCCCTGGTGCGCGCGGCACGTGCGGCCTGTCGGCGGTATCCGCTACGTTCGGCGGCACCGGGCAGGCACCCGGGGCCGCGGACGACGACGTCCGGTGACCTCGGGTTCATCCGCGGTTCACGCGGGCCTGCTGAGGTGACGTCACCCACGTCCGCCGCAAAGGAGCCACCGTGAGCCCATCCCGTCCCGCCCGCCGTCGAGGACCGCTCGCGGCCGCCACCGCGGCCGCGCTCGTCCTGCCCGTCGGCGCGGCCGTCGCCGTCCCCGCGGGCGCCACCGTCGCGCCCGACGCCCCCGTCGTCATCGACGAGGTGTACGGGGGAGGGGGCAACAACGGCGCCGCCTTCGCCCAGGACTTCGTCGAGCTGTACAACCCGACGGACCAGGCGGTGTCCCTCGAGGGGTGGTCGGTGCAGTACGCGTCGGCCGGGGGCACCTGGGCCAACGGCGCGCAGACCAACCTGACGGGGGAGATCCCCGCCGGCGGGTCGTTCCTCGTCGCCGAGGCCACGGGCGCCGACACCTCGCTGCCCGCGCTCCCTGCCCCCGACGTCACCGGAAGCATCGCCATGTCGGGCACGGGCGCCAAGGTGGCGCTGGTGCGCACCACGGACCGGCTCGCCTGCACGGGCGCCGACTGCGCGGCCGTCGACGCCGTCGTCGACCTGGTCGGCTGGGGCCCGAGCGCGAACGCGTTCGCCGGCTCCGGCCCCGCGCCCGCGACGACGAACGCGACGTCCGTCGCGCGCCGCGACCACGTGAACACCGCCGACAACGCCGCCGACTTCGTGGCCGGGGCGCCGACGCCGACCGCGAGCGGCACGGACCCGGGCACCGACCCGGGGCCCGTGCAGGACGCGACGATCGCCGAGGTCCAGGGCACCGGCGCGACCTCGCCGCTGGCGGGGAAGGTCGTCACGACCACGGGCGTCGTGACCGCGACGTACCCGACGGGCGGCTTCGACGGCCTCTACCTGCAGACGGCGGGCACCGGAGGCGACCCCGCGGACGACGCCACCCCCGGAGCCTCCGACGCCGTCTTCGTGTACTCCCGGGCCGCGGCCGCCGACCTCGAGGTGGGCGACCACGTCGAGGTCACCGGCCAGGTCGGCGAGCACGAGGGCCTCACGGAGATCGCCGCGGACGACTGGACGGTGCTCGACGTGGCCGGCGCCGTCGAGCCGCTGGCCACGACCTGGCCGGCGACGGACGCCGGGCGCGAGGCCCTGGAGGGCATGCTGCTGGCGCCGCAGGGCGACTTCACCGTCACCGACAATTACGACACGAACTTCTACGGCACGATCGGGCTGGCGGCGGGCTCCTCGCCGCTGGTGCAGCCGACGACGGCCGGGCGTCCCGGCTCGGTCGAGGCGAAGCAGCAGGCCGAGGACAACGCGGCGCGGGCGGTGCTGCTCGACGACGGTGCGTCGACGAACTACAGCTCGGCCGCCAACTCCTCCCAGCCGCTGCCGTGGCTGACCGGCGGCGACCCGGTGCGGGTGGGCGCGGCGGTGACCTTCACCCGGCCCGTCGTCCTCGACTACCGCTACGACGCCTGGGGGCTGCAGCCGCAGCACCGTCTCACGCCCGACGTCGCGGACGACGTGCAGCCCGCCACTTTCGAGAACACGCGCGAGGACGCGCCCGAGGAGGTCGGGGGCACCTTGCAGGTGGGCACGTTCAACGTGCTCAACTACTTCACCACCACGGGCGACCAGCTCGAGGGGTGCACCTACTACACCGACCGCGCGGGCGACCCGGTCACCGTGCGCGGGGGCTGTGACGCCCGCGGCGCCGCCGAGGCGGAGGATCTCGAGCGGCAGGAGGCGAAGATCGTCGCCGCGATCTCCGCCCTCGGCGCCGACGTCGTCGGCCTCGAGGAGATCGAGAACTCGGCGGTGTTCGGCAAGGACCGCGACCAGGCGCTGTCCGACCTGGTCGACGCGCTGAACGCGCACGACGGCGCGGGCACCTGGGCCCACGTCGCCTCCCCGGCCCGGGTGCCGGCCGAGGAGGACGTGATCCGCACCGCGTTCGTGTACCGCACCGCGGACGCCGAGCCCGTCGGCACCTCGCGCATCCTCGACGACCCGGTGGTGTTCGGCAACGCCCGGCAGCCGCTGGCGCAGGTGTTCCAGCCGGCCGGCGGCGTCGACGCCGACCCGGGCGACGACGTCGTCGTCATCACCAACCACTTCAAGTCCAAGGGCTCGCCCGGCCCCTGGCCCGGCGACGAGGACACCGGCGACGGCCAGGGCGCCTCGAACGAGTCGCGCGTGCGGCAGGCCGGCGCGCTGCTCGACTTCGCCGACGACGTCGCCGCCGACGCGGGTACGGACGCGGTGCTGCTGGTCGGCGACCTCAACGCGTACGAGCAGGAGGACCCGGTCGTCGTCCTCACCGACGCCGGCTACACCGACCTCGGCCCCACCACCGGGGAGTACTCGTACGCGTTCGACGGGGCGGTGGGGTCCCTCGACCACGCGTTCGCCTCGCCGGGCCTGATCGACCGGGTCACCGGCACGGACATCTGGAACATCAACGCGTACGAGCCGGTGGCCGCCGAGTACAGCCGGTACAACTACAACGTCACGAACCTGTACGACCGGTCGCCGTTCCGGTCGTCGGACCACGACCCGCTGCTGGTCGGCCTCGACCTCGCGCCGTCCGCCCCCGCCTGGGACCGCGGCACGCGTTACGGGCGTGGCGACCGGGTGGTGCACGACGGCGAGCTGTGGGAGGCGACCCGCCCCAACCGGGCCAAGGAGCCGGGGGCCAAGCCGCACGGGCCGTGGCAGAAGGTCCGCGTCGCGTGACGGCCGCCACGCGGCGGTGACGCCGCGGGGCGCCGGGGCGTCGTCGGGGGTGGCTTAGGCTCGAGGGGTGAGCAGCCCCACCCCCGACGGCCCCGAGAACGCCGGCGCCCCGGCGTCGCCCGACGTCGCCCCGCGCCCCGCCGCGCCCGACGAGCGCCCCTCGGACGCGCCGTCGGATCAGGCAGGTGCGACGCCCGAGGTCGAGGGCCCCGGGGGCGTCCCGACCCCGGCCCCCGCCACCGAGCCGGAGGACGTGACGTTGCTCGTCGACCCCGAGCGTGTGCGCCGCGCCCCCAAGTACCCGGTGTTCCTGTGGACGGGGGCGCTGGTCGGGGCCGTCGTCGGTCTGATCTTCTCGACCTGGCTCATCGACGCGGCCGGCGCGTCCGAGAGCCTGATGAAGCCGGGCGTCTACGTGTCGGTGATGATCCTCGGCGGGATCGCGGTCGGCCTGGGGGTCGGCGGTCTCCTCGCGGTGATCGCCGACCGGCGCAGCCTGCGTCGCCGCTGACACGACCGGGCAGGTCGACGCGCCGAGCCCCTGTGGGATACTCGAGGCATGCCCTTGCGCCCTGACGGCCGCCTGAACCACGACCTCATGCCCGGCGAGAAGGGCCCCCAGGACGCGTGCGGCGTCTTCGGGGTCTGGGCGCCCGGCGAGGAGGTCGCCAAGCTCGCCTACTTCGGCCTGTACGCCCTGCAGCACCGCGGACAGGAGTCCGCCGGCATCGCCACCAGCAACGGTGAGCAGATCCTCGTCTACAAGGACATGGGCCTCGTGTCCCAGGTCTTCGACGAGACGGCGCTCGACGCCCTCACCGGCCACCTCGCGGTCGGCCACTGCCGCTACTCCACGACCGGCGGCGTCACCTGGGAGAACGCCCAGCCGACGCTCGGCGCCACCGCGGGCGGCACCGTCGCCCTCGGCCACAACGGCAACCTCACCAACTCCGCCGAGCTCGTCAACCTCGTGGCCGAGCGCTACGGCGCCCAGCGCCGCGGCGAGCTCGCGCGCGGCAACACCACCGACACCGCGCTCATCACGGCGCTGCTCGCCGGCGACGCCGACCACACCCTCGCGCAGACGGCGCTCGAGGTGCTGCCCCGCCTGCGCGGCGCGTTCTCGCTCGTCTTCATGGACGAGGGCACCCTCTACGCCGCCCGCGACCCGCAGGGCGTGCGCCCGCTCGTCCTCGGCCGCCTGCAGCGCGGCTGGGTCGTCGCGTCGGAGACGCCGGCCCTCGACATCGTCGGCGCGTCGTACGTGCGCGACGTCGAGCCGGGCGAGCTCATCACCATCGACGACGACGGCCTGCGCTCGCAGAAGTTCGCCGAGCCGGAGCGCGCGGGCTGCGTCTTCGAGTACGTCTACCTCGCCCGCCCGGACAACACGATCAACGGCCGGTCCGTGCACGCGTCGCGCGTCGAGATGGGCCGCACCCTCGCCCGGGAGCACCCGGTGGAGGCGGACCTCGTCATCCCCACGCCGGAGTCGGGCACGCCGGCCGCCGTCGGGTACGCGGCCGAGTCGGGCATCCCGTTCGGGCAGGGGCTCACCAAGAACGCCTACGTCGGCCGCACGTTCATCCAACCGTCCGACACGCTGCGCCAGCTCGGCATCCGCCTCAAGCTCAACCCGCTCAAGGAAGTGATCCGCGGCAAGCGGCTCGTCGTCGTCGACGACTCGATCGTCCGCGGCAACACGCAGCGCGCGCTGATCCGCATGCTCCGCGAGGCGGGCGCCGCCGAGGTGCACGTGCGCATCTCGTCCCCGCCCGTGAAGTGGCCGTGCTTCTACGGCATCGATTTCGCGTCGCGGGCCGAGCTGATCGCCAACGGCCTCAGCCCGGACGAGATCGGCCAGTCCCTCGGCGCCGACTCCCTCGGCTACATCTCCACCGAGGGCATGATCGCCGCCACCGAGCAGCCGGCGTCCCAGCTGTGCGCCGCCTGCTTCACGGGCAAGTACCCGATCGAGCTCCCCACCGCCGACCAGCTCGGCAAGCACCTCCTCGAGCAGGCCGAGCTGCCGCTGGGCGCGCCGGAGGACGGGCTCACGCAGGTCTCCGTGGGCGCCGGCGGCGGCACCGCGCTCGACCACCCCTGATCGACCGCCCCGCCCGACAGCCGACCGACAGCCGACGAACGGTGAGCATCACGTGACGAACGAACCCCTGACCTACGCCGCGGCCGGCGTCGACACCGAGGCCGGCGACAAGGCCGTCGAGCTGATGAAGGACGCGGTGCGCCGCACGCACGGGCCCGCCGTCCTCGGCGGCGTGGGCGGGTTCGCCGGGCTCTTCGACCTCTCCGCGGTCCGCGAGTACCGCAAGCCGCTGCTCGCGACGTCGACCGACGGCGTCGGCACCAAGGTCGCCATCGCGCAGGCCCTCGACAAGCACGACACCATCGGGTTCGACCTCGTGGGGATGGTCGTGGACGACATCGTCGTGGTCGGCGCCGAACCGCTGTTCATGACGGACTACATCGCCACCGGCAAGGTCGTGCCGGAGCGCGTGGCCGACATCGTGCGAGGCATCGCGCAGGCCTGCGAGGTGGCCGGCACGGCGCTCGTCGGCGGCGAGACGGCCGAGCACCCGGGGCTGCTCGCGCCGGACGAGTACGACGTCGCGGGCGCCGCGACGGGCATCGTCGAGGCGGACGCCGTGCTCGGCCCCGAACGGGTGCGGGCGGGCGACGTCCTCGTCGCGATGGGCTCGAGCGGCCTGCACTCCAACGGCTACTCCCTGGTGCGCGCCGTCGTGAAGCACGCCGGCTGGTCGCTGGACCGGCACGTCGAGGAGTTCGGCCGCACCCTGGGCGAGGAGCTGCTGGAGCCCACCCGGGTGTACGCCCGCGACGTGCTCGCCCTCGCGGGGGACCCGGCCGCCCAGGTGCACGCCGTCACGCACGTGACGGGCGGCGGCCTCGCGGCGAACCTCGCGCGCGTCCTGCCCGCCGGCACGGTGGCAACGGTGGACCGGGCATCGTGGCAGGTCCCGGCCGTCTTCCGCACGGTGCGCGAGCTCGGCTCGGTCCCCCGCGGGGACCTGGAGAACACGCTCAACCTCGGGGTCGGCATGGTGGCGGTCGTCGGGCCGGACGGCGTCGACGCCGCGCTGGCGACGCTGGCCGCGCGCGGGGTGCCCGCGTGGGTGCTGGGCTCGGTCGCCGACCTGGACCCGGCCGCGCCGGCCGAGGACCTCGTGGCCGGCACCAAGGGCGTGCACGGTGGCGCCGTCCGGATGACCGGCGACTACCGCTGACGGGCCGAGCGCATGACAAAGGGCCGGACGGCAGCTGCCGTCCGGCCCTTTGTCATGCGGCGCCCGGTCCCGTGACGCGGACCTGACGCGGAGGGCTCAGCGCTCGTCGCCCCAAGAGGTGTACTGGTTGTCGTACTCGTCGTCGTCGGCGGAATAACGATCCTCCGTGGCGACATCCGTACGACCGCCGTTGCTCCTGAGCTCCTGCTCGAGCGCGTGATAGTTCGTCTCGGGGCTGTAGTACTTCAGCGCGCGAGCGACCTTAGTCTGCTTTGCCTTCTGACGGCCGCGGCCCATGGCTGAGACCCCCTCAACGTAGGAGCGGGGCTGGCAACGTCCCAGACGTGCGGCCCCGTGCGTAAGTATCGTCTGTTCAGATCCCCACGGTACATGCTTGCGAGCCATTCTCTCCACTCCGCATCGCATGCGTGACGCATCGACGGCCGTGAGAACGGGTGATCCTCGATGCAGCGTGTCTCACGTCACGAGACCGAACGAGGCAGGAATCGGTCCACGAGCGCCGGAGGCCCGGCAGATCGGACGCACCTCACGAGTCGGGTCAGGCCAGGACGATCCGGACGATTTCATCCTGTTCCCAAGTCGCCTACATCGCGCTTTCTGCACACAATGGATGAGCGAGACCGTGTCCGCACACCGGGCGCCGCCCGGGCCGGTCCGTACCAGGAGGTGCAGGGGATGTCGCTCCACGGAGACTCCGAGGTTCTGCTGACGCCTGCCGAGGTGGCCAGCCTGTTTCGCGTCGACCCCAAGACCGTGACCCGCTGGGCGAAGGCTGGGAAGCTCTCGTCGATCCGCACGCTCGGCGGGCACCGCCGCTACAAGGAGTCGGAGGTCCGTGCGCTGCTCGGCGCCGCCTCCGAGGAGGCGACGCCGGACAAGTAGGCCCGGACAAGGAGGCCAGGGTCGCGGGCCCCGCGGGGCCCGCGACGTCGGCCGGCTGGGGTGTCCCGGCTGTCCGTTCAGCGGCGTCGCGCGCGGACGACGACGATCACGACGAGCGCCAGGCCTGCCGCCGCGGCGCCGAGGAGGACCTGGGCGTTCCGCTTGCGGCGGGGGTTGGTGGCGGGCAGCCCGCCACCGGTGACGAAGGCTCCGGCGTCGCTGGCCGCCTGCTTGGTCGCCCGTGCGAGCTGGTTCGCCTGGTACGACGGCGAGAGCCGCGTCGCCAGCTGGTCGAGGGTCTCGCCGAGCTCGGCGCGGGTGCGCGTCACCTCGTTCTCGAGCTCCCGGGCCGTGGGCGCGGGGGCCTTGTTCTCGGGCGTCGTGGGCTCGGTCACCGGCGCACCCCCTTCTTGATCGTCTCCACGTCCTCCTTGACCCGGTCGACCGTCTCCGGCCGTCGAGCCGCCTTCTTGAGCTGGCCCGCTGCGATCGCCCCGGCGATCCCGGCGACGAGCAGCATGGCGACGCCGACGACGAGGGCCGAGAGCCACAGGGGCCAGACCGTGGCGAGCCCGAGGATGCCCGCCCAGATGAGCACGCCCACCGCGTACAGCACGATGACGAGGGCCGCGCCGATGAGGCCGGCACCGATGCCCGACCGCTTCGCCTTCTCGGTCATCTCGGCCTTGGCGAGCGCGACCTCCGCGCGCACCAGCCGGGTGGCCTGTTCCGACAGCTGCTCCACCAGCTGCCCCATCGAGGGTGGCTGCTCGGCGGGCGGCGTGCGTCCGTCGTCCCAGTCCGTCATCGGCTGCTCCGATCCTGCGTGAGGTGATCGTCCGTGCGGTCCCACTCAACCCGTCCCTGCTGGTCCAGGCAATTCCTAGCGTGCCCGACGGCGCCGATGGACGCCCGACGACGACAAGACCCCCGCGCCCTGGGGGCTGCGGGGGTCTTGGTGGTGGCTCCGACCGGCGTCGATCCGGTGACCTTTCGATTTTCAGTCGAACGCTCTACCAACTGAGCTACAGAGCCTGGACACGAACGCCCGGGCGCCGTTGCCGACGAACCGGGCGCATCATGCGCGACCCTGACGGGACTTGAACCCGCGACCTCCGCCGTGACAGGGCGGCGCGCTAACCAACTGCGCTACAGGGCCATGGTGGGGGAGTGGAATCCCACCGAGGAAGCTCGTTTCGAGCCGAGAAGAAGCGTACCCCATGCTCGCCGGGATCTTGAAATCGGACCCTGACCAGCACGAACGCACTGTTTCGCGGGCCTCCGGCACAACCGGACGCCCTGCGGACGTACCCCCAACGGGATTCGAACCCGTGCTACCGCCGTGAAAGGGCGGGGTCCTAGGCCGCTAGACGATGGGGGCTGGACCCGGCAAGCATACCCAGCCGGTCGGACCGGTCAGCGCCCCGGGTACGCGAGGATGGGCCCGTGGTGGAGATGACGCGCGAGGAGTTCGAGGACGCCGTCCGGGACGGCCTCGACCAGGTGCCGGCCGACCTGGCCGCGATGATGGACAACGTGGTCGTCCTCGTGGAGGACGACGCCCCCGCCGACGACCCCGAGCTCCTCGGGCTGTACGAAGGGGTGCCGCTCACCGAGCGGGGCCTGCACTGGGCGGCGGGGTCGCTGCCCGACCGGATCACGGTCTTCCGCCACCCCACGCTCGCCATCTGCGACACGCGCGACGACGTCGTCGAGGAGGTCGCCGTCACCGTGGTGCACGAGATCGCCCACCACTTCGGCATCGACGACGAGCGCCTGCACGAGCTCGGCTGGGGCTGACGGTCGAGCCGGTCAGCGCGCCCCCGGCTACAGGCCCTTGTACTCCCAGTGCCAGGCCTCGGGCTTGCGGCCGTCGGCCTGCGCCCAGCCCGGGTTCTGCCACCCGAACTTCTTGGCGTGCTGGACGAGCCACCGGTGCTGGGCGCTGGAGTACTCCTCCACGCCGCCGTTGAGGTCGACGGCGACACCCCAGCCGTGGTTGGAGTACCCGGGCACCGCCGCCATGTAGCCGCGGCTCGCCTTGACCGACACCTGCGAGTCGTACGAGCGGTAGGAGCCGCGGACCTTCAGGTGCTGGCCGAAGCGGGCCCGGTAGGCCTTGTCGAGGCGCTCGAGCTGCTCGGCGGCGTCCCGCCGCAGGGTCTCGCCGGACGCGAACGACAGCTCGTCGAGGTCGCCGGCCGCGATGCGCCCGTTGTCGTGGCCCTGGGTGTCGTCCGCGAACTTCTTGAGCTCGCCGGCGGCCTTGCGCGCGGCCGCCGCCTGGGCGTGGAGGACCTCGTCCGGCGTCGCGGGGGCGGGCTTGATGCTGACCGCGCTCGAGCCGGACTTCTCGACGAGGTTCGTGAGCTTCGCGGTCGCCTCGGTGACGTCGGACGCGCCCTGGCCGCGGGCGGAGAGCGACGTGCGCTCGCCGGCGCGCGACGCCGCCGGTGTCTCGGTGCGCGCGGCGACGACCTCACGCAGGTGTGCGGCGCTCTGGGCGACGGCCTTGCGCTGGGCGCGCGGCACCGCCCTCGAGTCGTGGGTCAGCCGGTCCGCGCGGACCAGGGCCGCCTGGGCGGCGGTGAGGGCCTCGTCGCCGGACGGGACGGCGACCTGCGCACCCTCCGGCGTCGCGCCCTCGTCCGTGCGCGCGCCGTCGGCCGCCGAGCCGACGGCGCCGGACGTCGCGACGTCGGCGCCCGCGAGGGCGGGCCGCGGGATGGAGGTCGCGGTGGTCCCGAACGTGCCGGTGTCGATCGCGCGCACCGTGCCGGTCGCGGCCGACGACGCGGCGCGGGGCTCCCCGGACGCCGACGACGCCGACGAGAGGCCGGCGACGACCCCGGTCGTCAGGGCCATCACGGTCAGCGCGACGGGGATGCCGGTGCGCACGGCCCCACGGCGCGTGCGGGGCGCGGCGGCGTGGTGCTCGGGGACGGCCCGCTCGGCGCGGGGCGCGGCCGTGCCGCGCTCGGCGCGGCGGGTCCGCGTCGCGTGGTGGATGTCGCGGCGCCGGGGCAGCGGCGCAGGAGTGTGTTCGGTCATGGGAAGAAGTCCTCGGGGGGTCGGGAGCTCGAACCTGTCGGGAGCTCGCACCTGACGGAGATCTCATTCCATCTTCAACCGTCTCGGGCGGTGGTCGGGGCCAACCAGGGGACCAGACGTCACACATCCCGTGCGGGCCGTGAGAACGAGATGTGAAGGCCGGGACATGCCGGAGATCCCGCGGCTCCCGGATCGTGGGACGTGGCGTCCCGCGCGCCCGCGGGGACGGGGCGTGCCGCCCGCCCGGGCCTCAGGATGCTCGGATGAGCTCCGCACCCGTGACCGTCGCGGTCCACCGCGCCGTCAGCCCCGACCGCGTCCCCGAGGTCACCGCCTGGGTGCAGGCCGGCGTCCGCCTGGCCAACCGGTGGGACGGGTTCCTCGGCTCCGGCTGGATCCGCGCGGCCGAGGGGGCGACCGACTGGATCATGCTCTACCGGTTCGCCGACGCGGACCGGTTGGAGGCGTGGGAGCGGTCGGCCGAGCGCCGGAGGTGGCTCGCCGAGGGTGAGGGGCTGGTCGAGGAACGCCGGGTGGAGAGGCGCACCGGCATCGAGGGCTGGTTCGACCCGCCGGTGCGCCAGGACGAGCCGGCCGGTCCGCCGCTGCTGGCCGCACCGCCGCGCTGGAAGCAGTCGGTGGGCATCTGGCTCGGCTTCTTCCCCGTGAACCTCGCGTTCACCGTGCTCGTGGGGTGGCTCGTGCCGCCCTTCGCCGACCTGCACGTGGTGCTGCGGGTCCTGATCTCGACCCTGGTGCTCACGCCGGTCATGTCGTTCTGGGTGCTGCCCTGGGTGACCGGTCGGCTGTCGGGCTGGCTGCACGCGCCGCGCCGCTGAGGGTCACCGAGGGGCGCGGCGGGCGTCACCCGTGTGCGGGGGCGACCGCCGTCGCGAGCCACTCGCGCAGCGGTCCCGGGCGGTCGGTGATGATGCCGTCCACGCGGGCGTCGACGAGCAGCTCCCACGTGGCCTCGTCGTTCGCGGTCCAGCCGAACACCTGACGGCCGGCGGCGTGCGCCTGCGCGACGAGGCCAGGGTCGTTGGCGATCAGCGGGGCGCCCGGGCTGACGGCGGCGGCCTCGAGCTCGTCGAGCAGTGCGGCCAGGTCCTCCCGGGGGTGCTCCAGGAGCAAGGAGCGCGGCACCCGAGGTGCGGCCTCGCGCAGCGCGGCCACCGTGGCGGGCGCGAAGCCCTGCACCACGAGCCGGTCCTCCAGGCCCGAGGCCGCCACCACCCGCATCGTCACGGCGACCTCCTCCGCCGTCCACGTGCCCTTGTACTCGCACAGGACGCCGAGGCCGGGGTGCCGCGCGACGAGGGCCAGCACCTCCTCGAGCGTCGGGACGCGCTGCCCGGCGAACTCCGCGGCGAACCAGCCGCCGGCGTCGAGCGCCCGCAGCGCGGCGAGCGAGTGGCCGCCCACCTGCCCCGTCCCGTCCGTGGTGGCGTCCACGGTGCGGTCGTGGATCACGACCGGGACGCCGTCGGAGGTGAGGTGGACGTCGATCTCGATCATCGCCGCGCCCGCGCGCGCGGCGGCGTCGAACGCGGCGAGGGTGTTCTGCGGGGCGTCGGCGGAGGCGCCGCGGTGGGCGATCACCACGGGGGCGACGGGGGCACGAGCGGGCACGAGACTCCTTCGGTCGTGGCGTTCGAGTGGGCCCCGTGGGGATCGAACCCACAACCCGCGGATTAAAAGTCCGCTGCTCTGCCAGTTGAGCTAGAGGCCCGCCGCCGTCCGCCCGAGAGGCGGTCGCCGGCTGCGGGACAGCGTACGCGGGCGCGCGGCGGACCGGTGCGCACGGAACCACAGAGGTCACGATCAGGTCACGGAGGGCAACCTATCCGCGGCGCGTCGAGCGTGTCACGCGCGGTCTCACCCAGCGGGAGATCTCGTCCCGATCGCGTCTCATCGTTGCGTGCAGCCTCCCGGACTGTTTCGGTGGACGGGTTCGCAAGGACCGACGAGAGGAGCGTCCATGCTCACCGTGACCGACAACGCCCGTACCGCCGTCCAGGACCTCGCTCAGCAGGCGGGGGTGCCCGACGAGGGCGGGCTGCGGATCGCGCAGTCCGCCGGCCAGCCCGGCAACTTCGAGCTGGCGCTCGTCCCCGCCCCGCAGCCCGACGACCAGGTCGTCGACGAGGCGGGCGCCACCCACGTGTTCGTCGAGGCGCAGGCCGCGCCCGCCCTCGACACCCTGACCCTCGACACCGACCCTGCCGCGCAGGGTCCGGGGTTCGTGCTCACGCCCCAGGCGTGAGATCCGGGCGGAGCGCCACGTCCCCCGAGGCGTGACCCCCGCCCGACCGGTCCTCCGACGGCCGGGCACGGAGACTCTCCGTGCCCGGCCGTCGTCGTGCCGGAGGGGGGCGCTGCGGGGTGCACCGAGCGCGCGGATGCGTCATCGTGTGGTGCCGCGACCCCGCGGCACCGACGAGAGGTGACCTGTGTCCCACCCTGCACGGACGACCCGGCGCCCCGGGCCCGCGAAGAACAACGGCGCCCTGCGTGCCCTCGCGCGCGGCGGCTACGCCGCGTCCGGTGTGCTGCACCTGCTCCTCGGCTGGCTGGCCGTCCGCCTGGCCCTGGGCGCTCCCGCGGGGAGCACCGACCAGCAGGGGGCGCTGCGCGAGCTGGCCGCGGCCCCCGGCGGCGCTCTCCTGCTGTGGGCGACCGCGGTCGGCTTCGCCGGCCTCGCCCTCTGGCAGCTGACCGAGGCGGTGGCCGGGGTGCCGGGGACGAAGGCCGCCCAGCAGGTCGGCGCCCGGACCAAGGCCGGCGCGAAGGCGGTCCTGTACGGCGTGCTCGCGGGCACCGCGGTGCGGGTCGCCACCGGGTCGTCGGGCGGCGGGTCGGAGGAGGGTGTCACCGCCGACCTCATGCACGCGCCCGCGGGCCGGTGGCTCGTCGCGCTGGCCGGTCTCGTCGTCGTCGGCGTGGGCGTGTTCCACGTCGTGAAGGGCTGGCGCCGGTCGTTCCTCGAGGACCTGCGCGCGACCGGTGGCGGCTCCGTGGGGTCGGCGGTCGTGCGGCTCGGGCAGGTCGGCTACGTCGCGAAGGGGTTCGCGCTGGGCGTGCTCGGCGCCCTGTTCGTCACGGCCGCCGTCACCGCCGACCCGAAGAAGGCGGGCGGCCTCGACGACGCGCTGCACGCCATCCGGGAGCAGCCGTTCGGCACCGTCCTCCTCGTCGCGACCGGCCTCGGCCTCGCGGCGTACGGCGTCTACTCCTTCGCCCGGGCCCGCTACGCGCGACTCTGAGCGCGGTCAGGCGGCGGGCTCCACGATCCACGCCGCGCCCAGCAGCAGGCAGCCCACGGTGACGAGCAGGAAGACGACCACCCAGAGGATGCCCGCGGTGCGGGTCAGCGCCGCGAGCTGGTCGGCGTCGGACCGCCGGGCCCGGCCGCGCGAGCGCTGGGACTGGAGCTCGAGCACGGGGCGAACGGACCCGAGCAGCAGGAACCAGGTGACGGCGTACGCGACCGCGGCCTGCGTGGCCGGCTCGAACCACCACGAGACGGCCACGAGCGCGGCGCCGCTCACCAGGATCGACCAGAGCCCGAACCAGTTGCGGATCTTCAGCAGCAGCAGCGCGAGGAGCAGGACCAGCAGCCACAGGAGCCCCACCGCGTATCCCTGGCGCAGCAGCCACGCGGCACCCAGCCCGGTGATCCCGGGACCCACGTACCCGGCGAACGCCGTGAGGATCATCCCGAAGCCGCGCGGGCGCCCCGCGGACACCGTGAGCCCGGACGTGTCCGAGTGCAGCCGGATGGCGTCCAGGCGCCGTCCGGTCAGCATCGCGGCGACGGCGTGCGCGCCCTCGTGCGCGATCGTCACGACGTGCCGCGCGACCCGCCACACGGGGGACACGAGCACGACGGCGAGCGCGGCGAGGCCGGCGGCCAGCACCACCGGCTGTGCCGGCGGGGGCACGGGAGTGGTGGCCGCCGTCCAGATCTGCGTCAGCACGTCGCCGGCGGTCGTGAGGAAGTCGTCCACGGCGGCCATTCCACCATGCGTGCCCGAGAACCCCCACGGCCGCGCGGCGTTCGCGTCGGCAGTTCGGGCTCACGGCGGCAGTTCGAACTGCCGCCGTGAGCCCGAACTGCCGCGCCGGACGGACGGTGCATGGCGGCTCGACTGTCGACCCGGGCGCCGGCCATGAGAGACTGGGTGCAGGTGGCAGCGCGTTGCGCGCCCCGCGTCGTGGAGATCCCCCCGGATTGCGTGCGGCGGACCCCGACCCCCCGACGTCTCAGACGTCCGAGCCCGAGAGGCCTCTTTTCTTGACTACCTTCGCCGACTTCGGCCTGCCCACCCCTGTCGTCCGCCAGCTGACGGACCAGGGCATCACCACCCCGTTCCCCATCCAGACGGCGTCGCTGCCCGACACGCTGGCCGGCACCGACGTGCTCGGCCGCGGCCGCACCGGCTCCGGCAAGACCCTCGCGTTCTCGCTGCCGGTCGTGACCCGGCTGGCGACGTCGGCGGCCGCGGCCGCCGCGAACGGCCGGCCGCGCCGTCGCCCCGGCCGCCCGCGGGCCCTCGTGCTGTGCCCGACGCGCGAGCTCGCCAACCAGATCAACGCCACGATGGAGCCGCTCGCGAAGTCCCTCGGCCTCGTGACGACCACCGTGTTCGGCGGCGTCGCGCAGTCCCGTCAGGTCACCGCCCTGAACGCCGGCGTCGACGTCCTCATCGCGTGCCCCGGCCGCCTCGAGGACCTGCTGGGCCAGAAGCACCTCACCCTCGACGAGGTCGAGATCACCGTGCTCGACGAGGCCGACCACATGGCCGACCTGGGCTTCCTGCCCGGCGTCAAGCGGATCATGGACCGTACGCCGAGCGTCGGGCAGCGCCTGCTGTTCTCGGCGACGCTGGACAACGGCGTCGACGTGCTCGTCAAGCGGTACCTCAAGAACCCGGTGACCCACTCGGTGGACGAGGCGGCCGCCCCGCCGCCGCAGATGACGCACCACATCCTCGCCGTGGCGGACGCCGACGCGAAGAAGCACGTGGTGCACGCGCTGGCGTCCGGCACGGGTCGTCGCGTGCTGTTCACGCGCACGAAGCACCAGGCGAAGAAGCTCGCCAAGCAGCTCACCGGCGCGGGCGTGCCCGCCGTCGACCTGCACGGGAACCTCGGCCAGGGCGCGCGCGAGCGCAACCTCGCCGCGTTCTCCTCCGGGGACGTCAAGGTGCTGGTGGCCACCGACATCGCCGCGCGCGGCATCCACGTCGACGACGTCGAGCTCGTGGTGCACGTCGACCCGCCGGCCGAGCACAAGGCGTACCTGCACCGTTCCGGCCGCACGGCCCGCGCCGGCTCGGGCGGCGACGTCGTCACCGTGATGCTCCCCGAGCAGCGCGGCGACGTCCGCGACCTGACCCGCAAGGCGCGGATCGACGCGCGCCCGCAGCCCGTCGCCCCCGGCGACGCGACCGTCGCCGCCCTGGTGGGCGAGGTCGCGCCGTACGTGGCGCCGCCTGCTCCGGTGGCCCCGGCGCCCCAGCGCCGCAAGGGCGGCGGTCAGGGCGGCCGGTCCCAGGGCGGGCAGCACGGGCAGGGCGGCCAGGCCTCACGCGGTCAGGGCGGCCGCGGCCAGGCGCAGCGTGCGTCCGGCCCGCGGGCCCAGGTCTCCGGCGGATCCGCCTCCGGCGGGCAGGCCCCGCAGGCGGTCCGTGCCGACGGCTCGGCACCCGCCCGCCGGCGGCGCCGTCGCGGCGGCCGCGGCCGGGGCGCCGGCACCACGCCCGCGGCCTGAGCCCGGAAGCGACCTGGGCGGAACAGTCGCCGCCCGGCACCGGTTGAGCACGACGGAGGTGTCAGATGACGTACGAAGTCACCAAGTCGGACGAGCAGTGGAAGGTCGAGCTGAACCCGCAGGAGTTCGCCGTGCTGCGGCAGGCGGGCACCGAGCGGCCCTGGACCGGTGAGCTGCTCGACGAGAAGCGCGAGGGTGTCTACCGCTGTCGCGCGTGCGGCAACGAGCTCTTCCGCAGCGAGACGAAGTTCGACTCCCACTGCGGTTGGCCGTCGTTCTACACGCCGCTCGCCGGCGACAGGGTGGAGCTGCTCGAGGACCGGTCGCACGGCATGGTCCGCACCGAGGTGCGCTGCGCCCGCTGCGGGTCCCACCTGGGCCACGTCTTCGACGACGCTCCGCAGACCCCCACGGGGGACCGGTTCTGCATGAACTCGCTCAGCCTGACGTTCGAGCCCTCCGAGGGCTGACCGTCCGGCTAGGGTCGGGCAGGTGACCGTCTTCCAGCCCGGCACCGTGCCCGACCACCTCGTCAACCTGCGGGACGTGGCGACGGCCGCCCCGGGTCTTCGGCCCGGGGCGTTGCTGCGTTCGGACGCCCCACGGTCGGGCGACGTCCCGCCCGCGGACGTCGCGTGGCCGCCGCGCACCGTCCTCGACCTGCGCGACCCGGGGGAGAACGGGGAGCCGCACCCGCTGGCGGGCACGGCGCGCGTCGTGCCGCTGCCGCTGCTGGACGGCGCGGCGATGCGGGGCGCGAGCGCCCCCGCGCCCGCACCAGTCCCCGGGATCGACGAGGTGTACCGGCAGATGCTCGGCGGCACGGGCGCGCGCCGTCTCGTCGAGGCGGTGCGGCGGATCGCCGTCGACGACGGGCCGGTGCTCGTGCACTGCACCGCCGGGAAGGACCGCACCGGCGTCACGATCGCGGTGGTGCTGGCGCTGCTCGGCGCGGACCGGGCGGCCGTCGTCGCGGACTACGAGCGGACCGGGCCCCGCATGCCCGAGGTGCTGGTGCGCGCCGCCGTCACCGCCAACCTCGCCGTGCCGGACGCGCACGTCCTGGCGGAGCTGCCGCCCGAGATCGTCGGGGCGCCGGGATGGGCCATCGAGACGGTGCTCGACCACCTCGACGAGCACGACGACGGCGCCGCGGGGTGGTTCCGCGCGCACGGCGGCAGCCCGGAGACGGTGGACGCGTTGCAGCGCCGACTCCGCACGGACTGAGCCGCCGGCCGAGCCTCAGGACCGAGCCCTCAGGACCGGGCGTCCCGCCAGCGCACGAAGTCCTCGGAGTACCGGTGCAGCAGCGTGGCGAGCTGCGAGACGTCGGCCTCGTCCCAGTGGCCGAACGCGTCCTTGTACATCTCGATGCGGCGGTCGCGCGCCCGCGCGAAGCGCCGCGCACCGTCGGCGGTCAGCGTGATCCGCTGGCCGCGCGTGTCCTCCGGGTCGACCTCGCGGTGCACGAGCCCGAGGTCCACGAGGCGGCTCAGCTGCCGCGAGACGGTGGCCCGGCCGACGCCGAAGTGGGCGGCGAGGTCCGAGCCGCGGATGCCCGGGTGGGAGTCGATGTGGGCGAGGATCGGGTACGCCGACGCCTCGAGCTCGGGGTGCACCCGCCGGGCGGTCTGCGCCGCCGACGACTGGGCGCGACGGATCAGGACCCGGATCTCTCGTTCGAGGGCGCCGAACGGATCGGTGGCCGGGTCGGGCAGAGGCTGGGCGGCTGTGTCGTGCATGCGCCCATCATGAGGCTTCGCCGAGGCAAACGGGAACGCCCGGCAAGGGGGAAGTTGCGCCCGGACGGGGCCTGAGCGGGTGAAATCCACCCCGTCCGGGCGCGTGGCACATCTCAGGCCCGCTCGGCGCCCGTCGTCGCGGCGGCCTTCTCCTGGTCGAGCACCTGCTCGATGCCCGAGCGCTGGCCCAGCGGGATCTCCTTCATGAAGAGCACCGCGACCAGCGACACGACGGCCATCGGCACGGCCCACAGGAAGATCGTGGTGATGCCGTCGGAGTACGCCGACTCCACCACGGTCTGCACCGGGGCCGGCAGGGAGGCCAGGTCCGGCACCGCACCGGAGCCCGCGCCCATCGCGTCGGACGCGATGCCCAGCTTCGCGAGGCCGGCGGAGAGGTCGGACTTCACCTGGGCCGCCATCACGGCGCCGAGCGCCGAGACGCCGATCGCACCGCCGAGCGAGCGGAAGAACGCCACGCCGGAGGTGCCGGCGCCCATCTCGTGCACGGCCAGCGTGTTCTGGGTGGCGAGCACCAGGTTCTGCATCACGGCGCCGAGCGCCGAGACGCCGATCGCACCGCCGAGCGAGCGGAAGAACGCCACGCCGGAGGTGCCGGCGCCCATCTCGTGCACGGCCAGCGTGTTCTGGGTGGCGAGCACCAGATTCTGCATCAGGGCGCCCACGGAGAGGCCCAGGCCGAACAGGTACACCGAGATGAGGACGAAGCTGGTGTCCACCTCGATCGTCGACAGCCCGAACAGGGACGCGGTCAGGACGACGGCGCCGCCCACCATGATCGCCTTGTACCGGCCGGTGCTGGAGATGATCCGGCCGAGCACGATGCCCGCGAGCATCGTGCCGACCACCATCGGGATGGTGAGCAGGCCGGACTCGGTCGGCGTCTTGCCGCGGGCGAGCTGGAAGTACTGGCTGAGGAAGACCGCGGTGCCGAACATGGCGATGCCGACGGACGCGGAGGCGACGACCGCGAGCACGAACGTGCGGTTCTTGAACAGGTGCAGCGGGATGATCGGCTCGGCGGCGGAGCGCTCCACGAACCCGACGACGACGAGCGCCACCACGGCGCCGCCGACCATCGCGCCGGTCTGCCACGAGATCCACTCGAACTGGTCGCCGGCGAACGTGATCCACAGGAGCAGCAGCGCGACGGCGACGGCGATGAGGCCGGCGCCCGCGTAGTCGATCTTGACCTCGCGCCGGGCCAGGGCGGGCAGGTGCAGCGTCTTCTGCAGCACGATGAACGCGGCCACGGCGAACGGGACACCGACGAAGAACGTCCAGCGCCAGCCGATCGAGTCCGTGAGCACGCCGCCGAGGAGCGGCCCGCCGATCTGCGCGACGGCCATGACGCCGCCCATGAGGCCCATGTACTTGCCGCGCTCGCGCGGGCTGATGATGTCGGCCATGAGCACGGTCGCGAGGGCCGTGAGGCCGCCCGCGCCGACGCCCTGCAGCGCGCGGAAGCCGATGAGCATCTCGATGTTCTGCGACAGCCCCGCCGCGGCCGCCGACACCACGGTGACGCCGAGCGCGACCTGCATGAGCACCTTGCGGTTCGTGAGGTCGGCGAGCTTGCCCCACAGCGGCGTGGAGATCGTCATCGTCAGGAGCATCGCGGTGACGACCCAGGTGTAGGAGTGCTGGGAGCCCTCGAGGTCGCTGACGATCCGGGGCAGCGACGTGGAGACGATGGTCGTGGCGAGCAGCGAGACGAAGACGCCGAGGAGGATGCCCGAGAGAGCCTCGAGCACCTCGCGGCGGGTCATCGCCGGGGCGGGCGTGGCGGAGGGTCCCGGCGTGGTGGCCGCCGGGGCGGGGGACTGACTCATCGGGCGGGGATCTCCTCCTGCGCCTGGGCGCGGTCGTGGGTCGTGGTGAGGGCGGCCGCGACGCTGCGGATCCGGGTGACGGCGTCGGCGAGGTCCTGCTCCGACCAGTCGGAGAAGGACTCGGACACCAGGTCGTCGATGCGGACGAAGGACGCCTCGGCGAACTCGCGGCCGGCGTCCGTCAGGGCGAGGTAGCGGGCGCGCCGGTCGTCGTCGTCGACCGTGCGCGCGACGAGGCCGGCGTCGACGAGGGCGCTGACCTGCCGGCTCGCGACGGAGACGTCGACGCGCAGCTTCGTGGCGACGTCGGAGATCTGGAGGCGCCCGCACCGGGTGAGCAGGTGCAGGGTGCCGAGGCTCGCGCGCGGCAGGTCCAGGTCGCGCGCCACGCGCATGGCGGCCTCCCGCTGGGCGCGGGAGAGCTCCTCGAGCGTCTCCACGAGCGCGCGGGCTGCGGAGCGGGAAACGGACATGCCGGTGCCTTTGCTGGAAGGGGGTGGGCGCCCGGGCCCGACGGCCGGAGCGGTGCGGCCCGGACGACGGGCCAACTCATTGCAGAGTGCAAATATACGCCTGGTGCTTGCAGCAAACAAGTGTTCGGGTGTGACGTCGCCCACGCGCGACGACGGCCCGCGACCCCGGGTGGGTCGCGGGCCGTGTGGTTGCCGGCCGGCCGGTCGAGGGTGCGGGTCAGGCGCGCTTGTGCGCCTCGCCGGCCATGTCCTCGAGCTCGACGCCCTTGGTCTCCGGGATCTTGCTCAGCACGAAGAAGAAGGAGAGCACCGCGAACACGCAGTACATGAGGTACGGGATCGCCGGGCCGAACGTGTCGAGCATCGGCGGGAACGTGAGCGTGATCGCGAAGTTCGCGATCCAGTTCGCCGCCGCGCCGACGCCCAGGGCTGCCGCGCGGATCCGGTTGGGGAACATCTCGCCCAGCAGCACCCACATCAGCGGGCCCCACGTGGCACCGAAGAAGACGACGAACGCGTTGGCGCACACCAGCGCGATGATGCTCCACGGCGCCGCCAGCGTGATGTCCTCCCCGCTGCCGGTGGCCTGCGTGAACGCGACCGCCATGAGGCCCAGGGAGACCGCCATGCCCGCCGAGCCGATGAGCAGCAGCGGGCGCCGGCCCACCTTGTCGATGAGGGCGATGGCGATGAACGTCACGGCCACGTTCGTGACCGCCGTGATCGTCGAGACGAGGAACGCCTGGGACTCGTCGAAGCCCACGGCCTGCCACAGCGTCGTCGAGTAGTAGAAGATCACGTTGATGCCGACGAACTGCTGGAAGATCGCCATGACGATGCCGACCCAGACGATCGGCTTCAGGCCGAGCGCGGTGCCGCGCAGCGAGCCCAGCTCGGCGTTCTCCTCGTCGGCGGCGATCGAGCGGCGGATCTCGCCGATGCGCTCGTCGGGGTGCTCGTCCGGGCCGAGCACCGACTCGAGGACGGCGCGCGCCTCGTCGTCGCGGTCCTTGGTCACGAGGTAGCGCGGCGACTCCGGCATCCGCAGCGCGAGGATTCCGTACACGGCCGCCGGGACGACGGCGACGAGGAACATCCAGCGCCAGGCCTCCCAGCCGAGCCAGAGCTCGTTCGCGGCGCTGCCGGCCGCGGTGGCGAGGATCTGGTCGGACAGGAGGGCCGCGAAGATACCGACGGTGATGGCGAGCTGCTGCAGCGAGCCGAGGCGGCCGCGCATGGCCGCCGGGGCGATCTCCGCGATGTACGCGGGCGCGATCACGGACGCGATGCCGATGCCGAGCCCGGCCATGAAGCGCCAGACCGCGAGGTCCCAGGCGCTCCACGCGATCGCCGACAGGATCGACGAGGCGAAGAAGAGCACGGCGCCCAGCACCATGACGTGGGTGCGGCCCCATCGGTCGGCGAGCTTGCCGCCGGACCAGGCGCCCAGCGCGCACCCGAGGAGCGCGACGGCGACGACCAGGCCCGTCACCGTCGAGCTGAGGCTGAACTGCCCCTCGATCGCGTCGACGGCGCCGTTGATGACCGACGAGTCGAAGCCGAAGAGAAAGCCACCGACGGCCGCGGCGAACGCGAGCGCGGTGGCCTTCCGGTGCGCGCTGCGCGCGCCGGCCTGACCAGGTGTGGGGGTGGACATGTGTCTCCTAGGTCCGGGGTTGCTTCGATGCTAGGTCCGCGGCCGGGTGCCGGCTCGGGGAGCGGCCGGAGCATGCCCGGGGCGAGCCTCGAGGGCGGGGGGGCGGGAGACCTCGGGACGCGGGGTGGGCGCCGCCGGACGTGTCTGCAGGGTGCGGACCGCGGGAGACTGTACCCGTGAGCGACGACCCGGAAGCCCGCCGGTTCCGCCGGCCCGCCATGCTCGACCCGCAGACCGCGGAGCAGGTCCCGGGATCCTGGGACCCCGCCCTGCGCGACGAGGTGGCGCACACCACAGCGCGCGCCGTCGTCCACCGTGCCCGGGCGGCGGAGGACCCGGAGGTGGTGGACCGGCTCGTGCGCCTCGTCGAGCGGGAGGGGCTCGACGTCGTCGCGGCGCTGTGGTCGGACGCCGCGCCCGCGTCCCTGCCCGGCGCGCTCTGGCGGCTGTACGTCGTGCGGGAGTGGGTGCGCCGCGACCCGCGCACCGTGGGCCTGCGCTACCGGCTCGGCGTGGACGCCGCCCCCGTGCACGAGGCGGTCGCCGGCGTGCCCCGCCCGCCCGCGCCCGAGGACCTGCGCGCGCTCGCGGACGACGTGCTGTCCGGGGTCTACGCGGGGGACCTCGCCGTGGCGCTGGAGCGGGCGGCGTCGTTCTGCCGGATCCTCGCGACCGGCGCCGCGTTCGACGCCGACGCGCGGGAGGTCGCGGACCCCGCGGGCGCGACCCGGATGACGCGCGGCGCCTCCGACCTGGTGCGCACGGCGGAGGAGCTGGAGCGTGCCGCCGGGTCCTGGCGGGCGGGCACGTTGGACTGACCTCCCACCCCGCCGACGTCGGGGCTGACCAGCGTGTTCGGAGCACGCGGACCACGGGGCTTACGATGTTCGGGCGACGTCGGGCCGCGGTAGCCCCGGGCTCCATCTTCAGCCGCTACGAGCGGCCACGCGCCGAGAGGCGCTCCCGGTCCGGCGTCGCACCTCACCCGAGTCCCGCAGCCGCAGGTGGCCGGTCCGGTGCGCGTCCCACTGGTCGCGCCAGGATCGCCACCTCTAGTCTGTGAGGGTCTCAGCGTCCTCGATCCGGGAGCCTCACGTGCGCCTGCGCCTGACACCGCGCGACACGACCTATTTCGACATGCTGGCGACGCTCGCGCAGCACAACGTCACGGGGGCCTCCCTCCTGGCGGAGCTGCTCGGGGCGTCCCGCGAGGAGCGGGAAGGGATCGTCCGCCGGCTCTCCGAGGCCGAGCACGTCGCCGACGACGCCACGCACTCGATCATGCGCCGGCTGAACCAGACGTTCGTCACCCCGTTCGACCGGGACGACATCTACGGTCTGGCCTCCGCGCTCGACGACTGCATGGACGCCATGGAGGAGGCCGGCGACCTCATCGTCCTGTACAAGGTCGACGAGCTCCCGCTGCGGGTCTCCGAGCAGGTGCAGGTGCTGCAGCGGTGCGCCGAGCTCACCGCCGAGGCCATGCCGCGCCTGCGCTCCATGGACCAGCTCTCCGACTACTGGGTCGAGATCAACCGCCTCGAGAACCAGGGCGACAAGCTGCACCGTGAGCTCATCGCGCAGCTCTTCGACGACACCACCGACCCGGTGCTGCTCATCAAGCTCAAGGAGATCGTCGACATGCTCGAGGAAGGCGCCGACGCCTTCGAGCGTGTCGCGAACATGGTCGAGACCATCGCGCTCAAGGAGTCCTGACCGTGGAGGTGGCGCTGGTCGTCCTCGTCGTCGCGCTCGCGCTCGGCTTCGACTACACCAACGGCTTCCACGACGCGGCCAACGCGATCGCCACCTCGGTCTCGACGCGGGCGCTCACGCCGCGTGTGGCGCTGCTCATGGCCGCGGTCATGAACTTCGTCGGGGCGTTGCTCGGCACCGAGGTCGCCGAGACCATCGCGACGTCGATCGTCGACCTGCAGGACGCGTCGAACCACACCGCGCTCGTCGTGGTGCTGTGCGCCCTGGTGGGGGCCATCGTGTGGAACCTCATCACCTGGTGGTTCGGGCTGCCGTCGTCGTCGACGCACTCGCTCATCGGCGGCCTCGTCGGCGCGGGGCTCGCGGCCGGGCTGCCGATCTACGGGCAGGCCATCATCGACAAGGTCGTGCTGCCGATGGTGTTCTCCCCGCTGATCGGCTTTGTCGGCGCGTACCTGGCGATGGTCGCCGTGCTGTGGATCTTCCGGAACGCGGCCCCGTCGCGGGTCACCCGCCGGTTCCGCCTGGCGCAGACCGCGTCGGCCGCCGCGATGGCGCTCGGCCACGGCCTGCAGGACGCGCAGAAGACCATGGGTGTGATCTTCATGGCGCTGCTCACGGTCGGCTGGGCGAACCCCGACGTCGGCATCCCGCTGTGGGTCAAGCTCGCCGCGGCGGGCGCGATCTCGCTCGGCACCTACTCCGGCGGCTGGCGGATCATGCGGACGCTGGGCCGGCGCATCATCGAGCTGGACCCCGCCCGCGGCTTCGTCGCCGAGACGGTGTCGGCGCTGGTGCTCTACGCCAACGCGTTCATCCTGCACGCCCCGGTCTCCACGACGCACACCATCACCTCGGCGATCATGGGCGTCGGCGCGACGCGCCGGTTGTCCGCCGTGCGGTGGGGCGTCGCGAAGAACATCGGCGCCGCGTGGGTGCTGACGATCCCCGCCGCCGCGCTGGTGGCCGCCATCACCACGTGGATCCTGCACCCCTGGCTCGCCTGACCGCCGTCGTCGACCCGGTCGACCCGGTCGACCCGGTCGGACCGGTCGGCCGGGCGGAAGGCCGGTTCAGTAGATCGGCGGCGTGACCCTCTCGACCGCCACGACGCGGGGGCCCTTGCCCGTGGTCGCGACGTGCGCCACGAGCAGGTCGCCGGGCTCGAGGAACGGGTCGCGCGTGGGCAGCACGTTCGCGACGGCCCGGCGCGAGTGCTGGCCCAGCACGTCCAGCACCGTGGGCAGCACCGGGCGGTGCGTGCACAGCACGGAGGACCCGGGCGCCTCGAGCAGGTCGCGCACCGTCGCGGCGACACGGGACGGCGAGCGCTCGTGCTCGACCTCGCCCAGCTGCTCGCTGAGCTGCTGGCGCGCGTGCGCCGCCCGGACGTACGGCTCGACCGACGCGGCGCACCGCGCCCAGCGGCTCGAGACCACGGACGCGACGCCGTAGGCCGCGAGCACCGGGACGAGCGCGGCCGCCTGGGCGTGGCCCAGCGGGGTCAGCGGCCGGTCGTGGTCCGCGCCGTGCCAGGAGGACCGGGCCATCGCCTTGCCGTGCCGCACGATCACGACGGCGCGCGTGGCGAGGCGACCCTGGCCGTGCGCGTGGACGAGGGCGTCGAGCGGCCCCCGGTCGGCCTCGCGGGTCAGGCGCGCCGCGGCCTCGTCGACGTCGAGCCACGCCTTGCGGTCGACCTCGTCCTTGGACGGGGGCTCCACCGGGAGCCGCGCGGCCAGCGCCGTGGCGTCCCGCTCGGGGGAGGCCCGCCGGGCCGCCCAGTAGTGCACGCGCTTCACCCGCCCCTCCGGGGTGAGGTACTGCAGCCCGGGCAGCGGGATCCCGAGCACCACGGGCTTTCCGGTCTCCTCCGCGACCTCGCGCACGGCCGCGGTGTTCAGCGCCTCCCCGGGCTCGAGCTTGCCCTTCGGCCAGGACCAGTCGTCGTACCGCGGCCGGTGGACGAGCTGGACCTGCAGCCGCCCCTTGCGCTCGCGCCACACGAGGCCGCCCGCCGACTCGATGACCGGGGCGTGCTCCACCGAGGTCGCCCCCCACCGGTCCACGAGCGGTGCCGCCGTCGTGCCGGCCGCCCGTCGCACGCGCCCCGCCCTCACCGCGCCCGCTCGGGCCGGCGGCGGTGCCGGGCGACGAGCTGGGCCTGCAGGTCGGTCAGCGGCTCGCCGTCGGGCCCGGTGTGGTGCCGCACCCAGGTGTCGTCCGGTTGCAGGTGCCAGGTCGACGTGCGGTCGGACATCGACGCGTCCATGAGCTCCAGCAGCTCGGCGATCTGGCCCTCGTCGGTGATCCGGACGAGCGCCTCGACCCGCCGGTCGAGGTTGCGGTGCATGAGGTCGGCCGACCCGATGAAGACCTCCGGGCCGGTCTCCGGTCCCTCGCCGATGGCAGGCCCGGCGGCGTTGGCGAACGCGAAGATCCGCGAGTGCTCGAGGAACCGGCCGAGGATGGAGCGCACCCGGATGTTCTCGCTCAGCCCCGGCACGCCCGGGCGCAGGGCGCAGATGCCGCGCACCACCAGGTCGACCTTCACCCCCGCCTGCGACGCCCGGTACAGGGCGTCGATCGTGGCCTCGTCCACCGCGGAGTTCACCTTGAAGCGCACCCACGCCTCGTGCCCCGCCCGGGCGGCGTCGGCCTCGCGGTCGATCCGCTCGATGAGGCCGGAGCGCACGGTGCGCGGCGCCACCAGCAGGCGGTGGAACCGCGACTGCGGGGCGTAGCCGGAGAGCTGGTTGAACAGGCGCGTGAGGTCCTGGCCGACGTCCCGGTCGCACGTGAGCAGCCCGTGGTCGGTGTAGAGCCGGGCGGTCTTGGGGTGGTAGTTGCCGGTGCCGATGTGGCAGTACCGGCGCAGCCCGTCAGCCTCCTGCCGCACGACGAGGGAGAGCTTGCTGTGCGTCTTGAGGCCCACGATCCCGTACACGACGTGCACGCCCGCCTCCTCCAGCTTGCGCGCCCAGGAGATGTTGGCCTGCTCGTCGAACCGGGCCTTGATCTCCACCAGGGCCAGCACCTGCTTGCCCGCCTCCGCCGCGTCGATGAGGGCGTCGACGATCGGGGAGTCGCCCGACGTCCGGTACAGCGTCTGCTTGATCGCCAGCACGCCGGGGTCGGCCGCGGCCTGCTCGAGGAACGTCTGGACCGACGTGGAGAACGAGTCGTACGGGTGGTGCAGCAGGATGTCCCGCTCGCGGATCGCGGCGAACATGTCGCGCGGCGTCGCGGACTCGACCTCGGCGAGCTGGCGGTGCGTGGTGGGGACGAACGGCGGGTAGTGCAGCGACGCCCGCTCGATGTCGGCGATGACGTTGAGGCCCGTGAGGTCGAGCGGCGCGGGCAGCTCGTAGACCTCGTCGCGGGCCACCCCGAGCTCCCGCACCAGCAGGTCGCGGATGCGCGGCGAGATGCCCTGCGCCAGCTCGAGGCGGACCGGGGGCCCGAAGCGGCGGCGCAGCAGCTCCTTCTCCATCGCCTGCAGGAGGTTCTCCGCGTCGTCCTCCTCGACCTCGACGTCCTCGTTGCGCGTGACCCGGAAGGTGTGGCTCTCGCGCACCTCCATCCCGGGGAAGAGGTGGTCGAGGTGCTGGGCGATGACCTCCTCCAGCGGCACGAACGACGTCTGCGTGCCGCCGCCCTGGGTCGGTGTCGGTGCCGACGGCCGCCCGCGGTCGTCGACGGCGATGAACCGTGGCAGCAGCGGCGGCACCTTGACCCGGGCGAAGTGCTCCTTGCCGGTGAGCGGGTTCGCGACGACGACGGCCAGGTTGAGCGACAGCCCCGAGATGTAGGGGAAGGGGTGCGCCGGGTCCACCGCCAGGGGCGTGAGGACGGGGAAGATCTGCTTGCGGAAGAACTTGTGCAGGCGCTCCTGCTCGCGGACCTCGAGCGCGTCCCAGTGCACGATCGTGATGCTCTCGGCGTCCAGGGCTGGCTGCACCTCGGAGCGGAACACCTCCGCGTGGCGGGCCATGAGGCGGTGCGCGGCCACGCCGATCGCCTCCAGCACCTGGCGCGGGCTCATGCCCGAGGCCGCGGTGACGGCGATGCCGGTCGCGATGCGCCGCTTCAGCCCGGCGACCCGCACCATGAAGAACTCGTCCAGGTTGGAGGCGAAGATCGCGAGGAAGCGCGTGCGCTCCAGCAGCGGCAGGGACGGGTCCTCCGCGAGCTCCAGCACCCGTTCGTTGAACGCCAGCCAGCTGAGCTCGCGCTCCGCGAACCGGTCCGCCGGCAGGGGCTCGAGCGCGGCGCCGACCGTGCCGTCCTGCTCGGTGGGCTCCTCCGCGATGTGCTCGGCGATGTGCGCCGCGAGCTGGGGGTCCATCGGGCGCGCGGGCGCGGTGGCGGTGGATCGCGTCCGGCTGTCCGTGACCTCGGCGGCCGCCACGGCGGCGTCGGCGGGCCGGCCGCGCCCGTCGCCGGGCCGGGTCGTTCGAGGGCGCGACGCTGTCATGCCACCCATCGTGGCACCGTTGGGTGAACCGCGGGTGGCGAATGCGCCGCTACGCCGTGCCCGCCGGCCGCGCGTACTGCACGTCCACGGCGTCCCGCTCGAACCCCGCGCCCGCGTACGTGGCCAGAGCGGCCGCGTTGTCGCCGTCGACGTACAGGACGGCCCGGTCGCAGCCCGCCCGTGCGAGGTGGCGCAGCCCGACAGCGGTGAGTGCGCGGCCCAGGCCTCGGCCCTGGGCGGCGGGCGCGACCCCGACGGCGTAGATCTCGCCGTCGAGCGGTCCCTCGTCGCCCTCGGCCCGCGGCTCGATCTTGGTCCACAGGAAGCCGAGCGGGTCGCCCGCCGCGTCGCCGGCCGGGACCACGAGGAAGAACCCGTCGGCGTCGAACCACGGCTCGCGCTGCCGGTCGCGCAGGTCGTCGGCCGTGAGGCGGCCCTGCTCGGGGTGGTCGGCGAAGGCCGCGGCGTTGACCCGCACCCAGGCGTCGTCGTCGGCGCCCGGGCGGAACGTGCGCAGGGCCAGGCCCGGCAGGTCGGGGACGTCGCCGGCCGCGTCGTCGGGCCCGAGAGGGCGCGCGAGCACCAGCAGCTCCCGCGCCACCTGGTAGCCGCGTGCCGCGGCGAACGCCCGGGCCGCGGGCAGGTCGCCGTGCGCCCACACGCGCAGGGGCTTGCCGCGCTGGCCGGGCGCCCCCGAGAACATCGGCAGGCGGGCGTCGCGCTCCACCGTGCGCAGCAGCACGTCCCCGACGCCCTGACGCCGGTGGTCGGGGTGCACCACCAGCTCGGCGCTCGCGTCGCCGCCGCCGCGGTCGACCTGGGCGTAGCCGACGACGGCGCCGTCGGGGCCGCGGGCCACGACGTGCGTCAGCCAGTCGGCGTCCGTGCCCAGGCGCAGCAGCGGTTGCTCGGAGAGCGGGGGGACGCCGTCCCGCTCGGCGGCCGCGGCGGCGAGGGCGCGCACGGCGGCCTGGGTGGCGGCGTCGAGGGGCTCGAAGGACAGGGACGGCGGGGTGGGCGTCGTGGGCGTGGTGGGCACGACCCCATTCTCACCGAGGTCGGCCCTCACGGACGAGGCGGCCGCCCCCGGGGTGGGACGGCCGCCTCGGCGGTGGCGCTGGGAGCGGGTCAGTCCTCGGAACCGGGCTTCGTCGAGGCGAGGCCGGCGGAGATGAGGTCCATCACCGACGAGTCCGCGAGCGTGGTCGCGTCGCCCACCGTGCGGTTCTCGGCGACGTCGCGCAGCAGGCGGCGCATGATCTTGCCCGAGCGCGTCTTGGGCAGCTCCGGCACGACGAGGATGCGGCGCGGCTTGGCGATCGGGCCGATCTCCTTCGCGACGTGGTTGCGCAGCTCCGCCTGCACCTCTTCGGCGCCCTCCGGGGTCGCCGCCCGGTCCGCGTGCTCGCCGCGCAGGATGACGAACGCGACGACCGCCTGCCCGGTGGTCTCGTCGTTGGCACCCACGACCGCGGCCTCGGCCACGACGTCGTGCGAGACGAGCGCCGACTCGATCTCCGTGGTCGACAGCCGGTGCCCGGAGACGTTCATGACGTCGTCCACGCGGCCGAGCAGCCAGATGTCGCCGTCCTCGTCCTTCTTGGCGCCGTCGCCGGCGAAGTAGAGGCCCTCGAACCGCGACCAGTACGTGTCCTTGAACCGCTGCAGGTCGCCCCAGATGCCGCGCAGCATGGAGGGCCACGGCTCGGACAGCACGAGGTACCCGCCGCCGCCGTCGGGCACGGAGCGCGCCTCGTCGTCCACGACGTCGGCGACGATGCCGGGCAGCGCGACCTGCGCCGAGCCGGGCTTGGTCGCGGTCACGCCCGGCAGCGGGCTGATCATGATGGCGCCGGTCTCGGTCTGCCACCAGGTGTCGACGATCGGGGCGGTGTCGCCGCCGATCACGCGGCGGTACCACATCCACGCCTCGGGGTTGATGGGCTCGCCCACCGAGCCGAGCACGCGCAGGCTCGACAGGTCGAAGCCCGCCGGGATGTCCTCGCCCCACTTCATGCAGGTGCGGATGGCGGTGGGCGCCGTGTACAGGATGGAGACCTTGTACTTCTCGACGAGCTCCCACCACCGGCCCCGGTGCGGGGTGTCCGGCGTGCCCTCGTACAGCACCTGCGTGGCGCCGTTGGTCAGCGGGCCGTAGACGACGTAGGTGTGGCCGGTGACCCAGCCGATGTCGGCGGTGCACCAGTAGACGTCCGACTCGGCCTTGAGGTCGAACACGTTCTTGTGCGTGTAGGCCGCCTGGGTCAGGTACCCGCCCGTGGTGTGCAGGATGCCCTTCGGCTTCCCGGTCGTGCCCGACGTGTACAGGATGAACAGGGGGTGCTCGGAGTCGACCGGCACGGGCTCGTGGTACGTGTCCGCGTGCTCCACGGCGTCGTGCCACCACACGTCGCGGCCCTCGGTCCATGCGACCTCCTGCTCGGTGCGGCGCACCACCAGGACGTGCTCGACGGTCGTCGCGGGCTCGCCGTCCTTCGGCGCGAGGGCCTCGTCGACGGCGGGCTTGAGGGCGGACGGCGCGCCGCGGCGGTAGCCGCCGTCGGCGGTGATGACCAGCTTCGCCTCCGCGTCGGCGATGCGGCTGCGCAGCGCGTCGGCGGAGAACCCGCCGAACACCACAGAGTGCGGGGCGCCGATGCGGGCGCACGCGAGCATCGCGACGACCGACTCGACGAGCATCGGCAGGTAGATGACGACACGGTCGCCCTTCGCGACGCCCAGCGCGGTGAGGGCGTTCGCCGCGCGGGAGACCTCGCGCTGCAGGTCGGCGTACGTGACGGTGCGGGTGTCGCCCGGCTCGCCCTCGAAGTGGATGGCGACCCGGTCGCCGAGCCCGGCCTCGACGTGCCGGTCCACCGCGTTGTACGCCGCGTTGAGCTTCCCGTCGCCGAACCACTTCGCGACCGGGGCCTCCGTCCAGTCCAGCGTCTGGGTGAACGGCGTCGACCAGGAGACGAGCTCCCGCGCCTGCTCGGCCCAGAACCCGAGCCGGTCGGCCTTCGCCTCCTCGTACAGGGACGGCTGGGCGTTGGCCTGCGCCGCGAACGCGGGGCTGGGCGGGAACGCTCGCGTCTCGTGCAGCAGGTTCTCGAGGCTGGGGGCGGTGGGCTCGTTCTCTGGCACGCTGACCTCCGGTGCGCATCGTCGCTGGTGCGGTCCCGCCGGCGCGACACGTCGCGCCCCGGGGGCGGCGGCACCCCGCAGGGCCCCCGCCGTCGGGAGTCTAGACCGCACGCGTGACCGGGGTCACGCCGTCCTGCGACGAGGGGAGGGAGGCTGGGCACTGTCGCCGGGGCCTGGTAGACGTCGAGCATGACAACCCCCTATGTGTCCTGGCCGCGTGAGGTGGGCGACCTCCGCCTGCGCGTGCCGACGAGCCGCGACGTCGACCGGGTGCTGGCGTGGCGCAACGACCCCGAGGTGACGCGGTGGCTGCTGCACACCACGCAGGACGCCGACGGCCTGCGGGCGTCGTGGCGTCACGCGCTCGACGATCCCTACGACCAGGAGATCCTGGCCGACCTGGACGGCGTCGTCGTCGCCTCCGGGACGCTGAAGGTGAGCGACGGCGAGGGGCAGCCGGGCAGCGACGTCTGGCGCCGGGCGGAGGGCTCGATCGGCTATGCGGTGGACCCGGCGTACACGGGCCGGGGGATCGCGACCGCGGTCGCCGGCGCGCTGCTCGACGTCGCGTTCACCGACCTCGGCCTGCATCGCGTGACCGCGGGCTGCTTCGCCGGGAACGAGGGCTCGTGGCGGGTCATGGAGAAGGTCGGGATGCGCCGCGAACAGCATGGCGTCCGGGACTCGTGGCACGACGAGCTGGGCTGGGTGGACGGGTACACGTACGCCGTCCTCGCGGACGAGTGGGCCGGTCCGCCGGAGTCCGGGCCGAGGTCCGAGCCGAGGTCCGAGCCGAGGTCCGAGACGGAGCCGGCCGGCTGATCCGCGCGCGGACACGAGGGCGGCGCCCGGGAGACTGGTCGACCGAGCGCCGTTCTCGCCAGCCCGGACGCGGGTAGCAGGCGCTTCGTCCGATCACTGGGTGGGGTCCTTCCCACCGAGTGGGTCCTCAACCGGGGACTTCCTTAGCGTGGGTCCCGCGTCCGGCTGTCTTCCTCCATGGAACGACTCTGCGGGCGCACGTGCAACCGGTCAGGCGTGACGACGCCGCCACCAGCGGCGGAGCAGCCAGGCGGTGACGCCCAGGGCCGCCGCCCCGCCCGCGGCGAGGGCGACGGCCGGTGGCCGCAGCGCCGAGCGCAGGGCCACGGGGCGGGAGAACGTCAGCACGCCCCAGCCCTTCTCGGCGGCCAGGCGCCGCAGCGTCTTGTCCGGGTTGACGGCGAAGCCGTGCCCGACGGAGGCCAGCATCGGGGCGTCGGTGACCGAGTCGGAGTAGGCGTAGCTGCGCTCGAGGTCGTAGCCGCGCTCGGCGGCCAGCTCGCGCACCGCCGCGGCCTTCTGCTCCCCATACGCGTAGAACTCGATCTCCCCGGTGTACCGGCCGTCCTCGACGGCCATGCGGGTGGCGACCACGTGGTCCGCCCCGAGCACGGTGGCGATCGGCTCGACGAGCTCCGTCCCGGACGCGGACACGATGACGACGTCGTGGCCGAGCTCGTGGTGCTCGGCGATGAGGTCGACGGCCTCGGCGTAGACGTACGGGTCGATGAGCTCGTGCACGGTCTCGGCGACGATCTGCTGCACCTTGCTCACCTCCCAGCCGGTGGCGAGCTCGGACAGGTGCTTGCGCATCCGCTCGGTCTGGTCGGCGTCCGCGTTGCCGGCGTAGAAGAGCAGGTGCGCGTACGCGCTGCGCAGCACGTCCCCCCGGGTGATGAGGCCCCCGGCGTAGAAGGGCCGGGAGAAGGCGGCCGAGGAGCTCGTCGCGATGATCGTCTTGTCGAGGTCGAAGAACGCGGCGACGCGCGACCGCGGGGTCGTCGTCACGGCGGGTGACGTCTCGCGCGGTCCTGGTCGGTCGGTCACGGGCCAGAGCCTAGCCCGGAGGGCGACGCGCACCGCGCCGCGTCTCGTGCAAAGAAGTTCTGCACAAGTCTTGTGCAGACAAGTTGTGCACAGTTACTGTGCACGCATGGACGCGACCCCGGAACGCCCCTACACCCACCTCGAGCTGACGGCCGAGGCGGCCAAGGTGCTCGCCCACCCCTTGCGGTCCCGGCTCCTCGGCGCGCTGCGTCGCGGCGGGCCGTCGTCCGCGACGGCGCTCGCGGCCGAGCTGGGCACCAACACCGGAGCCACCAGCTACCACCTCCGCAAGATGGAGTCCGTCGGCCTCGTGACCGACACCGGGGAGGGACGGGGCAAGGAGCGCCTCTGGCAGGCGGCCACGCAGAGCCACGGCTGGCGCGACTCCGACTTCGGCGGCGACGAGGACGCGCAGACGGCGGTCGGCTGGCTGGTGCGCGACTACCACCGGCAGTTCGACACGAGCTACGCCCACTGGCTCGACGTCGCGGACGCGTGGCCCGAGGAATGGACCGACGTCGCCGGGATGACCGACACCTGGGTGGACGTCACGCCCGAGCAGGCGGCCGCCATGGCGGAGGAGCTCGAGGCCGTGGTGAACAAGTACCTCCGCGTCGGTACCGGCGACCCCAGGGCGCGCCGCCTGCACCTGTGGCGCTTCCTCTTCCCGCTCGACGCCGACGACGTGCCCGGCGACGGGTCCGGCGCGGCCTCCGACGGCGCGACCACCGACGGCAAGGACGACGAGTCATGAGCCCTCAGAAGGTCTTCCTCCTGCTCACCGCCACCCGGTGGTTCCCCGTCGGGCTGGTCGTCACGGTGACCACGCTGCTGCCGATCGAGCGGGGCCTCACCGTGGCGCAGACCCTCACGCTGGCGTCCGTGACGGGCCTCGTCGTGTTCGCGCTGGAGCTGCCGACGGGCGGCACCGCCGACGCCGTCGGGCGGCGGCCGATGCTCGTCGCCTCCGCCGTGGCGCAGGTGCTGGCGGCCACCACGTTCCTGCTGGCGCAGTCGCTCTGGGCGTTCATGGTCGCGGCGGCCCTCATGGGCGTGTTCCGCGCGCTGGACTCCGGCCCGCTCGAGGCGTGGTTCGTCGACGCCGTGCACGCCGAGCACCCGGGCGCGGACGTCGACCGGACGCTGGCCCACCAGGGGACGGTGCTCGGCGTCTCCATCGCGGCGGGAGCGCTGCTGTCCGGCGGGCTCGTCTGGTGGCACCCGATCGGTGCGTGGTCGGCGCTCACGCTCCCGTACGCGACGTACGCCCTGCTCGCCGTCGTGCACCTCGTGATGGTCGCGGTGCTCGTGCGCGAGACGGCGCGCCGGCCCGCGGCCGCCGGGGCGGGCACGCCCCCCGCCGCTGGACGGCGCTGGCGCGCGGCCCTGCGGTCCACGGCCGCCTCGGCGCGGGAGATGCCCGCCGTCGTGGCCTCCGGCCTGCGGCTGGCCCGGGACAACCGGGTGCTGCGCGGCTTGTTGCTGGTGGAGCTCTTCACGGCGACGGCGATGGTCGTGTTCGAGTCCCTGCAGCCCATCCGGATGGCGGAGATGCTCGGCGGCGAGGCGGAGGCGGGAGCCGTGATGGGCCCGGTCGCGTCGGTGGGCTGGGGGGCGTTCGCGCTCGGGGCGGCGCTGTGCGGCCTCGCGTCCCGGCGGATCGGCGTGGCCCGGACGGCGATGGCGGCCCGGGTGCTCAACGGTCTGGGTGCCGTGTGGATGGGGCTCGCCGGCGGGCCCGCGATGCTCGTCGTGGCCTACCTCGTCACCTACGGGCTGCACGGCAGCTCCGGCCCGGCGTACAACGCCCTGCTGCACCGCGAGGCCCGGCGGGACAACCGGTCGACCGTGCTGTCCCTGGCCTCGATGGCGGGCTTCGCCGTGTACGCCGGGGCGTCGCCCGCGCTGGGCTGGCTCGCGCAGACGACGTCGACGTCCATGGCGATGCTGCTCGGCGGCGCGTTCAGCGCGCTCGGGGTCGTGTGCTTCCTGCCGGCGTTGCGTGCCGAGCGGGAGCGGGCGCGGGTCGCCGTCACGGAGGATGCCGAGACGGACGGCGGGACGGACGGCGAGGCGAAGCCCGTTCCGCGGGACGTCGCCGCGGCCTGACGCCCTGCGGAGCCCGCCCCCAGAGACCCGGCGTCCACAGATCGTCGTCCGAGGTCCCGGCGGGGGGACGCGGCGGACCAGCCTGGGCGCATGGACGACGCACCCCTGAGCACCCTGACCCGCCCGGGCGACCCGGAGACGGCGCCTCCCGTGACGCCCCTCGCGCCGTGGCCGCCGGGCGGTCCGGTTACCCGGGCCGCGGCGGCGGGGCGCGGGCACCGGACCGTCGCGGTGGTCGGCGCCTGCGGCGGCGCCGGGGTGAGCACCCTCGCGGCGGCCCTCGCCCACGGGCTCCGGAGGGCCGGGGAGGACGCCGTCCTCGTCGACCTCGACCTGCCGGGCCCCGGCGCCGACGTGCTGCTCGGCATCGAGGACGAACCCGGGGCCCGGTGGCCGGAGCTCGCCGCCGCCCGCGGCGACGTCGACGGTGCCGGGCTCGTCGCGGCGCTTCCCCGCTGGCGCTCGGTGCCGGTGCTCTCCGGCGCCCGGCTCGGCGGGTTGCGCCCCGACGGCGCGGTCGTGGTGGACGTGTGCACCGGCCTGCTGCGCGGCGGCGAGACGGTGGTGCTCGACCTGCCCCGCCCCGCGGCCTGGACGGCCGCCGAGCGGATGCTCGTGTCCTCCGCCGACGCGGTCCTGCTCGTCGCGCCCTGCACCGCGCCCGGGGTCGCCGGGGCGCTGGCGACCCGGGGCGAGCTCGTCGACCTCGGCGTGCGCGACCCGTGGCTCGTCGCCCGGCAGCCCACGCCGGGCCGCGTCGACGCCGGCGCCCTGGGGGACGCGGTCGGGCTGCCCGTGGCGGCGACCGTCCGCGCGGACCCCGGCCTCGCCGCCGCCGTCGACCGGGGCGACGGGCCGCCCGTCGGCCGGCGGACGCGGCTCGGTCGGGCTGTCGCCACGCTGGTCACGGTGCTGGCGGGCGCGTCGTGACCCGCGGCTCGCTCCTCGACCCGGACCTTCTCGACGACGTCCGGTCCCGCGTCGGCGGGCACGGCTCCGCGCTCGACGACGAGGCCGTGCGTGACGCGCTGCGGGCCACCGGCCGGGTGTTCGGGTCGGCGGCGTTGACCGACCTCGCGCGTGCCACCCGGGCCGAGCTCACCGGCGCCGGGCCGTTGCAGGACCTGCTCGACGCCCCCGACGTCACCGACGTCCTGGTCAACGGCCCCCGCGACGTGTGGGTGGACCGCGGGGACGGCCTGCGCCGGGTGGACCTGGACCTCGGCAGCCCGGCGGAGGTCCGGGCGCTCGCCGTGCGGATGGCGGCCGTCGCCGGGCAGCGGCTCGACGACGCCGCCCCGACCGTGGACGCCCGCATGCCCGACGGCACCCGCCTCCACGCGGTGGTGGAGCCCGTGGCACCCGCTGGCGCCGTGATCGCCCTGCGGGTGCTGCGCCAGGCGGCGCACTCCGTGGAGTCCCTGGTCGCCGGCGGCGGGCTGCCCGAGCGGTGGGAGGGCGTGCTGCGCGGGCTGGTGGCCGGCCGCGCGAACCTGCTCGTCACCGGTGGCACGGGTACCGGCAAGACGACGCTGCTCGCAGCCCTGCTCTCGCTCGTCCCGGCGGCGGAGCGGGTGCTGGTGGTCGAGGAGGCCCGCGAGCTCGCGCCGCGTCACCGGCACGTCGTGTCCCTCGCCGCCCGGCGGCCCAACGTCGAGGGGGTGGGCGAGGTGACGCTCACGGAGCTGGTGCGCGGCGCGCTGCGGATGCGGCCCGACCGGATCGTCGTCGGGGAGTGCCGGGGTGCGGAGGTGCGTGAGCTCCTCCTGGCGATGAACACCGGCCACGACGGCGGGATGGCCACGGTGCACGCCAACGCCGTCGAGCACGTGCCCGCGCGGCTCGAGGCGCTCGGGGCGCTGGCCGGGATGCCGCGGGACGCCGTGGCCGCGCAGGCGGCCGCCGCCCTGGACGTGGTGCTCCACCTGCGCCGGCGCGGCGGGCGCCGGCACCTCGCCGAGATCGGCCTGGTCCGGCGGGAGGACGACGGGCGTCTGGCCGTGCGCCGGGCGGCCGGGTGGACACCCGGCGCGGCGCCGCGACCGGACGGAGCGTGGGACGAGCTGGTCGCGCGGTGGGCGTCGTGACGCCGGTCGCGGCGAGCCCTGCCGCCGTCGGCCTCTGGGTGGGGCTCGCCGCCTGGCTCGTGCTCGCCCGCGGCGGCCGCCGGGCGGCGTCCCTGGCCGCGGCGGCCGAGATGCCGGGCGGACGAGCGCGGCGCGGGCGCGGACGGCGGGACGAGGCGGCGGCGGAGGCGGTGCGCGTCGCGGTCGCCCAGGTCGTCGCGCTGCTGCGCGCGGGAGCGCCGCCCGCCGCGGCGTGGACCCGCGCGCTGGCCGTACGGGTCGACACCACCGGGGTGCCGCGCGCGGCGGACCTGGCGCCGGTCGTGGGCGGGCCCGGGCACGCGTCGTCGGTCGTCGCGGCCGCGGTGCTCGCGCGCGACGTCGGCGCCCCGCTCGCCTCCGTGCTCGACGCCGTCTCCGCGGCCCTGGTCACCGAGGCCGAGGCGCGCGCCGAGCGGGAGGCGTCGCTGGCCGGGCCCCGGGCGACGGCACGCGTGCTGATGTGGCTGCCGCTGCTCGGGGCGCTGCTGGGCTGGGCGCTGGGCGCCGACCCCTGGGCGACGGCGCTCGACGGCGGCGCGGGCACGGCGGCGGTCTGCCTGGGGCTGGTGCTGCACGCGACCGGGTGGGCGTGGACCCGGCGGCTCGTCGACGCGGCACGCAGGGCGGGGGAGGAGGCGCCGTGACCGCGCTGCAGCCCGCCGGTGTCGCCGCCGGCGCCATCGATGGTGACGGGGTTGACGGTGTCGTCGGGGTCGCGGCGATCGTGACGGCGGCCGTGCTGCTCGCGGTGCTGCCGTGGTGGCTCGCGCGGCTCTGCAGCGGCCGACGCGTGGCCCGGCTCGGCGCGGACCGCCCGACCGCCGCACCCCGGGAGCGACCCGGGCGCGAGCCGATGGACGTGACCGTGCTGCTCGAGCTCCTGGGAGCGGCGCTGCGGGCCGGGGCCGGGGTGCCGCGGGCGCTCGAGGCCGCGGGCGCCTCTCTCGACGGTGCACCTGATCGCGGCGGTGGCAGAGGCGGCGCCGCGGACGGGGGCTCCGATCGCGACGTGCTGCGCGCGGTCGCGGACGCCCTGCGCCTCGGGGCGGACTGGGACGCGGCCTGGCGCGACGCGCCCGTGCGCCTGGCGCCGGTGCGCCGCGCGCTGCGCGGGGCGTGGGCCGATGGCGCGTCGCCGTCGGGGGCGCTCCGCGCGGCGGGCGAGGAGCTGGTGCGCGCACGCCGGGCGGCCGCGCGCACGGCGGCGGCACGGCTGGCGGTGCGCCTCGTCCTGCCCCTCGGCGTCTGTTTCCTGCCCGCGTTCGTGCTGATCGGCCTCGTGCCGGTGCTGCTCGCACTGGGGGTCGACCTGCTCTCCGGGTGACGTGCCCGGCCCACGACGACCCAGGTGTTGCCCGGGTCCCGCGTCCGCCCGGCCGGGCGGACGCGCCACGAAGAGATCGACGAGATCGAGAAGACGGAGGAGACATGACGGAACAGGACGAGGCCCGCGCCCCCGAGGAGGACGGCGGGACGACACCGCCGACCGGCACGGTGGACGCTGCCACGACGGCGGTCGACCCGGAGGCCGGCCTCGCGACCGCGGAGTACGCGGTCGCGACCGTGGCTGCGGTCGGATTCGCGGGGCTGCTCATCGCGGTGCTGAAGAGCGACACCGTGCGAGGGCTGCTCGAGGCCATCATCAGCTCGGCGCTGTCGGTCTGATGGCCGTGCACCGCAGCATGCGGCCGCCCGTGCGCCGGGTGGCCGGGGAGCGCGGGGCGGTCACGGCCGAGCTCGCCGTCGGGTTGCCCGTGGTGGTCCTCCTGCTGGTCGCGGTGCTGAGCCTCGCGGCCGCGTCCACGGCGCAGATGCGCGCCCTGGACGCGGCCCGGGCCGGGGCGCGCGCCTACGCGATCGGGGAGGACGACGCGACTGCCCGGCAGGCCGTCGCGCAGGTCGGCGGCGACGACGCGGAGCTCAGCGTCTCCCGCGACGGCCCGTGGGTGCGCGTCGCCGTCTCCCGGCCGGTCGTGGGTGGGTGGTTCGCCGGCGCGCCCGTGCGGGCGTCCGGCGACGCGACCGCCTGGGTCGAGCCGTGAGCGGTCGCGCCGCCGCCTCGTGCACCCGAGGCCGAGGCCAGGATCGAGCGGTCCGCTCGGCCGAGCGGGGCGCGGGGACGGTCGTCGTGCTGGCGGCCGCGGCCGTGGTCGTGCTGCTCGCGCTGGCCGTCGGCACCCTCGGGGCGGCGCAGCGGGCGCGCGGGTCGGCCCAGGCCGCGGCTGACCTCGGGGCGCTCGCCGCGGCGACGGCATGGCGCCAGGGAGCCGACCCGTGCGCGACGGCGGCCGAGGCCGTGCGCCGCAACGGCGCGTCGGTCGAGACCTGCGTCCCCGAGGGCGGCGGGGTCGTCACGGTCCGCGTCTCCCGGGAGGTGCAGGGCCCGGCCGTCGGGCCCTGGGCGGCCGGCCTCGGCGACGCCGCCGCGCACGCCCGGGCGGGGCCGAGGCCGGCTGGCACGGGAGCCGGCGAGGTCAGCGGTTGACGAGGTCAGGAGGGATTGACGTGGAACAGCGCGGCGCGCTCGCTGATCTTGCGGGCGCGGGCCAGGCGGGGCTTGTCCGAGCCGTCCCGGATCACGGAGCCGGACGCCTCGAAGTCGGCGAGGAAGTCGAGGGCCCACGCCACGTCGGCGCTCGACGGGCTGAACGACTCGTTGATCACGGCCGGCGTCTCGAGGTCCAGACAGAGCTTCCCGGTGAGGCCGAGAGCCACGCCGTCCGCCGACTGCTCGCGCAGCAGCGAGTGGCTGGTCCCGACGGTCGGGCCGTCGATCGGGCCCGGAAGCCCGCCGATGCGGCTGGCGGTGACGAGGCGCGAGCGGGGGTACGCCATCGCGAGGGACTCGTTGGCCGTACCCGTGTCGCGGCGGTAGTCGCCGGAGCCGAACGCGAGGCGGAAGGCCCCCGGGGCGCGGGCGATGCTCACGGCGTCCTCGATGCCGAGCGCAGACTCCACGAGCGGGATCACCGGCACGTTGCCGCCGAGCCGCTGGGCCGTGTCCACGACCTGGTCGGGCGACTCGGTCTTGGCGAGCATGACCCCGAGCAGGCCCGCGGAGTCCCACAGGGCGCGGACGTCGTCGGCCCACGCCTGCGAGCCGCGCTCGTTGATGCGGACCCAGGCGCGGCCGCCCGCGGAGAACCAGTCCAGCACCTTGCGGCGCGCCTCGTCCTTGCGGCTGTCGTCCACCGCGTCCTCGCAGTCGAGGATCACCTGGTCGGCGCGGGAGAGCTGGGCGGCGTCGAACGTGTCGTCGCGCAGCGCCGACAGCAGCAGCCAGGAGCGGGAGTTGGCGGGGTCGACGCGCGTCTCCTCGCGGGAACGGCGGCGTTCGGCGAGGTCGATCTCGGTAGTCACCTGACGATGGTAGGTTCCGCCGGCGCGTGGCTCAGCACCGCATCCAACAAGCGCAGGGCCGCGGACTTGTCGAGGGGCGCGTTGTCGCTGCCGCACTTGGGTGACTGCACGCACGCGGGGCAGCCCTCCGCGCACGTGCAGGCGGCGATCGCGTCGCGCGTGGCGCGCAGCCAGCGGGCGCCGAGGTCGAAGCCGCGCTCGGCGAAGCCGGCGCCGCCGGGGTACGCGTCGTACACGAACACGGTCGCCTCGCCGGTGTCCGGGTGCACCTCGGTGGACACGCCGCCCAGGTCCCACCGGTCGCACGTGGCGAGCAGCGGCAGCAGGCCGATCGAGGCGTGCTCGGCGGCGTGCAGCGCGCCGGGGGTCTCGTCCGGGGAGATCCCCGCGGCCCGCAGCACGAAGTCGGGCACGGACCACCAGACGGCCGTCGTGGCGAGCGTGCGCGAGGGCAGGTCGAGCGGCTCCGTGCCGAGCACCTGCATGTCGGGCAGACGGCGGCGCTGGAAGCTCACCACCTGGCTGGTGACCTCCACCGGGCCGAGGCCCCAGCGGACCGGGCCCCAGTCGCGGCCCTCGACCGGCCGGTGCCCCTCTTCGTCGATCGCGATCTCCATGACCTCGTGCGACCAGGTGCCGTGCTCCACGTCCTTGCGCACCACGAGCGCCACATGGTCGGCGAGGTCCAGGTGCTCGACGACGAACGTGGCGCCCTGGTGCACGTACACCGCGCCGTCGTGCACCTGCCCGTCGGCCGAGCCGGCGTCCACGGTGCCGAGCATCCGCCCGGTGGTCGCCTCGACCACACGCACGGGCCGCCCGCCCGACCCGCGCAGGTCGGCCATCGCGGACGCGGGCTGCGCGTGCGTCCAGTACCACCCGGACGGACGGCGCCGCAGGGCGCCCCGTGCCACGAGCACGTCGAGCACCTCCCGGACCGCGCGGGGGTCGCCGAAGTCGGCCAGGTCCTCGGCGCGCAGCGGCACCTCCTGGGCGGCGGCGCAGAGCTGGGGCGCGAGCACGTGGGGGTTGGCCGGGTCGAACACGGTGGCCTCGAGCGCGGCGTCGAACACCGCCTCCGGGTGCGTGACGAGGTACGTGTCCAGCGGGTCCTCGCGCGCGACGAACGCGACCAGCCCCTCGGCCCCGGCGCGCCCCGCCCGGCCCGCCTGCTGCCAGAGGGAGACACGGGTCCCCGGCCAGCCGGCGACGAGGACGGCGTCGAGCCCGGAGATGTCCACGCCGAGCTCGAGGGCGTTGGTCGTCGCGAGACCACGCAGCTCACCGCTGCGCAGCGCCTGCTCCAGCGCGCGCCGCTCCTCCGGCAGGTAGCCGCCGCGGTAGCTCGCCACGCGGGTCTCCAGACCGGGGGCCACCGGGCGCAGGTGGTCGCGGGCCTGCTGCGCCACGGACTCGGCGCCTCGGCGGGACCGGGTGAACGCCAGCGTGCGTGCGCCGTGCGCGGCGAGGTCGGCGAGCAGGTCGGCCGCCTCGGCGGTCGCCGACCGGCGTGGGTGCTCGGCCGCGCCCCGGGTGGTGAGGACGGCCTCGGTCTCCTGCTCGGTGTGCGTGGGGTCGAGCGGGTCGGGCAGCGCCCAGGGGTCGTCGTCGTGCGTCGGCGCCTCGCCGGTGGCACGCGACCGCTCGAACCCGGCCACCTCCGGCGGCTGCCACAGGGCGAACGTGCGGCGGCCCGCCGGCGACGCGTCCGCCGTGACCGCCACGACGTCCCCGGGGTCCACCCCCACGAGCCGTGCGGTGCTGGCGGCGGGTTCCGCCGTCGTCGCGCTCGCCACCACGAACACGGGCCCGGCCGAGTCGCTCGACCCCTCCGGGGCGAGGCGGTCGGACGGGCGGTAGTGGGCCGCCAAGCGCACGAGGCGTCGCAGCACCAGCGACACGTGCGCGCCGAAGACGCCGCGGTACGCGTGGCCCTCGTCGACGACGACGTACCGCAGCCCCCGCAGCAGCCGCGCCCACCGCCGGTGGCCGGGCAGCATCGAGAAGTGCAGGAAGTCGGGGTTCGTGAGCACCACGTCGGCGTGCTCGGTCACCCAGCGGCGCTCCTCCGTCGGGGTGTCGCCGTCACAGGTCGCGACGCGGGGGCGGGCCCCGGGCATCCCCGCGACCAGCCGCTCCAGGCCGGCGAGCTGGTCGGCCGCCAGCGCCTTGGTGGGGGAGAGGTAGAGCACGGTGGCCGGCTCGGGGCCGCGGACCGCCGTGAGCGCGGGCAGCCAGAACGCGAGGGACTTGCCTGACCCGGTCGACGTCGCGAGCGCGACGTGCCGGCCCGACCGCGCGGCGTCGGCGGCCTCGACCTGGTGCGCCCACGGGCGGTCGACGCCGCGGGCGCGGTAGCCGGCGACCACGCCCGGGTCCGCCCAGTCCGGCCAGTCCGTCGTCACGCCGGCGCGCGCCGGGAACGTGCGCACGTGCGTGAGCCGGTCCGCCCGCGCACCGTGCGCGGTGAGCACGTCGAGCAGCGGGTGCTGCTCAGGCTCGAGGGCAGGGACGGCGGGCACGGCCGACAGTCTTGCACCGCGACGAGACCGCGCGTTCGTGGGGCCGCGGAGGCTCGGCCGCGGGTGAAGTTTGTCCTGACATCAGGGTGTCATCACCCGAAAGCAGCATTTCTCCGTCCACGGCGATCTACGATCCCTCCCGCTGCTGGCCCCTCCGCCTCCCGGAGCCGGGCCGCGCTCCCCCGACACCGACGAAGGACCCCTTTATGCGCCATGCCACCGTGGCGGCGACCGCCGCTGCCCTCCTCCTGATCTCCGCCGGCCCGGCCGCCGCGGGCGGCTCGGACGACGAGCCGCCCTACCAGGTCACCGCGGACGGGCTCACCCTGCCGCCGGGCGACGCCTTCCGCGACGGCGGGCACGTCAACATCAGGTACACGACCCCGGGCGCGGAGCAGCAGGGCGCCGGCATCCACTTCGAGACCCTCAACGGGCAGCCCTCGGCTGCGTACGTCGGGAAGCAGTTCCTGCCCTGGTCCGCGCTGCTGGGAGAGGTCCCCGCCGGGCTGTGCATCACGTGGGTCCAGGTGGCGGGCTACAACGAGCACTTCGGCGAGGGCGGCCAGGAGCCCGTGTGCGCCCCGACCACGGAGTCCGTCCCCGAGCCCTCGGAAGCCCCCGAGCCTTCGGCGCCCCCGGCGGCGACACCGACGCCGAGCACGCCCGACGCCGGGGAGCCGGCCCCCGAGACCTCGTCCCCCACGACGCCCCCGGAGGAGGACACGACCGACATCCCCGTCCCGGCCCCGGGTGCCGAGACCGGGACGCCGGCCACCGGGACCGGCGGCGACACACCGCGCTCACCCGCGGACGAGTCCGTGGCGCCGGGCTCCGAGGCGCCGGCGGCCCCGGGCGACGTCGTCGGCGTCGCGCTGCGGCCGGTCGCCGCCGACGCCCCGGACCGGGTGTCCGCGCCGGCGGTGGCCGACGACGCGCCAGCCGCCGCCGGCGACCAGCTGCCGCGCACGGGCACGGCGGTGGCGGGTCCGGTCGTCGCCGCGGCAGGGCTGCTCGCCGTGGGGGCGGCGCTGCTGCTCGCGCGACGACGACGCCGCGCCTGAGGCGCAGGTCGGGCATGTCGGGCCTGGCGCAAGCGCGCGGAAGCGGCGGGATATCGCGGTTCGGCACGGAATGGCGTCGTCATCCGGTGAAGGGCGTGTGACCATCCCGGCACCGATTTTGTTATCCGATCGTGACGTCGTTCCCTGGTGCGCATGCCTCGATCCCTCACCCGTCGCTCCGTCGTGGCCGCCCTCGCCGGCGCGCTCGTCACCTCCGCCATGGTGGTGCCGGCCGCGGCCACCGCGAGCCCGGCGTCGGCGGCTCCCGCCTCCGCCGCCACGCAGTCCGTGCGCACCGCCGCCTCGAGCGGCGGCGTCCGCTGGGTGAAGTGGAACAAGGCGCCCCTGACGAAGACCTCGTCCAGCAGGTCCCGGACCATCGCCCGGCCCGACGACGGCACGCGGCTGCGCGTCGTCGACCGCGGCGCGCACCGGCTCAAGGTGCGCACCCCCGCCGGCAAGGTGGGCTGGGTGTCGGCGAAGGCGGTCACCGCGGCGAAGCTGAAGGACGTGTCCGGCACCCGGTACACGACGGGCAAGGTCACGGTGCGCAAGGACATCTCCTCGCGCTCCAAGGCCGTGAAGAAGGTGCGCCTCGGCACGAAGGTCACCGTCCTCGCCCGCACCGTGGGCCGTGAGCACAACCGCGTCAAGGTGCGCGTGCCCGGGGGCAGGACCGGCTGGATCCCGACCAGCCGCATCTCGAAGCGGAACGTGTGGGGCCAGCTCGCGCGCTGCGAGTCGGGCGGCAACCCGCGCGCCAACACGGGCAACGGGTTCTACGGCATGTACCAGTTCACGGGCCGCACGTGGCGCGCTGTCGGCGGCAAGGGCTTGCCGCACCGCCACGGCGCCGCGGAGCAGACCAAGCGCGCGCAGATCCTTCAGGACCGCGCCGGCTGGGGGCAGTGGCCGCACTGCACCCGCAAGCTCGGCCTGCGCTGACCGGTGTTGTGGGCGCTGGTGTGGCGCTATCCGGCCAGGAATAGCACCAAAGAAGCGCCCACAACGCGTGGTGGTCAGCCGGCCAGGACCGCTTGCATCGCGCGCGACAGGTACCAGGGGTCGACGACGGCGGTGAGCTCCCGCGCGGAGTGCATCGACAGGATGGCGGCGCCGACGTCGACGACGCGGATGCCGAGGCGCGTGGCGGTGATCGGGCCGGTGGTGGAGCCGCAGGGCACCGTGTTGTTCGACACGAACTCCTGGCTCGGCACACCGGCCGCGGCGCACGCCGCCTGCCAGCGGGCCGCGCCGTGCGCGTCGGTCGCGTAGCGCTGGTTGGCGTTGATCTTGAGGATCGGGCCCCCGCCGGCGTGCGGGTGGTTCACGGGGTCGTGGCGCTCCGGGTAGTTCGGGTGCACCGCGTGCCCGACGTCGGACGACACGCACAGCGACGCCGCGAAGGCCCGCGCCCGCTCGTCCTCGGACGCGCCCAGCGCCGCCGACACCCGCCGCAGCACGTCCTCGAGGAACGGCCCGGCCGCGCCCGAGCGCGAGCCCGAACCGATCTCCTCGTGGTCGAAGGCGGCGACGACGCCGATCCCGGTGAGGTCCTCGGGCGCGACGGCGAGCAGGGCCGCGGTGGCGGCGTGCGTGGAGAGCAGGTTGTCGAGGCGCGGCGAGGCCCACAGGGCCGCGCCGATGCCGAACGCCCGCGGCGGCTGCGTCTCGGCGAGCACGACGTCGTAACCGAGCACGTCCGCCGCGTCGACGCCGTCGCCGGCCGCGGCGGCCAGCTCGGCGAGCACGTCCGCCTGGGAGACGTCGCCCAGGCCCACGACGGGCTGCGTGTGCCGCTGCTTGTCGAGCGCCAGCCCCTCGTTCGCCGACCGGTCCAGGTGGATCGCGAGTTGCGGGATGCGCGCGATCGGCCCGGTGCGCACCAGGTGCTCGACCGTGCCACCCGCGCCGTCCGAGGTGGCGAGCCGCCCGGCCAGCTCGACCTCGCGGTCCAGCCACGAGTTGAGCAGCGGCCCGCCGTACACCTCGACGCCGGCCTGCACCCAGCCGTCGCGGCCGGTGGTCGGCCTCGGCTTGAGCTTGAAGCCGGTGGAGTCGGTGTGCGTGCCGAGGATCGTGAACGGCGTCGTCGCGACCGCCGTCGGCGGCAGGGCGAACGCGATCGCGGAGCCGTCGCGCACGACGACGTAGCGGCCGCCCGGCACGACGTCCCACGCGGCCGTCTCGTCCAGCCGGGCGTAGCCGGCCTCCTCGGCGCGGCGCGCCACGTCCTGGGCGGCGTGGTACGACGACGGCGAGGCGGAGACGAACGCTCCCAGGTCCTCGGTGTGGGCGCGGGCGGCTGCGGGGACGGCGTCGGACATGGGCGTCATCCTCGCACGCACCGCCCGGTGCGTCGCCGGCCCGTCACCCGGCCCCGGCGCCGGCGAGGTCATCGGGCACCGGTGGACGACGCCCGGCTCCGGGAGGTGTCCCGCGCGGCGCCGAGCGTCGCTCCGTCCGCGTCCACCTGGACGTCGAGCCACGGGCCCGCGACGACGACGTGCTCCTGGAAGTCCTCCGACCACACGACCTCGTACGGCGCGACCTGGTACTCGCCGTCGGGCAGCGACGTGGCGTACGCGGTCGTGCCCTCGGCCTCGCCGTCCGGCGCGCACGTCGTGAGGGTGGAGTCCTCGGCCGTGCGGTCGAGCCTCCCGGGCCGGACGTCGACGGGGTCCTCGGTCATGTCGATCCCGAGGTCGACCACCTGTCCGTCCTGCGCCCACAGCAGGGTGGGGCCGACGAGCACACCGTCCTCGGGCGGCGTCTCGTCGACGACGGTCCAGGTCGGGAGGCGGAGGATCGCCGGACCGTCGGTGGCGGGGCCGCCGAGGTGCGGGTCCTCGCCGGCGACGGTGATCTTGTAGCCCTGCGCCCGGGTGGTCGGCACGTCCTCGGACGGCATGCCGCACGTCAGCCCGGTGCCTTCGAGCCAGCCCGGCTGGTACCCCGGCCGGATCAGGTCGGCGGCGCGCACGTCGTCGGTGCCGGACGGGGTGGGCGACGGCGTCGGGCTGGTCGCCGGCCCGGGCAGGGGCCGTGGCGCGTCGGGCAGCAGGGCCGCGCCACCCAGCACCAGGCCGGCGGCGCCGGCGAGCGTCGTGGCGCCGATCCCGGCCTGCTTGACGGTGCGCCGGCGTCGCACCCGCCGCCGCACCGAGCCGAGCGCGCCGTCGAGGACCGACGTCGCCGCGCCGAGGCCAGCGAGGGCGTCCAGCCGGATGGCCGCGCCGCGTGGCCGTCGTCGGGCACCCGCAGCACGTCGCGGAGCGTGGCAGTCGCATCGGCGAGGTAGCGCTTGACCGTGCCCTGGGCGAGGCCGAGCCTTTCGGCCACCTGCCGCACGGTGAGGTCCTCGAAGTAGCGCAGGACGACGCACGCCCGCTCGCGCGGGGCCAGCTGCCCGAGCGCGGCGGCGACGTCCGCCCGCGCCGTCGCGCCCGAGGCCGCGCCGCGCACCCGGTCGTCGGTGGCCACGAGGGGCCGTGCCGCAGCCCAGCGCTTCTTCCGCCGGTGCTCGTCGAGGAAGAGCGTGAGGATCGCGCGCCGCACGTAGGCCTCGCTCGTCCCGCCCCCGTCGAGCGGGTGGACGCCCTGCCCGCCCCGCGCCTCGCCCGACGGGCCGCGGCGGAGCCGCGCGAACACCTTCACGAGCGCGTCCTGGACCAGGTCCTCGGCGAGCCGCCGGTCGCCGCACAGCACGTAGGCGTACCCGACCAGGGCGCGCCCCCGGTGCTCGGCGAGCTCGGCGAGATCACGCTCCCACTGGGCCATGGCACCTCCTGTCGATCGTCGTCACCCACCACGACGCACGGCGTCGACGAATCGTTGGGCCCTCAGGCGAGGTGCGTGGCGAGGCGGGTGAGGGCGTCCGGGCCGACGACGTCCTCGGCCAGCAGCGGCACCTCGTCGCGGGGCAGGCGCCCGAGGGCGGCTGTGAGCGTGTCGAGGTGCTCCGCCTCCTGGGCGCGCCGGGCGACGAGCAGGTCCCCGGCGTCGGCCGGGGAGCGGCGGTTGACGACCAGGCCACCCACGGGGACCCCCAGGCCGTCCAGCCGGGCGCACAGCTCGATCGTCTCGAGCACGGGAAGTCGTTCGGCGGCGAGCACGACCACGAACGCCGTCCGGTCGGCGTCGGTGACGACGTCCCGCAGGCGGGCGAACCGGGCGCGACGCTCCTCCAGGACGCGCCGGATCTCGCCGTCCCGGCGGGCCTCGGTCTCGCCCGGGCCGCCCAGCACGCGAGCCGCCGCGCCGAGCCGTTCGGACCGTTCGCGGCGCCTCAGCAGGCCGTCGGTCCAGGCGCCCATCGTCTCCGGGAGGGCGAGCAGCCGGGCGGTGTGCCCGGAGGGGGCCGTGTCGAAGATGACGAGGTCGTGGTCGCTCAGCCCGTCCTCGACGGCGGTCGCGATGCGTTCCAGCACGGCCGCCTCGTGCGTGCCGGGTGCGTCGCGGGCGAGGTCGAGGTGGCGGTCCACCTCCCGGGACAGGTGGGGCGGGGTGAGCCGGTGCAGGGTGCGGCGCACGGCCGCGAGGTGCGCGTCCGCCGTGCGTGCGGGGTCGACCTCCACCCCGTCCACGACGCCCGGCGCGCCGCCGTGCCCGAACGGCCCGGCGAGCCGGACCACCCCGTCCCCGACCTCACGCTGCCACAGGTGACCGAGGTTGTGGGCGGGGTCGGTCGAGACCACGAGGACCCGCCGGCCGGCGCGCGCCTGGGCGAGCGCCGTCGCCGACGCGAGCGAGGTCTTGCCGACACCGCCCTTGCCGCCGAGGAAGAGCACGCGGCGCCGCGCCGCGAGGTCTAGCAGCACGAGATGCCGTCCAGCGGGGAACGCTCCATCCCCATCCGGGTGTGCCACTCGTGCACCCGGTCGGCCAGGAGCGGCAGCAGCTCCACGGTGTAGTAGGACGCCGGGTTGGGCACGCCCAGCGCCTCGGCGAGCACGACGACGGTGAACAGGTCGTCCTCGTCGCGCCGGGCGCGGGAGAGCGTGCGCCGGTACGGCGCCTCGTAGAACTCCCGCAGCCCGGCGGAGAGGCTGCGCATCCCGTCGCGGACGGTGCTGCGCCTCGTCATGACCGTCAGCTCGCCTCCGTGGAGTCGTGCGTGCCGGAGCCGGTGAGGACGGGCTCGTCGGTCTCGGGGTCGAAGGTCCCCTTCCGGGCGGCCTGCATCGCGAGTCCCGATTCGAGGGCGACCCACAGGGACGCGACGAGGATGACCACGTCGAGCGTGAGCAGCAGCCAGTTGCCGTCGGCGTAGAAGGTGCCGAGCTGCACGATCAGCGCGTAGATCGACATCACCAGCACGAACACCAGCGGGACCAGCACGAGGACCGGGTTGCGCTTCTTGCGCAGCAGGATCACGGCGACGATCGCGAGGGTCAGCGACGCCAGCAGCTGGTTGGTCGTGCCGAACAGCGGCCAGATGAGCAGCCCGCCGGAGCCGTCGGCACCCGCGCTGAAGGTCAACCCGACGCCGCACACCAGCACGACGAGGGTCGCGACGACGTTACGGACCTTGACGCCGAGGATCTCCCCGGCCTCCTGCACGACGAACCGCTGCAGCCGGACGGCCGTGTCCATGGTGGTCGCGGCGAACAGCACCGCCATCGTCGCGAGGATCGTCGCCGAGAGGGAGGCGGGGATGCCGAGGCCGGAGTTCACGATCGCGCCGCCGCCCTCGACGAAGGCGGACACCCCGCCCTGGTTGAAGGCGCTGTAGACGGCCTCCCAGTCGGCGAGCGTCCGGTAGCCGGCGGTGGCGGCGATGATCGCACCGAGCGCGAGGAGACCCTCGCCCACCGCGCCGAAGTAGCCGACGAAGCGTCCGTCGGTCTCCTTGTCGAGCTGCTTCGCCGACGTGCCGGACGAGACCATGCCGTGGAAGCCGGAGATCGCACCGCAGGCGATCGTGACGAACAGCAGCGGCACGATGCTGGGCGTGCCCTCGGGCAGGGCCTGGTTGACGGCCGGGGCGACGACGGCGGGGCTGGCCAGCAGCACCGACACGTAGAGGATGCTCAGGCCGATGAAGAGCTGGACGCCGTTGATGTAGTCGCGGGGCTGCAGCAGCACCCACACCGGCAGGAGAGACGCGACGCCCGCGTACAGGAACAGCGCCACGATCCAGAACGTCGCGGGGGTCATCCCCAGCACGGAGTCGGGCAGCACCACGGGGAAGCGGTCGCCCACGAGGATCAGCGAGTAGAGCGCGACGACGCCGATGACCGTGGTCAGCAGCAGGTTCATCTTCCAGCGGTAGATCATCTGGCCGATGACGGCGGCCACGGCGATCGCGCCCCACACGGGGATGACTGCCGTCGGCGTCGCGATGAGCAGGTTGGTGATGACGGTCGCGAACGCGGCCACCACCATGAGCAGCAGCAGGAAGATCACGACGAGGAACAGGTTCCGGCCGCGCGCCCCGATGTAGCGGCCGGACAGCATCCCCATCGACTGCCCGCGGTTGCGCACGGACGCCCACAGCGCGCCCATGTCGTGCATCCCCGCGAAGAAGACCGTCCCCAGCGTCACCCAGAGGAATGCGGGCAGCCAGCCCCAGATGACGGCGACGGCGGGCCCGACGATGGGCGCGGCGCCGGCGACCGAGGTGAAGTGGTGGCCCCACAGCACGAACTTGTTGGTGGGGACGTAGTCCACGCCGTCGGTCTGCTCGTGCGCGGGGGTGCGGAAGTGGGCGTCGAGCCTGTAGACGCGGCGGGCGAGGTACTTCGAGTACACGAAGTACCCGGCGAGCATCATGACGATGCCGATGACGGCGAGCACCAAGGAGTTCACGATGGCTCCGTTCTGTCGTCGTTGACGTTCCGGGCGGGGGTCTGAGCGTGTGCGTCGAGAGTGTAGAGGGCGACGCTAGAGCCGCGGTTCGTGACGGCCGTCACATGTGGGTAGACTCCCCGCATCCCGCCGTCAACGGCGACGGCGGGACCTTACCCACGGGCGGTCACCCGCCGTCCGCGCCGGGTCGAGGAGGCACGTCGAGGAGGACGGATGCTCACGTTCGGATCCAGCAGCATCACGATCGTCGCGGTCATCGGGGTCATCGCCCTGGCCGCGCTCGTGTGTGCGGCCACCCTGCGGCGGCAGGTGCTCGCCGCCCCCGAGGGCACACCGGGCATGCAGGAGATCGGCCGGGGCGTGCAGGAAGGGGCGTCGGCCTATCTCAACCGGCAGTTCCGCACGCTGGCGCTCTTCGCCGTGGTGGTCTTCGCGCTGCTGTTCCTCCTGCCGGGCGACGGTGGGGTCCGGGTGGGCAGGTCCGTCGCGTTCCTCGTCGGCGCCGGGTTCTCGGCCGCGATCGGGTACCTGGGGATGTGGCTCGCGGTGCGCGCCAACGTCCGCGTGGCCGCGGCCGCCACCCGGCCCGACGGTCGCGCGCAGGGCGCCCGCATCGCGTTCCGCACCGGCGGCGTCGTGGGCATGTCCGTGGTCGGGCTGGGGCTGCTGGGCGCCGCGCTCGTGGTGCTTGTCTACCGGTCGGACGCGCCGGCGGTCCTCGAGGGCTTCGGCTTCGGGGCGGCGCTGCTGGCCATGTTCATGCGCGTGGGCGGCGGAATCTTCACCAAGGCGGCCGACGTCGGGGCCGACCTCGTCGGCAAGGTCGAGCAGCACATCCCGGAGGACGACCCCCGCAATGCCGCGACCATCGCGGACAACGTGGGCGACAACGTCGGCGACTGCGCCGGCATGGCCGCCGACCTCTTCGAGTCGTACGCGGTGACCCTCGTCGCCGCGCTGATCCTGGGGCGGGCCGTGATGGGAGAGGAAGGGCTCGTCTTCCCGCTGATCGTCACGGCGGTCGGCGCGTTCGTCGCGCTGCTCGGCGTGCTCGTCACGCGGGTCCGCGGCAGCGAGAACGGCCTCAAGGCCATCAACCGCGGCTTCTACCTGTCGGCCGTCGTGGGCGCGCTGCTCGCCGCGGTCGCGGCCTTCGTCTACCTGCCGTCGTCGTTCGCCGAGCTGACGGGCACCGCCGACCTCGGCGAGGTCACCGCCGACCCGCGCGTGGTGGCGTCGCTGGCCGTCATCATCGGCGTGGTCCTCGCGGGCGTGATCCTGTGGATCACCGGCTACTTCACGGGGACGACGTCGAAGCCCACGCTGCACGTCGCGGCGACGTCCCGCACCGGCGCGGCCACCGTGGTCCTGTCCGGCATCGGGGTGGGCTTCGAGTCCGCCGTCTACACCGCGGGCGTGATCGCCGCCGCGATCTGCGGCGTCTTCCTCCTGGCGGGCGGATCGCTCTGGCTCTCGCTGTTCCTCGTGGCGCTCGCGGGCTGCGGCCTGCTCACCACGGTCGGCGTGATCGTCGCGATGGACACGTTCGGCCCGGTGAGCGACAACGCGCAGGGCATCGCCGAGATGTCCGGCGACGTCGACGACGAGGCCGCGCAGATCCTCACCGACCTCGACGCCGTGGGCAACACCACCAAGGCCATCACCAAGGGCATCGCGATCGCGACCGCCGTGCTCGCCGCGACGGCCCTGTTCGGGTCGTACGCCGACGCCGTGTCGACCGCGCTGGCGGACGTCGCAGAGGCGGGATCGGGCCTGGTCCCGGCCATGCTGAGCTTCGAGATCGTGTCACCCGTGACGCTCGTCGGCGTGATCCTCGGCGCCGCCACCGTGTTCCTCTTCTCGGGCCTCGCCATCGACGCCGTGACCCGCGCTGCGGGCGCGATCGTCTTCGAGGTGCGGCGCCAGTTCCGCGAGCACCCCGGGATCATGACCTATGAGGAGCGTCCCGAGTACGGCAAGGTCGTGGACATCTGCACCCGCGACTCGCTGCGCGAGCTCGCCACCCCCGGCCTGCTGGCGGCATTCGCCCCCATCGCGGTCGGCTTCGGCCTCGGTGTCGGGCCGCTCGCGGGCTTCCTCGGCGGCGCGATCGGCGCGGGCGTCCTCATGGCCGTCTTCCTCGCCAACTCGGGCGGCGCCTGGGACAACGCGAAGAAGATCGTCGAGGACGGCGCCTACGGCGGCAAGGGGTCCGAGGCGCACGACGCCACCGTCATCGGCGACACCGTGGGCGACCCGTTCAAGGACACCGCCGGGCCGGCGATCAACCCGCTCATCAAGGTGATGAACCTGGTGTCCGTGCTCATCGCCCCCGCCGTGGTGATGCTGAGCGTGCCGGCCGACGCGAACCAGGTCGTGCGCATCGTCATCGCCCTCGTGGCCGCGGCTGTCGCCTTCGGCGCGGTGATCATGTCCCGCCTCCGGGCGGCGCGGGTCGACCGCGAGCAGTCCCACGAGGCGGCGACCGTCCCCGCGCGATAGAGCAGCACCCCCGCGAGAGAAGCTGGGACGAGACCGCACGCTCTGCGGTCTCGTCCCAGCTTCTCTCGCGGTCCGAGGGCTCTGCCGCGCGGTCGGGCTACTGCCCGGTGCGGCCGTCGATGCACTCGCGCAGCAGGTCGGCGTGCCCGGCGTGCCGGGCGTACTCCTCGACGAGGTGCTCGAGGATGTCGCGCACGGTCGAGGTGGTGCCGTCGAACGGCACCACCCGCGCCATGTCCGCGTCCGTCCGGGTCGCGAGCCAGGCGTCGGCGGCGGCGGTCTCGCGCCGCCAGGAGGCCCACGCCTCGGCGACGACGGCGGGGTCGGCGACTGCGCCGTCGAAGTCCCAGTCCCGGCCGCCGTCCGCGTGGTAGAGCTTGGGCAGGTCCATGCCGCCCTGCAGCACGCGGCGGAACCAGGAGTGCTCCACCTTCGCCAGGTGCCGCACGAGGCCCAGCAGGGAGAGGGTCGACGGCGGCACGGATCGGCGGGCGAGCTGCTCGTCGTCGAGCCCCTCGCACTTCATCTCGATCGTGGCGCGGTACGACCGCAGATAGGACCAGTGGGTCTCCAGCTCACCGACCGGATCCGCCCACTGCAGGCGCGGGTCGTCCTGCGGGTCCACCCACAGGTCGGGGAACTGTCGCTGCGCGGCGTCGCTCATCCCGCCATCCGACCGTCGCCCCGGTCGCGGCGCAAGCGAATACTCCGGGCCGCGCCCCCCGCGACGGCCGCCCCGACGGCCACCGCCGCGCCGATCCCGCACGCCCACCACAGCTGTGTGCGCAGCGGGACCAGCAGGGCGTTCACGGCGTCGTCGAGCACCTGGCGCCCGGCCGGGTCGACGGCGAGGCCCGCGAAGGCCGCCCGCACCGCCTCCGGCAGCAGCACGACCAGCGCCAGCATCGCCAGCGCCACCAGCCCGCCCGTGACGGCCACGGTGACCGCGCGTCGTCCGGGGCGGGCGACGAGGGCGGCCAGGACGGCGAGCACCAGGGTCGCCGGCAGCGCCCACGGCGTCCACCGGTCGAGGGCGGCGACGGCCGACTGTGCGGTCGCCAGGTCGTCCGAGGAGTACAGGACGACCGAGGCGCCCGTCTGGGCGAAGCCCTCCGGGACGGGCAGCCCGCGGTCACGCAGCGCCTGCCCGACCGCCTCCAGGAACGGGTCGAGCGGCAGCGTCACGGTGCCGTCCGCGGCGTCGACCACGTCGCCGTCGTCGCGGAGCACGGCGACCGTGGCGGCGTGGCCCTGCCGGTTCGCCTGCTCCCACGCGGGGCCGAAGGCGTCGGAGCGGACGAAGACGTCGGCCACCTCGCCGATCACCGGTCGTAGCACCCCGGCCAGCGCCCCCGCGTCGATCTGGCCGACCACCGTCGAGGTCAGCGCCTCGGCCACCGCGTCCTGCGTGGTGATCTCGTCGGACAGCGGCGCGGTCGCCGCGACGTACGCGTCCGTGTCCAGCAGCGTGCCCTCGACGTACCGCGCGGGCACGGTGACCGTCGCCGCGAGCACCGCGAGGAGGACCAGGACGCCGCTGACCACGCTCCGCACACCTGCCATGGTCGGCACGCTACGCGGCCGGGGGCGGGGCTACAGCCCGGTGCGCCCGTCGATGCACTCCCGCAGCAGGTCCACGTGGCCCATGTGCCGGGCGTACTCCTCCAGCACGTGCAGCAGCACGTCGCGCGCCTCGACGGTGCCGCCGTCGTAAGGGACCTCGCGGCCCATGTCCTCGCCGGCGAACCAGTCGTCGGCGACCTCGACCGCCCGGTGCCAGGCGTCCCAGGCCTCGTCCACGCAGGCGGGGTCGGGCAGGGCGCCGTCGAAGTCGACGTCCGGGTAGCCCGGCAGCTCGAACGGGCCGCGGTCGTCGCGGCCCTGGAGCACGCGGCGGAACCAGTGATGCTCCACGTTCGCGAGGTGGCGCACCAGGCCGAGCAGGGACAGCGTCGACGGCGGCACGGACCGGCGCGCGAGCTGCGAGGCGTCGAGGTCCTCGCACTTCATGACCAGGGTCATGCGGTACCGGCAGAGGTACTCCCAGAGGGTCTCCTTCTCGCCGACCGGGTCGACTCCCGTCGCGCGCGGGTCGTTCTCGGGATGCACCCAGAGGCCGGGCGTGGTAGTGGTCACGCGCGTAATCTGGCCGAACGCCCGGCGCGGGTCAAGCGGCCCCCTCCGACCTGCGACGACGTTCCGCCGTCGCGGGAGCTGCCGGTACCCTTCGGCAGCATGAGGGCCAGCAGGGGACGAGTCTCCCGGCCGTCGCGCGGGCTGCTCGGTCGCCTCGGGCGACCGGTCCCCGGGGCGTGGCGCCGGACCTCGTCGCTCGCCGCGGCGGGAGCGCTCGCGCTGATCACCGGCGTCGGCACGGGGCTCGCGTCCGGCGTCGTGGCCGACGCCGGCGCACCGGCGGAGGTCGACCTCCTGTCCGGCCCGCCCGACGAGTGCCCGGTGGTCCAGGCGGCGTGGTCGCGCTCGGCGAGCCTGCAGCTGGGCCTGTCGGCCGACGACCCGGCCACCCTGCGCCGCGGCTTCGTCGGTGCGCACGAGGCGCTCGCGAGCGTGCACCCGCCCCCGGCCGTGCGTGAGGACTGGCTCACGGTCCTGACCTACGTCGGCACGGTCGCCGAGGAGGTGGAGGGTGCCGACGAGGCCGACCTCCCGGCGGTCGTCGGCGAGACGCTGTCGCGCCTGGACACGGCCGGGATGACGGCCGCGTCGGAGCGCGTCACGACCTACCTCAAGGCGGGGTGCGGCGAGTCCACGCCCTCGGAGGAACCGTCCGAGGAGCCCGCCGACTGACCGGCCCGCGGCCGGGCGTCCGGGGTGTCGCAGGACCACCGGGATTTCCGCGCGCGCGAGCGCGTGACGCACCATAGGGGGATGCGCCACGCCCGCCTCCTGTCCCGCCACGTCCCGACCGTCGTCGTCGGCACCCTCGTGACGGCGGCCGCGCTGGCCGGCTGCGGGCAGCCCGGACCGGCCGACGAGCCGGTCGCGGAGCCCGCGCCGGCCGTCTCGATCCCCGGCGACCTCTCCATGGGGTTCGAGGGCGAGCCGAGCCGCCCGGAGCCGTCGGCGTCGCCCGAGGCCGCCGAGGACGGCGAGGCGTCGGACGGCGCCGCCGTCGACCACGAGACGTGCGTGGAGCTGCAGCGGGCCTGGTCGTCGACCAACCGGGCGCTCGTCGACCTCAGCCCCGAGCACCCGCGGGCGCTGGTGCAGAGCTTCCGCACCGCGGACCGGGCGATGGCGGACGCGGAGCCGCCGGCCGAGGTGTCCGGCGCCTGGTCCACGATGTCGGACTACCTGGACAGCGCCGTGACGGCGTTCGAGGACGTCGACGAGGACGACGCGAACGCGGTGAGCTCCGCGGTCGCGGACGCGATCACCGCGGACGACACGGCGGACGCGACGGCGGCCGCCAAGGACATCACCGGGTTCCTCTCGACGTCGTGCGCGGGCAAGTGACCGGGCGTGCGGGCGGGTCCGCTCCCGTGCCGGGCGCCGACGACGGCGCCGCGCCGCTCGTCGACGGGCTGCGGGCGGACCTCGTGGCGGCCGGGTACACCGTGGACGGCGTCGGGGAGGTGCTCGGGGAGGTCGCGTCCGCGGCGCTGCACCGCGAGCAGACCGTGCCCGCGCGCCGCGCCCTCGCCGGCGTCGCCCCCGCGCACGAGCCCCGCGCGGCCCTCGCCCGGCTCTTCCTGCTCGGCGACGAGGTGTCGCGCGCGGCGCTCGACCGGGCGCTGCCCGGTGTCGGCACCGCCGGCGCCGTCCGCCTCGGCCTGGTGGCCGCCGCGGGGGAGGCGGACGGCGACGCCGTGCGCGCCGTCGTCGACCTGCGCCCGTACGCCGCCGTCGACGCGACGGGCGAGGCGTCGTGGTGGCTCGCGAGCGACCTGGCCGAGCTGGCCACCGGCGGTCGTCTCGCCACCGACCACGTGCTGGGCGCCGGCGGCGCGTCCACGACGCTGGCCCAGGTCACCGCCCGCACCCCGGTCGACCGCGTGCTCGACCTCGGCACCGGGTGCGGCGTCCAGGCGCTGCACGCCGCGCGGCACGCCCGCCAGGTGGTGGCCACCGACCTCTCCCGCCGCGCGCTCGGCTTCGCCCGCTTCAACGTCGCTCTCAACACGGCCCTCGACACCCCGGGCGTCGACGTGGGGCTGCGGCACGGCTCGATGCTCGAGCCGGTGGCGGGGGAGCGCTTCGACCTCGTGGTGTCCAACCCGCCGTTCGTCATCACCCCGCACACGGGCGCGGCCGGCGCCGCCGTGGCCGACGCGCTCGGCGACTACGAGTACCGGGACGGCGGGCGCTCCGGCGACGACCTGGTGCGCGACCTCGTGCAGGACGTCGGCGGGGTGCTGGCGCCCGGCGGCGTGGCGCAGCTGCTGGGCAACTGGGAGCACCGGCGGGGCGAGCCCTGGGACGAGCGCGTGGGCGCCTGGCTCGACGCGGCCGGACTTGACGGCTGGGTGATCCAGCGGGAGGTGCTGGACCCCGCCGAGTACGCGGAGACCTGGATCCGCGACGGCGGCACGACCCCGGAGCGGGAGCCCGGCGCGTGGGCCGCCGCGTACGGGGCGTGGCTCGACGACTTCGCGTCACGGGACGTCGAGGCCGTGGGTTTCGGCATCGTCACGCTGCGCCGCCCCGCCGACGGCGGGCGCCCCACCCTGCGGCGCCTGGAGGAGCACACCGGGTCGGTGCACCAGCCGCTCGGCGCACACCTTGCGGCGTCGCTCGCCGCGCACGACTGGCTTGCGGCGCGCGACGACGCCGCGCTCGCCGAGGCGCACCTGGTCGTCGCCGACGACGTCACGGAGGAGCGGTTCCACACGCCCGGCCAGGCGGACCCGAACGTCGTCGTGGTGCGGCAGGGCGACGGCCTCGGCCGCGGCGTGCAGGCCTCGACCGGCCTCGCCGCCTTCGTCGGCGTGTGCGACGGAGAGCTCGCCGTCGGGCAGATCGTCGGTGCCCTCGCGGCGCTGCTCGAGGTGCCGGTCGACGACCTGCGCGCCGAGCTGCTCCCGACGGTGCGCAACCTCGTGCGCGACGGCTTCCTGCGCCCCGCTACCGCGGCGTAGCGAGGTAGGGGTCGGCCCAGGCGCTGACGATCCGCGCCGCCCGCTGCGCCTGGCCCGGGGCGGTGAGGAGGTGGTCGCTCCCCTCGAGCGACACGAAGCTGCGCGGGTGCCGCGCGGCGGCGAAGATCTTGCTGGCGTTGTCGATCCCCACCACGGTGTCCGTCGGGGAGTGCATGATCAGCAGCGGCAGCCCGAGGTCGGCGATGCGGTGGTCCAGGTCGGCCTCGCGCACGTCCTCGACCATCCCCCGCTTGAGGTTGAGGCGCTTGCCGCCCACCTGCCAGACGGCGTTCCCCTCGGCCAGCACCTGGTCGACGAGGTCGTCGTACTGGTGCTCCGCGTGGCTCGGGTCGAACGGCGCGCAGACCGACACGACCGCGCGCACCCCCGCCTCGGGCGCCGCGGCGATCGCCGCGGCGCCGCCCCACGAGTGCCCGACCAGCAGGTCCGGCGCCGCGCCCGGCCCGGCGAGGTGCTCGGCCACGAACCGCGCCGCGAGCACCGTGTCGGCCACCTTGACCGTGAACGACCCGTCGCCCCAGTCGCCCTCGGAGTCCCCGAGGCCGAGGTTGTCGAACCGCAGCATGCCGATGCCCTCGGAGGCGAGCTGCTTGCAGATGCGCGCCGCCGCGGGGGAGTCCTTGCCGAGCGTGAACCCGTGGGCGAACACACCCCACCCCCGCACCTCGCCCGCGGGGCGGTCGACGATGCCCGCCAGCCGCGGGCCGGTGCTGCTCGTGAAACTCACACGTTCGGCCATCGGCCACTCCTGGTCCTCGGGGGTCCTCCGGGTGCCTCCCGCGGGTGCGGCGTCCGCTCCGGTCGCGGGCTCGACGAGTCTGCCACGAGCCGATGTGACGCACGCCACATGGGCAGGCCTGCCCCCGAGACGGGGGCGCGCGATCGCGGGTCGGTCCGTCACCATGATTGCCCATGCGCACCCGACTCACCATGACCCGTGCCACCAGCGTGGCCGCCGGCGCCCTGCTCGTCCTCGGACTGACCGCCTGCGGCGGCTCAGGGGACTCCGACGAGACGTCGTCCGACACGAACGCCGCGGCCGAGGAGCAGCCCGGCGAGGAGGCCCAGGAGGAGGCCCAGGGCGAGGAGGCCCCGCAGGACGAGGCGGCCGCCGAGGACGGCGGCGACGTCTGCTCGGCCTTCGACTCGCTCACCAGCGCCTCGTCCGCGCTCAGCAGCGCCGACCCGACCGACCTGCAGCCCACCCTCGACCAGCTCGAGGAGCTCACGGGCACGCTCGAGGGCGTCAGCTCGCCGCCCGCCGAGATCGCGGACGACTGGGGCGTGCTCGCGACGTCGTTCCGCTCCGTGACCGACGGCCTCGGTGAGGCCGCCGCGGACCCGACCGCCGCGGACGCCATGACCAAGGTCAGCGACGCCATGTCCACGATGACCGGCCATGAGTTCCAGGACGCCGCGCAGGCCGTGGGGACGTACGCCGGCACCCACTGCTGACCCCTCTCCCGCGGGGCCCTGTCGAGCGTGCTCGGCGGGGCCCTGCATCGTCGTCGGCGCCCGGCGGTCCCCCGGGTTGGGCCTGGCCGGGAACGGGGTCGTGCCCGTAGCGTGTGGTGCGCCGGGCAACCGTCCGGTACCTGACGGAAGGACACCTCACATGAGACGCACGACCTTCAGGACGACGGCGGCAGCGGCCGCCGGGCTGGCGCTCGCGGCGACCGCGGCGACGGCCCAGGCCGCCGGCCCCGCCCTCGACGACGACGTCGTGGGCAGCGACCGGTATCCCGCCGGGCTCCTGCAGGCCATGACGGACGACCTCGGCGTGTCGAAGGAGCGCGCCGTCGAAAGGCTCGACTTCCAGGGCGACGCCGCGGCCGCAGAGGAGCGGTTGCGTGAGGCGCTCGGCGACGACTTCGCCGGCGCGTGGCTCGACCCTGATCAGGACCTGCTCTACGTCGCCTCGACGGGGCAGGCCGCCGCCGACGCGGTGCGCGCCGAGGGCGGCCGCGCCGTCGACGCGCGGTACTCGCTGGACCAGCTCGAGGGCTGGGCCGAGGCGCTGGACGGCGCCGCCGGGCAGGGTGTGACGGGCTGGCACGTGGACGTGCCGGGCAACACCCTCGTGGTGGAGGCGCTCGACGGCGCCACCGCCGACGCGCAGGCCGCGCTCGCCGAGGCCGGCGTGCCCGCGGCGGCGGCCACGGTCGCGACCGCGGCCGAGCGGCCGCGCGTGCTCGACGACGTCGTCGGGGGCAACGCGTACTACATCGGTTCCGGCGCCCGCTGCTCGGTGGGCTTCGCCGTGACCGACGGGTTCATCACCGCGGGGCACTGCGGCTCCACGGGTGACACGACCTCGCAGCCGTCCGGCACCTTCGCCGGGTCGAGCTTCCCCGGTGACGACTACGCGTACGTCCAGGTGGGCTCCGGGAGCACGCCCGTGGGCGCCGTGAACGACTGGGCCGGCGGCCAGGTCGCCGTGGCCGGCGCCGAGCCGGCCCCCGTGGGTGCCCAGGTGTGCCGCTCCGGTTCCACGACCGGCTGGCACTGCGGCACGATCGAGGCGCGTGACGTGTCCGTCTCCTACGCGGAGGGCACGGTGAGCGGGCTCATCCGCACCGACGTGTGCGCGGAGCCGGGCGACTCCGGCGGTTCGCTGCTGGCCGGCGACCAGGCGCAGGGCGTCACCTCCGGCGGGTCGGGGAACTGCTCGTCCGGTGGGACGACGTTCTTCCAGCCGGTCGGGGAGATCCTCGACGCCTACGGCCTCGACCTGGTGACCAGCTGACCGGCTGACAGACCGGGACAGACCCCTTCGAGCACGCGATCCGTACCGCCGACGTCACCTGTGGCGGTACGGATCGCGTGCTCGGAGGGGTCGTCGCCGTCCAGGGCCGCCCGGCGCACGACCCGGTGCACCGACCTGGGGAGAGGTCCCCACGCAGCGCGTACGTTTCCGTCACACCGAATGGGTAGCGTGATCTCGTGCTCACCGAGACGCCCCAGTCGCCGTCGCCGCACCCCTCGCGGGGCGCGGCGGGCGTCGGCGCGCCGATCCTGCCGGTCGGCGTGTGGCGCGGGGAGGGGCAGCGCCAGGCGCGGACGGCGCCGCGCGTCGCCGCCGCCGTGGTCGCGGTGCTGGCGGTCCTCGGGGTGTGGCTCACCTGGCAGTTCTTCGTCGGGACGGCGACGGGCCAGCGGGTCGACGAGCTCGCGTTCGCCGGCGCCACGCACGGCCAGGGGCGCCTGTGGCGGGTCGCCGAGCCCGTGCTCGACGTCGTGTCGGTGGCCTTCGTCGTCGCCGGCGTCGCCGCGGCGATGACGGTGGCCCTCGTGCGCCGCCGGTGGGTGCTGGCGGTGCAGGTCGCCGCCCTCGTGGCCGGCGCGAACGTCACCACCCAACTGCTCAAGCACGGCGCCCTCGACCGGCCGGAGCTCCTGGCAGGCTGGACCGGCCCCAACACCCTGCCCAGCGGGCACACCACCGTCGCGGCCTCCGTGTCGGTCGCGTTGCTCCTCGTGACGCCGCGCGCCTGGCGGGCGGTCGTCGCGATCCTCGGCGCCGCGTACACGGGCGCCACCGGCGTCTCGACGCTCGTGGGCCAGTGGCACCGGCCGTCGGACGTCGTCGCCGCGGTGCTCGTCGTGCTGGTGTGGGGCGCCGCGGTGTGCGCGCTGACGCCGGGGTCGTCGACGGACGAGCTGCGCAAGCCCGGCGCCTCGTACGCGGCCCCCGGGTCCTACGTGGTCGCGGGCCTGCTGCTGCTCGCCTCCGCGGCCGCGGGGATCGTCTCGGGCGCCACGCTCGTCGGCCTCGTGACGAACGGCGACCCGGTGCCGCTCGCGCCCGACCTCACCGCGTACGCGGCCGGCGCCCTGGGGGTCCTCGCGGCCACCGGTGCGACGTTCGCGACCCTCCTCGTGCTGCGTCAGCTCACGGCGCAGCCCCGCCGCACGTCTCGGTAGAGTGCCGCCCGACGGCCGTGTCGGGGATGTGACGAGCGGATGTCGTACCGTGACATGACCGGTCGGCCGGCCGCCGTCCGCACACGCCCGGCGCCGCCGAAGCAACAGGGAAAGCAGGAACGGATGCCCCAGCCACGCAAGCTCGTGATCGTCGAGTCGCCCACCAAGGCTCGCAAGATCCAGGGCTACCTCGGCGACGACTTCGAGGTCGAGGCGAGCGTCGGGCACATCCGCGACCTGCCGCAGCCGCGCGACCTGCCGGCCGACATGAAGAAGGGCCCGTACGGCAAGTTCGCCGTCGACGTCGACAACGGGTTCGACCCCTACTACGAGGTGCACGCGGACAAGAAGCAGAAGGTCCGCGAGCTGAAGAAGGCCCTCAAGGAGGCCGACGAGCTCTACCTCGCCACGGACGAGGACCGCGAGGGCGAGGCCATCGCGTGGCACCTCATCCAGGAGCTCAAGCCCAAGGTCCCGGTCAAGCGGATGGTGTTCCACGAGATCACCCGCGAGGCGATCCTGCGCGCGCTGGAGAACACCCGCGAGCTCGACGAGGACCTCGTCGACGCCCAGGAGACCCGCCGCATCCTCGACCGCCTGTACGGCTACGAGGTCTCGCCGGTGCTGTGGCGCAAGGTGCGCCAGGGCCTGTCGGCCGGGCGCGTGCAGTCCGTCGCGACGCGGCTCGTGGTGGAGCGCGAGCGCGAGCGCATGGCGTTCGTCCCCGCCGACTACTGGGACGTCACCGGCCAGTTCGCCCCCACGTCCGGTGACGACGCCGGGCAGGCGTTCCGCGCCCGGCTCACGGCGCTCGGCGGCGACCGGGTGGCGTCGGGCCGCGACTTCGACGACCGCGGCCGGCTCAAGGTCCGCACCGGCGTGGTGCAGCTCGACGAGGCGTCGGCCCAGGCCGTCGTCGCGGGCCTCGCGGACGCCGCGTTCGCCGTCCGCTCGCTCGAGACGAAGCCGTACTCGCGCAAGCCCGCCGCGCCGTTCACCACCTCGACGCTGCAGCAGGAGGCCGGCCGCAAGCTGCGGATGAGCGCCCGCCAGGCGATGCGCACCGCGCAGGCGCTGTACGAGAACGGCTACATCACCTACATGCGGACCGACTCGCCGTCGCTGTCCGCGGAGGCGACCGACGCCGCGCGGCGGCAGGCGGCCGAGCTGTACGGGCCGGAGTACGTGCCGGGCGCGCCGCGGCTGTACGCGACCAAGAACAAGGGCGCCCAGGAGGCGCACGAGGCGATCCGCCCCGCGGGCGACTCGTTCCGCACGCCCGCGCAGGTGGCGCGCGAGATCTCCGGCGACCAGTTCAAGCTGTACGAGCTGATCTGGAAGCGCACCGTGGCCTCGCAGATGGCCGACGCCAAGGGGTCCACGGCGTCCGTGCGCGTCGCGGCGCCACTGGCGAGCGCCGCGGGCGAGCTCGCCGGTCGCGACGCCGTGTTCTCGGCGTCCGGCACCGTCATCACGTTCCGCGGCTTCCTCGCCGCGTACGAGGAGAGCACGGACGTCGCCGAGGGGGACCAGGGCTCCGGCAGCCAGTCCAAGGAGACGAGGCTGCCGCGCATGGCCGAGGGCGACGCGCTGCAGGGCGACGACCTCGCCGCCGAGGGGCACTCCACCTCGCCGCCCGCCCGCTACACGGAGGCGTCACTCGTCAAGGCGCTCGAGGAGCTCGGCATCGGCCGCCCCTCGACCTACGCCGCGACCATCTCGACCGTCCAGGACCGCGGCTACGTGCGCACCAAGGGTCAGGCCCTCGTGCCCACGTGGCTCGCGTTCGCCGTCGTGAAGCTGCTCGAGGAGCACTTCCGCTGGCTGGTGGACTACGACTTCACGGCCGAGATGGAGGCCGACCTCGACCAGATCGCGTCCGGCAGCCGCGACCGCGTGGCCTGGCTGACACGGTTCTACTTCGGCGACGGGTCGGGCGACAGCACCGGCTGGGGCCTGCACGAGCTGGTGGAGAACCTCGGCGAGATCGACCCGGTGGCGATCAACTCGGTCCAGATCGGCGAGGGCATCCGCGTGCGCGTGGGCCGGTACGGCCCGTACGTCGAGGACCTCGGTGCGGAGGTCGCGGAGGGCCAGAATCCGCCGCGCGCGTCCATCCCGGACGACGTGGCGCCCGACGAGCTGACGGTGGCCAAGGCGCGCGAGCTGCTGGCGGCCGGGGCCGAGGACGGCAAGGTGCTGGGCACAGACCCGGAGTCCGGCAATGAGATCGTCGCGAAGAGCGGCCGCTACGGGCCCTACGTCACCGAGGTGCTCGACCTGCCGGAGATCGACCCGAGCCTGTCCGCGGCGGCGCAGAAGAAGGCGAAGGCGGCGCAGCCCAAGCCGCGCACGGCGTCGCTGTTCAAGAGCATGTCGCTGGAGACGGTGACCCTGGAGGACGCGCTCAAGCTGCTCTCGCTGCCGCGCGTGGTGGGCACCGACCCGGAGTCGGGCGACGAGATCACGGCGCAGAACGGCCGGTACGGCCCCTACCTCAAGAAGGGCACCGACTCGCGGACCATCGGTTCGGAGGAGCAGCTCTTCACGATCACGCTGGACGAGGCGCTGAAGATCTACGCCGAGCCCAAGCGCGGCCGGGGCGCCCGCGCGGCCACCCCGCCCCTGCGAGAGCTGGGGGACGACCCGAACAGCGGCAAGCCGATCGTCGTGAAGGACGGCCGCTTCGGCGCCTACGTCACGGACGGCGAGACCAACCGGACGCTGCCGCGCGACCTCACGCCCGAGAGCATCACGCCCGAGCGGGCGATCGAGCTCCTGGCGGAGAAGCGCGCTGCCGGCCCTGCCAAGAAGCGCCGCACGACCACCGCGAAGAAGACCACGACGCGCAAGTCCACGGCCAAGAAGTAGCGGTACAGCGGTGCCCACACCGTCGGGCGGGGTCAGTCCTGGCGCTCGACGAGGTAGACGTGACCGTCGGCGCGGGTGACGCGCTGCAGCGAGCTGCGCAGGGCGGCGTCCCGGGCGAGGTCCTCCGCGCTGGGCGGCACCGGCGGGGTGCGGCGGATCGACGCGGGCCCGAAGAAGCGCAACAGGCTCTCGGTGACCTTCATGCCCCAGGTCCGGTCGTCGTCCTCGCGGCGTGCCATGCCACTCCTCGTCACACGCTTGGTGGGCCAATCATTGGTGCGCCAACTATATATCGCTCGTAAGGTGGGCGCATGGAGCTGCCCGCCGACCCGCTGCGCCTCGAGGCACAGGTGTGCTTCTCGCTCTCGGCGGCCGCCCGGGCGATGGTGTCGATCTACCGCCCGATCCTCGAGCCGCTCGGCCTCACCCACCCGCAGTACCTGGTGATGCTCGGGCTGTGGCAGGACGACCGGGCCGGCGCGACCACCACGGTCACCGGGCTGAGCTCTCGCCTCCTGCTCGACCCGGGCACCCTGTCGCCGCTGCTCAAGCGGCTGGAGCGGCAGGGGCTGCTGGAACGCCGGCGGGGCGCGGGCGACGCGCGCGTCGTCGAGCTGCACCTCACCGCGGCCGGCCGCGCGCTGCGCGAACAGGCGGAGGAGGTGCCTGCCCAGGTGGTCGCCGCGAGCGGGCTGAGCCAGGCCGAGCTGGAGCAGGTGCGGGACGCCGCGAACCGGGTGGTCGCGGCGTCGCTCGGCGCCGCTGTCTGAGCCTGGTCCGCGGCCGGTACGGTGTGGCCATGACCGACGTCACACCCGCCTCCTTCGCGCCCGGACTCACCACCGACGACCTCGGCGGGACGGTGCCCGACCCGCGCTCGGCGCCGGCCGTGCGCTGGGGCGTGCTCGGCGCCGGCAACATCGCAGGGTCGTTCTCCGACGGCGTCCGGCAGCACACGGCGGCGTCGGTCGTCGCCGTCGGCTCCCGCGACCTCGCCCGGGCGGAGGCGTTCGCCGCGGCCCACGCGCCCGGGGCGCGCTCGCACGGCGACTACGAGGCGCTGGTGACCGACCCCGAGGTCGACGTCGTGTACGTGGCGACGCCGCACTCCCACCACCACGAGCACGCGCTGCTCGCGATCCGCGCCGGCAAGCACGTGCTGGTGGAGAAGGCGTTCACCCAGGACGCGGCGCAGGCCCGCGAGGTGCTCGACGCCGCGCGCGCGGCCGGCGTCTTCGTCATGGAGGCGATGTGGACGCGGTTCCTGCCGCACGTCGCCGCCCTGCGCGGCGTGATCGCGCGGGGCGAGATCGGGCGCGTCGTCAGCGTGATCGCGGACCACGGCCAGCAGTTCCCCTTCGACCCGGCGCACCGGCTCTACGCGCCCGGGCTCGCGGGCGGCGCGCTCCTGGACCTCGGCGTCTACCCCGTGTCGTTCGCCCACGACCTGCTGGGTGCCCCCGACACCGTCACCGCCGTCGGAGCGCTGACCGAGACCGCCGTCGACGGGCAGATCGGCATGGTGCTGGGCTACCCCGACGGCGTCCAGGCCACGCTCTCCACCACGCTGTGGGCGCGCACCGCCAACACGGCCGTGATCACGGGGACCGAGGGGCGCATCGAGGTGGCGCGGACGTTCTACGCGCCGACGTCGTTCACCGTCGAGCGGCACGACGGCTCCACCTGGGCGTACGACGGCTTCCGTGGCGAGGGCAAGCAGTACCAGGCGGCCGAGGTGGCACGCCGCGTCGCCGCGGGGGAGGTGCAGAGCCCGCGGATGTCCTGGGACGGCACCCTCGAGGTGATGGGCACCCTGGACGACGTGCGCCGCCAGGTGGGCGTCGTCTACCCCGGGGAGGAGTGAGGCGGCCGGTCCGGCGCGGTCAGCGCAGGTCGCCCGGCACCAGGCGGCGCCCGGAGACCTCGTTCGGCGCGATCCGGATCCACACCGTCTTGCCGTCCTCGAGGTAGCTGACGAGCCCGGTGGCGCGGGCCTCCTCGATGTCGGCGTCCCGCTCGAGGACCTGCGCGCGGCCCTTCACCACGACGCTCCAGGCGGCGCTGTCGCTGAACTCGTCGACCTCGAACACGACCCGGGGGCTGATCGTCACCTCGGCGAGCTTGGTGCCGGGCTTGGTGCGCAGGAAGATGCGCCGGTCGGCGACCGCGAAGCTCACGGGGAAGATCTCGGGCTCACCGGCCAGGGTCGTGACCAGCCGGCCCACCGGCTGCCCCACGAGCAGGTCCCAGCACTCCTCCTCGGCGAGCACCGTCTGGGACGGCTGCGACTGCGTGGACATCGGACCTCCTGGGTGTCGAGGGTTCCTCGTCTCTCGTCGTCATCGTCTCTCCGCACCGCGCCCCGCGCTACACCAGGGGGCGGTGTCGTCGGTCACGGATAGGGTGTCCGGAGTGAGCAGCGCACCCGGGTACTTCGTCTCGTTCGAGGGCGGCGACGGCGCCGGCAAGACCACGCACGTGCGCCTGCTGGGGGAGTGGCTGCACGAGGTCACCGGTCGCGAGGTCGTCGTGACGCGCGAGCCCGGCGGCACGGAGCTGGGCGCCACGCTGCGCCGGGAGGTCCTGCACGGCGAGGACCTCGACCCCCGCACGGAGGCCCTGCTCTACGCGGCGGACCGCGCCCACCACGTCGCCACGGTGGTGCGACCCGCCCTCGCACGCGGGGCCGTCGTCATCACCGACCGCTACCTCGACTCCTCGGTCGCGTACCAGGCCGGGGGCCGCGAGCTGTCGGAGGAGGAGATCGAAGCGCTCTCCCTGTGGGCCACGGCCGACCTCATGCCCGACGTCACGGTGCTGCTGGACCTCGACCCGGCGGTCGGCGCCGCCCGGCTGTCCGGCGAGCCCGACCGGCTCGAGAGCGCGGGCGACGACTTCCACCGGCGCACGCGCGACACCTTCCTGCGCCGGGCGGCCGCCGACCCGGAGCGATGGGTCGTGGTCGACGCGTCCGCGGGCCTCGACGACGTGCAGGCGCAGGTGCGCGTGGACGTCGCCGCACGCCTCGCTCTCACGCCGTCGTTGGTGGACCCCGCCGAGGTCCGTGCGCGGCAGGCCGAGGACTCGGTGGGGGAGGGCCGAGCATGAGCGTGTGGGACGACGTCGTCGGGCAGCCGGACGCGGTGGAGCTCCTGCGCCGTGCGGCGACCGACCCGTCCGCGATGACCCACGCCTGGTTGCTCACCGGTCCGCCCGGGTCGGGACGGTCGGTGGCGGCGCGCGCGTTCGCGGCGGCGCTCCAGTGCTCCGGCCCCGGCGGTGCCGGGGGGCCGGGCGCCGGCGGGTGCGGGGAGTGCCATGCGTGCACGACGACGCTCGCCGGGACGCACCCCGACCTCACGGTCGTGGCCACGGACAAGGTCGTCATCACCATCGACGAGGTGCGCGACCTCATCACCACCGCCGCGCGCACCCCCTCGTCGGGCCGCTACCGGGTGATCGTCGTGGAGGACGCCGACCGGATGGCCGAGCGGACCACGAACGTGCTGCTCAAGGCCATCGAAGAGCCGCCGCCGCACACCGTCTGGGTGCTGTGCGCACCGAGCGCGCAGGACGTGCTGCCCACGATCCGCTCCCGCTGCCGCGGCGTCGTGCTGCGCGTGCCGCCGGCGCAGGACGTCGCCGACCTGCTGGTCCGCCGCGACGGCGTCGACCCGGAGCTGGCGCTGGTCGCGGCGCGGGCGGCGCAGTCGCACGTGGGGCTCGCCCGCCGGCTGGCCCGGGACGCCGACGCGCGCGAGCGCCGCGACGCCGTCCTCGAGATCGCGCGGCGCATCCGGGGCGTCGGGGACGCCGTGCTCGCCGCGGGGGAGCTCGTGGACGTCGCGAAGGCCGAGGCCCTGGCCGCCACGGCCGAGCGTGACGCTGTCGAGAAGGCGGAGCTGATGCGGGCCCTCGGCGTGCAGGAGGGCGACACCCTGCCGCCCAGGCTCCGCTCGCAGCTCAAGCAGCTCGAGGACGACCAGAAGCGCCGCGCGACGCGCCGTCAGCGCGACGTCCTCGACCGGTCGATGGTCGACCTGCTGTCGCTGTACCGGGACGTGCTCGTGGTGCAGCTCGGGGCCGCCGTCGACCTCGTGAACGCGGAGCACGCCGGTGCCGTGCGCGCCCTCGCGGCCGACTCGACGCCGGAGCAGACGATCCGCCGGATGGACGCCATCGGGGTCGCCCGCGAGCGCCTCGAGGGCAACGTGGCGCCGCTCCTGGCGCTCGAGGCGATGACGGTGGCGCTGCGCCCGCAGGGCTGACCGACAGGCGGACGGCGGAGGCCGACAGTTGCCTCATCACCCCCTCATGCGGTGAGGTGTTCCGCGGCGGGGGCCACGGTGGCCCCCGTGACCTGACTGGGGGTTGGCATGAGGATCCTGCTGCTCGTCTCGGCGTTCAACGGGCTCACGCAGCGTGTGTGGGGACATCTGATGGACCGGGGTCACGACGTGGGCGTCGAGCTGGCGCCGACGTTCGCGTCCCCGGAGGACCTGACGGCGCGGGTCGAGGAGATCGGCCCGGACCTGATCCTGGCGCCGTTCCTCAAGCACCGCGTGCCCGAGGACGTGTGGCGGCACTGGACCACCGTCGTGGTGCACCCGGGGCCGGTCGGTGACCGGGGGCCGTCCTCCCTGGACCACGCGATCCTCTCGGGCCGTGAGCGCTGGGGCGTGACCGCCCTGTCCACGGTGGAGGAGATGGACGCGGGGCCGGTGTGGGCGACGTCGACCTTCGCGATGCCCGCCGAGCCGATCGCCAAGAGCGCCCTGTACAACGGGCTCGTGGCCGACGCGGCGCTGGCGTGCGTGGACGAGGTGCTCCGCAAGTTCGCGGCGGGGATCGAGCCGACGCCGGCCGAGCTGCTCGAGCGGGAGGTGCCGGGCACCGGCGAGCTGCCGCTGCTGCGGCGGGCGGCGTTCGAGCTGGACCTCTCGCGCCCGGCCCGGGAGCTGGCGCGCACGATCGCTGCCGCGGACGGGGCCCCCGGCGCGCCCGCCACCCTGCAGGGCGCGCGGTTCTGCCTGTTCGACGCGGTGGCGGTCGCCGAGCCCGTGGACGCGGAGGCGGCCCCCGGCACGATCGTCGGGCGGGACGAGGACGCCGTCGCGATCGCGACGGGGGAGGGCACGCTCTGGGTGGGGTACGCCGCCACCCTGGCGGCCAAGCGCGGCACCAAGCTGCCCGCGGCCTGGGTGCTGGACGTCGCCGGGGTGCCCTTCCGCCCGGCGCCCGCCGCGCTCGCGGAGTCGGTGTACGAGCGGGACGGCGACGTCGGGTACCTGACGATCCGCTCGTACAGCGGCGCGATGCACACCGAGCAGTGCCGCCGCCTGACCATCGCGGTGGAGAAGGCGCTCGCCGAGGACACCCGGGTGCTCGTGGTGCGCGGCACCGAGCACGCGTTCTCCAACGGCATCCACCTGGGGGCCATCGACGCCGCCGAGGACCCGGCCGCGGAGGCCTGGGCCAACATCCAGGCCATCGACGACCTGTGCGAGGCGATCGCCTCGGCCGACCAGCTCACGGTCGCGGCCTTCACGGCGAACGCCGGGGCGGGCGGCGTGATGGCGGGCCTGTGCGCGGACGTCGTCGTGGCGCGCGACGGGGTCGTGCTGAACCCGTTCTACGACATGGGCATCTTCGGCTCGGAGCTGCACACCTGGACCGTCGCGTCGCGCCTCGGCGAGGTCGACGCCGACCGGCTGCTGAGCGCGAAGCTGCCGGTGTCCGTCGCGGAGGCCGCGATGATCGGGCTCGTGGATGCCGTCGGCCCGCGCGACCCGGAGCAGTTCGCGACCTGGCTGGGCGAGCGCGCCGCCGCCCTGGCCACGCCGGAGGGCAGCGCGGACGTCGTCGCCGCCGCGCGGGTGCGCGCCCCGCGCCGGCCGCTGTCGTACCACCGCACGATCGAGCTCGCGGAGATGGCGCGCGACCTGTTCGACGACCGCCGGGGGTTCGCGGCCAAGCGCCGGGACTTCCTGCGCAAGGCGGCCCCGGCGGCCACGCCGGAGCGGTTGCGTTTCGCGGACGTCCGCGAGACCGTCGCCGGATGATCTCCTCCCGCCGCACGACCGCCCGCGCCGTCGTCCTGGCCGGCCTCGCGGGGGTGCTCGCGCTCGTCGTGGCGGCGTGCGCGTCGCCCGGGCCGGCCGGCGGCGGGTCGTCCGAGCCGGACGGCCCGAGCGCCTCGCCGTCGGCGTCCCCGGAGCCCTCGGCCTCGCCGTCCGCCTCCGGGGAGGTGACCGGCGTGCCGGGCCCGGGCGAGCACGCCCGGGGCCTGCCGGAGGGCGCGGAGGGGACGTTCGACAGCCCCGCCGGGGCGGCGTGGGCGCCGGAGCGCGGCGTCCTGCTGGTCGTGACGTACGGGTCCAGCTCGTGCCCCCGCCTGGCCGAGGCCGAGGGCGCCTGGGACGACGCGCACGAGGCCCTGGACGTCGGCCTGGTCGACCCGGACCCGGGCCCGTGCACCATGGACTACGCCCCGACGACCAGCGCCGTCGCCGTGCCGTCCGACGCGGACGCCGGGGAGCCGGTGACGGTGCGGCTCGGCGACCTCGGGACGGTGCAGGTCGAGCCGCGCGCGAAGGACGGCGAGGCCGGCCCGGTGGCATGGGTCGAGGCCGCGGGCTGACGACGTCGAACCGGCGGTTCGGGCGACGGTAGGTTGGTCGGGTGAACTCCGACGAGCGCCGCCCGACCGCCCGCCGCACGACCTCTCTCCGCTCCCTCTCCCGCCGGACGTCCGCCGTCGTCGTCGCGGGGGTGCTGTTGCTCGCCGGGTGCACCGCGCCTGCCAAGGAGCAGTCGCCGGTGGGCGCGGCCTCCGGCCCTGCCGCGTCGCAGGCCCCGGAGGGGTTCGCCGAGTACTACGGGCAGACGCTCGAGTGGAAGGACTGCGAGGACGGGCTGCAGTGCGCGACGGCGTCGGCGCCCCTGTCGTGGCAGGACGCCGAGGCGGGCAGCATCGAGCTGGCGCTGGTGCGCAACCCCGCCGACGGTGCGGACCCCGAGGGCTCGCTCCTGGTCAACCCGGGCGGCCCGGGCGGCTCAGGCGTCGACTTCGTGCGCAACGACGCCCAGGCGGGCGGCTCGACGTTCGGCAAGAAGCTGCAGGACGCGTTCGACATCGTCGGCTTCGACCCCCGCGGCGTGCAGCGCTCGACCCCGCTGTCCTGCTTCGACGACGCCCGCAAGGACGAGTCCCTCGCGAAGGACTTCGACCGCAGCACGGACGCCGGGCTGCAGGCGATGGCCGACGAGTCCGAGGCGTGGAACACGGCCTGCGCGGAGAACTCCGGGGACGTGCTCGGCCACGTGGACACCCAGAGCGTCGCCCGCGACATGGACATGCTGCGCGCCGTGCTCGGCGACGACACGCTGCACTACCTCGGCTTCTCCTACGGCACGCAGCTCGGCGCCACGTACGCGGGCCTGTTCCCGCAGCGTGCCGGGCGCCTGGTGCTGGACGGCGCGATCGACACGTCGCTCACCTCGGAGGAGGTCTCCCACGGGCAGGCCGTCGGCTTCGAGAACGCGCTGCGCGCCTACGTGAAGGACTGCCAGGCGGGCGCGAGCTGCCCGCTCACCGGGTCGGTCGACGACGGGATGCGCCAGATCCGTCAGGTGCTCGACCACGCGTACCAGCGGCCGTACCCGACGTCGAGCTCCGGGCGCACCGTGACGCAGAGCCTCGCCTTCTACGGGATCGCCGTGACGCTGTACAACCAGGGGAGCTGGCCGGCGCTCACGCAGGCCCTGGACGAGGCGATCAACCAGAACACCGGCGACGTGCTGCTCTACCTGTCCGACCAGTACTTCGACCGGAACGCCGACGGCAGCTACGGGTCCAACTCCGAGGAGGCGCTGCGCGCCGTCAACTGCCTCGACGACAGCCCCACGACGGACGTCGACCAGATGCGCGCCGACGCCGCCGCGATCGAGAAGGACGCCCCGACGATGGGCTCGTTCTTCGGCTACGGCGGGCTCACCTGCTCGGGGTCGACGTACCCGCCGGTGGAGCAGGAGTTCGACCTGCACGCGAAGGGCGCGCCGCCGATCGTCGTCGTCGGCACCACGAACGACCCGGCCACCCCGTACGTGTGGGCCGAGGGCCTGGCCGAGGCGCTCGAGTCCGCGGTGCTGCTCACCTACCAGGGCGAGGGGCACACGGCGTACCAGCCGTCGCGGACCTGCGTGGCGGACGCCGTGGAGTCCTACCTCGTGGACGGCGACGTGCCGGCGGACGGCACCACCTGCTGAGGCCCGGCGTGCTGGTCGGCTGCGGTTTTGGAGACCGCCCCGCGCGTCAGGTACTGTAGGCGCGCTCGTTGATCCGGCGGCACGCCGGTGCGCAGCACGCCGCCTTAGCTCAGTCGGTAGAGCGATTCACTCGTAATGAATAGGTCGTCGGTTCGATTCCGACAGGCGGCTCCACCACGGAAACCCCCGCTGACCTGGACCAACAGTCCGGAGTCCGCGGGGGTTTTCCGCGTCTCAGGCACCCTTTTGGCCATCTCGCGCACCCCCCGCGCTCCCCGGGCCCTGATTCAGCCTCTCCAGACCGGCACGATCGGCACCCGTCCCGAGGAAGTGGACGTACAGGTTCGTGGTCGCGATCGACTCGTGACCGCACCATGCCTGGACCGTTCCCGGGTCCACACCACGCGCCAGCCACAGGCACGCCGCGGTGTGCCGCAGATCGTGCAGACGCCGCCCCCGACCGGTCCCGACGTCGTGCCCCGCCGCGTCCTTCACCGACCAGTCGAGGGCCCGCAGCGTCTGGGTACGCCAGAACTGCGCACCGCCCGACGTCGTGAACAGCAGGTCGCGCGACGACTTGCCCGCCGCGAACTCCCGGACGATGGGCAGCACCCGGTTCGCCACCGGCACCCGACGCGTGCGCCGGCCCTTGGTCGACTTCACCGCGTACCGCTCGGGCTGGTTGCGCCGCACCATCAGCGCCGGCGTCGGCACCTCGAGGAACGACGAGACCTGCATGGCGCGCATCTCGCCCCAGCGAAGCCCGGTCCACCCCATGACCAGCAGCACGTCCGCGATCCGCTCGTCCTTGCCCTTCCAGACCAGGTACGCCGCTTCGAGCTCGTCCTCGGTGAACGGATCCATCTCGTCCACCTCGGCCGACCCCTTCGGCACCCGGACGCCGGTCACCGGGTTGCTGCTCACCAGCTTCTCCCGCAGGCACCAGGCGTAGAACGCCGACAGGCTCGCCCGGAAGCGCACCACCGACGACTCCGCCAGACCCTGCGACAGCAGCATCTCGAACGACCGCGCCACCTCCCGCTCCGTGATGGCCGACAGGTGCACGGCGTAGTACGTCGTCGGAGCCACCGTCCGCTCCCGGACCCGCAAGCCAGCGTTTCAGCACGAGGCTCGTGCGCTCCTTGCCGGCCCGCGGGTCGTACCCGCCGTCGAGCGCGGCACGCTCCCGACGAAGCCACGCATCGGCCTCGCGCTTGGTGCCGAACGTCCGCGAGGTGACGAACTCCCGCCCGCTCTTGAGGTGCGCCCGGAACCGGCCGCCCGGCGTCTTGCGCACCGTCATGCTGCCGACCTCTGCAGCCAGGCCAGCAGATCCGCCTTCCGGTACCGCGGCAGCGACGGCGAGAGCCACGTGACCCGCGGCCCCTTCCCGGCCAACCGCCACCGGCACACCGTCGACGGCGCGACCTTGAGCCACGTCGCCACTTCCTCGGTCGTCAGGTACTCGTCCATGGTTCCTCCCCACGTGGTCTCTTGCTTGGGTGGCCGGGCGTGCTCACGCCAGGCGGTCGGTGCGCTGGTCTGCCCGCCACCTCGCATACTCGCGGGCACGGGATGCAGCGGCATCGGCCAGCGCCTTGTCTCCCGCGCGCGGCCAGCCCGTGCCCTCATAGGTCCAGGAGCCGACGACGAGGGTCGTCTCCGCCTCGTCGTCGGCCATGAGCCGCGCTTCGAGGTCGCCGGTGTCGAGCGGACGGCCGTCGCGGCGGGCGTCGGCGGTGAGGCGTTGGAACCGTCGGCGAGCGCGGCGCAGCGCACCGAGGGTGACCGAGTAGCGGCGGGACTTGGTGGAGAAGTGCCCGCGGAAGCCCAGCATCGAGGCCCAGTGCCCGAGGAGCGCGTACGGGCTGGTCTGGCAGTCGCCGCACAGCGCCGGGTGCCGGTCGGTGGCGCGTTGGTCGCAGCCGAAGTCGCAGCCGGCCAGCGCGCGGGAGGCCAGGTCGCGGCACGCCGCGGTGAGCGCGGCCAGGTGCGGTCGTGGGCGGGCGGGGTCGAGGCCGGCGGCCTTGGTGGAGTACTTCGCCAGGTACGCGGCGACCTGTTCGGCCGTCACGGTGCCATCCGTGGTCGTGGTGTCACGGACGACGCGTACGTCGGTCTGTGCCCCGAACCGCAGCAGCCGGGTCACGTCGCCGTCGTCGACAGGGTCGGCGGTGTAGTGCACGGCGGCCGCGGCATCGCGGACGACGTCGGCCAGCGCGGCGGCCGGGACGGGTGACGGGGTGCCGGGTCCGTCCGGGCCGTCGAGGCGGATCAGGGCGTGGAAATGCACGAGGCCGCGGGCCTGGAACTCGGCCACCTTGGCGTACTCGAGGCGCAGGTGGTCCCGCAGCGTGGAGGCGGTGACGTCGAGCGCGGCGGCGAGGTGGCGACGCAGGGTGATGGTGAAGCGCCGCCACAGCTCGGGCGCGAACTACTGCCACACCGCCGCCGAGTCGGTGTCGTAGCAGTCGGGGCACAGCGGCGCACCGACCTCGGTGTCGGCGGGGTCGTGGCGGGCCCAGCAGGTGAGCCGCCTGCCGTGCTCGCAGACGGCCGCGCGGGCGCGGGGTCGGCAGGGTTGCTTGCCGTCCCGCACCGAGTGCACCAGGCCGAACGAGGGCGCGGTGAGCGTGACGAACAGCAGCGGGTTCGCCCCGACAGCCTCGGGGATGCCTTTGCCGCCGCAGGTGCCGGTGGAGATGAGCTCGAAGGTGTCGCGGGCGTAGATGCGCGAGCAGGCCGGGCAGACGTCCTCGCGCCGGTTCCCGCACGGCTTGTAGAGCATCCCGAGCGGCTGGTCGGCCGACCGGAACGTCTCGACGATCTCCCCGGTGCGGGCATCGACGGTGTCGGACCGGCCGACCAGCCGCACGGGGTGGGAGCAGTTGCCGACCCGGGCCAGGGTTTCGGCCAGGGCGGGCATCGACCGGTCCGCCAGACGCCCGAGGATGCCCGCGGCTTGGGTGCCGGTGAGGTCGGCCAGGTCGAGAGGGACGTCGGGGGAGTGCCCACAGAAGCCCTCAGCCGTCGCCGTCGCCGTGTCCATCAGGCGACCTCGGCGTCCTGCTCGGGAGTCGTCGAGGCGGTCGTCTTGCGAGGCGTGCGCTTGCGCGGGGTGCGCGGCGTCCGCGGACGCGGCGCCGTCTCGACGGTCTCGCCCGGAGCCGCCGCCGGGACGTCGTCGCCCACGGGGGAGCCCGCCTCGGACTCGGCGGGCAACGGGAGCGCGGGCGGTGCCGGGTAGGTGGCGGCGACCATGCGGATGAAGTCGTCGGCCCAGTAGTCCGCGCGCATCCGCTCGACGTGGCCGTCGTCGCCGACGAGGTACCCGGCGCCGGGCATCGTGCTCGCGACGTGGTGAGCGGGTGCGGCGGAGGCCATGCCCTCTCCGAGGACCATGCGCGTCTCGGACGCGGACGCCAGGCGCAGCGCGATGGTCTGCGTGAACAGGTCCCGCATGCCCACGGTCTCCTTGCGCGGGTCCTGCACGAACGCCACGACCATGACCCCGAACGCGCGGCCTTGGGTCAGGATCAGCTTCAACAGGTTGGCCGCCTCGTTCACGACGTCCTTGGACGCATACGCGGTGAGCACGGCGAGCTCATCGATCATCAGCACGTGGACGGGGTCGCCCGGTGTCGGGGTGAACATCCGGGACAGGCCCCGCATGAGGCTTTGCCGGTCGACGATGACGCGGTGCAGGTCGCGGAGCAGCCGGACGGCATCTGGCTCGTTCATGGCGACGTGGGAGAACATCGGTGCGCCGACCGAGACTTCGACCCCGCCCTTGAGATCGACGCCCCACAGTTGCACCATCCCGGCGTGCGAGGCGGGGGCGAGGTTCCCGGCGATGCCCCAGAAGATCGATCCCTTCCCGGAGCCGGACCGGCCCACAACGAGGGTGTGCCGGGCCGCGAGCTCCATGCGCCACGGCGACCCGTCCGCGGTACGTCCAAGGGTGACCGCCCCGGTCTCGATCACGGACGGGATCACCGGCAGGGTCGGTATGTGCAGCAGCTCGCGCATCGTGAGCGACAGTTCGAGCCAGCCGGCGCCGAGCCGGTGGGTCTCGATCGCCTCGGCACCGACCGACGTCGCGATCGCCTCCGCGCTGGCGGCGACGTCGTCCACGGTGTGCCCGACCCGGGCCCGGACCTGGAAGGTGAGGGTGTTCCCGTCCGTGCGCACGCGCCGCAGGCGAGGGGTGACGCGGGTGTCGTCGGTCGTGAGGGTCAGTCCGCAGCGGTCGGCGATCTTCGGCCAGTGCTTGCGCAGATGGCGGCGCCATCCGCGACGCCGGATCGGCCCGCCGAGCACGGTCTCGTAGGTCAGCGGGTGGACCGCGGACCAGAGGGCACGCAGCGCCGAGAATGCGGGGACGCACCAGAGCACCGCCTGCCCGGCGAGGTCGTGGTCGAGGATGAGTAGGACGTTGCCCAGTACGACGCAGGCCAGCAGCAGCCGCCAGGAACGCAGCGTCCACCAGACCAGGTGCCACGCCGCCCCCGCGACAGTCCGGGTGACGGCCCACGCCGTGCCGAGCGCGTCCATCACGCCGCCTCCGCCCCATCAGACGGACGGTCGAGGTCGCCCCACCACGGCTCGGTCGGAGGGAACGCACGCACCGGTCGGACGAGCTCGCCCGAGTAGTGCACCGCGAACCGCGGCTCGACCCCGGACATAGAAGACCACACCGTGAACCCTCGGGCATGGTCCTCGGGCGGGTACTCGGTCACCTCGCCCAGGGACAGAAGCCGGGCCAGGTGCTCCGCATCCGCCTTGCTGTCGACGTGCACGCTCACGCACGTGCGTCCCAGCGCGAGGTAGCCGACCCGGCCGCCGACCCACTCGACCAGGTCCCCGGCGACCTGCAGCAGCTCCGCGGGAGCGAGCCCGCCCGTGGGCGCGGACATCAGGCCGCCGCCTTCGCCGTAGGCGGCTTCGCGTCGGTGCGGTCCTGCCCGGGAGCGACCATGCCCGACGCCCGGAACGACCAGGACAGGCGCGGGCGCGGCCCGGAGTCGTCGATCCAGGGGAGCGCCGTCAGACCCGTAAACTCCACCGGCGTCCACGGCAGGGGAGAGGTGTTCTTCGGCGGGACCGGCTGGACCTCGGACGCGAACTTCACGCTGACGCCGATGTCCTTGCGGTTCGCGTCGTCGTCGGCGTCGATGACCGTGCACTGCCACAGCGGCAGTCCGGTCTCCTTGTCCCGCTGCTGCGGGCGCGAGCCGTCCGGGCGCTGCTCGGCCTGGAAGTCCGCGATCGGCTCGACGAACCCGCGCAGGAACGCCCCGTTGGGGAAGACCATCGCGTGAGCGACGGGGAAACGCTTGGCGATTGCCATGTCCAGCGCCCTGCATCTCGTGACTAGGTTGCCTAGTCATGTGATCTGACCTACTCAGGATGCACGGCTTGACTAGTCATGTCAACGACTCAGCCATGTTGGCTTACTTGGCTGGACAACACGGCCTAGGGTGAACGCATGAGTCTCGACCCCGACGACCCGCGACCGCCCTACCTCCAGGTGGCGACGGCACTCCGCGCTGCGATCCTCACGCGCAAGATCGAGCCGGGGGACAAGCTGCCCAGCCAGAACGAGCTGGCCGAGCGCTACGGCGTCTCACGGATGACGATCCAGCAAGCGCTCCGCGTCCTCAAGGACGAATCGCTCGTCGTCTCCCGCCAGGGCAGCGGCGTCTTCGCCCGCGAACGCACCGAGAAGCCCGTCGGCCTACGGCCGCACATCGAGAAGGCGTTCGACGCCGACGAGGTCAGCATCGACTTCCTCGGCTACACCGCCGAGACCCTGCACGGCGCAATCGCCGAACCCCTCGACAAGATCCGGGCAGGCCGGCTCACGCCGAAGTCGATCCGGATCCGCATCCTGGTCTCCGACATGACCCAGCCCCTCGCCCTACCCGTGTCCGTCGACGGCATCGAGCGCGACTCAGCCGCCGCCCGTGCTCGCATGGCCGACCTCAGCACCCGCTACATCGGTGGCGTCACCGACGCCGTGCAGGAGCTCGCAGACCTTGGTCTGGTCCCCGACGCCACTGTCGAGACGCGACGGTTCGCCGCCGCCCCGATGTTCAAGGCGTACGTCATCAACGGTGCCGACGCCTTCTTCGGCTACTACCCGGTCGTCAAGCACGACGTCAGGACGTCGGGCCGCCAGGTCTCCATCTACGACCCGATGGGCAAGGACACCGTCCTGTTCCACTGGACCGACGACGGCGACATCGAGGCAGTCGACACCCAGTTCGTCGTCGAAACCCGCGCCTGGTTCGACAGCGTCTGGAACACCATCGCCGTCGAGGATGCGAAGTGACCGACGCTCGAACTCTGCTCTGGTCCGCCCGCGCCGTCCTACTCGACTTCGACGGCCCCGTGACCCCGCTCATGCCCGCCCCGCTCAACATGCAGACCGCCGGCGCGGCACGCGCGGCGTTGGCGCGTCACGGCATCGAGCCAGACGAGCTGCGCGAGACGTCCGACCACCTTGCGATCATTCGCTGGGCTGGCGCCCACGCGCCCGACGCGCTGCCGGACGTCGAGGCGACGTGCATTGCAGCAGAGGTCGAAGCCGCACGAACCTCGCGGCCGACAGCGGGTGCGCACGAGTTGATCGCAGCTCTCGACCACACCGGCGTGCCCGTCGTCATCGTCACGAACAACGCCGCCAGAGCCGCCCGCACGTACCTTGACCGATTTGACCTGGCCGGGCGAGTCCGTGGCATCGTCGGACGCCCCGAGCGTCGGCCCGACCTAATGAAGCCGAACACTCGGATGGTTGAGGAAGCACTGCGGGACACAGGCATCATGACCGCTGAGGTAGTGCTGATCGGTGATGCAGTCTCGGACGTCGAGGTCGCGCATGCGGCCGGTGCGCGAGCGATCGGCTTCGCGAAGAACCCCCGCCGTGGTGATGAACTTCGCTTGGCGGGCGCTGATGCCCTCGCCGAGACGATCTCCGCCCTGCTCCCCGCCGCGCTGGGCCCCAAGACGGGCAACTCCGACCATCCACAGGTTGGGTGAGTCGGTTCCTGAGTGTGGGCGGTCCACGAGAGGATGACGTCATGCAGAAGTTCGCGGCGAAGGCCGAGCCCGAAGGAGACAAGCTCCGCGGGGGCTACTACACCCCGGAGCCCATCGCGAGGTTCGTCGCCGACTGGGTACTGGACGCCGGACCGCGGGTTCTCGAGCCTTCCTGTGGTGACGGTGCCATCCTCCGGCACCTTGCTCGGCCAGAAGCCACGCCCGAGGCTGTGGAACTGTTCGCCGAGGAGGCTAGGAAGGCGGAGGCCGCAGCCGGGGTCCAGGTCGCCGTCGCCGACTTCTTCCGCTGGTTCACCGTCGACCGCCTGGGCCTGTATGACGGGGTCGCGGGCAATCCGCCCTACATTCGTTTTGGGTCCTGGGAGCACGAGTCCCGAGAACGCGCACTCGGTGTGATGCGAGGCGAGGGCATGCGCCCGTCCAAGCTCACTAATGCTTGGGTTCCGTTTGTCGTCGCATCGGTCATGGCAGTTCGGGAAGGCGGCAGGGTGGGCCTTGTCCTCCCGGCCGAACTTCTTCAGGTCGGATATGCAGCGCAACTTCGTGCCTATCTTGTTGACGAGTGCTCGGATATCACATTGGTCTCGTTTGAGAAGTTGGTCTTCCCGGGTATTCTCCAAGAGGTGGTTCTGCTCCTGGCCACCCGCGGACGAGGGCCTGCGAGGATTAGCACTGTTGAAGTTGCCGACGCGGAAGCGCTTACGAGCGCATCGCTTGAGACTTCGGCAACCAGGGCGCGTCTCCATGAGGCTGAGAAATGGACTAAGTACTATCTCGGTCCCGAAGCGATCGAACTTGTGCGCCGTCTCCGTGGAGATCATCGCATGGCCCCGTTCAGCACATATGCGGCCGCGAACGTCGGCGTCGTAACCGGGCGAAACTCCTTCTTCTGTCTGACTGAAGAGGAAGTGGCGAATCGCAACCTTGGCGAGTGGACGATTCCCCTGCTTGCCCGAAGCGCACAATTGGAAGGTCTTACCTTCGGCGAAAGCGACCTTGCAAAGCAATCGGTCGGTGGAGCGCGAACGCACCTCTTGGCTGCCACCCCCGGAATCGACCTGGCGAAGGCTCCGGCGTTAGCGAAATATATCGCGGAGGGCGAGGCTGACGGAGTTCACACGGGTTACAAGTGCCGAATCCGAAATGAGTGGTGGGTGGTTCCCTCGGTCTCAGTTCCCCAGGGCTTCATGCTCCGTCAGGTCTCGTCCCATCTTCGCATTGCGGCGAACCTCGCTGGCGCGACCAGCAACGATACCGTCCACCGGGTGTTCACAAAGTCCGGGGTCGACATTCGCAAGCTATCGGCCGGCGCGTTCAATTCGGTAACGCTGGCCATGTCCGAAGTTATCGGTCGCAGTTACGGCGGGGGGATCCTTGAAATGGAGCCTTCGGAGTGCGGCGAACTCCCGGTGCCCGACCCGGCCCTCGTTCCGGAGGGTCTGAGCCAGAAGGTCGATGAACTGGTGCGCGAGCGGAGGTACGACGAGGCATTGGACCTCGTTGACCGTGCGGTACTCATCGAGCAAGTTGGCCTCTCGCCAGATGACGTGGTCGCTATGCGTAGCGTTTGGGTTCGGATGCGCAACCGCCGCATGGGGCGAGGGAAGCGCTGACCGTGCCCTACCCGTAGGCGATCAACTGATTTCCAACCAATAGTCACCCGCCGAATCGCGACCAATCTCGACGATCTTCTTTGTCATGTCGGTCCTTGCGAACTCAGCGCGGATTGGTGCGAGAGATAGTTTCGCGGTGTAGTTTCTTTGACGGGCTTCGCGGACGTTGTCGTGCGAAACTTCATAAGTCAGGATGCCCAGATACTTTCCAAGCACAGTGGTATGAATGTCGACCTGTGCGACGTCCATCATGTGCCCCGTGCGGGTTGGCGACTGCTGCCATACCAATCCGCCGAACAGGTGGTTTCGGAAGTAGGTGGTCTGGTCGATCTGCTTCCGCATCGCCTTTGTGAAGGCGATAACGCCGCTCTGATTCCCGCTCGGCTTGCGCTGAGCATCGGACGCCGACAGCTCCTTCATCCACCAGTCGACGAATGCGGGCGTGTTCGGCTTGGTGCCTATGGGCGAAGTGGTCGCCGGGGATGGCGCAGCCGGCGGAAGCTTCATCTTCTTCGAAATGGCAGGCATCCGCAGGAGCCCTCCGAGGGCGGTCAGTACGGCTCCTGCGCTGGCGGCGGGTTTGCGGCGCGGCTTCGCGGGTCCCTTGGGTCGCGAAGCGTCGAGGATGCCGTCAGCAACCAGCTGAGGCAGATCCGCCGCGCTCCGAATAACGAACAACCCGGTCTGCGGTCCTTGGAACCAGGCGTCTATCGAGCTGGCGATTTGGGTGAGCACACTGGGGTCGTCTCCGTCTCGCGTGTCCAGAGTGATTCCAGCCTCTACGTTCTTCCCGCTGATTCCTGCGTATGTGAAGTTTGCAGAACCGACGTACGCAACCATCGAGCCGTCGTCGCGGATCATGTGGTAGACCTTCGGGTGGAACAGGCCGTCCGAGAAGGACGCAACACCCAAACGGAGATGCGCGCGATGCGGGCCGGCGAGGTTCAAGACGTCTTCGACCGTCGCACGTGCTGTCTCGCCTCCGTTGGAGCCGAGCAGGATCGTCGTTTCGCCGTCCCTGGCTGCGAGGTCCTTGAGCGCCGGTTCGAGAAACCCAAGAGGCTCTGGCCTTATGTAACCCGACTGGAGTCGGAGAGCAGAAACGTCGTTGGTCGCCAGGATGCTGCCGAGCCAGCTCCCGACCGCGTCGGTGGCGCTGCGCGTTCCTCCGCGCGAGCCCGTATCGATGTAGCGCACACCCAGACGATAGCCGTGTCGAGTGGCCCGTTCTCGGCATCGGTGGGTGATGTGCGGTGAGAACTTTCCTTACTGACTCAAGGCGCGGCTTCGCCGCGCTGGCCGGTCCTACTGGGCGGGGCCCTGCGCTTCGCTCGCTCCGCTCGCTTCGCGCACCCCACCCTGCAGGCCGTCCGGCAGAACGAAGCGGTCCCGGAATCACAACCGGGACCGCCTCCATGTCGACCTTCTACTGAGCTGCTCTACCCGTCGCCGATGCAACGCTCGTTCCGCGGTCCATGCGCCCGCGGATCGCTCGCGTCCACGTTCGAGGCCAACGGACGTGCGCGCACGAGAACGCCAGCGCAGTCCAGCCGGCGAGCAGAAGTCCCCCCTGCGGCTGGAATACCGGTAGGTCGACGCCGTCCATGGTCACCGTGTCGGGATGGCCGGCAAGGAAGGAGCCTGCGATGAGCAGGACGCCCAAGCCCCCTCCGAGCAGCGTGTACTCACCGTTACAGCTCCACCAGGAACGCAGCCGGGGGACCAGCCGTAGCGGAAGCCCGACGACAAGAACGGCCATCGTCGTCACCACGGCGAGCACGGCACTCCAGAAGAGCCACCCGACGACCGTCAGAAGATCGTCGTAGGGACCTGAGACGACGCAGACGACGAGACCGATCGCAAACATGAGGGCGAGCGTCAGGAGCGACTGGACGCCGGCAAGACCTGCGGCAGAGAGCGCTGCGCGAGCCCGTCTCCAGTCCACCGGCGGCGCGCCGGCACGTCCTTGAGGCCGCAGCTCGTGACTCTCCGGCGCTCCTGGGCGGTTCACGCAGGCGAGCCTATCGGTGATGTGCACCCACACATGCGCAGTCGCGTCCTCGGTACAGCGAGCACTCTGGGTTGTGTCCCGGCCCCGCACCGACCGCCGAGCATCCGGCCGTCTCCACCCCGCATCAAGGGCGCCTACGGCGTCGCTTCGCGATGGCCTGCGGCCACCCTTGACCCGGACCTCCGACGACCTCTTGTGCTCCGCTATCGGCACGGCGCCTCCGAGTGTCCCCGCCCCTTCAAACGCGCACCCCCCGCGCACCCCCGACCGTGCGAGAGTGCCGTCGAGCGCATCGGATGCCCACGGAATGCCGCCGAAAATCGGGCCTCGGAGCCGTCCACAGGCGCTCGTAATGAATAGGTCGTCGGTTCGATTCCGACAGGCGGCTCAGTCCAGAAGGCCCGGAACCTCGCGGTTCCGGGCCTTCGTCGTCCTGGGAGACGGGGAGGCTCCGCGGGCCGCTCGGCTCATTCCTCCCAGACGTCCTCGAGCGGCAGGCCGCGCGCCGTGCGCTCGCGGTCCACGACGCGCTGCACCAGGTCGGTCTTGCGCCGGGTGTACGTGTCGGGGTCGCGGACCTCGGCGGCGAGCCGCTGCTTGAGCGCCCCGTACTCGGCGGCGACGTCCGGGTGGGCGCGCAGGTGGTCGCGGAACAGCCGCTCGTTGCGGGTGTCCCACGTGTCGGCGTCGACGACGTGCAGGTGGTGGCTGCGGCGCCCGGCGCCGTCATGGCGCACGTAGAACAGCCGGTCGGTCATGCCGGAGTCCGCCGCGTGGAAGCCCTCGTCCGCGAGCGCCGTCTCGTGCTCGGGCGTGACGGCGTCGAGCGAGGGGACGGACGCCATGAGGTCGATGATCGGCTTTGCGGCGAGGCCCGGGACGGACGTGCTGCCCACGTGCTCGATCTCGAGGAACAGGCCGGGCAGGGCGTCGGTGAGGCGGGCGCGGGCCTGCGCCGCCTGCTCGGGCCAGGTGCTGTCGTAGTCCGTGACGACGATGTCCACCCGGTCAGCGTAGGGGCGCCGGCCCGGCGGCCGCGCGGTTCGGTGCGAGAGTGGGCCCATGGCCGGCAACGAGGTGAAGTTCAAGATCGACGTTCCCACCGAGCTGGAGGGAGGTGTCCCGGCCGACTTCGCGTCGCTGTGGCACACGTCGACGTCGTTCGTGATCGACTTCGTCGCGGCCACCAAGCCGCCGCAGTCGGTGACCGACCCGGACACCGGGGCGGTCACCGGGCGCGTCGTACCGGGCAAGGTGGTGTCGCGCGTGCGCATCCCGCCGCAGCAGGTCTTCGAGCTGGCCCGGGCGCTCACCCAGCAGCTCGACGCCTGGGAGCGCGAGACGGGGCAGAAGACCGACGGCTCCGCAGGGTGACGCGCGTCGCCGGGTGAGCCGCCGGGGGCCGTCCGTCAGAGCGCCCGCTCGGGCCGGGCGAGGATGCCCGGCACGAGGCGCGCGCTGAGCGCCGCGGCGCCGCGCACCGCGAGGAATCCCAGCGCGAACACGGACACCGCGGTCGCGATCGCCACGGGCTGGACGAAGATCGCGTACCCGACCAGGGGGAACAGCAGCACGGCCGCGCAGAGCGCCGAGCCGCCGGCCACCATCCACAGGGCCGACATCACGGCCCGCCGGGTCGCCTCGCCCATCACGGAGCGCGGCACGCCGAGCCGGTCGAGCGAGACGTGCACCGCCGCCCGGTCGAGCGTCGAGGCGGCCTGGTTGATGCCCACCGAGCAGGCGACCATGAGGAACGACACGGCCACCGTGACCAGGACGCCGGTCGAGACGTCCTGCATCAGCCACCGCTCGTCCCCGTCCATGCCCTCGGTCGGCGTCGTCGCCCCGAAGGCGAGCCCCACGGCCCCGAAGACGCCGACGAAGCTCGTCATCGCGACGCCGCTCACCTGCCGCCACGCCGCCTTCGGGTCCTCCAGCACCATGCGTGCGGCGAGCAGCCGCGGCACGGTCTGCGCCCTGCGGGCCTGCCGCCGTGCCCGGATGCGCACGAACCAGGGGCCCAGGGCGTCGAGTGCCAGCAGCATCCCACCGAAGATCGCGGCGAGCGTGCCGATGATCGCGACGATGCCGCCCAGCCGACCCAGCACGCCCAGCATCTGCATGAGCACGAGGCCCGCGACCAGGACGCCCACGGCGATCACCACGCGCACCCAGTGCGCGGTGCCCGGGCGCTGCCGGGTCCGCACGCCCAGGGGGGTGACGACCACCGCGCGCAGCCCGACGACGGCGCTCGCCGCGGCCAGCAGCGCGACCCCGAGCACGGCCAGCGGCAGCCACCACCACGGCACCCACATCTGCGCGCCCAGCACCTCGCCACGGAAGCGCAGCAGCCCCACGACCGGCGCGAGGACCGCGTACAGCGCGACGCCGACGACGGCGCCCACCAGCGCCGTCACGGCCGCCTCCAGCACGGTCAGCGCCGTGATCGTGCCGGTGGTGGCGCCCAGCAGCCGCAGGGACGCCAGGCGCTCATCACGCCGCCGGGCCGCGAGCCGGGCGGCGGACGCCCCGACCGTGGCCAGCGGCACCAGCAGCAGCACCACCGCGATCACGGCGAGCGCCTCGTACGTGGAGGCGAGGTCGTCGTCCCAGCGGAAGAAGGCCTGCGCCCCGCCCAGCACCACGAGCAGCAGTGCGGTGACCACGCCGAACGCGGCGACGGGCAGCGCCGTCGCGAGGCGGTCGCCGTCGCGGCGGCGGGTGAACAGCGGCGCCAGGTGCACGGCGGTGGCCAGCGGCCCCGCGGGCCGCGCCCCGGGCACGGCGGGCGGCACGTGGGCGGTCATCGCGTCACCTCGGCGCTCGCGGCGGGCGCGGAGGCTGCCGTGTCCGACACGACGCGCCCGTCGCGCAGGACGACGGTGCGGGCGCAGCGGCGCGCGACGTCGGCGTCGTGCGTGACGACGACGAGGGTGCGGCCCTGCGTGGTGGCGGAGAGCAGGAGGTCGAGCACCTCGACGGAGGTGGCGGAGTCGAGCGCCCCCGTGGGCTCGTCGGCAAAGATCAGCCGGGCCCCCGTGACCTGCGCGCGGGCGATGGCGACGCGCTGCGCCTGGCCGCCCGACAGCTCGCCGAGCCGGCGCTGCTCCAGCCCGGTCAGGCCCAGGTACTGCAGCCACTGCGCGGCCTCCGCCTCGGCCTGGCCGCGGGGCACGCCGCCGAGCATGCGGGCCACGGCCACGTTCTCCAGCGCCGTCAGCTCGTCGAGCAGCAGGCCCTGCTGGAAGACGAAGCCGAGCTCCTCGCGCCGCAGGCGGGACCGGGCGGCGTCGTCGAGGGACTCCACCTGCAGCGGGCCCTGGGACGACGCGAACGTCACCGACCCGGCGGTGGGCCGCAGGATGCCCGCGAGGCAGTGCAGCAGCGTCGTCTTGCCGGAGCCGGAGGCGCCCATGATCGCCACCGACTCGCCGGCCGCGATGTCGAGGTCCACGGAGTCCAGGGCGGGCGTCACCCCGCCGGGGTACTGCATCGTCAGTCCACGCGCGCTCAGCAGAGGTGTCATGCCACCTACGGTGCCCGCGGCGACCGTCCGCTCGCGTCGGACCACGAGCGGATTCGGCGTCGGCCGGGGTCCCCCTGGGGTATGACCCCGCTCCGGGGTGACCCGGAGCGGGTCAGGCGTCGGCGGCCGCGGAGGCGGTGGCGAGGTCGGACACCAGCGCCGCGAAGGCGTCGTCCCAGCCGGAGCGGTCACGCAGGCGCAGCAGGGCGGACGGGTGCGTCGTGACGACGACGGAGGCCTCGGGGAAGGCCGCCTTCTCCGGGGCGTCGAGCACGCGGCCGCGCAGCTCGCCGATGCGCGCCGAGGAGCCCAGGACGGCGCGGGCGGCGGTCGAGCCGAGCGCGACGACGACGCGGGGCCGGACCGTGGCCAGCTCCGCCTCGAGCCAGGGCAGGCAGGCTCGGACGTGCGCGACGTCGGGCGTCTTGTGCAGCCGGCGACGGCCGCGGTCGGGGCGCTCGGTGTGCCGGAAGTGCTTGACGGCGTTGGTGAGGTAGACGGACCCGGCATCGAGGCCGGCGGCCTCGAGCGCGTCGGCGAGCACCCGCCCGGCAGGGCCCACGAACGGCTCGCCCTCGCGGTCCTCGCGGTCGCCGGGCTGCTCGCCGACCAGGGCGAGCGCGGCGTCCGGCGGGCCGGAGGAGAACACCACCTGCGTGGCGTCGTGCCACAGCTCGCAGCCCCGGCACGCGTGCGCGGCGCGTGCGAGCTCCTCGACTCCTGCGCCGTCGGGCACCCAGCGACCGGCTCCGTCGTTCATGTCGCGTGCTCCACGCAGCGCGTGGTCGTGGGGCGCGCCTGCAGGCGTTCCGGCGGGATCGGGCGGCCGCAGACCTCGCACGTGCCGTACGTGCCCGCCTCCCACCGGTCCAGGGCGGCCTGCACCTGGGCCCGCTCCTGCGCGGTGCGGGACTCGCGGGCCGCGGTCTGCTGCCGCTCCCAGGCGACGTCGGAGCGCCGCGGGTCGCACTCGTCGTCCACCCGGGTGGCCTCCGGGACCCCCGCGATCGTCGACACGTCCGCGCGCCCCTCGTCGAGCTCGGCGAGACGACGCCGCAGCCAGGTCTCGATGCCGTCCATGCTCCGAGCCTGCCGCACCGGGCCGTGCTCGCGCGCCGAGGACGGCGTCGGGCGGGCCCCACGGGCTCGCCTAGGCTTCGACCATGGCTTGGAGCTTCGGACGACGTCGGCCCACCACGTACCTGCTGGGGGAGCCGGTCGACCCCTACCCGGCCCAGACGCCCGAGGCCGCGCGCGGCCGCGTGCTGCGGATCACCGAGATCGGCGAGCCGGTGCTGCACACCCCCGCCGCGACCGTCGAGGAGTTCTCCACCCCCCAGCTCGCACGCCTGATCGACGACATGTTCGCCACCATGGAGAACGCCGAGGGCGTGGGGCTCGCGGCGCCGCAGGTCGGCGTCGGCCTGCGTCTGTTCGTCTACGACGTCACCGACGAGCGCGGCGACCGCCACGTGGGCCACGTCGTCAACCCCGTGCTCGACGTGGACCCCGACGCCGACCCCGAGACGGAGGACGAGGGCTGCCTCTCCGTGCCCGGCGCCTACGAGCCGCTCGAGCGGCCGGGCGCCGCCACCGTGCGGGGGGTGGACCAGCACGGCGGCCCGGTGCAGCTCTCCGGCAGCGGGTTCCTCGCCCGGGCGTTCATCCACGAGACGCAGCACCTGGACGGCACCCTCTATTGGGACCACCTCTCGCCCGAGCTGCAGGCCGACGCGCTGCGGCAGCGGGACGAGGAACGGCCGCACATCCTCGCCGGACGGCGGGAGCTCGCCGTCGAGCTCGGCAAGAAGCCCGCCGAGTACCCGGCCGAGCCGGCCGGCGGCCGCTGACGGCCGGTCGTCAGAGCGTCCGCACCCAGTCCGCGACGGCGGCCGCGACGTCGTCGTCCTTGCCGCGCACGTCGTGCGCGCCGGGCAGGAGGACGGTCGTGACGGGGCCGGGGATCGCCGCCGTGTGCTCGGCCAGCTCGTCGGGGCTGCCGAACGGGTCGCGGTGGCCGGAGACGAACAGCACGGGCACGTCGATCTGCGGGAAGTGCTCCACCCGCAGCCGGTCGGGCTTGCCCGGCGGGTGCAGCGGATAGCTGAGGAGCACGAGCCCCGCGGCGGGGAGCCCCTCGGTCACCGCCATCGAGCACATCCGCCCGCCGTACGACCGGCCGCCCAGCAGCAGCGCGTCCGTCGTCGTGCCGAGCTTGGCGGCGAACCGCTCCGCCGCGGTGCGGACGTGCGCGACGGCCACCGGCGCCCGGTCCGGCATCCGCTTGCCCGCCGTCCGGTACGGGAAGTCGACCCGCTCGGTGGGCAGCGGCGGGTCCAGCTCCGCGAGCCGCCGCTCCACCGCCACGAGCGTGTGGTGGTCGCGGCTCGCCCCCGCGCCGGGGGTCAGGATCAGGCCTCGGGGCGTCCTCGTGTCGGGCACGGGTCCAGTCTCCCCCGCCGAGGGAGTACCCACTCCCGCGAGGTAGTACGGGCCTCGGTGAGGTAGTACCGGATCTCGCGAGTTCGGCAGTTTGGGTACTACCTCACCGGATCCGGTACTACCTCGGCACGACCGGGCACTACCTCGGCACGACCGGGCACTACCTCGGCACGACCGGGTACTACCTCGGCGCGACCGGTACTACCTCGGCGGGGTGGGTACTACCTCGCGGGCTGGTGTCCGCGGCGGGGGCTAGCGTGCGGGGGATGGAGGACATCGCGCCGGGTACCACCGTGCGGGGAGAGGACTGGTACGGGCGGGACCTGTCCGGCGTCACGCTGGAGCGGGTGGAGCTGGTCGAGGCGGACCTCACGGAGGTGACGGCGACCGGCGCCGCGTTCGACGAGTGCACGTTCCGTGGCGTGCGGCTCAACGCGTCGGCGTGGACCGACTCCGCCTTCACGGGATGCACGTTCAGCCGCGCCAACCTGTTCGACGCGTCGTTCGCCGGGTGCAAGCTCGTCGGCTCCCGCTTCGACGACTGCCGGTTCGACCTGCTGCACGCCGAGCGGGGGGACTGGTCGTTCGTGACGCTTCGCCGTGCGGCGCTGGACGGCGTGCACCTGGAGGGCCTGCGCATGCGCGAGGCCGACCTGGTGGGCGCGCGGCTGTCGGGAGCCACGGTGATCGGGGTGGACCTGTCCGGCGCGGAGCTGACCGACGTCGACCTGCGGGGAGCGACGCTGCGCGGCACCGACCTGTCCGCGCTCGACCCCCGCGCGGCCCGGCTGGAGGGCGCCGTCGTCGACCCCGCTCAGGCGGTCGTCCTCGCCGAGGCGCTGGGGCTCGTCGTCACCACCTGAGCCCGGACACCGCGCGACGACCGGCGGCCAGGGCGGGGTGGTGCCAGGGTGGGCGGATGACCGCACCGCTCGTCGCCCGCTCGCTCGCGCTGGGGTTCGCGGCGGGTTCGCGCGCCTCGCTCGGCGTCGCCGCCCCGCTGCTCGGACCGGCGCCGGCGCACCGTCCGCCCACGCACCGCCTGCGCCGTCCGGCCACTCTGGCACGGCTGCTCGCGGGCCTCGCCGTCGCCGGCGAGCTCACGGGCGACAAGCTGCCCAGCGCCCCCAGCCGTCTCGACGGCCCGGGCGCCCAGGTGCGGGCGGGCAGCGGCGCCGCGGGCGGCCTGCTCCTCGCGCTGCGGCACCACGCCTCGGCGTCGTCGGCCCTGGCGGCCATGGTGGCCGGGGCCGCGGGCGGAGCGGTCGGCGCCGGCGTGGGGGTCGCCTGGCGCGGCGCCGTCGCCCGGCGCGGTTGGCCGGACCTGCCCGCGGCGCTCGCGGAGGACGTCGTCGCCCTCGGCCTCGCGTCCTGGGCCGCTCGCGCCTGACCCGTCCCGGACGTGGCCGCCCGCTCGCGCGTCCTGGGCGCCCGTCCGCGGCGGTCCAGGGGAGATTCGTGGTGACGGGCCGCGAGGCGTCCGGAAGAGTGGGCGCCATGGAACGGGTGACGGCGAGGCCGGCGACGGGGCAGGCATGGACGCGGTAGGCGGCGTCGCCGGCGCGATCTTCGCGTTCGTCTCGACGGTGGCGATGCTGGTGCTGCTCGCCTGGACGTCACGACGCGTGATGGGCGCGCCCGTCGGCTGGATCCGTGCCGCGCTGGTGTCGCTGGTCGCGATCACGGCCGCGTCCGGTGCGCTGACGGGCGGGCTGCGGGACGCCGGGTGGTGGCAGGACGACGGCGTCCTCGCGGTGGACCCGTGGGTCGCGTTCGTCGCGGTCGTCCTCGTGTTCGCGTGGGCGTTCGTGCTCAGCCTGTGCGTGCTGCTGGTGCTGGAGCTGCTGGTGCCCACGGGCACGCTGCCCACCCCGTGGCGCGCGGTCCGCCGGCTGCGACAGGGCCGCCGCGAGACGCGGCGCTACGCGCAGGTCGTGGCGATCGCCGTGCGGCACGGCCTCGGCGGGGCGTTCGGCCGCACGCGGCGGGCGGACGGCGTCACGACGCCGCGCTCGGACGTGCGCCGGCTCGCGGTAGGCCTGCGGGCCACCCTGAGCGACGCGGGCGTCACCTTCGTGAAGTTCGGTCAGGTGCTCTCCACCCGCCGCGACCTGCTGCCCGACGCCGTCACCGACACCCTCGCGACCCTGCAGAGCGACGTGCCGGCCGCCCCGTGGGACCACGTGGAGGACGTCGTCGAGCAGTCGCTCGGCCGCCCGGTGGCCGAGGTGTTCGCCTCGCTCGACCCGGTGCCCCTCGCGTCGGCGTCGGTGGGGCAGGTGCACGCGGCGCGCCTGCTCGACGGCCGGGAGGTGGTGGTCAAGGTGCGCCGCCCCGGCGCACGGGAGCAGGTCGCCGTCGACCTCGCCATCCTCCGCCGCCTCGCCCGCCGCCTCGAGCGGGACACGGCCTGGGGTCGCAGCCTCGGCGTCGTCGCGCTGGCCGACGGCTTCGCCGCGTCGTTGCGCGAGGAGCTCGACTACGCCGTCGAGGCGGAGAACACGCGCGCCCTCCGTGCGGCCCTGGACGTCACGACGCACGACGGCGCGTCGTCGGGGCCGCTGGTCGTGGTGCCCGAGGTCGTGGACGGCCCGTCGAGCGACGCGGTGCTGGTGCTCGAGCGGCTGGACGGCACGCCGGTCGGTCAGGCACGGTCGCTCCTCGCCGCCCTCGCCGCCCCGGCGCGGGAGGCCCTGGCCGACCGGCTGCTGCGCGCCGCGCTCGACCAGCTCCTCGTCGCGGGCACCTTCCACGCCGACCTGCACCCGGGCAACGTGCTCGTCCTGGCCGACGGCGGGCTCGGCCTGCTCGACATGGGCTCCGTGGGGCGGCTGGGCGAGCCCGAGCGGATCGCCCTCGGGGCACTGCTGCTGGCGATCGACGACGACGACGCGATCGCCGCGACCGACGCGCTGCTGGAGCTGCTCGACGCGCCGCCCGGGCTCGACACGCGCCGCCTCGAGCGCGAGGTCGGGCAGCTCGTGCTGCGGTTCCGCGCGGGCGCCGGCGCGGGGGCGGCGTTCGCCGGGCTGGTGCGGCTGGTGACGTCGTCGGGGATCGCCGTCCCGCCGCAGGTCGCGGCGGCCTTCCGCACGTTCACGTCGCTGGAGGGCACGCTCGCGCTGCTGTCGCCCGGCTACGACCTGGTCGCCGGCGCCCGCGTCCACGGGCGCCCGCTGCTGCGCCGCCTGGTCACCCCGGAGGCGGTGCGACGCAAGGCGACGCAGCAGCTGCTCGGGTTCGCGCCGGAGCTGGAACGGCTGCCGCGCCGCGTGACCCGGCTCGTGCGCGACCTGGAGGAGGGCAGCTTCACCGTCACGGTCCGCGCGTTCAGCGACCCGGCCGACCGGGCGTTCCTGTCCGGCCTGGTGCAGCAGGTCATCATGACGCTCGTCGCCGTGGGCGCGGTCGTCGGCGCGGTGGTCCTGTTCGTCGCCGACGGCGGGCCGATGCTCGCGCCGCAGCTGCCCTGGTTCACCGTGCTCGGTGCCGCGCTGGGCTTCGTCGGCACTGTGCTCGCGGTGCGGGTGCTCGTGGCCGCGTTCCGCGACGGCACGCGCGAACGGTGGTAAAAGGCCGGCGAGAGGGCATGATCGGCACATGAGATTCGCGGAGCACATCTCGGAGCTGGTCGGGCACACCCCGCTCGTGCGGCTCACCCGTGTCACGGAAGGCCTGAGCGCGACCATCCTCGCCAAGGTCGAGTACGTGAACCCCGGCGGGTCGGTCAAGGACCGCATCGCGCTGAAGATGGTCGAGGCGGCGGAGGCGTCGGGCGAGCTGCGCCCGGGCGGCACGATCGTCGAGCCGACCTCGGGCAACACCGGCGTCGGCCTCGCGCTCGTCGCGCAGCACAAGGGCTACGACTGCGTCTTCGTCTGCCCCGACAAGGTGAGCGAGGACAAGCGCGACGTGCTGCGGGCGTACGGGGCGCGCGTCGTCGTGACCCCCACCGCCGTCCCGCCGGACCACCCGGACTCCTACTACTCGGTCTCCGACCGGCTGGTCACCGAGATCCCCGGCGCGTGGAAGCCGAACCAGTACGCCAACCAGAACGGGCCCCTGTCCCACTACGAGTCCACCGGCCCCGAGGTCTGGGCGGACACGGACGGCCGCGTCACGCACTTCGTCGCGGGCGTCGGGACGGGCGGCACGATCACGGGCACCGGCCGCTACCTCAAGGAGGTCTCGGCCGACCGGGCCGAGGTCGGCCCGGTGCGGATCGTGGGCGCCGACCCGGCGGGCTCGGTCTACTCGGGCGGCGACGGGCGCCCGTACCTGGTCGAGGGCGTCGGGGAGGACTTCTGGCCCGCCGCGTACGACCCGTCCGTGCCCGACGAGGTCATCGCGGTCAGCGACACGGACTCCTTCGCGATGACGCGCCGGCTCGCGCGCGAGGAGGGCCTGCTCGTGGGCGGGTCGTGCGGGATGGCGGTCGAGGCGGCGCTGCGGCTCGCGCGCCGGCTCGAGGACGAGGACCCCGCGGCCGCGGCGGACGCGGTGATCGTCGTGCTGCTGCCCGACGGCGGGCGCGGCTACCTGTCGAAGATCTTCTCCGACACGTGGATGCGGTCGTACGGCTTCCTGCCCGACGAGGAGGGAGTCACCGCGGGCGACATCCTGCGCGCGAAGGACGGGCGCCTGCCCGACCTCGTGCACACCCACCCGAGCGAGACGGTGCGCGACGCCATCGAGATCTTGCGCGAGTACGGCGTCTCGCAGATGCCCGTCGTCGGGGCCGAGCCGCCCGTGAAGATCGGGGAGGTCGCGGGCTCGGTCACCGAGCGCGCGCTGCTCGACGCGGTCTTCTCCGGCCGGGCGTCGCTCGCCGACCGCGTCGACGCCCACATGGAGCCGCGCCTGCCGCTCATCGGCGCGGGCGAGGGCGTCGACACCGTGCGCAGCGCGCTCACGGGTGCCGACGCGCTCCTCGTGATCGAGGACGGCGACCCGGTGGGGGTCCTCACCCGGCACGACCTCCTGGGGTTCGTCGCGGGACGGTGACGACGCCGGTGCGTACCCTGGCCGGGTGAGCACCCCGAACCGCGAGCACGGTCACGACCACCCCGACTGGACCCGCACCGGGTTCTCGACCCGGGCCATCCACGCCGGGCAGGACCCGGACCCGGCGACCGGCGCCGTCGTGCCGCCGATCCACCAGGTCTCCACGTACAAGCAGGACGGCGTGGGTGGGCTGCGCGGAGGGTACGAGTACTCCCGCTCGGCCAACCCCACGCGGACCGCGCTGGAGGAGGCGCTCGCCGCGGCCGAGTCCGGTGGCCTGGACCCGGCCCACGGGTTCGCCTTCGCCTCCGGCCTGGCGGCGGAGGACACGCTGCTGCGCGCGGTGCTGCGGCCGGGCGACCACATCGTCGTGCCCGACGACGCGTACGGCGGCACGTACCGCCTCGTCGCGCGGGTCTTCGGCCCGTGGGGCGTCGACCACACCCCGGTCGACCTGTCCGACGTGGACGCGGTGCGGGCCGCCGTCCGCCCGGAGACCCGGGTCGTGTGGGTGGAGACGCCGACCAACCCGCTGCTCGGGGTGAGCGACATCGCCGCCCTCGCGCAGGTGGCGCACGACGCCGGCGCCCTGCTGGTGGTGGACAACACGTTCGCCACGCCGTACCTGCAGCAGCCGCTGGCGCTCGGCGCGGACGTCGTCGTGCACTCCACGACCAAGTACATCGGCGGGCACAGCGACGTCGTCGGGGGCGCGCTCGTCGTCGCGCCGGGCGCCCGGCTGCCGGGCGGTCTCGAGTCGCCCGCCGGCGGGGACGACGTCGCGGGGGCCGTCGGCTTCCACCAGAACTCCTCGGGCGCCGTCGCGGGCCCGTTCGACGCGTGGCTCACCCTGCGCGGCCTCAAGACCCTCGGCGTCCGCATGGACCGGCACCAGGCGAACGCCGCCGCGGTCGTGGAGTTCCTCGCCGGTCACCCGGCCGTGGCCGAGGTGCTGTACCCGGGACTCGCGTCGCACCCGGGGCACGCGGTCGCCGCACGCCAGATGCGCGGCTTCGGCGGCATGGTGTCGTTCCGGGCGGGCAGCGAGGCGAAGGCGCTCGACGTGTGCGCGCGCACGCAGGTGTTCACGCTGGCCGAGTCGCTGGGCGGGGTGGAGTCGCTCGTCGAGCACCCGGGCCGGATGACGCACGGCTCGGTGGCCGGCACGTCGCTCGAGGTGCCGGACGACCTCGTCCGCCTGTCCGTGGGCATCGAGGACGTCGAGGACCTCGTCGCCGACCTCGACCAGGCGCTCTCCTGACCGCGCTCTCCTGACCGCGCTCGTCCGCCTGGGCTCGTCCGCCTGACCCGGCGTCAGCCGCGGACGACGGTGACGGGGCAGGGCGCGAAGTCGAGCACCTGACGGCTGACCGACCCGAGCAGCAGCCGGTCGAAGCCGCCGAGGCCGCGCGCCCCGACGACGAGCCGCTCGGCGCCCTGCGCCGCCGCGACGAGCTGCTTGGCGGCCTGGCCGTGCACGACGCGGCGGTTCAGGCGCTCGGGCGGCAGGGTCACCCCGGCCGCCCGCACCGCCTCGGCGAGCGAGTCGGCGGCGAACTTCTCGTAGTCGTCCACGGGAGGCGCCCAGCCCCACGAGCCGGGCAGCGGGGCGAGCGTCGTGATCTGCCACGCGAAGACGGCGTCGATGGACGCACCCGTCCGGCCCGCCACCGCGCACGCGTGCCGCAGCGCCGCGACGCTCGGGACGGACGTGTCGACGCCGACGACGATGCGGGGGCTGGGCTCGGCGGGCACGTCGTCCTCGGGCGCGCCGACGGGGTTCCCGTGGCGCACCACCGTGACGGGCACGACGGCGTGCTCCACGACCGTCGTCGAGACCGAGCCGAGCACCGCCCGGCCGAGGCGCCCGCGCCGGCGCCGGCCCAGGACGAGCATGTCGGCGTCGGCGCCGAGCTCGAGCAGCCGGTCGGCGGCGGGTCCGGGCAGGGCCGTGACCGTCCTGTCGACGTCGACGCCCGTCCGGGCACGGGCCGCGTCGAGCAGCGCCTGCGCCTCTGCGTGCACCGGGGCCAGCGCCGCCTCGTGGGCGGCGGGGTCCGCGCCCTTGCCGGCGCCCGCCGCGACCGTGACCACCGTCAGCGGCAGCGCGGCCGACGCGGCCTCCCGCAGCGCCCAGTCCAGCGCCTCGTCCGACTCGGCCGACCCGTTGATCCCGACCACGATGCCGCGCATCGGTCACCCCGACTCTCTCGTCGTGCGCCCCGCCGACCCGGTCCGTGACACGGGCGGCCTTGGCTGCAGCATAGGTCGGGCGGACGCGCCCGTCAGGGCGAGGTCACCCGGCGCCGGTCACGCCCCGCCGTCAGCGCGCCGGCCACCGGACAGCAGGGCGTCCACCGGCCGGGTCACCACCTCCACGCGGTCCACGAGGTCGGCCGGGCCGGTGACCACGAGGGCGCGGTCGGCGGCCGTCACGTACACGGCCGTGGTGTCACGGGCCGTGACCCGCACGCACTCCGCGTCGTCGCCGTCGACCGGGAACGTGCCCGTGCTCAGCGGCGCCTCGTCGACCTGCGCCACCAGCGCGCGCATGGCGCTGCGGTAGTCCTGGAACGAGTCGGCGAAGTCGGCCCCGGCCGCGGGGCCCGCGTCCTTCTCGTCGTCGTGCGCCGGGTGGTCCTGCGCCGGCTCCGGCTCGACCGGGGCGGCGATGTCGGCGTGCAGGGGGGCGGCGAGCGCGCCGCTGCACGCGGCGCGGACCACGTCCTCGACGTCCTCGTGCGGCACGCGGGTGCGCAGGGTCTCGACCTCCAGGGCCTCGCCGGTGAAGGAGCGGTAGGCGCGCACGAACCGCTCGCTCGTGGGGTCCTCGGAGTCGGCCTGCCCGGTGAGCGACTCGTCCTCCAGGTCCAGGCCCCAGGTCAGCGGGTCGTGCACCTCGCCCAGGACGCCGGAGAAGCGCGCCAGGCGCGCGTCGTCACCGTTCCACGTCCGCGGCCCCGCCCCGCGCTGTCCCGCTCCGCCCGTGGCTCCCGGCTGCTGCTCGATCTCGTCCATCGGTAACCCCCTGGCTGGACCTCTGTGGCGGCCCCCGCGGCGACGACCGCCTTTCCACGAGCCTGGACCGCTCCGCCCGTGCCTGGCAATCCGGCGCGCCGTCACGCCCCTGGCGAACATGGGCTTACCGAGGGTGGTCGGCGAGTTGGGAGCGCATAGAGTCGTAGCGGTCAGGCTGTAGCCGTCAATCCGACGGGGTGCAGGTAACGCCGCTCGTGAGGGAGCAGCACATGTTCGAGAGATTCACCGACCGAGCCCGTCGGGTGGTCGTCCTTGCCCAGGAAGAGGCGAGGATGCTCAACCACAACTACATCGGCACCGAGCACATCCTGCTCGGCCTCATCCACGAGGGCGAGGGCGTCGCCGCGAAGGCCCTGGAGTCGCTGGGGATCTCGCTCGACGGCGTCCGCACGCAGGTCACCGAGATCATCGGCGAGGGCCAGCAGGCCCCCAGCGGGCACATCCCGTTCACGCCGCGTGCCAAGAAGGTGCTGGAGCTGTCGCTGCGCGAGGCGCTCCAGCTCGGCCACAACTACATCGGCACCGAGCACATCCTGCTCGGCCTCATCCGCGAGGGCGAGGGCGTCGCCGCGCAGGTGCTCACGAAGATGGGCGCCGACCTCAACAAGGTGCGCCAGCAGGTCATCCAGCTGCTGAGCGGCTACCAGGGCAAGGAGCCCGTGGCCGCCGGCGGCCCGCAGGAGGGGCAGCCGTCCGGCTCCGCCGTCCTCGACCAGTTCGGCCGCAACCTCACCCAGGCCGCGCGCGAGGGCAAGCTCGACCCGGTCATCGGCCGCTCGACGGAGATCGAGCGCGTCATGCAGGTGCTGAGCCGCCGCACCAAGAACAACCCCGTGCTGATCGGCGAGCCCGGCGTCGGCAAGACGGCCGTCGTCGAGGGCCTGGCCCAGGACATCGTCCGCGGCGACGTGCCCGAGACGCTGAAGGACAAGCAGCTGTACACGCTGGACCTCGGCGCCCTGGTCGCGGGCTCCCGCTACCGCGGTGACTTCGAGGAGCGCCTCAAGAAGGTGCTCAAGGAGATCCGTACCCGCGGCGACATCATCCTGTTCATCGACGAGATCCACACCCTCGTCGGGGCGGGCGCCGCCGAGGGCGCGATCGACGCGGCGAGCATCCTCAAGCCGATGCTGGCCCGTGGCGAGCTGCAGACCATCGGCGCGACCACGCTCGACGAGTACCGCAAGTACGTCGAGAAGGACCCGGCCCTGGAGCGCCGCTTCCAGCCGATCCAGGTCAACGAGCCGTCGCTCGAGCACGCCATCGAGATCCTCAAGGGCCTGCGCGACCGCTACGAGGCGCACCACCGCGTGTCCATCACGGACTCCGCGCTGGTCTCCGCCGCGCAGCTCGCCGACCGGTACATCAACGACCGGTACCTGCCGGACAAGGCGATCGACCTGATCGACGAGGCCGGCGCCCGCCTGCGCATCCGCCGCATGACGGCGCCGCCGGAGCTCAAGGCCCTGGACGAGGAGATCGCCGAGGCGCGCCGCGACAAGGAGTCGGCGATCGACGAGCAGGACTTCGAGAAGGCCGCCGGGCTGCGGGACAAGGAGAAGCAGCTCACCGGCCAGCGCGCCGACAAGGAGAAGGCCTGGAAGTCGGGCGACCTCGACTCCGTCGCGGAGGTCGACGACGAGCTGATCGCCGAGGTGCTGGCGATGTCGACCGGCATCCCGGTCGTCAAGCTCACCGAGGAGGAGTCCAGCAAGCTCCTGCACATGGAGGACGAGCTGCACAAGCGCGTCATCGGCCAGGACGCCGCCATCAAGGCGCTGTCCCAGGCGATCCGTCGCACGCGTGCCGGGCTGAAGGACCCGAAGCGCCCCGGTGGCTCGTTCATCTTCGCCGGCCCCACGGGCGTCGGGAAGACGGAGCTGGCCAAGGCGCTCGCCGAGTTCCTCTTCGGGGACGAGGACGCGCTGATCCAGCTCGACATGTCCGAGTTCTCGGAGAAGCACACCGTCTCGCGGCTGTTCGGCTCGCCCCCCGGCTACGTCGGGTACGACGAGGGCGGTCAGCTCACGGAGAAGGTGCGCCGCAAGCCGTTCTCGGTGGTGCTGTTCGACGAGGTCGAGAAGGCCCACGCGGACATCTTCAACTCGCTGCTGCAGGTCCTCGAGGACGGTCGCCTGACCGACTCGCAGGGCCGGGTGGTCGACTTCAAGAACACCGTGATCATCATGACCACCAACCTCGGCACGCGGGACATCGCCAAGGGCGTCCAGACCGGCTTCAACGCCGGCGGCGACCTGGTGACCTCCTACGAGCGCATGAAGGCGAAGGTCAACGAGGAGCTCAAGCAGCACTTCCGGCCGGAGTTCCTCAACCGCGTCGACGACGTGGTGGTGTTCCCGCAGCTCTCGCAGGACGAGATCATCGAGATCGTCGACCTGGAGATCGCCAAGCTGGACAAGCGCATGCACGACCGGGACATGGGCATCGAGCTCACGCCCGCCGCGAAGCACCTGCTCGCGGAGAAGGGCTACGACCCGGTCCTGGGCGCCCGCCCGCTCAAGCGCGCGATCCAGCGGGAGATCGAGGACACGCTGTCCGAGAAGATCCTGTTCGGCGAGCTCAAGGCCGGCGAGATGGTGCTCGTCGACGGCGAGGGCGAGGGCATCCTCGGGGAGTTCACCTTCCGCGGGGTGCCGAAGAGCGAGCACGAGCGCGGGCCGGTCTCGGTCGGCGCGACGGCGGCGCTCGACGCCCCCACCGGCGTCTCGGTGCACGACCTGCCGCCCACCGGGCAGATGCAGGCCGGCGCGGAGTGACGACCCGCTGAACCCGACAGCCCGACAGGAGAAGGGGCGGACCGCACTGCGGTCCGCCCCTTCTTCGTGGTCCGGGCGCTCTGTCTCGCGGCAGCCCTGCTCTATCTCGCGGGGGTGCGCTCTATCTCGCGAGGCGGGCCAGGACGGCGTCGGTGAGGTGGGCGACGTCGTGCACGAGGGTCACGGCGCCGGCGTGCTCGAGCTCGCCGGGCGCGGCGTAGCCCCAGGTGACGCCGACGCAACGGATGCCGTGCTCGGCGGCGCCGTGCACGTCGTGCTCGCGGTCGCCGACCATGATCGCGGGCCCGTCGGCCGGGTCCACGGGGGAGGTGCGGCCGAGGGCACCGAGCGCCGCGGCGATGACGTCGGCCTTGGTCGAGGTGCCCTCGTCGAGCGGCGCGCCGAAGACGCCGTCGACCAGGTCGGTCAGCCCGAACCGGTCGCAGATCGGCTTGGCGTAGACCTCCGGCTTGGACGTCGCGACGGCGAGCGTGCACCCGGCGGCCCGCATCGCGCGCAGCACGTCCGGGACGCCGTCAAACACGCGGTTGTCGTACATGCCGCCCGCGGCGAAGACCTCACGGTAGGCGCGCACCGCCTCGTCGACGCGGTCGGCCGGCACGCCGTGCGCGGGGAAGGAGTCGGTGATCGGCGGGCCGACGAACGACCGCAGCGTGGCGTCGTCGGGCACGGGCAGGCCGAGTGCGCCGTACGCGTGCCGGATGCCCGCGACGATGCCGGGCGCGGAGTCGGTGAGCGTGCCGTCGAGGTCGAGCAGGACGAGCGGGGAGGGGGAGCGTGTCACCCCGGCAGGGTACGTGCCGGGGTGACCGCCGTGTCTCCCACCTGTGCTCAGACCGACCGGGCTTGCGCGACCAGCCGGTCGAAGCCGGCGTCGAGGGCCTCGTCGACCTGCTGCGCCTCGGGGTGCGCGTCGAACCAGGCGACCTGCTCGACGGCGGCCTGGTCGTAGGTGATCGTGGTCCGGAACTCGGGCACCAGGGCCTGCAGCTTGGCGCAGTCGAACAGCATCGTGTGCGCCTTGTCGCCCAGCAGGCCCGGGCCGACGTCGGGCAGCACGCGGGCGATCGTCTCGGAGGCGACGTGCACGAGCTCCGGCTCGTCGACGCCCGCGGCCGCCGCGAGCCAGCCGTAGATCTGGTCCCACGACGGCGCGTGCGTCCCCATGATCTGGAACGAGTCGCCCACGGCGGCGGGGTGGCCGAGCAGGCCGACGAAGCCCACCGCGAAGTCCTCCGTGTGGGTCAGCGTCCACAGCGAGGTGCCGTCGCCGTGCACGACGACGGGCTTGCCGGCCCGCAGCCGCGCGACGTCGGTCCACCCGCCGGTGGTGGGCAGCAGCGTGCGGTCGTACGTGTGCGAGGGGCGCACGATCGTCGCGGGGAAGCCGTGCTCGCGCCACGCGCGGACCAGCACGTCCTCGCCGGCGATCTTGTCGCGGGAGTACTGCCAGTACGGGTTGCGCAGGGGCGTGGACTCCGTGACGGGGACCCGCGCGGGAGGCGTCTGGTACGCCGAGGCGGAGGAGACGAACACGTACTGCCCGACCCTCCCGGTGAAGCGCTCGACGTCGTGGGCCACGTGGTCCGGGCGGAACGCGCGGAACTGCGCGACCACGTCGAACTCGCGGCCCTGCAGCGCGGCGTCGACGGCGTCGTCGTCGGTCACGTCCGCCACGAGCGTCTCGACCTCCGGCGGCAGGGGCCGGGTGGTCGACGTGCCGCGGTTCAGGACCGTGACGCGGTGCCCGAGGCGGACGGCGCGCGTGACGCTCGCGGCGCTGATGACGCCGGAGCCGCCGATGAACAGGACGTCCAGGGGGGTGGGGATGCTCATGGGCCCATCGTGCCCGTCCGACCCCTGGGCCCGCCCCTGACGAGACGGAGTTGACACCCCGCCCCGGCGCCTGGTTCCGTACTGCAGAACTGAGTTCCGCGTGGTGGACCACGACGACGCGGGACGGACCGGAGGCACCAGGGTGCCTCGCTCGACGAGGAGCAGAGGAGGGGCGATGAGGCTCAGACAGCTGGCCGCGGCAGGGTCGGCCGCGCTCGTGGCGGTGGCGATGACCGCCTGCGGAGCGGGGTTCACGACCGCCGCCGCGGGGGCCGGGGGATCCGAGGGGGCGGGGGCGCCCGAGGCGGACCGCGTCTTCAAGGTGGCCTTCAACCAGAACGCCGAGCAGCCGGAGGCCGTGGCGCTCACCCACCTCGGGGAGCGGCTCGCGGAGCGGACCGGCGGCCGCTACTCGCTCGAGGTCTACCCCAACGAGACGCTCGGGGCGCAGAAGGACACCGTCGAGCTGGTGCAGTCCGGCGCTGTCGACCTCGCCCTCGTCGCGGGGTCGCTCCTGGAGAACATCAACCCGGACTTCGTGGCCCTGAACATGCCGTACGTCTACGACTCCCAGGCGCACCAGGAGGCCGTGCTCAACGACCCCGCGATCACGGGTGACCTGTACGGCTCGCTCGAGGAGCAGAACATCCGCGTGCTCGGCGGGTTCTCGGCCGGCGTGCGCAGCGTGTACACCTCGGCGCACCCGATCGAGACGCCCGAGGACCTCGCCGGGCTCAAGATCCGCGTGATGGAGACCGACACCAACAGCCGGATGCTGGACCTCATGGGCGGCGTCGGGACGCCCATGGGCCAGGGCGAGGTGTACACGGCGATCCAGTCGGGCGTCATCGACGGCGGCGAGAACAACGAGTCGATCTACCGCAACCTCAAGCACGACGAGGTCGCGCCGTACTACTCGTACACGAACCACCTCATGATCCCGGACTACCTCATCACCAACCCGGCCACCTTCGACGCGATGTCCGAGGCCGACCGCGGGGTGTTCCTCGAGGAGCTCCAGGCCGCCTACGACGAGTCGAGCCGCCTCACGACCGAGGTCATGGCGGAGAGTCAGGAGGCCGCCGAGGAGGCCGGCGCCCAGTTCAGCTCGCCCGACGTCGAGCCTTTCCGCGAGGCCGTCGCCCCGCTGCTCGACGAGAAGCTCACGACGCCCACCTCGCGCGAGCTCTACGACCGCACCCGCGCCGTCGCGGAGCAGATGGCCGAGCACGGGACGGAGGACGACCGATGACCCGCGTCAAGAGCGGCCTCGACGCCGTGCTGCGCTGGGTGTGCGTGCTCCTGCTGGGCGCGCTCGTGCTGGTCGTGGCGTGGCAGGTCTTCACCCGCCAGGTCCTGTCGGCACCCAGCGTGTGGTCCGAGGAGCTCGCGAAGTACCTGTTCGTGTGGCTCAGCTTCTTCGGGACCGCCCTCGTGTTCGGGGAGCGCGGGCACATCGCCGTCGACCTCCTCGTGCGCCGGGCGCCCGCGCACCTGCAGCGCGGGGCCGCCGTGCTCGGCCAGGTCGTGACGTTCGCGTTCGCCGCCCTGGTGCTCGTCTACGGCGGCTGGCAGCTCGCCCTGCTCACCTGGACCCAGGACGTGCCCAGCCTCCCGCTGATGGTCGGCTGGCTGTACCTGGTGCTCCCGGTCTCGGGGCTGCTCGTGCTCTTCTACACCGTCTACCACCTGGTGGCCGTCGTGCGTGGCGTCGAGAGCGCCACGACCGACGGCGAGCCGGACGCAGTCTGAGGAGGCTCACATGGAGGTGGCAGCAATCGCCGGGCTGGTCCTGATCGTCGGGATCATCGCCCTCCTCGCGCTGGGGATCCCGATCTCCGTGGCCGTCGGCACGTCGTCGGCGCTCGCCGCGATCACCGTGCTCGGCTTCGAGAACGGGCTCCTCACGTCCGCGCAGCAGATGTTCCGCGGCGTCAACAACTTCTCCCTGCTCGCGATCCCGTTCTTCGTGCTCGCCGGCGTGATCATGAACAACGGCGGCATCGCCCTGCGGCTCGTCAACTTCGCGAAGATGCTCGTGGGCCGCGCCCCCGGGTCGCTCGCGCAGACCAACGTCGCGGCGAACGCGATGTTCGGCGCGGTCTCCGGGTCGGCGGTCGCCTCGGTCGCCGCCGTCGGCTCGACGATGGGGCCGCTGCAGGCCAGGGAGGGCTACCCCAGGGACTTCGCCGCCGCGACCAACATCGCGTCCGCGCCGTCCGGCATGATCATCCCGCCGAGCAACCTGATGATCGTGTACTCGCTCGTGTCCAGCACGTCCGTCGCGGCGCTCTTCGTGGCGGGTTACGTGCCCGGCATCCTGTGGGCCGCGGTCTGCATGGCGATCGTTCACGTCTACGCCCGCAAGCGGCCCGCGCTGCGCGTGACCGAGAAGCTCTCGGGGGCCGTGAGGCTGAGGGTCGCCGGTCAGGCCGTGCCCGCGCTCCTGCTCATCGTGATCGTCATCGGCGGCATCCTGGCGGGCGTCTTCACGCCTACCGAGGCGTCGTGCATCGCCGTCCTGTACTCGCTCGTCCTGTCGTTCGCCTACCGCTCCATCAGGGTGCGCGACCTGGGCGAGATCCTGCTCGAGTCCGGCCGGACGACGGCGATCGTCATGTTCCTGGTCGGGGTGTCCGCGGTCATGTCGTGGGTGATGTCCTTCGCGCAGATCCCGCAGATGGTGACCGACGCGCTGCTGACCGTCAGCACGAACCCGTACGTGCTCATCGTGCTCATCGTGGTGCTGCTGCTGGTCATCGGGTGCTTCATGGACCCGACGCCGGCCGTGCTGATCTTCGCGCCGATCTTCCTGCCCGTGGTCACGGCGTTCGGCATGGACCCCGTCCACTTCGGGATCTTCATGGTGCTCGCGCTGTCCATCGGCACCATCACCCCGCCCGTCGGGCCCGTGCTGTTCGTCGGCGCCAGGGTCTCGGGCATGCCCATCGAGAGCGTCGTGCGGCGCCTGGTCCCGTTCTTCGTCGGCCTCGTGATCCTGCTGCTCGTCGTGGCCACGACGCCGGCGCTGTCGCTCTGGCTGCCGGGCCTGCTCGGGCTCGCCTGACCGCGACGCCACGCCCGTCCCACCGTCCACCACCGACTCGGAGGTTCCCATGGAACAGCGCTACGCCACCGCCCCGGACCAGGTCCCGGGCATGACCACCCAGGACCTGCGGGACCGATACCTCGTGCCCGACCTGTTCGTCGACGACGAGATCCGCACGGTCTACACCCACCACGACCGCGTGGTGCTGGGCGGCGTCAGCCCGGTGTCCGCGCCGCTGACGCTGCCCGGGTTCCCGGAGATCCGCTCGGAGCGGTTCTTCGACCACCGCGAGGCCGGCATCGTCAACGTGGGCGGCCCCGGCACGGTCACGGTGGACGGCACGGAGCACCGCCTCGTGCACGGCGCGTGCCTCTACGTGGGGCGGGGCGCGGCCGACGTCGTGCTCGCCTCCGACGACGCCACGGGGGAGGGCGGGCCGGCCCGCTTCTACCTCTTCTCGGCGCCGGCGCACACCGCGTACCCGACCACGCTGGTGGAGCCGGGGCAGGGCACCGTGCGCGAGCTCGGCGACCAGCTGACGTCCAACCGCCGCACGCTGAACCAGTACATCCACGAGAACGGCGTGCGGTCGTGCCAGGTGGTCATGGGCGTCACGACGCTGCACCCCGGCAGCATGTGGAACACCATGCCGGCGCACACCCACGACCGCCGCACGGAGTGCTACCTGTACTTCGACCTGCCCGCCGAGGCGCGTGTCGTCCACCTGCTGGGGGAGCCCACCGAGACGCGGCACATGGTCGTCGCGGACCGGGAGGCGATCATCTCGCCGAGCTGGTCGGTGCACTCTGGGGTCGGCACCGCCGCATACTCCTTCGTGTGGGCGATGGCCGGCGAGAACCAGGCGTTCGACGACATGGACGGTTTCGACGTCGCCACGATGCGCTGATCAGGACGCGCTGATCCGGATGCGCGGTCACGCGGGGACAGGGAGGGACGGTCGATGAGCGAGGCGACGACAGCCAGCGAGAAGACGCTGATGGTGCTCGAGGCGGCGATGACGCACGGGCGCTTCAGCGAGATCGTGGCGGCGGTGGACCTGCCCAAGGCGACCGTGCACCGCATCCTCGCCACGCTGGTCGACCGGGACTTCATCCGCGTCGCCGACGGGGGCACGCACGTGCCCGGCCCGAAGATCCTGTCGCTGGCGGGCGCCGCCTACGACCGGGTGGACGTGTCGACGATCGTGCAGCCGTACGTGGACGACCTCGTGCGTCGCGTGCAGTGCACGGTGCACGTCGGCGTGCGCAGCGGCGACGAGATCATCTACCTGGTCCGCACCGACTCCGACAAGCCGTACCGGATGCCGTCGCGCGTCGGGGCGTCGATCCCGCTGCACACGTCGGCGATCGGCAAGTCCATCCTGGCGCGGCTCGACGACGACGCCGTCGAGCGCTTCGTCAACCGGGCGGGCCTGCCGCAGCGCACGTCGCGCAGCATCGCGACCCTCGAGGACCTGCGCGCCGAGCTCGCCGACATCCGTCGCGTCGGGTACGCCTTCGACCGCGAGGAGAACGTGCCCGGCGTGGTCTGCATCGGCACCGCCGTGCGCGACCACTCCGGGCACTCCAACTACGGCCTGTCGATCTCCTCGCTCGCCCTCGAGCACACCGAGGAGCAGCTCGCCGCGATGGCCGGCGACCTGCACAGGACGGCCGCCGACATCACCCACGCGCTCGGGGGCGACCGGTAGGGCCTGCCGCCCCCGTCGCTCCCGAGCCGAACGAAGGAACCAGACACGTGAGCACAAGCACCACCGACCGCCCGGCCGCGCTCGACCCCGCCGTCGCCCGGTTGTTCAGCCTCGAGGGGCGCACGGCCGCCGTCACCGGCGCCAGCAAGGGCATCGGCCTCGCGATCGCGGCGCTCCTCGCCCGGGCCGGCGCGGACGTCATCGGCGTCAGCACGACGATGCCCGGCGGCGACTCGGAGGCCCGCCGCGCCGTCGAGGGCGCGGGGCGCCGGTTCACCCCGGTGGCGGCCGACCTGTCCGACCGGGACGCCGTCGCCGCCCTGGCCGCGACGCTGGTCGAGCGCGAGGTGGACGTGCTGGTCAACAACGGGGGCACCATCCGCCGCGCACCGGCGGCCGAGCACCCGGACGCCGACTTCGACCACGTGCTCGAGGTGAACCTGCGCTCCGCGTGGACCCTCTCGCGCGAGGTCGGGCGCGCCATGGTGGCGCGCGGGCACGGCAAGATCATCGGCACCGCGTCGATGCTGAGTTTCCAGGGCGGCGTGAACGTGCCCGGGTACACGGCGTCGAAGTCGGCGCTCGCGGGCCTGACGAAGGCCCTGGCCAACGAGTGGGCGGGCTCCGGCGTCAACGTCAACGCCGTCGCACCGGGCTACGTCGCCACCGCCAACACCGGCGCGCTCCGCGCCGACGAGGGGCGCAACGCCGAGATCCTCGCACGCATCCCCGCCGGGCGGTGGGCCAGCCCCGAGGACATCGCCGGCGCGGTCCTGTACCTGGCCTCGTCCGCCTCGGACTACGTGCACGGCGCGATCATCCCCGTCGACGGCGGGTGGCTGGCGCGCTGAGCCGGGCCCGGGCGGCTATCCCGGCGTCGGGACGGTCAGCCCGGGCGGGAGCACCCGCGGCAGCAGGTCGCGCAGCGCGCCCACGCGGGCGTCGCGGGCGTGGCCGGTCATGCGTTCGACGGGCGCGGTGATGCTCACCGCCGCCACCGGGCGGCCGGCGCGCAGCAGGGCGACGGCGACGCACGCGATGCCGGGCTCGTTCTCCTCCGTCTCGGAGGCGTAGCCGCGCTCGCGGGCGTCGTCGAGGGCGGCGCGGAGGGTCGCGTCGGGCTCCCCGCCCTCGTCCGGGGCGGCGGCCAGGAGCGCGCGGCCGAGCGCCGTCGTCGCGACGGGGATGCGCCGTCCGACGGCGGACCACACGCGCAGCGGGCGCTGCGGCTCCACCTTGTCGAGGTAGACGACCTCTTGGCCCGCGAGGGTGCCGAGGTGCACGAGCTCGTCCACCTCGTCGCGCAGCGCCTCGAGCGCGGGGCGGAGCAGGCCCGGCAGGTTGTCCTCGGCCAGGTAGGCGGCGCCGAGGGAGAGGACGGCCGGGCCCAGGGCGTAGGCGCCGTCCGAGCGCTGCTCCGCGTACCCGCGGTGGCGCAGCGCGGCGAGCGTGCGGTGCAACGTCGACTTGTTGGCTCCCACCTCGGCGGCGAGGTCGGCGAGCGACGCGCCGCCGGCGCCCGCGCGGGCGAGCGCGTCGAGCGTGAGGAGCGCCTTGTCCACGCTGCCGAGCGGGCTGGGGGGTTGGGTCATGCGGGGAGGTCCTCTATGGTGTTCCGTAGTGAACAACGTGCGTTCACCATAGCGAAACGGAGCTCGGATGTCTTCCCCCTCGACCCCGGCCGGCGACGTGGTCGCCGCACTCGGCGCCCACCGTCTCGTGCCCGTCGTCGTCGTCGACGGCGCCGACGAGGGCGCGTGCCTCGCCGATGCGCTCGTCGCCGGCGGCCTCCCCGTCGCCGAGATCACGCTGCGCACCGCCGGCGGCGTCGACGCCATCCGCGCCGTCGCCCGGACCCAGCCCGACGTCGTCGTCGGCGCGGGCACCGTCACGACGGCCGACCAGGTCGACGCCGTCGTGGACGCCGGGGCCCGGTTCGTCGTGTCGCCGGGGCTCTCCCCCGCCGTCGTGCGCCGGGCGCAGGACCGCGACGTCGCCGTCCTGCCGGGCGTCGCCACGCCCAGCGAGATCATGGCCGCGCTCGACCTCGGCATCGACGTCATGAAGCTCTTCCCCGCCTCCGTGGTGGGCGGGCCCGCCGCGATCAAGGCGTTCTCCGCGCCGTTCCCCGACGTGCGCTTCGTGCCGACCGGCGGCGTGGGCGCGGCCAACCTGGCCGACTACCTCGGGCTGGACCCGGTGCTCGCCGTCGGCGGGTCGTGGATGGTCGACAAGTCGCTCGTCGCCCAGGGCGACTGGGCCGAGATCACCCGACGCACCGCCGAGGCCGTCGCCCTCGCCGAGCCCCCCGGCACCTCGACCGGCGCACCGACCGGCGCCTCGACCAGCAAGGAGTCTTGATGACGAACCCGTCGATCACCACCCGCCCCGCGGCCGAGTGCCGGTACGACGTCGTCGCGCTCGGCGAGGTCATGCTGCGTCTCGACCCGGGCGACCGCCGCGTGCGCACCACCCGCTCGTTCGACGTCTGGGAGGGTGGCGGCGAGTACAACGTGGCCCGTGGCCTGCGCCGCGCCTTCGGGCTGCGCGGCGCGATCGTCACCGCGCTCGCGGACAACGAGGTGGGGCGCCTCGTCGAGGACTTCATGCTCACCGGCGGCCTCGACACCTCCTGGGTGCAGTGGCGCGAGTATGACGGCATCGGGCGCAGCGTGCGCAACGGTCTCAACTTCACCGAGCGCGGCTTCGGGGTGCGCGGCGCCGTCGGTGTCAGCGACCGCGGCAACACCGCCGCGTCGCAGCTGCGGCCCGAGGACGTCGACTGGGACGCCCTGTTCGGCTCGGGGGTGCGCTGGCTGCACACCGGCGGCATCTTCGCGGCCCTGTCGGAGTCGTCGGCGGACGTGGCCGAGGCCGCCATGGCCGCGGCCAAGAGGCACGGGACGATCGTGTCGTACGACCTCAACTACCGCCCCTCGCTGTGGAAGGGGATCGGCGGCGTGGAGCGGGCCCGCGAGGTCAACCGGCGCCTGGCCCACCACGTCGACGTGATGATCGGCAACGAGGAGGACTTCACCGCCTCGCTCGGGTTCGAGGTCGAGGGCGTGGACGAGAACCTCACCGACCTCGACACCGGCGCCTTCCGCGCGATGATCACCACGGCGACGGAGGCGTACCCCAACTTCCAGGTCGTGGCGACCACGCTGCGCGGCGTGAAGTCCGCCTCCGTCAACGACTGGGGTGCCATCGCCTGGTCGCGCGCCGAGGGCTTCGTCGAGGCCACCCACCGCGCGGACCTGGAGATCTTCGACCGCGTGGGCGGCGGCGACTCCTTCGCCTCCGGCCTCGCGTACGGGCTCATGGAGCTCGACTCGCTGCAGCAGGCCGTCGAGTACGGCGCGGCGCACGGCGCGCTCGCCATGACCACACCGGGCGACACGACGACGGCGACCCTCGCCGAGGTGGCCAAGCTCGCCGGCGGCGGCAGCGCGCGCGTCCAGCGCTGACCCCGCGCCACCCCCACCGCGAGATAGAGCACTACTTCGCCGAGATAGAGCACTATCTCGGCGAAGTAGTGCTCTATTTCGGCGAGGTAGTGCTCTATCTCGGCGGGGCGGTGGACTCGCGGACGACGAGGCCGGTGGCGAGGTTGACGCGGCGGGCCAGGGGTGGGCGGCCGTGCGCGAGGTCGAGCAGCAGCCGGGTGGCGGTGGTCGCCATCTCGAGCAGGGGCTGGCGCACCGTGGTGAGCGCGGGGATCGTCCAGGACGCGAGGGGCAGGTCGTCGTACCCGACGACGGACAGGTCGCGCGGGACGGAGAGCCCGCGCTCCTGGGCGGCGCGGAGCAGGCCGATGCCCTGCATGTCCGAGCCCGCGAAGACGGCGGTGGGGCGCTCGGGCAGGTCGAGCAGCTCGCAGCCGGACCGGTAGCCGGCCCGCACCTCGAAGTTGCCGGACCGCACGAGGGCGGGATCGTACGGGATGCCCGCCTCCTCCAGCGCGGTGCGGTAGCCGTCCAGCCGCGCGCGGCTGCACAGCATGTCGCCAGGGCCTCCCATGGCCGCGATGCGCCGGTGGCCGAGCTCCAGCAGGTGCCGGGTGGCCGCGAGCCCGCCGTTCCAGTTGTCCGACCCGATCGTCGGCACGTCCGGCGGCGGCTCCCCGTCGGTGTCGATGACGACGAACGGGATGGAACGCGTGGTGAGCCGGCGCCGCTGCGCCGCGCTCAGGCTGGCCGCCACCAGCAGCACGCCCAGCGGTGGGCGGGCCAGGGTGGTCTCGAGCCACGCCGCCGGCGGCCGGTGCTCGCCGCCCAGCTCGGACAGGATCACGCTGATGCCGGCCTCCGCGGCGACGTCCTCCACACCGCGGATGATCTCGGTGGACCAGGCGGACCCGACCCGGTGGAACACCAGGTCGACCAGCCCCGCGCCCACCGGGGGCGCCGCGGACCGGCGGCGCCGGTAGTGGTGCCGCTCGAGCGCGGCCTCCACACGGTCGCGCGTGGCGGGTGCGACGTCCGCCCTGCCGTTGAGGACCTTGGACACCGTGGGTGCGGACACGCCGAGCTCCCGGGCGATCTCGGCGATCGTCGGGGTCTGGCCCTGAGGGGTGGGGGTGGTCATCGTCCGTCCTGTCGGCTGGCGGCGGCGCACGGGGCACCCCCGTGACCGCAACTTTCGGCTCGACCGTACACGACGGTCGGCATCTTTCGGGCCGGTTCCGCACGGCTTCACCCTCCCTGCCCGCGCGCCGGCCCGCTGGAGCGGGAGGTCCGCGCCCTCGCCGAGGCCGACGCCGTCTGGCGCGAGATTCCGCCGGAACACCGGGCTTCGACACTTTCCACCGGACGTCGTGACCACACCGTGACCTGGCGGGGTCTTGACCCTCCTCGCGGGCCGCCTCTAACCTCGGCCGGAGTTGGAGAACGTTTTCAACCTCGAAACTTTCGGAACGGCGGCGCGATGTCGCGACCGCCGAGCCGCACGACGACGTGACGGGCTGGGGGATCCATGGCGCTGGGCGCAGGGACGGTGGCGACCGTGCCGCCGATCGACGACGCACCGGCGGCACCACCGCCGCGCGAGACGCCACCGCGGTCGCGGCGGCACCGCGTGACGTGGCGTCAGGCGCTGCGCAAGGACTGGCGGCTGTACTCGTTCGTCGTCCTGCCGGTGCTGTTCTTCCTGATCTTCAAGTACGTGCCGATGATCGGGAACGTCATCGCGTTCCGCCGGTTCCGTCCGGGCGGCAGCCCGCTGGGCGACGAGTGGGTCGGCTTCTACTACTTCGACATGTTCATGCACAACCAGCAGTTCTGGCAGGTGTTCTGGAACACCGTCGTCCTGGGGCTGCTGACGCTGGCGATCTGCTTCCCGCTGCCGATCGTGCTCGCGCTGATGCTCAACGAGCTGCGCTCGCGCCGGTTCAAGAAGATCGTGCAGACGATCTCCTACCTGCCGCACTTCATGTCGATCGTCATCGTCGCGGGCCTGGTGCTGCAGCTCACGGCGGTCAGCGGCACGGTCAACCAGATCATGCAGGCCTTCGGCGGCGACGCCGTGTCGTTCATGCAGCAGCCGGACTGGTTCCGCACCATCTACGTGAGCTCGGAGGTCTGGCAGACCGTCGGGTGGGGCACGATCCTCTACCTCGCCGCGCTGACGACGGTGGACGACCAGCTCTACGAGGCCGCACGGATCGACGGCGCGAACCGCTGGCAGCAGACCTGGCACATCACGTTGCCGGGCATCCGGCCCACGATGATGGTGCTCCTCATCCTCAACATCGGCTCGTTCATGGCGGTCGGGTTCGAGAAGGTGCTGCTGCTGCAGAACCCGCTGATCTACTCCACGGCGGACGTGATCTCGACGTACCTGTACCGCGTGGGCATCCAGTCGGCCCAGTTCTCCTACGGTGCGGCGATCGGCCTCTTCGAGGCGCTCATCGGACTGGTCCTCGTCCTCTCCGCGAACTCCGTGTCGCGCCGCCTGGTGGGAGCCTCGCTGTGGTGATCGAAACGTCGACCCCGGACCTCGCCGCGGTCCGGCACGAGCCGACGACCGTCAAGGACACCCCCGGGTACCGGGCCTTCCGGGTGGTCAACGTCGTCGCCCTGCTGGTCGTGTGCGCGGTGACGCTCTACCCGTTCGTCAACCTCGTGGCGAAGGCGTTCTCCTCCGAGGGCTTCATCGCCGCGGGCGAGGTGAACCTGCTGCCGCGCGGCTTCAACCTGGAGACGTTCGCCGTCGTCATGGGCGACGCGATGTTCTGGATCAACTACAAGAACACGGTCGTGTACACCGTGCTGGGCACCCTCATCTCGATGGCGCTCACCACCCCGTACGCGTACGCGCTGAGCCGGCGGCACCTCAAGGGCCGGACCTTCTTCATCGGCATCGCCGTCTTCACGATGTTCTTCAGCGGCGGCCTGATCCCGAACTACATCCTCGTCGCCGACGTCCTCAACATGCGCAACACCCTCTGGGCGATCGTGCTGCCCGGCGCGATCTCGGTGTTCAACCTCCTGGTCATGAAGTCCTTCTTCGAGAACTTCCCGACCGAGCTCGAGGAGGCCGCGGCGATCGACGGGCTCACCACCTACGGGATCTTCGGCCGGATCGTGCTGCCGCTGTCCAAGGCGGTGCTGGCCACCATGACGCTGTTCTACGCGGTGAGCCTGTGGAACTCGTGGTTCAGCGCCTTCCTGTACCTGGACCAGAAGGAGCTCTTCCCGGTCACCGTCTACCTGCGCAACCTCATCGCGGCGGCGTCGAACCCCGCGGCCGGGCTGTCGGGCGCGGACACGGTGCAGATCGGCGCCAACATCCAGTCGGTGACGATGCTGCTCACCGTGCTGCCGATCATCTGCTTCTACCCCTTCATCCAGAGGTACTTCGTCTCCGGCGTGATGCTCGGCTCCGTCAAGGGCTGACGGGCCGGTCATCAATCGCCTTCACGCACCACATCCCGGCACGACATCCCACTCGCACGACATCCCGCTCGAGAGCGACGACGCTCGTCACACGAGGAGAAGACATGAGGAACACCCGGAAGCGGGCGGCCGTCGCGGCCGCGTCGCTCACGACCCTGGCGCTCGGCCTCGCCGCGTGCAGCAGCGGGGGAGGAGGCGGCGACGACGCCCCGGCCGCCGAGGACGCCGCCGTCACCATCGACGCCGAGCACTCGGTCGGCGCGATGGACGACTTCGGTGTCGGCTCCGAGTTCAAGGCCACCGAGCCGGTGACGTTCTCGCTCATGTACCGCGACATGCCCGACTACCCGGTGAAGGACGACTGGTCGGTGTTCCAGCACCTGGAGTCCGACCGGAACGTCACCTTCGACCGCACCGACATCCCGCTGGCCGACTGGGACCAGAAGAAGGCGCTGCTCATCGGCTCGGGCGAGGCGTCGGACCTCATGCCGGTGACCTACGCGGGCTCCGAGACGCAGTTCGTCTCCGGCGGCGCGATCCTGCCGGTCTCGGACTACCTGGACTACCTGCCGAACTTCAAGGACAAGATCGAGAAGTGGGGCCTGCAGGAGGACCTCGACAACCTGCGGCAGGAGGACGGCAAGTTCTACCTGCTGCCCGGGCTGCGGGAGAAGCCCGACGTCCAGTACTCCGTCATGATCAACGACGACATGTGGAAGAAGGCGGGGATCACCGAGGACCCGAAGACCTGGGACGAGTTCGGGGAGGCCCTGAAGAAGGTCAAGGAGGCCAACCCCGAGCTCTCGTACGCGTTCTCCGACCGCTGGAACGAGAACCCGAACCCGCTCGGCTCGCTCCTCAACGTCATGGCGCCGAACTTCGACACCGCCGCGGGGTGGGGCTACAACAACGCGCACTACGACGAGGACGCCGGCGCGTTCGAGCTGACCGGGACGACCGACGCGTACAAGCAGCTCGTGGAGACGGTGCACGGCTGGGTGGCCGACGGCACCCTCGACCCGGAGATCACCCAGTCGGACGACCAGGCCAAGCAGAAGTTCGTCTCCGGCAAGTCCGCCGCGGTGTCGGCCAACACGCAGGAGCTCACCGTGTACCGCACGGCGATCGAGGACGCCGGCAAGGAGTTCAGCACCCGCCTGCTCACCATCCCGGGCGGCCCCGCGGGCAGCAACGTGCCCTCCGGCCGCTTCACCTCCGGCGTCATGATCTCCTCCGACGCGGCGGACAAGCCGTACTTCAAGGCGCTGCTGCAGTACGTCGACTGGCAGTACTTCTCCGACGAGGGCCTCGAGTTCGGCACGTTCGGCGTCGAGGGCGAGACGTACACGACGTCCTCCGACGGCACCCCGGTGCTGAACGAGGACATCACCTGGGGTCCGATGAACCCGGGTTCGAAGACGTTCCTGAACAAGGACTTCGGCTACAGCAACGGCGTGTTCGTGCTGGCCAACGGCTCCTCGCAGAAGTACATCCAGGCCATGATGCCGGACGAGATCAAGGACTGGACCAACGCGGTGCTCGAGGGGAAGACGATGCTTCCGGTCGCGCCCTCGGCCCGGCTCAACGAGATGGAGCTGGAGCAGAACACGCTGCTGGACACCCAGATCAAGGACGCCGTCGCCGCGGCGACCGCGGCCTTCATCACGGGCAAGAAGCCCCTGGAGGAGTGGGACGCCTACGTGGCGCAGATCGAGGGTCTGAACGCCCAGCAGTACATCGACACCATGAACGCCGCCCTGGCCCGTCAGGAGGGCTGAACTCTGACCACCGTCGTCGTCCCCGACGCGCCCGCCGCCACGCTCTCCGACGCGTGGCGGCGGTGCGTCGGCACCGGCCGCCTCAACCTGGCGCTGCGCCAGGACCACCAGGAGTCGCTCGCCGTCGTGCAGCGGGAGATCGGGTTCCGGTACGTCCGCGGGCACGGACTGCTGTCGGACGACGTCGGCATCCACCGCCCCTACGACGAGGCGGGCCACCGCGGCACCCGGTACGCGTTCACGTACGCCGACCAGATCCTGGACGCGTGGCTGGCCCTCGGCGTCCGGCCGTTCCTCGAGCTGGGGTTCATGCCGGAGGCGCTGGCGTCCGGCGACCAGACGATCTTCTGGTGGCGGGGGAACGTGACGCCGCCGCGCGACCACCGCGAGTGGGCGGCGCTGGTGCAGGCGGTGGTGCGGCACGCGATCGACCGCTACGGCCTCGAGGAGGTGCGGCGGTGGCCGATCGAGGTGTGGAACGAGCCGAACCTGGACATCTTCTGGCAGGACGCGTCGCAGGAGGCGTACTTCCGCCTCTACGAGGTCACCGCCGCCGCGGTGAAGGAGGTCGACGCCGGGCTGCAGGTGGGCGGGCCGGCGATCTCGCCCGGCGCGGACGGGTGGTGGGCGCCGTTCGCGGAGTTCGTCGAGGCGCGTGACGTGCCGGTGGACTTCGTGTCGTTCCACGCGTACACGGCGGGGCCCGCGCAGGCGGTGCCGTTCGGCACGTACCAGTCGTTGCGGCACCCGCGGAACCTCCTGGACCAGTTCGCCGCGCCGGCGAAGCTCGTGGCGGGCACGCGCCTCGAGGGCCTGCCGCAGCACGTCACGGAGTTCAGCACCAGCTACCGACCCGACAACCCCGTGCACGACACCGCGTACCAGGCGGCGTCCCTGGCGCCGGTCCTCTCCGAGGGCGGCGACCTCGTCGACTCCTTCTCCTACTGGACGTTCTGCGACGTCTTCGAGGAGGTGGGGCTGCCGACGTCGATCTTCCACGGCGGGTTCGGGATGCTCGGCCACCGGCAGCTGCGCAAGCCGGTCTTCCACCTGTACGCGTTCATGGCGCGGATGGGCACCGACGTCCTGCACCGGGGCGCCGACCATCTCGTGACGCGCGACGACGACGGCCGCGTGACCGTGCTGGCCTGGCAGCCGGTGGGCGGCACGGCCGACGCCGACGAGCCGGACCGGCACGAGCTTCGGCTGAGCGTGCCCGTCGGCGACGCGACGACGCGACGCGCGTCGGTGCACCGCTCGCGCGTCAACGAGGACGAGGGCAACGCGTTCACCGCGTGGCGGCACCTGGGCCGGCCGGCGTCGCCGACGTCGCGGCAGCTCGACCTGCTGCACGAGTCGTCGGTGCCGGGCCGCTCGCACACGTCGCTCGAGGTGTCCGGCGGACGGGCGGACCTGGTGCTCTCGCTCGCCCGCCACGAGGTGACGCTCGTGGAGATCGACCCGGTGCGCGACGAGACGCCGGCGTGGCTGGACGACGCGCGGATCCTCGGCCGGGACACGCCGCAGCACGACCCCGCCCGCGCCGAGGCGATCTGATGGCGGCGCCGGGGCCGGAGTTCGGTGAGGGCGTGCTGGGCCGGATCACGGCTCGGGTCTACTGGTACCTCGTGGTGGGGGTGCTCACCGCCCTGGGCTGCGCCCCCGCGCTCGTGCTGCTCGCGCTCCTGGACCGGTCCACGGGCAACGCGCTCCTCGTGCCGCTGTGCCTGCTGCCGGCGGCCCCGTTCCTCGCGGCGGCGGTCTTCGCGCTGCGCGCCCGGGCGGACGCCGAGGACCTCGCGCCGACGACGGCGTTCGGCCGGGGGCTGCGCACCGGCTGGCTCGACGTCCTGCGGCTGTGGGCCCCGGCGACGGTGGTGCTCGGTGTCCTGCTGACGTCGGTGGTGCACCGCGAGGCCGCCGGGATCTCGACGGTGTACGCCGTGGTGCTCGGGCTGCTCGGGGTGGTCGTGCTCCTGTGGGCGGTGCAGGCGCTGGTGCTCGCCGCGCTCTTCTCGTTCCGCACCCGTGACGTGGCCCGGCTGTCCCTGTACTACCTCGGCAGCCGGCCGCGCGTCACCGTCGGGTTGCTCGCCCTCGTCGTCGTGGCCGGGGGTGTGGTGTGGCTCGCCGGCGAGCTCGTGCTCGCCCTCGTCGCCGTGATCTGGGCAGCCTTCCTGCTGCGCACCGCCCAGCCGGTCCTCGACGACGTCCGCGCCCGCTTCGTCGCCTGACCCCGACCCGCCCAGGAGGCCCTCGCCGTGCCAGCCCAGCTCCCTGCCGGGGCCAAGATCCGCTACGGCGGCGACCACAACCCCGAGCAGTGGCCGCGCGAGGTGTGGGACGCCGACCACGCGGCGTTCGACCTGGCGTCGATCGACACGCTGACGCTCAACGTCTTCGCGTGGGCGACGCTGCAGCCCGACGAGGACTCGTACGACTTCGCGCTGCTCGACGCGGTCGTCGAGCGCACCGTGGCCGCCGGCCGGGACATCGTGCTCGCGACGTCGACGGGCGCGCTGCCGCCGTGGCTCGCGCACCGGCACCCCGAGGTGACGCGCACCGACTTCCAGGGCCGGCGCCACGTGTACGGGCAGCGGCACAACGCATGCCCCAGCTCGCCGGTGTACCGGCGGCTGTCCGCGGAGCTCGCCGGCCGGCTCGCCGAGCGGTACGCGGGCACACCCGGACTGGTGGCGTGGCACGTGGGCAACGAGTACGGCGGGTTCGACGGCGGCTGCTGGTGCGACCTGTGCGCCGCCGGGTTCCGCGACTGGCTGCAGCAGCGCTACGGCACCCTGGACCGGCTGAACGACGCGTGGAACGGCGCGTTCTGGTCGCACACGTTCACCGACTGGGCGCAGGTCGTGCCGCCGAGCATGCTCAGCGAGCACTGGCGCGGCCCCGACCACACCGCCTTCCAGGGCATCACGCTCGACTACCGCCGCTTCCAGTCCGACGCCATGCTGGCGAACTTCCGGGACGAGAAGGCCCGCATCCGCGAGCACGACGCGACCACCCCCGTGACCACGAACTTCATGGGGCTGTTCCGCCCCATCGACTACCACCGGTGGGCCGCCGACCTGGACTTCGCCTCGTGGGACAACTACCCGCCGGGCCCGCGCGAGCACGTCCGCACGGCGCTCGCCCACGACCTGATGCGCGGGCTCAAGGACGGCGCCCCGTTCTGGGTCATGGAGCAGACGCCCACGATCACCGCCTCGCGCGACGTCAACCCGGTCAAGCGGCCGGGCGTGCTGCGGCTGTGGTCGTGGCAGGCGGTGGCGCACGGCGCGGACGCCGTCCTGTACTTCCAGATGCGGCAGTCCCGCGGCGCGAGCGAGAAGTACCACGGCGCCGTCCTCGACCACGCCGGACGCACGGACACCCGGGCGTTCCGCGAGGTCGCGGCACTCGGGGCCGAGCTCGCCGCGCTGGGGGACGCCGTGCTCGGCGCGCGCACCCCCGCCCGCGTGGCGCTGCTCGTCGACTGGGACTCGTGGTGGCTCGCCGAGATGACCGACGGCCTCAACCGGCACGCCCGCTACGTCGACACGGCGCTGGCGTACTACCGCGCGCTGTGGCAGGCCGGCGCGCAGGTGGACGTCGTCCCCGTCACCGCCGGCCTCGAGGGGTACGACGTCGTGGTCGCGCCGATGCTGCACGTGCTCCACGACGGGGTCGCCGGCCGGCTGGGGGACGTCGTCGCGCGGGGCGGCTCGGTGATCGCCAGCTTCTGGTCCGGTCGCGCGGACGAGGACGGCAACGCGTTCCTCATGGACGTCCCCGGCCCGCTCGCGCCGCTGTTCGGCGTGCGGGTCGAGGAGACGGACTCCGCCGCGCCCGGCGTGGTGAACCCGGTGACCCTCATCGACCCCGACCGGGAGGGAGAGACCGCTGAGGCCGCGACGACGCACGTCGAGAGCGTCGTGTCGGAGGCCTCGCTGGTCTTCGAGGTGCTCGTGCCGCAGGGCGCCGAGGTGGTCGGCACGTACGGCGCCGACTTCTACGCCGGCCGGCCCGCGGTGACGCGGCACCGCGGGCCGGGCGGCGGCGAGGCCTGGTACCTCGGCACCGCGCTGGACGACGCGGGCACGGCGTGGGTGGTCCGCCGGGCGCTGGCCCGGCACGGCCTCGTCGGCCCGTACGCCGACGCCGAGGACGTCGAGCTCGCCGTCCGCGAGGGCGCGGACGGGGAGCGGACCGCGTTCGTGCTCAACCACGCCGAGGTCGCCGTCGACGTGGTCGCGCACGCCTCGGGCCGCGACCTGCTCACGGGCCGGGACGTCGCGGCGGGCGAGACCCTGCATCTGGCGCCGACCGACGTCGTCGTGCTGCGCGAGGACGCTCAGACCACCCGGCGGTAGGCGGCCACGGCCACGCTGCCGAAGACGGCGAGGAACACCGCGCTCCACCCGAGGGTCGCGACCACGGGCCCGGCCACCGGCCCGCCGAGCAGCAGGCCCTGGACCGCCTCGATCGCCCGGCTGACGGGGTTGACGTCGGCCCACGCCTGCAGCCAGCCCGGCATGGTCTCGACCGGCGCGGCCATCCCGGTGCCGAACACCAGCGGGAAGGGCAGCAGGAACCCGACGGTCGACACCATGATCTCGTTGCGCAGCAGCACGGCGACCAGCACGGTCAGCCAGCACAGGGAGAAGCCGAGGGCGATCGCGAGGCCGCACGCGGCCAGGGTGGGCAGCAGCCCCGTCTCGACACGGAAGCCGAGCGCGTACCCGACCGCGAACAGCACGGCGAGGGCGATCACGTACCGGACGGCGTCGGCGAGGACGGATCCCCACAGCATGGCGGCGCGCGGCACCGGCATGCTGCGGAACCGGTCGAACACGCCCTTCTGCATGTCCTGCACGATGCTCAGCCCGGTGGCGACCTGGCCCGTGAGCACCGTGGTGAGCACGAGGATGCCGGGGAACAGGTACTGCAGGTACGCGTGGGTGGACCCCGCCACGGCGCCCCCGAACAGGTAGACGAACACGACGAGGAACACGACGGGCAGGATCACCGCGTCCACCAGCTCGCCCGGGTTGCGCAGCGTCTTGACGAGGTTGCGGCGCGCCAGGGTGAGGCTGTGGCGGGCGAGCGGCCAGCGGCGGGCCGTGGACCCGCGCGCCCGCCGGGGCGGGGCGGCAGGTGGAGCGGTCGTGGTGGTGGTCATGGTTCCTCCCTCGGGATGGTGCGTCGTCCGGCGGTCAGGGTGCGGAAGGCCTCGTCGAGGCTGGGCAGCCGCAGGGCCACCTCGGAGACGGCGATGTCGGCCTCCTCCAGCCCGCGCACGACGTCGGCGAACGCCCGGTCGTCGTCCACCGAGGTGGTGACGACGCCGCCGCGCGGCGCGGGCACCGGGTGCCCGGTCGCGCGCGCCACGACGTCCGCGGCCGTGGCGACGAGCGCCGGGTCGCGCGGGCGCACCACCACCGCCGGGCCGCCGGCCTGCTGCTTGAGCCCGGCGGGGGTGTCGTGCGCGACGACGCGGCCCTCGTCGATCACCGTGATCTCGTCGGCCAGCGCGTCGGCCTCCTCCAGGTACTGGGTGGTGAGCAGCACGGTGGTGCCGTCGTCGACGAGCGAGCGGATGGTCTGCCACAGCTCCTCCCGCTTGCCCGGGTCGAGGCCCGTGGTGGGCTCGTCGAGGAAGAGGATGCTGGGCGAGCCGACCAGGCTGGCCGCCAGGTCGAGTCGACGGCGCATCCCGCCCGAGTAGGTGGACGCACGGCGCCCGCCCGCGTCGGTGAGGTCGAAGCGGTCCAGCAGCTGCGCCGCGCGGGCACGGGCGTCGGCCGACGACAGGTCGAGCAGCCGGCCGAACAGCACGAGGTTCTCGAAGCCGGTGAGGTCGTCGTCGACCGTGGCGTACTGCCCGGTGAGGCCGATGCGCCGGCGCACCTCGACCGGGTCGCGGCGCACGTCGACCCCGTCGACGACGGCCCTGCCGCCGTCGGCGCGCAGCAGCGTGGCCAGCACGCGCAGGGCCGTGGTCTTGCCGGCGCCGTTCGGGCCGAGCACACCCAGCACCGACCCGCGCTCGGCGCGCAGGTCCACGCCCTGCAGCGCCGTCGTGCGCCCGAACCGCTTGATGAGGCCCTCGGCCTCGAAGGCGGCGCTCACGACGACGCCCCGATCGCAGCGTCGGTCACGGGCTCGAGGTGGCGCACCGAGAGGCCGCCCGGGTCGTAGGAGCGCGCGACGGCGCGCAGCCGGTCGAGGGTGGCCGGCGGGTATGCCGCGTGCAGGTCGGCGGCCGTCGCCGTGCCCTGGAAGTTCACGTACGCCCCCGACCCGTGGGCCGCGACGCGGGGCCAGGCGGCCAGCGCGTCGTCGACCGCCGCGTCCGGGGCGTCGGCGGACAGGAGCGCGGCGCCGACGACGAGCGCCTCGGCGTCCCGGTGGGCGAAGGCCGTCTCGTCGGGCAGCACCCGCGCGACCGCGCCGCCCAGCGCGCGCACCGCCATCATGACCGGCCGGTCGCCGGTGACGGCGGCCACCACGGAGGCGACGACGTCGTCGTCGAGGCGGCGCACGAGCACGTTCCGCGCGGCGATGCGCACCTGCTGCGGGTGCTCGCCGTCGGCGAGGACCTGCGCGTACGGGACGGTCGCCACCGTGTCGGCCACGACGGTGCCGAGCCGCCGCAGCGGCTCGAGCGACCGTGCGGCCGCCGCCGGGTCGTCGTGCGACGCGCACACGAGCACGGTCGCCGACGGGGGAGCCCCGCCCGCGGCCGGGGCGAGGACGAGCGTGCTGCTCAGCTCCTCGTCCGCCTCGCGGAGCGCGTCGCGCCACCCGGCGACCAGGCGTGCCGGGTCGCCGGACGCGAACGTCAGGGCGCCGAACAGCACGTCGTCCACGCGTGCCGCGACCAGGTCCAGGCTGGTGACGACCCCGATGCCGCCGCCGCCCCGCAGCGCCCAGAACAGGCCCGCGTCCCGCTCGGGGCTCGCGGTGACGGTCCGCCCGCCGGGGAGCACGACCCGCGCGCCCACGAGGTTGTCGACCGTCAGGCCGTGGCGCCGCACCATCCACCCGATGCCGCCGCCCAGCGTCAGGCCGCCGACGCCCACGCTCGCCGTGTCCCCCGAGGTGACCGCCAGCCCGTGCGGCGCGAGAGCGGCCGCGACCTGGCCCCACGTCGCGCCCGCGCCCACCCGCACCACGCGGCGGCGGGGGTCCACGACCTCGACGGAGTCCAGGTGCCGCAGGTCGACGACCATGCCGCCGTCGTTCGTCGCGCGGCCCGTCATCCCGTGGCCGCCCGACCGGACCGAGAGGGGCAGCCCCGCGCGTCCGGCGTGGGCGACAGCGGCGGCCACCTGCGCCTCGTCGCGGGGCCGGACGACCAGGGCGGGGGAGCCGACGGCGCCGACGGTGCGCCGCGCCTCCTCATAGCCGTCGTCACCGGGCACGAGGACGTCGCCCAGCCCGGTCGGGGCGGGCGCCGCGGCCCGGCGTGCGGCCCGGCGTGGTGTCTGGATGCTCATGGCGGTCTCTCCTCTGCGTCTGCGCCGTCTGTCGATCCGTCCCCTCGATCCTTCGCGGCGGGCGGTGACGGCGCGTCCGCCCGGCGGCGACACCTGCGGCTACGCGGCCGGGCGGGGGAGAGGTCCGCGCCTACCTCGGGGGGAGCAGGCGACTTCTGCTCCCTTCGACGGATGCAGATCGCGGCCGGGCGCCTCTACGCTGCCCGGATGGGGACGGAACGAGGACGACAGCGGCTGCTCGCCGCGGGGTGGCTCGTCTCGCTCGGCATCACGGCCGTGGCCTATCTCCAGTGGCGGGCCTACGTGCGCGAGGTGGAGCAGCGCGCCGAGGACGCGGAGCGCACGCGGGACGAGGTGGCCCGGCGGCGCGCGGTCGAGGAGCGGCTGCGCATCGCGCGCGAGCTGCACGACTCCCTGACGCACAGCATCTCGGTGATCAAGGTGCAGGCGGGCGTGGCCGCGCACCTCGCGCGGAAGCGGGGCGAGGAGCCGCCGCCCGCGCTGCTCGCGATCCAGGAGGCCAGCACGGACGCCGCCCGCGAGCTGCGCTCGACCCTCGACGTGCTGCGCCGGGACGGCGAACCCAACGGGAACGGCCTCGACCGGCTCGCGACCCTGATCGACCGCGCCGAGGCCGCCGGCGTGCCCGCCACGGTGCGGGTCGTCGGCGACCGGCGGCCCCTGCCCCCGGAGGTCGACCAGGCCGCCTACCGGGTGGTGCAGGAGGCGCTCACCAACGTCGCCCGCCACGGCGGGCCGGGGGCGGCGGCGACCGTGCGCGTCGCGTTCGCGGCGAGGGAGCTCACGGTGCAGGTCGACGACGACGGCCGCGGCGCGCCCGCGGCGCCGGAGCCGGGGCACGGGCTCACCGGGATGCGGGAGCGGGTCGTCGCGCTCGGGGGCACCCTGGACGCCGGGCCGGGGGACGACGGCGGGTTCTCGGTGCGGGTCGCGCTCCCGCTGCCCCAGGACGCGGGCCGGCCGGTCGCGGACGTCCCGGGCGAGCGGGCGGGGCGCTCGTGATCCGTGTCTGCCTGGTCGACGACCAGGCCCTCATCCGGTCCGGCATCCGCGCGCTGCTCGACGCGGAGGACGACGTCGAGGTGGTCGCGGAGGGCGCGGACGGGCAGGACGGCGTGCGGCTGGCGCGCGAGCTGCGGCCCGACGTCGTGCTCATGGACGTGCAGATGCCCGGCACGGACGGCATCGACGCGACCCGGGAGATCGCGGCCGACGACGCCCTGACGGGCGTGCACGTCGTCATGCTCACGAACTACGGGATCGACGAGTACGTCTTCGCGGCGCTGCGGGCCGGGGCCAGCGGGTTCGTCGTCAAGGACACCGAGCCCGCGGACCTCGTGGAGGCCGTGCGCGCGGCGGTGCGCGGCGACGCGCTGCTGTCTCCGGCGATCACCCGCCGCCTCATCAGCGAGTTCGTCGCCCGACCGCCCGACGTGGTCGCGCCCGACGGCCTCGACCTCCTCACGCCGCGCGAGCGCGAGGTGGTCGCGCTCGTGGCGCACGGGCTGTCCAACGACGAGATCGCCGAGCGGATGGTGCTCAGCCCGCTCACGGCGAAGACGCACGTCAGCCGTGCCATGACCAAGCTCGGCGCCCGCGACCGCGCCCAGCTGGTGGTCTTCGCCTATGAGTCGGGGATCGTCTCGCCGCGCACGCGTCCCGCGGACCGCACGTAGCCGACCGCCGGCCCGTGCCGGCGCCCGCGGTCAGTCGACGGTCCTGACCACCCGGGCGGGAACCCCGGCCACCACGGTCCGGGCAGGCACGTCCTTGGTGACCACGGCGCCAGCGGCGACCACGGCCCCTGCCCCGACGGTCACGCCCTGGGTGACGGTCGCGGCCGCGCCGATCCACGCGTCCTCCTCGATCACGACGGGGGCCATCGTGGTGTGCTCGCGCCGCTCGGCCAGGGGAAGCGGGTGCCCACCGGTGATCAGGTTGACCTTCGGTCCGATCATCACCCGGTCCCCGATCGTGATGCCTCCACCGTCCATGAAGGTGCAGCCCTGGTTCACGAACACGTCCCGGCCGAACGTCGTGCGCAGGCCGTGCTCGGTGAAGAACGGCGGATAGATCGTCACCGAGCCCGGGAGCGGACCACCGAAGACAACCTCCAGGAGTTCCCGACGGCCTTCGGTGTCGCTGAACGGCAGGACGTTCAGCCGGGAGGTCGCGTCGGTGACCTCCGCGATCCGTTGCGCGTACTGGGCGAATTCGGGGCTCTGAACGAGCATGACCTGCTCGGTGCGGGTGGACATGCTCCTGATCCCAACAGCCCGGCAGGACCCGGATCAAACAACCCGACACCGTCCGGCAACAACCGGTGGTGGTGACTCTAGGGTGGGCGCGTGGACCTCCAGGCGCTTCGCACGTTCGTGGCCGTGGCCCAGACCGGTCAGTTTCAGGCCGCGGCCGACGAGCTGCGGATCAGCCAGCAGGCCGCCTCCAAACGGGTGGCCGCCCTGGAGAACCACCTCGGCGTCAGGCTCCTGGTCCGTACCGCCCGAGGTTCACGGCCGAGCCTGGACGGGCAGATCTTCCTGCCCCACGCGAAGAAGGTCCTGGCCGCCGTGGATCAGGCAGAGCAGTCCGTGCGTCCGAGCAGCCGACCGTTCCGGGTCGACATCCTCAACCGGCGCATCGCCCCGGCCCAGGCCGTCTACGACTTCTTCCGCTCCCGTCCCGGCATCCTCCTGGACACGGTCACCCTGGCCGACCTGGACGCCGCCCAGGCCGCGACCGCGGTCCTGGAAGGGGGCGTGGACGCCACCTTCCGAGCCCTGCCGGCCCGTCGGGTTCCCGCAGGAGTGCAGGCCGAGCGGCTCCTGGACGCCCCGCTGCAGGTCCTGACCGGTCCCACCCACCCGCTGGCCGCACGGGTCCGGGTGCGGCCGGCAGACCTGGTCGGGTACCGCCTGTGGATCCCGGGTATCCGAGCCGGCGCGGAGTGGGCGGACTACTACCAGGCCCTGTCGGACAGGTTCGGGCTCAGCATCGACGCGCTGGGACCACACTTCGGCGACGAGGCGCTGATGGACGCGCTGGCAGAGTCCGCAGACCTGGCCACCCTGGTCGGGGCCGGCGACCGGTACCTGTGGCCGGAGACCTACGGGCTACGACGTATCCCTCTGCGGGACCCCACCCCGGTCTACCCGCACGTGCTGCTCTCCCGCACCGGCGACCGGCACCCCGTCCTGGACGGCCTGCGCGCCCACCTGCGGGCCACACGCCCTGAGACCGTGGGCGAGGTGTGGGCACCCCACTGGATCACCACCTGAGGTAGCGGACACGCCCTAGGCTGCGTGCTGTGCCGGAACCGCCCGTGCCGCCGGAACGACGTCGCCGCGTCGCCGTCCTCGTCCTGGAGGGCGCCAAGCCGCTCGACGTCGGCATCCCCGCGCAGGTGTTCACGACTCGCCCGAGCATGCCCTACGAGGTGCGGGCCTGCGCCGCCGCCCCCGGCCTCGTCACCGGCGGCGACGGGCTCTCGTACCACCTGGAGCACGGCCTCGACGCGCTGGCCTGGGCCGACGTCGTCTTCCTCCCGGGCTACCGCCACCCGGACCGCGACGACCCGCCGTCCGCCGTCGTTGACGCGCTCCTGACCGCGCACGAGCGCGGTGCCCGGCTGGCCGCCATCTCGACCGGGGCGTTCGCGCTGGCGGCCACCGGGTTGCTCGACGGCCGCCGCGCCACCACCCACTGGCACTACACGCGGGCGCTCGCGACCAAGCACCCGCAGGTCCGGGTGGACGAGAACGTGCTGTTCGTCGACGAGGGCAGCGTGCTGACCTCGGCGGGCGCGGCGTCGGGTATCGACCTGTGCCTGCACCTGCTGCGCGGTGACCTGGGCGTGGCGGCGTCGAACCACGCGGCCCGGCGGCTGGTGGCCGCGCCCTACCGCAGCGGCGGCCAGGCGCAGTACGTGCCCCGCAGCGTGCCCGAGCCGCTCGGCGAGCGCTTCGCCGCCACCCGCGAGTGGGTGCTGCACCACCTGACCGACGACCTCACTCTCGAGGACCTCGCCCGGCACGCGGCCGTCTCGCCGCGCACGTTCTCGCGCCGCTTCGCCGACGACACCGGGTACACGCCGATGGCCTGGGTGCTGCGGGCGCGCGTCGACGTCGCCCGCGAGCTGCTCGAGCGCTCGCAGCGCAGCGTGGAGCAGATCGCCGCCGACGTCGGGCTCGGCACGGGCGCCAACCTGCGCGCCCACTTCCGGCGGATCCTCGGCACCACGCCGAGCGAGTACCGGCGCACCTTCGCGCGCGGGGAGTGACGGCCGCGCTGGGCCTCCCGTTGCGCCGCCCGGGCGAGGTCGCTGGCGAGATCCTCACGGACCGTGGCGCGCGCGCCCATGTCGCGGGCGCGCGCCGGCGGCGAGCCTGGACGACGACACGAGAGGAGATCGTCCATGACTCGCATCGCCATCAACGGGTTCGGCCGCATCGGGCGCAACGTGCTGCGCGCCCTGCTCGAGCGGGACACCGACCTGGAGCTCGTCGCCGTCAACGACCTGACCGACCCCGCCGCGCTCGCCCGCCTGCTCGCCTTCGACTCCACGGCCGGCCGCCTCGGCCGCCCGGTCTCGGCCGAGGAGGACGCGATCGTGGTGGACGGCCACCGCGTGGCCGTCCTGGCGGCCCGGGAGCCCGCCGCCCTGCCCTGGCGCGAGCTCGGGGTGGACGTCGTGCTGGAGTCGACCGGCCGGTTCACGTCCGCCGAGGCGGCGCGCGGGCACCTCGACGCCGGGGCCCGCAAGGTCCTCGTGAGCGCGCCGTCCGCGGGGGCGGACGTCACGCTCGCGCCGGGCGTCAACACGGACGCCTACGACCCGGCCCGGCACACGATCGTGTCGAACGCGTCGTGCACGACCAACGCGCTCGCCCCGCTGGCGTCCGTGCTCGACGACCTCGCCGGGATCGAGCACGGGTTCATGACGACGGTGCACGCCTACACCCAGGAACAGAACCTCCAGGACGGCCCGCACCGCGACGCCCGCCGCGCCCGCGCGGCGGCGGTGAACATCGCGCCGACGACGACTGGGGCGGCCAAGGCCATCGGGCTGGTGCTGCCGCGCCTGGACGGGCGGCTCGAGGGGGACTCGATCCGCGTCCCGGTGCCGGTCGGCTCGATCGTCGAGCTGAACGCGACCGTCGAGCGCGACGTCTCGCGGGACGAGGTCCTGGCCGCCTACCGGGCGGCCGCGGACGGGCCGCTCGCCGGTGTCCTCGAGTACTCCGAGGACCCGCTGGTCTCCTCCGACATCACCGGGAACCCGGCGTCGTCCATCTTCGACTCGCTCCTCACGCGGGCGGGCGGCGGCCGGCACGTGAAGGTCGTGGCCTGGTACGACAACGAGTGGGGCTTCTCCCACCGCGTGGTCGACACGCTCGAGCTGCTCGCCGCCGGGTGAGCCTGCCCGAAGGAGACCGGCTCAGTAGATCGTCCGCCCGCGGGCGTCGGGGATCCCGGACTTGCGGAAGAAGTACGTGTTGATCTGGTCGCGCCATTCGACGGCCGACCGGAGCTGCTCCGCGAGGCGCTCGCGGACGCGGGCGTCGACGTCGTCGGGGACGGCGCCCGGGGCGAGCTCGGCGAGGGACTCCCACGCCGCGACCATCTCGCGCACCCGCTCCACGCCCGCGAAGTGCGTGTCGTAGATGTGCTGGACCACGGTGGTGCCCGAGCGCAGCTCGTGCGTGTACGGCACGTGGTGGAAGAACAGCAGCAGCTCGTCCGGGCAGGTCGTGAGGTCCTCGTAGACGTCGCGCCACGGCGCCGGGTACTGGCCGGTGAACCCTGTGCCGGTCGCGCGCGTGCGGTCGACGCCGATGCCGTCGCGGTCGGCGAAGTGGTACGTGCCCCAGGGCGTGTACTCGTAGCCGTCGACGTCGGGCCCGTAGTGGTGGCCCGGCCGGACCATGAAGCCGACGCCCAGCGGCGCGGTGTACGACTCGTAGGTGCGCCACGAGTCGCCGAGGACCGCGTGCAGCACCTCGCGCAGCCGCGGGTCGACGGCGCCGTCCGACCCGGCGAACGTCAGGCCGATCCACTCGTCGAGCAGGGCCGCCGGGTCGAGCGTCGGGTCCCAGGCGAGGCGGCCGAAGGCGTACAGGTTGGCCTGCGCCAGCGGATGGCCGGTCCAGAAGCGGTCGTCGCCCACGTTCGACACCGCGGCGATCCCGCCCGCCGCCACCACGTCGCGCACCGCGCGCGCGTCGTCGCCACCGTCAACGCGGTCGCCGTCGCCGCCCGTGCCGCCCCAGGGCCGGAACGCGAGGTTCTCGCTCCACCACGGCGCGAGGTAGCAGGCATGCCGCTGCTGGCCCGTGTACTCCTGGGTCACCTGCAGCTCGATGGCGACGCGCGTGCGGGGCATCGCGGCGAGCACGGGGGAGACCGGCTCGCGCGTCTGGAAGTCGATCGGCCCGTGCTTGACCTGCACGACGACGTTGTCGGCGAAGCGCCCGTCGAGCGGGGCGAAGTGGTCGTGGGCGGCGCGGGCCCGGTCCGTGGAGCGGTCGCGCCAGTCCTGGCGATGGTCGTAGACGAAGGCCCGCCAGTGCACGAGCCCGCCGTGCGGCGCGACGGCCTCGGCCAGCAGGTTCGCGCCGTCGGCGTGGTCGCGCCCGTACGCGAACGGACCGGGCTGGCCCTCGGAGTCGGCCTTGACGACGAAGCCCCCGAAGTCGGGGATCGTCGCCCAGACCCGGTCCGCGGCGGCGCGCCACCAGGCGCGGACGTCGTCGTCGAGGGGGTCGGACGTCGGCAGGCCGCCGAGGGTCATCGGCGCCGCGAAGCTCACCGCCAGGTGGGTGCGCACGCCGTAGGGCCGCAGGGCCGCCGCGATCCGCGCGACCTCCGGCAGGTCGTCGGTGAGCAGCCGCGCCTCGCGGGCGTGCACGTTGACGTTGTTGATGCAGACGCGGTCCACGCCGGTCGCGGCCAGGAGCCGCGCGTAGGTCGTGACGCGGGACAGGTCGTCGCGGACCCGGCCGTCGGCGTAGAAGATCGAGCCCCCGGCGTAGCCGCGCTCCACCTGCCCCATCACCGGGTGCACGTCCACGTTGTCCCAGTGGTCCAGCACGCGCAGCGCGAACGCGGGGGCGTGCCGCTCGTCGGCGTCGGGCCCCGTGAACGCCGCCTCGCCCAGCCGCACCACGTGGAACCAGCCGTGCAGCAGCGCCGTCGGCGTCGCCGCCACGACGGCCACCCGGCCGCCGTCCCGCACGAACCGGAACCCGCCGTCCGGGCTGCCAGGACGAGCGCCGGACATGCCCTCCGCCGGTCCTGACAGATCGGGGGACAGGTGGAGGAGGAGGTCGGGGGAGTCGTCGGGATCGACGACGACGCCACCGTGCACCGTCGTCGCGCGCTCGGCCTCCGCGCGCAGCGTGCCCACGACCACCGAGTCGTCAGGGCCGGCGGAGGGTATGGCCCGCGCGGGTCCTGACAGGTCGGGGAGGCGCAGGGCGACCCGGCGGCGCCCGACGGCGGCCAGCGCGCCGTCGGGCAACCAGGCGGGGTGCGGCGCGGGGTCGACGACGGGCTCCGGACCGTTCCCCGGGCTCACCGCTGCGTCCCCTCGGGCCGGGTGTAGCGGAACGCGTCCCACGCGCCGAGCAGGTATTGCACGCCCAGGGCCCGGTCGTAGAGCCCGTAGCCCGGACGCGGCCGGTTCGTGGTGTTCTCGTCCCACAGGTGGCGGCCGTGGTCGGGGCGCACGTAGCCCGTGTACCCGACCTCGGCGTACGCCTGCATGATCCCCGTGGTGTCGACGTCGCCCTCGCACGCCCGGTGCCCCACCTCGGTGAAGTCGCCGTTCGGGAAGTGCTTGATGTTGCGCACGTGGGTGAAGTGGATGCGGTCGGCGAACCGGCGCACGGTGTCCGCGGCCAGCGGCGCCTGCGCCGGGTTGGCGGAGAAGCTCCCGAGGCACAGCGTGAGGCCGTGGTGCGGGCTCGGGTGCAGGTCCAGCACGCGCTGCAGGTCGTCCGGCGTGGAGACGACGCGCGGCCAGCCGAAGACGTCGAACGGCGGGTCGTCGGGGTGCACCCCGAGCCGTACCCCGGCCTCCTCGGCGGCGGGGACGACGGCGTCGAGGAAGTACCGGTAGTTCGCGTACATGTCCTCGTGCGTCACGCCCTCGTACGCGGCGTTGAGCTCGGTGAAGCTCGCGAGCCGCTCGGGCTCCCACCCGGGCAGCGTGAGGCCGTGCGACCCGGCGGTCATGTCGGCGATGAGGCCCTCGGGCGTCATCCGGTCCACGACCGCCCGCTCGAAGAACAGCGCGGTCGAGCCGTCCGGCAGCGGGTGCCACAGGTCGGTGCGCAGCCAGTCGAAGACGGGCATGAAGTTGTAGCAGACGACCTTCACCCCGGCACGGCCCAGCCGGCGGATCGTGGTCACGTAGTTCTCGATCGCCTCGTCGCGGCCGAGCCCGAGCACGGTGCGGCCCAGCTTGATCGACTCGTGCACGTTCACCGACTCGACGACCTCCGCGTCGAGCGTGCGCGTGACGCCGCGGGCCCGGGCCTCCTCGGACAGGCCGGTGATGCGGGCGACCTCGGCGTCGATCTCGGCCTGCTCCCACGCCTCGCCGGCCTGCTTGTGGTGCAGGCTCCACACCACGGTCTGCACGCCGGGGATCTGGCGGATGTGGTCCAGCGTGACCGTGTCGTTGCCCTCGCCGTACCAGCGGAAACCCATCTTCACTGCGTGACTCCTCGTGCTCGCGCGGGGGCGCCTCAGGGGCGGGAGTAGGCGGCCTGCGGCAGCCGGTAGGTGAGGTCGACGGCGACGTCGAGCGCCTCGTCCAGGTCCAGGCGGTGCTCCGCCACGAGGCGGGCCAGGTAGCCGGCGTCGACGCGGCGGGACAGGTCGTGCCGGGCGGGGATCGAGCAGAAGGCGCGCGTGTCGTCCACGAACCCGCTCATGTTGCTGAACCCGGCCGTCTCGGTGGCCGCCTCGCGGAACCGTCGCATCGCGTCGGGCGCGTCCAGGAACCACCAGGGCGCGCCGAGCCGCAGCGCCGGGTACACGCCCGCCAGCGGCGCGAGCTCGCGCGAGTACACGTCCTCGTCGACCGTGAACGCGATGAGGCGGAAGCCCGGGTGGTGGCCGAAGGCGTCCAGCACCGGTCGCAGCGAGCGCGTGAACTCGGTGACCACGGGGATGTCGTAGCCCTTGTCCGGGCCGAAGGCGGCGAACGGGCCGCTGGCGTGGTCGCGCAGCACGCCCGGGTGAAGCTGCATGACCAGGCCGTCCTCGGCGGACATCGCGGCCATCTGGAACAGCATGTGGCCGCTGAACGCCCGCGCCTCGGCGGCCGAGACGGTGCCGGCCAGCGCGGCGTCGAGGATGCGGCGGGCCTCGGCGTCGGGCAGGGGAGTCGTGTCGGCCTCGAGATGGCCGTGGTCCGTGGCCCGCGCGCCCGCCGCGACGAAGCGCTCGCGCTGCGCGCGCAGGGCCTCGAGGTAGCGGTCGTAGGACGTGACGTCGACGCCGGCGGCCTCGCCGAGCCGGGCGACGTCGTCGCGCCAGGTCGCGCGGTCGACGTGCAGCAGCGGGTCGGGGCGGAAGGTCGGCAGCACGCGGTCGCCGTACCCGTCGGCGGCGAGCTTCGCGTGCGCGTCGAGGGTCGACCAGGCGGGGTCGGTGGTGGCGATGACCTCGATGCCGAAGGTGTCCAGCAGGGCGCGGGGCCGGAAGTCGGGCTCGGCCAGCCGCGCCGCGACCTGGTCGTACAGGGCGTCGGCCGTCTCGGCGGAGGGTCGCCGGTCGACCCCGAGGACCTCCACCAGCACGTGCTCCAGCCAGTAGCGGGTGGGCGTGCCGCGGAAGTGCTTCCAGCCGGCGCAGAACCGGCGCCAGATCTCGCGGGGGTCGGTCTCGGCGGCCTCGTCGGCCGTGGACCCGACGCCCAGGCGGGGCAGCGTCTCGCCCTGGGAGACCAGCATCCGCGTGAGGTAGTGGTCGGGCACGACGACGAGCCGGGCCGGGTCCCCGAAGGGGGCGTCGTCGGCGAACCACTCCACGGGCACGTGGCCGTGCATCGAGACGATCGGCAGGTCCTGCACCGCGGCGTAGATCTCCCGGGCCAGCGGCCGGGTGACCGGGTCGGCGGGCAGCGCCCGGTCAGGGTGCAGGGTCCAGCGCTCGTCCACGTGCGTCTCCTCCGTCGGATCGGGCCGCGGGCCCGGGACGGCGTCGTCGCGGGCGGCCTTGGGATCGATTGCAGTCATCGTGCCGTGGCGACGCCGTGCGGCGCAAGCCTTCCTGAGATCAGGTCTTGACGCGTCCCGGGATCGTTTGCAGACTGACGCTCAGGCCGACGACGGCACCACGGAGGGAGCACCCGATGGCGAACGCGCACGACGTGGCGCGGCTGGCGGGCGTGTCCGTGTCGACCGTCTCGCGGGCGCTCACCGCGCCCGACCAGGTCTCGGCCACCACGCGCGAGCGGGTGCTCGAGGCCGCCGAGCGCCTGGGCTACACGCCCAACCCGGCCGCGCGCGGGCTGCGGCTCGGCCGCAGCCACACCCTCGGGCTCCTGGTGCCCGACCTGGAGAACCCGTACTTCGCGTCGGTGACCAAGGGCGTGCAGGCGCGCGCCCGCGCCGCCGGCTACCCGGTCTTCGTGGCCGACTCGGAGGAGGACCCGACGGCCGAGGCCGGCCTCGTGGCCCAGTTCGCGCAGCGGGTCGACGGGATCGTCCTCGCCTCCCCGCGCTCGGACGACGAGGCGCTGCGCCGCGCCGTCGAGCACCTCCCGGTCGTGCTGGTCAGCCGCGACGTGGCCGACCTGCCGTCCGTCGCCGTCGACGACGCGGACGGCGTCGCGCAGGTGCTCGGACACCTGCACGCGCTGGGCCACCGCCGCGTGGGCGTGGGTGCCGGGCCCGCCACGTCGTGGTCCGGGGCGCGACGCACCGACGGCCTCCGGGTCGCCGCGGAGCGCCTGGGCGACGTCGAGCTGGTGGAGCTCGGCTCGTTCCGCCCCTACTTCTCCGGCGGCCTCGCGGCCGCCGACCACGCCGTCGCGCAACGCGTCACCGCCGTCGTCGCGTTCAACGACCTCATGGCGCTCGGCATCCTCGACCGGCTCCGCGGCCGGGGCGTGCGGGTGCCGCAGGACATGAGCGTCGTCGGGTTCGACGACGTGGACGTCGCG